>ERZ795061.621-NODE-621-length-35669-cov-5.634245_pt1 | contig 35669 bp, 30 predicted proteins | sample MGYA00375145_ERZ795061 | MGnify/ENA primary metagenome ERZ795061 (study PRJEB30190, sample SAMN05720144) | anaerobic digester metagenome | isolation source: active sludge of municipal wastewater-treating anaerobic digesters | place: USA | collected 2014-12-22 ... | reverse complement strand
GAGGGATGGCCGGCTCCGCGTTCTCCTGACCCGGCGGGCGGAGAGCGTCCTTCACCACCGCGGGCAGATCTCCCTCCCGGGCGGGGAGCGCCACCCCGGCGAGTCCCTCGAGGCCGCGGCCCTGCGCGAGACCTCCGAGGAGCTGGGCATCGATCTGGGGTCGGTCCGGGTGCTGGGCAAGCTGACCCCTCTCTACATCCCGCCGAGCAATTACTGCGTTTATCCCGCGGTGGCCCACGGCGACGCGCCCCTCGAGTTCCGTCCGCAGCCCGGCGAGGTGGCCGAGGTCCTCGAGCCGCCCGTCGGCCACTTGGCGGACCCCGTCAACGTCCGCCGCGAGACCCGGCGCTATGGGGGCCAGGACCACGTGGTCCCGTTCTACGATTTCGAGGGCCACAAGATCTGGGGAGCCACGGCCATGGTCCTGGCCGAGTTCCTCGCCCTCCTGTGATACAATACCCCCGAAACGAGGTCGTCCATGAGCCCACGCAAGCGCATCCTGAGCGGCATCCAGCCGAGCGGCGCCATCCACATCGGCAACTACTTCGGCGCCATCGAGAACTGGGTCCGCCTGATGGACGACTACGAGTGCTTCTTCACCATCGTCGACCTCCACGCCATCACGATCTCCTACGACCCGAAGCTCCTTCAGCGGCGCGTCTGGGACGCCGTCCTCGACAACATGGCCGCCGGGCTCGGCCCGAAGAAATGCACGCTCTTCATCCAGAGCCACGTTCCGGAGCACACCGAGCTCTGCTGGCTCCTCAACTGCGTCACCCCGCTCGGCGAGCTCAACCGGATGACCCAGTTCAAGGAGAAATCCGAGCAGGAGCGGGAGAACGTCACGGCCGGCCTGCTCAACTATCCCATCCTCCAGGCCGCCGACATCCTCATTTACCGGGCCGACGCCGTGCCGGTCGGGGAGGACCAGGCCCAGCACCTCGAGCTCACCCGCGAGATCGCCAGGCGCTTCAACGGCCGCTTCGGCGGGTATTTCCCCGAGCCGGCGACGCTCGTCGGCCGCGGGGCCCGGATCCTGGGGATCGACGGCGCCGCCAAGATGAGCAAATCGCTCGGCAACGCCATCGGCGTCACCGAGGATCCCGACGCGATCTGGGAGAAGCTCCGCCCGGCCAAGACCGACGAGGCCCGCAAGCGCCGCCACGACCCGGGCGAACCCGACCGCTGCAACATCTACAGCTACCACAAGCTGGCGACGCCCGAGGCCGAGCGGGCCGAGATCGCCAGGGGCTGCCGCGGCGCGACGATCGGCTGCATCGACTGCAAGAAGATCTTCCACCGCAACCTGATGGCGGTCCTCGACCCGGTCCGGGAGCGCCGCCAGGCCCTGGCCCGGGACCCCGAGGCCGTCCGGGAAGCCCTGCGGCAGGGGGCCGAGCGGGCCCGGCGCGTGGCCCGGGAGACCCTGGACGGGGCCAAGAAGCTCATGGGCCTTCTCTAAGGGAACCTTTCCGGGCTCCCGTTCGTCTTTCGTTTTGAGCGTCGACGTCCAGGAGGTGTCCCGTGTTCCGAGTGAAAGCCCTGATCGTCCTTTGCCTGACCGTCCTCTTCTTGGCCGTGTCCTGCATCATCGCCGGGGAGGGGCACCGTGAGGAATTCTCGAAGACCCTGCCCCTCAAGGCGGGCCAGCGCTTCTCCCTCGAGAACGTCAACGGGTCGGTCTCCCTGACCACCTGGAAAGAGGACAAGGTCGAGATCAAGGCTGTCAAGACCTCCCGCCGGGGCGAGGAGGAGCTGGCCAAGGTCGAGATCCGGGTCGAGGAATCGGCCGGGGGGGTCTCGGTCAAGGCCGTCTGGCCCAAGTTCCCCCGCCGGGCCCGCGTCAGCGTCGAGTTCGAGGTCCGGGCGCCCGAGGACATCGTCCTCGACGGGGTCGGGACGGTCAACGGGAGCGTCGAGGTCTCGGGCCGGTTCGAGCGGGGCGACATCGGGACGACCAACGGCAACGTGACGGTCGCGGGCGGCTCGGGCGAGCTCGAGGTCTCGACGACGAACGGCGGCATCCGGGTCCGGCGCTTCGACGGCCGGGTCGCGGCGAGAACGACGAACGGGAACATCCGCCTCGAGGGCCTGACCTTCGGGGGCGGCCTGTCGGCCGGGACGACCAACGGCTCGATCACGGTGTCTCTCGCGAACGCCGAGGGCCTCAATGCCGACCTCCGGGCCCGCACGACCAACGGCAGCGTCACCGTCGACTTCCCGGTCACCGTCAAGAACCTGCGCCAGTCGCGGCGCCGGGTCGAGGCCCGGATCGGGGAGGGCGGCCCGCTCATCGAGCTCGGGACGACCAACGGCTCGATTAGGCTGACAAGGTAGCCGTCAAGAAACGGCGTTGTTCCGATCTCCGAGGCGGCGAACCCTCGGGGGCTTCCCGGGTCGCGGCAAAGAACGTAGAATGGAGGGGGTCCGAAGATGGCCGTCCCTTCAGAAACGCCTTTCACCCGCGAGGTCAAGAGAGCGATCCTCGCGATCCCGCGCGGGCGGGTCGCGACCTACGGTCAGATCGCCGCGCTGGCCGGGCGGGAGCGCGGCGCCCGCGGCGTCGCCTGGATCCTCCACTCGTCCGCGGAGAAAGCGGGCCTGCCCTGGCACCGGGTCATCGGGGCGGCCGGGCGGATCTCCCTGCCTCGCGGCCGCCGCCGGGGGACATGTCCCTCGGCGGCGCGCCCCCAAGGAGGCTTCGAAGAACAGAAGATGCGACTTCTTGCCGAGGGCGTCGCCGTCGGCCCCGGCGGCCGCGTCGATCTCGAGCGCTACCGGTGGGAGCCGTCATCGGACGCCGCCGGCCGCTCTCCCGCCGCGAAGCGCTTCTTGCGGGGGCTTCTCAGAGAACGGCCTTGACCTCCCGCCGCCCGGCCTCTAATGGCCGGTCTGCCGGGGGCCGAGGGAGACCGTCAGCACGGACGCTTCGGAGCCCCGGATCCTGCGGGCGAGCGTTTGGCCCGGCTTGAAATCGGCCGGCATCCAGTCCACGACCGTCCCTCCGCCGCTGAAGAAATAGGGGCTGACCAGATAATCCATGGCGTTCCCGCGCACGACCCGGAACTCCCCGACCCGGAACGGCTTCTCCTCGTGCAGATCGAACATGGTCTCGGTGAGCCGGGGCACGGGCTCGAAGGGATACATGACATCGAGGACCAGGCCCTTTTCCTCCTCGGGGATGATGTACTCCTCGACCTCCCCCGCGCCTGAGCGGACCGTCCGCGTCGGGTACCGCAGCCGGGGCAGCGCCGGCCCATTCTCCCTGAACATCGGTGACCTCCCTGTGACGTGAAGAGGATTCGGTTCACAGAGAAGGACGCTTGCCGATGTCCCGTATTCTCACTCGGCCGTGGCGACCTGGTCAAGGTCCGGGACAGCCGGGCCAGAAATCGGAGCCGGGGACACGTACGAGGCGTACTTGTCCCCCTTGCGCTTGCCAGCCGGCCTCGCCTGGGCTATCCTGTTATCCCACCAACCCGTCGAGGAGGTGCCGGCATGACCAAGCGCTCCCTATCCCTTATCGCCCTCGGCTTGGCCGCGGCCCTGGTCCTGGCGTCCTGCGCGCCGAAACCCGCCGCCATCGCCCCTCAGGCCAAGCGACCGCTCATCCTCGGCATGCACGCCATCACCGAGACCGACGCCGACGCCCGGGCGCTCATCGGCGAGGTCCCGGCCTTGGCCAGGCGCGGCGTCAACCTCCTCGTCAACGAGGTCGATTACTGGTACGACTACGCCTCCCATCCCGAGCTGAAGATGGACAACCCGGTCAAAAAGGCGACGGTCAAAGCGCTCCTGGCCGCCTGCCGGGCCCACGGCATCCGCCTGGTCCCCGAATTCCAGACCCTCGGCCACCAGTCCTGGGCCGAGAAGACCTTCCCGCTGCTCGTCAAGTATCCCCATCTCGACGAGACCCCCGGCAAGTACCCCGGCAACAAGGGCACCGATCCCTGGGGCACGGAGTTCTACTGCCGGAGCTGGTGCCCGCTCCACCCCGAGGTCCCGCCGATCGTCAACGACCTCTACGACGAGCTCCTCGACGTCTTCGAGGCCGACGCCCTCCACGTCGGCATGGACGAGGTCTTCATCATCGCCGACGCCGACTGCCCCCGCTGCGCCGGGAAGTCCACGGCCGAGCTCTTCGCCCGGGCCGTCAACGACGCCCACGACCACATCGTCCGCCAGCGGGGCAAGGAGATGATGATGTGGGCCGACCGCCTCCTCGACGGCCAGGCCACGGGCTACGGCCTGTGGGAGGCGTCCATGAACGGGACGGACAAGGCGATCGACATGGTCCCCAAGGACATCGTCATGTGCGACTGGCACTACGAGCCGAAGTACCCGCTCCAGCCGACGCCGAAGTCGGTCTTCCCCTCGCCCAAGATCTTCGCCGACAAGGGCTTCCGGGTCCTGCCGACGAGCTTCCGGGACGCCGACGCGCTCGGCCGGCTCATCGACCAGTCGCTGGCCCTCGGCTCGGACAAGGTCCTGGGCCACCTCTGCACGGCCTGGCGCCCCCTGAGGAAGGGCGACTCCGCCAGGCTGCGGCAGCTCAAGGCGGCCTCGAAGAAGATCAGGAAAGCCCGCGGCTGATCCGCGGGTGCGGCGGCCGCGCCGTTCAGTCCCAGATGTGGGAGTACTTGGCGCCGCCGCCGGTGTTGAAGAGGACGACCGATTCCCCGTCGCGGACCCAGCCGTCCTTCCTGAGGCGCAGCAGGGCGGCCAAGGTCGCCCCGCCCTCGGGCGCCGGCCAGGTCCCGGTCGTCCGCCCCAGCAGGTATGTGGCCTCGAGGATCTCGGCATCGGGGACCGCGACGGCCGTCCCGCCGCTCTCGCGCAGGGCCCGCAGGATGAGGAAATCGCCCACGGCCGCCGGCACCCTCATCCCGTCGGCGATCGTCCGGGCGTCCGGCCAGGGCTCGGCGAATTCCTTCCCCTCGCGGAAGGCCTTGACCATGGGCGCGCAGCCCTCGGATTGGACCGTGACCAGGCGCGGCCGCTTCGGGCCGATCCAGCCGAGCGCCTCCATCTCGGCGAAGGCCTTCCACATGCCGACGAGGCCGGTGCCGCCGCCGGTCGGGTAGACGACGACGTCGGGGAGCGACCAGCCCATCTGCTCGGCGACCTCGTAGCCCATGGTCTTCTTGCCCTCGATGCGGTAGGGCTCCTTGAGGGTCGAGACGTCGAAGCGGCCGTGCTTCTCGACGCCTTCGCGGGCGGCCTTGCCGCAGTCCGTGATCAGCCCGTCTACGAGCGTCACCCGGGCGCCGAGGACGCGGCATTCGTTGATGAAGGGCTTGGGGACGTCGGCCGGCATGAAGACGTGCGCCTCCATCCCGGCCGCGGCGGCGTAGGCGCTCATCGCACAGCCGGCGTTCCCGGCCGTCGGGACGGACACCGACGTCACGCCCAGCTCGAAGGCCCGGGAGACCGCCGCCGCCAGGCCGCGCGCCTTGAACGAGCCGGTCGGGTTGAGGCCCTCGTCCTTGACGTGGACCGGCCCGTGGCCGATCTCCTTTTCGAGCCGGGCCGCCCTCATGAGCGGGGTGAACCCTTCGCCCAAGCACAGCTTGAAGGCGTCGTCCCGCACCGGGAGGAGCTCCCGGTAGCGCCACATCGTCGGCTCGCGCCCGGCGAGCTGCGCCGGCCTCACGGCCGCCCGGGCCGCGCCGAGGTCGTAACGGGCCAGGAGCGGCTTCCGGCACTTCGGGCAGAGGTTCCAGAGCCTGTCGGCCTCGAGACGCTCGCCGCACAGGCCGCATTCGAGATGGGAGAGGAAGCTACGCGCGTTCACGGGTCCGTCCTATTCCTTGTACAGCGATTCGATGACGCCGGCGTACTTTTTCTCGACGATGTTGCGCCGGACCTTGAGCGTGGGCGTGACCTCGCCGAGGTCGATCTCGAAATCCCGGTCCAGGACGGCGACCTTCTTGACCCTCTCGTAGGAGGCCAGGTTGGGCGTCATGCGGTTGGCCTCTTCGAGGAGGAAGGCGGCGACCTCGGGGCGGCGGCTGAGGGCCGTCCGGTCGGCGAAGGCCCAGCCGCGCTCGCGGGCCTCCGCCTCGAGCCGCCCGAATTCCGGGACGACCAGGGCCGAGATGAACTTGCGGCTGCTGCCGACGACGACCGCGCTGGCGATGTAGGGGCTGGCCTGGATGAGGCTCTCGATCGGCTGCGGCGCGACGTTCTTGCCGCCGGAGGTGACGATGATGTCCTTCTTGCGGTCGGTGATGGCGAGGAAGCCGTCCTCGTCGATCCGGCCGATGTCGCCGGTGTGGAGCCAGCCGTCCTTGAGGACCTCCCGCGTGTCCGCCTCGTTCTTGTAGTACCCCATCATGATGTTGGGGCCGCGGGCCAGGATCTCGCCGTCTTCGGCGATGCGGAGCTCGATCCCGGGGATGGCGACGCCCGCGGTGCCGTAGCGGACCCGGCCCACCCGGCTGCCCGTGAGGACGGGCGAGGTCTCGGTCAAACCGTACCCGGGCATGACCTTGAGGCCCATGGCGTGGAAGAACTCCATGATGTCCCGCGAAAGGGGCGCCCCGCCGCAGATGAAATAGCGGATCCGGCCGCCGGTCCGGGCCGTGATCTTGGAGAAGACGAGCTTCCGGGCGACGGCGCGCTTGAGCGCCAGGTGGACCGGGACGGGCTCCCCGGCGATCGTCCGGGCCGCGTGCTTCTTGCCCGTGGCCAGGGCCCAGACGAAGACGGCCCTCTTGAGGCGCGACCCGGCCAGGACCTGGTCCATGATCCGCGTGTAGATCTTCTCGAAGAGCCGGGGGACGCTGACGACGATGGTCGGCCGGACCTCGACCATGTCCGCGGCCACGGTCTCGACGCTCTCGGCGTAGGCCATGCCCGCCCCGACATGGAAGAGGAGGAAGGTGGCCGTCCGCTCGAGGACGTGGGACAGGGGCAGGAAGGACAGCCCGGTGTCGGTCTCGTTGAAGTCGATGAATTCGGCCAGGGACCGGACGTTGCTGACGAAGTTGCCGTGGCTGAGCATGACGCCCTTGGGCGAGCCGGTCGTGCCCGAGGTGTAGATGATCGAGGCCAGTTCGCCGGGCCGGACGGCTTCGGCCGCCCTCTCGAAGCGCCCATGTTCCGCGGCCTCGAGCCGGCGGCCCATCTCGACGATGTCCGACAGGGCGCTCGCGCCGGCGGGGGGATCGCCCTCGATGAGGAAGACCCGCTCCAGGGCCGTGAGCGACCCGCGGACCGCCTCGACCTTGCGCCACATCTCGAGATCGGAGCAGACGACGAACTTGGCCCCGGCGTCCTCGAGGATATAGCGGACCTGCTCGGGGAGGAGCGAGGTGTAGATCGGGACGGTGACGCCCCCGGCCGCGAGGACGGCGAAGTCGGCCATGACCCACTCCGGCCGGTTCTCGGAGAGGATGGAGACCCGGTCGCCCGGCCGGAGGCCGAGGTCCTGGAGGCCCAGCGAGAGCCGACGGACGGTCGTCTCGACCTCGTCCGTCGAGATCCTGTCCCAGACGCCCGCCCTCTTGACCAGCATCCGGTCGGGCTTCCGGTGGGCCCGGCACGAAGCGAGGAACATCCGGTTCAGGGTCGTCGGCTCGGGTCGGGTCATGGCGCGCTCCTTCGGGGCCGGGGTCAACGGCTATGATACACCAGGACGGACCCGCTGGCGATAGACCGGGCCCTCCCGCCGGAACGATGACGGACCTCGCCCTCGATGCGCCTCGCCGGGGATTGCGCCTCCGGGAGACCGGGTGCTTGGGCCGCCGGGAGACGCCTTCTTCATGAAGAGCGGCCGCGCCCGGCGGATCCGAGGGAAACGAGGGCCTGGCCCGCGCGGGGCGCCCGGATCAGGTCAGAAGCGGTAGCCGACGGTGAGCGAGACGGCGGTGCTGTCCGCCCCCCCGATCCCCTCGCGGCGCGAGGCGTACCCCCGGAGCTTGACGTCCCTGAAGGCGTAGACGTCGAACCCGGCCTCGAAGAGCCAGGCCGGGCCGGCCAGTATCTCCTCGGCCGGGCCGGTCTCGGGTGAGCGCGAGCCCCGGCCGAAGGCCGCCCAGGCGTAGCTCGCGCCGGCGAAGTAGCGGCGCACGCCGGCCGTCCAGGTGAACGCGGTCCCCGCGTGGGCGTCGGCCCAGGCGAGGCGGACGTTCGGGTACCAGGGCCCGAGGTAGGCCGCGGCGGAGGCGACGGCCATGGCCGCGTCCCCGGCCGCCGAGCCGATCCTCCGGAGGCCGAGCGAGGCCTCGCAGCGGGTCAGGAAGGCTTGATAGACCTCGGCGTGGACCGCGGAGCGCGGGATGAACGCGGCCCCCGGGGCCAGGCTCAGGTCGAAATAGCCGTAGGCGCCCTTCCAGAGCCGCGGGTAGGCCTCGAGCCCGAGCTGATCGTCACGGCCGCCGGCCCGCCAGGACCGGCCCATCTTGGCCACGAGCCGGACCCGGTCGTCGAAAAGCCCGAAGAGAACGGCCAGGCCGAGGTCGCCGCAGTCCGAGCGGCCGTCGCTCCAATGCTCGTTCCGCCCGGAGAGCCGGACCTCGGCCTTGCGGACGAACAGGGGCACGGCCCGGTCGAGGGCGCGGCGGAAATCGGCGTTCATCGGCTCGAGCTCGGCGGCCCGGGCCAAGTAGCCGCGCGCCTTCCCGTAGTCGCCCTGCCAGAGGAGCACGGACCCGACGCGGAAGAGCGCCCCGGCGTGGTCCGCGTCGAGGTCGAGGGCCCGGCGCGCATAGACCAGGGAGGCATCGAGTTGGCCGCGCCACGAGGCCACGTCGGCCAGGCCGGCCAGGGCGTCGGCCGACCGCGGCTCGGCCTCCGAGGCCCGCCGGAAGGCCTTCTCGGCGCCGTCGAGGTCTCCACGCCGGCAGAGCAGGCGGCCCTTGAGAACGATCAGGTCGGCGTCGGCCGGGTGCTCGGCCAGGAGCCGGTCGAGGACCGCCTCGGCCTCGCCGTTGCGCCCCGCCGAGGCGTAGGCCCGGGCGAGGAGGAACCGGACCTCGGCGTTCTCGGGGTCGCCGCGGAGGGCCTCGAGGGCCAGGGCGATGGCCTTGGCGTGGTCCCCCGCGTGGAGCGCCTGCCGGACCTCGTCCCGGCCCTGGGCCCCCGCCGCGACCGGCGCCGCAAGGGTGAGCGCGGCCAGGGCGGCGGCCGCGAGAGCCTTGATGATCCCGCGTTTCTTGTTCATGGCGTTCGTCCAGCCTTGGCGAAGCCGCGCTTCTCCATGGCCCCCCATTCGTTCTTCCCTCTCAGGTAGTCGATCAGGCTCCAGGCCCTGACGACGCTGAGATACTGCCGGTAAAACAGGTTCTCGGCGACTCCGGAGACGGTCAGGATCAGGATGTCGCGGAGCCGCGGATAGCGATGCTCGGACAGCTCCTCGAGGAGGATGGACAGCAACGAGACGAATGTGCCGTAGAAGACGGCGACGAAGAAGAAAGCGACGGCGAACGGATAGTTGGCCTGCCCGAGAAGGACGTGGCTCGCGAACAGGGCGTAGCCCAGGCACTCGATGAACGGGCCCGTCAGCTCGAACAGGGCGTAGAAGGGCATGGCGAAGAGCCCGGCCGCCCCGTAGCGGGGACGGAAGAGCATGCGGCGGTATTCGACCAGCGTCTGGATGAGCCCGCGGTGCCAACGGCCCCTTTGCCGGGCCAGGACGCGGAGGCTCTCCGGCGCCTCCGTCCAGCAGATCGGGTCGGGGATGAACGGGATGCGGAACGGCCTTTTTTTCTCGTGCATGAGCTTCTGCATGCGGACGACGAGGTCCATGTCCTCGGTGATGGAGGCGGCCCTGTAGCCGCCGCAGGCGATGGCGATGTCCTTGCGGAAGATGCCGAACGCCCCCGAGATGATCAGCGTGCTCCGCAGCATGGCCATGCCCAGGCGGCCGCCGAGGAAGGCCCGGAGGTATTCGAGGACCTGGAAGCGGGCGATCCAGTTGCGGGGGATGCCCACCCGGACGACCTGCCCCTCCCTGACGGCGCAGCCGTTGCTCAGCCGGATGATCCCGCCGGCGCCGATCGTCCGCTCGGGGTCCTCGATGAAAGGCCGGACGACCTTGAGCAAGGCGTCGCTCTCCAGGATGGAATCGGCGTCCACGGCGCAGAAGAGGGGATAGCGCGAGACGTTCAGGCCGGCGTTCAGGGCGTCGGCCTTGCCCCCGCCGTTGACCTTGTCCACGACGACGAGCTTGGGCTGGACCGCGGACCGGTAGATGCCCCTGACGGGGGCTGACGACAGGGACTTGCGATAGACCGCCCTCCAGAGCTTGAGGTCGAAGGCTTCGGCGAGCCGGGCCAGGGTGTCGTCGGTCGACCCGTCGTTGACGACGATGACCTCGAAGACGGGGTAGCGGAGGGCCAGGAGCGAGCGGACGCTCTCGATGATGCCCTGCCCCTCGTTGAAGGCCGGGACGATGACCGAGACGGGCTTGACGATGGGCATGCGGAAGATCTCGCCGAAGCGGACGAAGGTGATCAGGCGCCGGTAGCGCAGGATCCCGGCGAGCGACAGGATGCTGAACAGGAAATAGAACGTATTGAGAAGCAAGAAGTAAACGAGGATGAGGGTCTCGATCCCCGCGTCGAGGACCGGCAGGAGGCCGCTCACGCCCCGCCTCCCGTAAGGACGACCGAGTCGAGGACCATCGCGGCCATGTCGGCGGCGAAGCGGTCCTCCTTCTGCCGGGAGACCTCCTGGAGCTGGAGGACGCCGACCAGGCCGTAGGCGGCCAGCCCGTGGCCGGCGTTGTAGCGGACGTGCCAGTTCGGGGAGAACAGGGCCTTGACCAGGACGGGGATGGCCCGCCAATCCCGCAAGTGGCCGAGGCTGCGGACGGCCTGGGCCTGGACCTCCCAGGCGGGGTCCGCGGCCAGGGCGAGGAGCGTCCGCCGCGAGGCCGGAACGGCCAGCCGGCCGAGGGTCCGGGCCGCCCTGATGCGCAGCTCCTTGTCGGGGCTCAGGGCGAAGCGGACGATGTCGGCGTAGAGGCCGCGCAGCAGGAGTCGCCCGGCCATCTCGACGAGCAGGGCGTGCTTGCCGGGGGGCAGGGGCCTGCGCAGGGACATCCGGAGGAACGGCTCGATGCGCTGGCCGAGGCTGTTGAAGACGTTGGAGTAGGCGTAGAAGTTCGGCGCGGGGTCGCGCTCGAAGAGGTCGAAGATGACGCTCAGCGTGTCGTGCGAGGCGATGCCCGACAGGGCGTTGAGGGCGGCCAGGCGGACGACCGGCTTGTCGTGAAGGAGGTTGACGAGGTGCGCGGCCTCCTCGGGCCGCGAGAAATCGACGAACAAGCGGACGTTCTGGAGCCGCGTCGTGAGCCAGGGGGAGCGGAGCTCGCGGAGGCAGCGGCCGCGGATGGTCCGCTCGAAGATCGTCCGGAGAGGCTCGAGGGCCCGCCCGGCCAAGGCTTCGCGGTAGGCGACGAGGAGCTGCTTGAGGACCCGCGGCCGGGGCTTGTGCCGGCGGGCGAAGGCCAGGGCGGCGCGGTTCGGGTCGGGGGCCGTCAGGACCTCGAGGAGCTCCCCCTCCATCTCGCCGTAGAGGCGGAGGTCCCGGCGCTCCCGCGCGTCGACGAGGAGGCGGCGGGCGAGGATGAACAGGAAGAGCGAGCCCGAGAGCAGCAGCAGGTAGGCGAAGCTAAAGAGGACGATGGTCTGGAGCATGGGGGCGCGCGTCCCTGAGGATCTTCTTGACCTTGGCGATGAGGATGCGGGGCGAGAACGGCTTGACGATGTAGTTCGCCCCTTCGTCGAGGCTCTGGACGATGGTCTCCTCCTCGTCGAGCGAGGACAGGATGAGGACCGGGATCGCGGAGGTCTCCGGGTCGTTCTTGAGGGCCGAGAGGAGCTCGAAGCCGTTCATGCCGGTGACGGCGGCGTCGACGATGAGCAGGTCCGGGCGGCCGCTCCTGGCCCGGGCCAGGCCGTCGCTGCCGCCGGCCGCCTTCTCGACGACGATGTCCTCCTTGCGCAGGAAATGGGAGATGAGGTTCCGCGTCGTCGGGTCGTCGTCGACGAGGAGGACCTTCGGGGCGGCCCGGGCCGCCCGGCCGGCCCGGCCGGCGACGAGCTCGCGGAGGAGGGCCGTCGCCCGGATCTCCTCGTCGACCTCGGCCGGGGTCATCGCCCCGGCGGCCCGCCCGCCGGCCCGCTCAAGGAGCGCTTTCAGCTCGAGCAAGGCTTGGGCCTGGGCCGAGGCCACCTGGGCCAGCATCTCCCGGTGCCGGCCGATCCGGCGGACGAGCCCCTCGATGTCCTGGGCGATCATCTCGGCCGGTCCGGGCGCAGGCACAGTGCTCGTCCTTCCACTCCCGGCGGGCGGTCGGCCTTCCGCAGCCGTCCCCCGCCGGGAGGAAGCCTACCGCGGCCCGCCGGGACCGGCCATCCCTTAACCCGGGGATTGCCCGGGTGAATTTCAGGGCCGGGGGGGCGTCGCCGGGGGTGACGGCCGGTCCCCCCGCCGGGCGAGGGGCCCCGGCGGCCCGGCCGCCGATGGACGGGGCGCGCCGTCCTGTGGTATAAATCCCCGGAGGACCGACTGTGGACGGGAACGTGTACGACGAACTCAAGGAGCGCGGCTTCGTCGCCCAGGTCTCCGACGAGGGGGCCGTCCGCAGGATGCTCGGCGGGAACGCGGCCGCGTTCTACGTCGGCTTCGACAGCACGGCGGCCAGCCTCCACGCCGGGAGCCTCGTCCCGATCATGGCCATGGTCCATCTCCGCCGGGCCGGCCACCGGGCCATCGCCGTCGTCGGCGGCGGGACGACCATGGTCGGCGATCCCTCCGGCCGGACCGAGATGCGCCGGCTGCTCGACGAGGCCACCATCCGGGCCCAGGGCCAGGCCATCCACATCCAGCTGGCCCGCTACCTCCGCTTCGACGGCGTCGGGGCCATCGCCGTCGACAACGCCGACTGGCTCCTGCCCCTGAAATACGTCGAGTTCCTGAGGGACATCGGCCGGCATTTCAGCGTCAACCGGATGCTGGCCGCCGAGGCCTACAGGCTGCGCCTGGAGAAGGGCCTGTCTTTCATCGAGTTCAACTACCAGCTCCTCCAGGCCTACGACTACCTGACGCTTTTCCGGAAATACAACTGCACGCTGCAGATGGGCGGCGACGACCAGTGGGGCAACATCCTGGCCGGGGTCGACCTCATCCGCCGGGTCGAGGGCGCCGCGGTCGAGGCCCTGACCTTCCCCCTCCTGACCACGGCCTCGGGGGCCAAGATGGGCAAGACCGCCCAGGGCGCCGTCTGGCTCGACGCCGGCCGGTTCGGCCCCTACGAGTTCTACCAGTATTGGGTCGACTGCGACGACCGCGACGTCGGCCGCTTCCTCCGCATGTTCACGCTGCTGCCGCTCGACGAGGTCCGGCGCCTCGAGTCGCTCCGGGGCAGCGAGCTCAACGAGGCCAAGCGGGTCCTGGCCTTCGAGGCGACCAAGATCACCCACGGCGAGCTCGAGGCCGAGAGGGCCCGCCAAGCTGCGGCCGCCGCCTTCGGCAAGGCCGTACCGGTGTCGGGCTCGGCCGAAGCCGAAGCCGAGGCCGCCGGCGACGTCACCGCTCTGCCGACCACGGCCGTGCCGCGCTCCCGGCTCGAAGCGGGCATCGCCCCGGCCGGCCTGTTCACCGAGGTCGGCCTGACGCCCTCCCGCAAGGAGGCCAAGCGGATGATCGAGCAGGGCGGCCTCTACGTCAACGACGAGCGCGTCGATTCGACCGAGCGGCTGATCACCCTCGAGGACCTCGGGCCCGACGGCGGCCTGCTGCTCAAGGCCGGCAAGAAGAAGGTCCACCGGGTCGTCGCCGGATGAGGTTTGTATTTCCCGGTCATCTGTGATTAACTGGGCGGACGCGTCCGCCACGCGCCCGAGGAGAACATCATGCCCAAGACGATCAGCCTGATGGTGTTGTCGGCCCTCGTGGCCGCCGGCGCCTGCGCCCCGAAGGCCGAGAAAGCCGTCCTCGAGGAAGGCAGCCCGGCCTACGCCCTGGCCCAGGAGCTGGCGGCGAAGGTCCCGGCCCTGGCGCCCGACAAGACGACCGTGATCGCCGAGGCCGAGGGCCTCTCCGTCACGGCCGCCGAGGTCCTCCTGGCGATGAGGCGCAACAGGGGCAGCTTCACCGACAAGCTCAAGGAGGCCGACGCCGCCCGGCTCAGGGAGATCTTCGAGCGGGGCGCGACCCAGATCGTCGAGCGCAAGCTCCTCCTGGCCGCGGCGAAGGCGGCCAAGACCGTCGTCGCCCCGAGCGAGCTCGACCAGGCCATGCAGTCCGAGTACGCCCGGGCCGGCGGCGAAGAGGCCTTCCTGAAGGCCCTGAAGGACGCCGGCGTCTCCGCCGACTACGTCAGGGCGAGCGTCGGCGAGACGCTCCTCATCAACAAGCTCCTCAAGGGCGTCGCGGAAAAGGCCCCCCGGGTCGGCGAGGAGGAGCTGCGCGAAGCTTACGCCGCGGAGTCCCAAGGCGACAAGACCGCTTCGGTGCGGCACATCCTGCTCCTGACCCAGGGCAAGACCGAGGCCGAGAAGGCCGAGGCCCGGACGAAGATCGAGGGCCTCCTGGCCCGGGCCAGGGCCGGCGAGGACTTCGCCGAGCTGGCCCGGCTGTACTCCGAGGACCCCGGCTCCAAGGCGAACGGCGGGCTCTACGAGGACTTCGGCCGCGGCCAGATGGTCAAGCCTTTCGAGGACGCCGCCTTCTCCGTCCCGGTGGGAGAGATCAGCGGCATCGTCGAGACGGCCTACGGCTACCACATCCTCAAGATCGTCGGCCGGAAGAAGGAAACGCGGACGTTCGAAGAGGTCCGGGCCGAGCTCGAGGCGCGCCTGGCGCAGGCCAAGCAGGGCACGGCCGTCGAGGACTATGTCAAGGCTCTCAAGGACAAGGCCAAGTTCAGGCTCATCGGCCTCTGAGCCCGAACGCCGCCGGGCCGGGGCGCCCTCCCTGGTGGACGGCCCCGGAAGATGAGAAACGGGCCCGGACACCCCCTCCTGCGGGGGGGCAGGAGCCCCTGGCGAATCCTCCCAACCGGGGATTCCCGGCCCCCGGGCTTCCTCCCATACTCGTTGCGGAACGCCTTCGGGGCGCCGCCCCGGGCGTTCGAGGAGGCCCCATGAAGAGAGCTTTGACGGTCCTTCTGATCGCGGCCGGCGCGGCGCTCGTCGTCCTGCCGCGGCCGGCGGCGGCGGACATCCAGTTCGGGATCAAGGCCGGCGGGAACATGGCCAAGCCCATGGGCGCCGACGCCCGGGAGCCGCTGGCGACCCTGAAGTCCCGGGTGGGCATCACGGGCGGCGTCTTCCTGGCCGTCGACCTCGGCCGGGCGGTCACGGTCCAGTCCGAGCTCCTGTACACCATGAAGGGCGCGACCTACGTCGCCCTCGACGACACCTACACCGACAAGCTCTACGCCGACTACATCGAGGTCCCCCTGTTGCTCAAGCTGAGGATCCCGACCCCCGTCGTCCAGCCGTTCGTCTTCGGCGGCCCGACCGTGGGCTTCAAGCTCCGGGAGAAGCTCGTGTCCAACGGCGAGGAGGTCCCGCTCGCGGACAGGCTCCTCAAGAACAACGATTACGGCGCCGTCTTCGGGGCCGGGCTCAACGTGGGCCGGCGCCTCCAGCTCGACGTCCGCTACAGCCTGGGCCTGCAGAAGGTCGTCGCCGTCTTCCAGGGCCAGGCCCAGCCCGACTACAAGAACGGGGTCTGGTCGGCCAGCCTCGGCCTCGGCTTCTGAGCGGGCCGGAGGGCCCGGTCAGCGGACGTACAAGTAGAGGTAGTGGTCTTCCCCGTTCTCGCCCTTGACCGTCTCGGTCCGGACCTCCTTGTCCTCCCAGCCGGGGATGGCGTAGTTGTGAGAGACGACGCGGCTCTTGGGCCGCAGCTGGGCCTCGAGCAGGGGCCGCATCAGGGCGTTCGATTCGGGCAGGAGGTAGAGCGAGACGACGGTGGCCTCCGAGAAGTCGGCCTTGGTGGCGTCCATGGCGATGAACCGGACCTGGCGCTCGAGGCCGGCCGCGGCGGCGGCCGCCTCCGACTCCCCGATCTTCTCCGGGTCGATGTCGATGCCGACGCCGCGGGTGCCGTAGCGGCGGGCCGCCGTGATGACGATGCGGCCGTCGCCGCAGCCGATGTCGTAGAGGACGTCCTTGTCCGTGAGCTCGGCCAGCTCGAGCATGCGGTCGACGACGGGCTGGGGCGTCGCGACCCAGGGGGCGAGGTCGACGGCGTCGGCCCGGCCGTGGGAGCCGAGGAAGAGGTCGACCGATGTCCCGGCGTCGTAGCGGAAGGAGTACGGGCTGCCCGGGTCGAGCGAGTAGACGACGTCCTTCTGGCCGGTGTTGAACTCGATCTCGAGCGCGCCGGCGGTGCGGAAGCGGTCGACGGCCTCGGGGCCGATCTCCCGGGTCTCGAGCGCCTCGGGCTTCCCGACGGGATGGATGCGGTAGGTGATGGCGTGGTCGGTGACGTTGCGGACGGTCGTCTCCTTGAGCCGGAGGTCCTCGGCCGCCCGGTTCGTCAGCGACGCGGGGGACTGATCGCGGCGGGCGCAGGCGGGAAGGCCGGAGGCGGCGAGGGCGAGGAGGAGGGCGACGGCCCGGATCGAAGCTGGCTTCATGGGGACCTCCGTTCGGGCCTATTTTACCACAGACGGCGTCCCCGGCCCGCCGCGGCCGTCCTCCCCGTCGTCACGAAATAAGGGCCGCCGGGCCCCGAAACCGGTATAATATCCCTCCGCGTCGTCCGAGGAGGATGGCCACGCGAGAGCTCGCCGTTCTGACCGTTTGCCTCGCCCTCGTCCTCGTCTACCTGGCCGTCGAGAAGGCGGGACTGGAGCGGGCCCTCCGGCGGGTCCCCCGCCGCGTCGCCGTCACCGGGACGCGCGGCAAGTCCGGGGTCGCCAGGCTCGTCGCGGCCGGGCTGAGGGCCTCGGGCGCCACGGTGCTGGCCAAGACGACCGGATCGAAGCCCGCGCTCATCCTGCCGGACGGCTCGGAGAGGGAGGTCGCGCGGCCGGGCCCGGCCTCGGTCCGCGAGCAGGTCCGGCTCGTCCGCCTGGCCGCCCGCCTCGGCGCCGACACCCTCGTCGCCGAGATGATGAGCATCGGGCCCGAGTACCTGGAGGCCGAATCGCGCCTCATCCTCCGGCCCGGCGCGCTCGCCGTCACCAACGTCCGTCTCGACCACACGGACGAGATGGGCGGGACGAGGGACGAGATCGCCGGGGCCCTGGCCCGGGCCTTCCCGCCGCGGGGGACGGTCTTCGTTCCCGAGGAGGAGCTCCGGCCGGCCTTCGGCGCGGCGGCCGCCCGGACGGGGGCCGCGCTCCGGCCGGTCGGCCGCGGCGAGGGGACGGGAGCGGCGCCCCTGTCCTTCGGGGAGTTCGAGCCGAACCTCCGCCTGGCCCGGGCGGTCCTGTCCCACCTGGGCGTCGGCGAAGAGGCCATCCGGCAGGGGCTCTCCGGCGCGGCGCCCGACTTCGGCCGCCTTCGCCTCTGGCGAGGGCGGTTCGGGCGGGACGGACGTCCGGCCGTGTGCGTCAGCGCCTTCGCCGCCAACGAGCCCGAGTCGTCCGCCGCGGCCCTGGCCCAAGTGCGGGAGCGCCTCCCGGCCGCGGAGCGCCCCCTCGTCGGGCTGCTGTGCCTGCGCGAGGACCGCGGCGCCCGGACGCTCCAATGGGTCCGGGCGGCCGGGGAGGGCTTCTTCCGAGGCTTCGCCGCCGTCGTCCTTGTCGGGCCGTCGTCGCGGGCGGCCCTGAGGCGGCTTCGCGGAACGCCGGGGCCCCCTCCTCCTTCGTTCTCCCGTTTCGACGGACGGGACCCGGGGGACCTCATGGACCGGGTCCTGGCCGAGGTCCCGGAGGAGCCCGTCGTCGTCGGCCTGGGCAACATCGTCGGCTGGGGGGAGCGGATCGTCCTCCACTGGGCCGCCAAAGGAACGCCCCATGATCCTTGAGACCCTGACCATCGGACTCGTCCTGGCCCTCGTCTGGGCGGAGGTCACGGACGTCTCCCCGGGCGGCCTCGTCGTGGCCGGCTATTTCGCCCTCTACCTCGACCGGCCCCTGCGCGTGGCCGCGACGCTCGCCGCGGCCCTTCTCGCCCTGGCCGTCTACCGGCTCCTGGCCGGGCGCCTCATCCTGTTCGGGAGGCGCCGCTTCCTCCTGCTCATCCTCCTCGGGGCGGTCATCTCCCAGGCCTGGCTCCTCCTGCTGCCGGGCCTCGCCGGCGCCCCGGCCGAGCTCCGGGCCATCGGCTGGGTCGTCCCCGGCATCCTGGCCGCGAGCCTGGTCCGCCAGAAGCCCCTGCCGACCCTGGCTTCGCTGGCGGCCGTCTCGACCCTGACTTACGCCGCGGTCCGGCTGATCGAGGCCCTGTGAGGACCGCCGGCCCGTCGAACGCTCCCGGGCACGGCCGGACCTACGCGGCGGCGGCCCTGAGCCTGGCCTTCCTTCTCCTTCTCCGGGCCCTGCCCGCCGGGGACCCCGCCGTGCGCGGGGTGATGGCCGAGGCCGCCTCGCTCATGGCCCGCGCCTCGGCCGCCCTGCGGGACTGCCGGGCGGCGCGGGGGGTCCCGCTCGACCCGGCGGCCGACCCGAACGGGACGGGGCTCATCGGCGTGGAGCGTTCGCCGGTCACGACCTCGCTCGGCAGCCTCGAGGCGAAGAGGACGACGACCAACCCGGCCTTCGCCGCCCTCGTCGCGGCGCTCCTCCATGAAGCCGGCGCTAGGCGCGGGGACGCCGTCGCCGTCGGCGCCTCGAGCTCGTTCCCCGCCCTCATTCTCGCCACGCTCGCGGCGGCCCGGGCCGCGGGCGTCGAGCCCCTGGTCATCTCCTCGCTGGGGGCCTCGGAGTGGGGGGCGAACATCCCCGGGTTCGGCTGGCTGGAAATGGAGGAGTGCCTGCGGCGCGACGGGGCCCTCGCGGCCGCGCCGGTCGCCCGCTCGGTCGGGGGGGAAGCGGACACCGGGGAGGGCATGGACCCGGAGGGCCGAGCCCTCGTCGAGTCGCGCGTCGGGGCCGGCGGCGTCCCGCTCGTCGGGGGCCCGACGCTCGAGCGGAACGTCGCCGCCCGCATGGAGGCCTACCGCCGGGCCGCCGGCGGGCGGCCGATCAAGGCCTTCGTCAACATCGGCGGGAGCTGGGCCAACATGGGCCCGGACCCCGCGGTGCTCGGGCTCGAGCCGGGCCTGGCCCGGAGCGTCTTCGTGCCGCCGCCGGACCGCCGCGGCGTCATCCAGGCCATGGCCGCGGCCGGCGTCCCGGTCATCCATCTCCTCAACATCAAAGGCCTGTGCGAGCGCTACGGCCTGCCCTGGGACCCCCGGCCCCTGCCCGCTCCCGGCCTCGGCCGCCTGTCCCGCCTGGCCCCGGCCAGGCGGGGGCCCGCCGCGGCCCTGGCCGCCGCCTATGTCGCGGCGATGGCCGTCCTGCTCGCGGTCCCCCGTCGCCGCGTCCTCTGACGGCGCCGCGGCGGCGGGCGCGACTTGCCTGTTGACACCGGCGCCGGCCCGGCCCGATAATGGGGCCGCGCGGGCGGCCGCCGCGCCCCGGACTCGTCCCTATTCGCGCTGTCCATAAATCCAACGGAGAGGGAGGAGTCATGATGAGAAAAACGCTGGTCGTCCTCGTCGTCGCGGCCGTCGCCGTCTCCCTGGCCGCCTCGGCCGGGTGCGTGTCCAAGAAGCGCTACCGGACGCTCGAGCAGGAGAGCGCCCGGAAGCTCGGCCAAGCCGAGGCCCGCATCGGCGAAATGGCCCAGAAGGCCGAGGCCCTGAACGAGGGCCTGGCCGCCGCCCAGGGCGCCCTGACCGCGGCCCGGGACGAGAACAAGCAGCTCGCGGCCGGCGTCGCCTCGCTCAAGGACCGGCTGGCCGCCCTCGAGAACCAGAAGGCCGAGCTCGACAAGTCCCTGGCCGCCGGCCGGGAGACCGAGGCCTCCTATCAGAAGAAGGTCCGGGCGCTCAACGGGTCCGTCGGGGCGCTCAAGGCCAAGCTGTCCGGCCTGGAGGCCGCCGTCGCCGCCAAGGACGCGGAGATCGGCGCGCTCAAGCAGGCCGAGGCCGGGCTCACGGCCGCGGCGGAGGAGCAGTCGAAGAAGCTGGCCGCCCTGAACGCCGACAAGGGCGCCCTCCAGGCGGCGCTCGACAAGGCCGTTGCGTCGAGGAAGCAGACCACCCTCGTCCTGGGCATCCTTCTGGCGCTGGCCCTCGTCCTGGCCGTCGTCGGGTTCGCCCTGAGGGGCAAGAGGTCCGCCGCGGCCTGAGAACGGGACGGCTGGGCGCGCCCTGCCCCCCGAACGGGCGGGAGGGGGAGTCCGCCCCTATTCGCGGAAGAGCCGGCCCGGAGGGGCCGTCTTCGGGTCGGTGAGGAAGGCCCCCACGCCCTTTTCGACGACCTCCGCGTAGCGGGGGACGCCGGCGACGACGACGCCCCGGTCCGGCCGGTCGGCCGTCCAGTTCTCGAGGATCTGGAGGACGGTCGAGGTGTGGCGGCCGACCCGGACGTCGATGGGCCAGCCGTTCTCGTCGATCTTCTCGAAGAGCAGCCCGCGCCGGCCGGCCCGGACGACGAACTCGTCCCGGCCCGTGAGGAGGAGGGCGCGGTCGGTCCGGCCGCGCGTCGCGTCGAGGAAGGGCTCCGGGGCCTCGAGGAGGAGCGAGATGGCGCCGGAGGCGTCGCCGATCTCGCGGTGGGACAGTCCCCGCAGGGCCTTGGGCGAGTTCTCGACGCCGATGGAGAAGCCCTCGAAGCTGCTCGTGAACATGGAGGCCGCCGCGGCCAGGTCGGCGCCCCTCTCGTGGGCGACGATGGCGCTGATGACGGGGTACTGCAGCTCGGCCTCGTGGAAGTCGATGGCGATGTCGACCTTCTCGCGGCGGACGAGCTCCATGATGGCGTAACAGGTCCGCTCGGTCAGCGTGCCGCCGGGGCGTCCGGGGAAGGCCCGGTTGAGGTTGCGGATGTCGACGTAGGCGAGCTGCTGGCGCGACGGGTAGTGGAGATAGACCTCGGGGTCGGGCCACTGGTCGAGGGGGTTCGACCAGCGGTCGCCCATGCGGAACTTCTGGCCGCCCCAGGCCGTCGGGACGGTGAAGTCCGGGGGGTAGGCGCCGCCGAGGCGGGTCACCGTCGAGGCGCTCCGGTTGGCCGTCGGGACGACGAGGAGGCGGCCCTGGCCGAGCTCGGCCCGCTCGGCGAAGATCCAGGCCGCCAGGCGGCCGGCCGGCTCCTCGGGGTGGGTTCCGCCGAGGAGGAGAACCGTCCCGCCGGGCGCCTGGCCCTCGAGGATGTAGACGTGGGCGTCGTTGACGCCGCCCTTCAGCGGGGCGAAGTAGTCCCCGAGCGTGGCCACGCGGGCGACCCCCGGCCCGGCCACGAGCGGCTCGGCCAGGTGCCGGCCGCGGTGGAAGCTCGCCCCGGCCAGGACGGCCAGGACGGCCCCGAGCCCCGCGATCGCGGCTTTGCGGATCATTTGAGCCTCAGGAGGCGCAGCAGGAAGGGGACGAGGACGATGATGTAGAGGGCCTCTTCCTGCCAATTTTTCCGTTTCAGGAAGTTGACGGCCAGAAGGACGGCGACGAAGGCCGTCAGAAGGTAATAGAGCGCGGTCACGATCGTCGCCATGTCAGAACACCGTCAATAAGGCCAGTTTCTTGCTGAAGACGACCATCAGGGTCCCGGCCGCGGCGATGATCGCCGCCGGCACCAGGCTGGCCTTCAGGAGCTTGCCGTAAGGCTCCGCCATCCCCACCGTCGCCGCGGTCAGCCGGCCGATGATGGCCGTCGGCGGGACGGCGTCGCCGAGGGGCCAGATGACGCTCATCCCGGCCAGGGCCACGACCGGGTCGAGGCCGATGGTGTTGAAGAGGAGGACCAGGGGCACGCCGAGAACGGGCGCCGCGCCCCACATCAGCACGGCCTCGGACACGGGCAGGGTCAGGAAGAGGGTCAGGAAGACGGCCGTGACGGGCAGCGTCACCGTGGTGATGGCGATGAGGCCGCGGACCCCGGTCAGGGCCATGACCTGGACGAGGACGCCGGCGCAGGTGAGGGTCCCGATGAGCGGCAGGAGCTGGTGGACGGTCTCCCGGGAGACGCGGAAGAAGGCGATCTTCGCCGGCGAGACGGCGAGGGCCGCCGCCCCGGCCGCCGCGAACATCAGCGGCAGGCCGAGGACCGGCAGGTTGAACGGGAAGACCCGGCCGGCGATGACAAGCAGGAAAAAGACGAGAAATGGCGTCGCCACTCGGAGCCAATTCATCCCCGCCGGCGCCTCGGGCAGCTCGGCCAGGGCCTTGGCCAGGTCGACGGGCTTGGCGCCGGCCCCGAGGATGAAGATGGTCGCCAGGGCCAGGACGACGCAGGGCACGAGGAGGGGCAGGAAGAAGCCCACGTAGGGCATGTTGACCCCGGCCGCCGTCAGCATGGCCCAGAGGTTGACGGGCGGCGCCGCCGCGCTCAGCCCGGCGATGATGAAGACGATGGCCGCGACGCGCGGCCCGGGGATGGCCATGGTCCGGAGCACGGTCGCGGCCATGCCGCCCATGATGAGGACGGTGACGCTCCCGGCCCCGGTCAGCGCGCCGGGGACGAGGAGCAGCAGGGCCAGGAGGACGAACAGGGGGGCCTTGCGGCGGTGGAAGCGCCGCAGGATGGCCCGGACGACGAACGCGGCCGCCCCCGACTCCTTGAACAAGTTCATGAACAGGGTGGCCGTGACGAAGATGAGGACGATGTCGAAATAGGTGAACGCGCCCTCGACGAGGTGGCGGGGCGCGACGCCCTGGCCGCCGGCCAGGGCCCCGGCCAGGGCGGCCGCGAAGAGGGCCAGCTCCGTCGAGACCTTGAGGAGCTTGGCGGCGACGAAGGCCGCGACCATGACGGCCAGGATCATCGTCGCCGAGGCCGTGGCGCTCATCGCCCTCCCCTCCGCCTTCCCTCAGCGCTCCGTGACCCGGATCGTGGCGATGCAGGGGAAGCTCTGGGCCATGGTCATGTCGCGGCAGAGGCCCCGCTCGATGACGAGGACGCCCCTCTCGTAGTCGTCCCACTTGTACTTGTCGGCGTCGATGGACTTCCCGGTGATCGAGGCCAGCTCCGCCACGCCCGCGGCGACGGGCGGCAGCCCGACCAGCTTGAGGACGTTGTTGACCGTCCGGAGGTCCTTGATGGCCATGTATTTCCCGCCCTCCACCATGGCCAGGGAGAGCGGCGGCCCGGGGTCGTCGAAGACGAAGATCGTCACGGGCCGCCCGTCGGCGTAACCCTGCTTGCGCTCGAAGGCGTAGGAGCGCTCGGGCACCGGGAAGAGGTAGTCCTTGATCGAGGCGAAGGAGATCTTGCCGTCGACGGAGGCCCCGGGCCGTGCGACGAGGTAGAGGGCGCCTCCGATCACGGCCGCGACGACGAGGGCCCGGACGATCGTCTCCATGTCGTTCTTGACGACGATGACGACGATCCAGAGGACGGCCAGGCCGAGCAGGACGAGCAGGACCGACTTCGCCGTTTCCGTTGCGACCATGGCCGGGGCCCCTTACTTCGCGAACAGCTTCTCGAGGGCCGGGATGAGGTCGACCGTCTTCTCGAACTCGACCAGCGGGATCTTCCTGGCCTGGGAGATGGCCGTGAAGCGGCCGTCGGAGTTGCCCTCCTTCAGGACGAGGAGGATGTCGGAGTTGGGGGCGACGGCGTCGATCGACTGCTCGTCGGTCGTGTCGCCGGCGGCCGCGCCCTGGGACCGGCGCTTCATCCCCTCGATGTGGGCGCCGATGATCTTGATCCCCTGCTTGCGGGCCTCGGCCATGAGGGCGGCGGCCCGGTCGATCTCGTCCTCGATCTGGATGCCGGCCGCGCCCATGCCCTTGAGGCTGGCGCCCATGGTGATGATGAGCGACTTGTAGGGCGCGCCCGCCCGGGCCTTGGCCTGGAGCGCCGCGGGCCCGGCCAGGGGGTCGATGTCGAAGTCGAGCTTGAGGCGCTGCAGGACGACCTTGATCGTGGTCGGCCCGATGCTCTGGCCGCAGGACGTGACCAGGACGGGCAGTTCGGCCCGGGGGTCTCCGGCCTGGCCCGCGCCGGGGACCGGCCCGAGGGCGAAGACGAACAGCGCGGCGGCGGCGGCGGCGGGGCGGCGGAGGTTCGGCATGTTCGGCTCCTTTCTTGGGCGCCTCGGGAAAGGGCCCGCGGGGCGCGTCCCCGCCTTCGAGGCGGCGGCCCCATGTTATGCCAAAGCCGGGCCCGGGTCAACCGGGGAGGCCGGCGCGAGGGCCTTGTCCCTCAAAAAGAGGTCGTGTCCCGGGGCCCTGTTGTGCTATAGTCCGAGCGAGTGGGAGGAGACATGGAACGAGAACGAACGACGCTTGGAACCGGGCTCTGCGCCGCGGCGGCCCTCCTCGCCCTGGCCGCCTGCCAGGGACGGCCCGGGAAGTCCGTCCCCATCACGGTCGACGAGATCGCCGGCCACATCCGCTACCTCTCGAGCGACCAGCTGGAGGGGCGGGGCCTGGGGACGAAGGGGATCGAGATGGCCGCCCGCTATCAGGAGGACTACTTCCGGACGGCGGGCCTGGAGCCGGCCTTCGGGACGAGCTACCGTCAGGCCTTCCCGCTCAAGGGCTCCCGCGCCGACCAGCGGGCGTCGCTCGATATCGTCGGCCCGGGCGCCGCCCTGGCGCCCGCGCTCTGGGACGAGTTCGTCGTCGGGACGGACCGGGAAGACGCCCCGGCCGCCGCCTCCGGCGAGCTCGTCTACTGCGGTTTCCTCATCCAAGCGCCGGAGAGGGACTGGGACGACGTCAAGGGCTTCGACCTCGCCGGGAAGGTCCTGCTCGTCGAGATCAACGAGCCGGGCAACCGCCCGGGGGGCGTCTTCGACGGCGAGGACATGACCTACTACGGCCGCTGGACCTACAAGTTCGAGAAGGCCGAGGAGCTCGGCGCGGCCGGCGTCCTGATCGTCCACGACGACAAGGGCGCGGCCTACGGCTGGGAGGTCCTCCGGGCGTCCTACGGGAGCGAGAGCTTCTTCCTGCCCGACCGCGAGCAGAAGCTCCTCTTCAAGGGCTGGGTCCGCGGCGAGACCGCCCGGCGCGTCCTGGCCGCGGCCAAGCTCGACCTCGCGGCCCTCCGGGCCCGGGCCGAGACGCCGGGGTTCGCCCCCGTCCCGCTGGGCCTCAGGGCCGAGGTCCGCCAGCGCCGCGAGTTCCGCACGATCGAGGGCGTCAACGTCGCCGGCCTCCTGCGGGCCCGGCACCCCGCGGCCAAGGCGCGGACGATCGTCCTTTCGGCCCACTACGACCATTTCGGGAAGGACCCGTCGCTCCAGGGCGACCAGATCTACAACGGGGCCGTCGACAACTGCTCGGCCTCGGCGACGATGCTGGCCCTGGCCGGCTTCTTCGCCCAGCGGCCGGAGCGGCTCAAGGCCGACCTCTGCTTCGTGGCCGTGACCGCCGAGGAGCAGAACCTGCTCGGCTCCGATTACTTCGCCCGCCACATGCCGTTCGCGGCCGGCGGGGTCCTGGCCGACCTCAACTTCGAGATGACCAACGTCTGGGGCGAGACCGAGGACGTCTACGCCATCGGGGCCGCGCACTCGGAGCTCGACGGCATCTGCCGGGAGGCGGCCGGGGCCCTGGGGCTCCGCTACATCCCCGAGCGCAACGGCGAGCTGGGCTTCGCCTTCCGGTCCGACCAGCTGAGCTTCCTCAAGGCCGGCGTCCCGGCCGTCTGGCTCAGCCAGGGCGTCACCGCCAAGGGCCCGGACAAGGGCCTGGTCCTGCGGAGGTTCGAGGACTACCGGGCGAACACCTACCACAAGGTCAGCGACGAGATGCGGCCCGACTGGGACCTCCGCGGCGCTCTCCAGATCGCCGCCTGGGCCCGGGAGATCGTCGGCCTCCTCCAGGAGCGCGAAGGCCTGCCCGCCTTCGCCCCGGCGAGCTCGTTCAAGCGCCGGGCCGGGGAGTGACGGGCGGGGCGCCGTCCGCGGCGGGCGGCGTCTTGGCTTTTTCGGCGGGGTGTGCTAGACTCGGGCGGTCATGGAGACCAGACCCGTCCCTCCCGCCAGCCGTTTTTCCGACTATCTCGCCCCTTCTCAGGTCGTCTACGACCTCAAGAGCAAGGACAAGGTCGAGGCCATCGAGGAGCTCCTCGACGTCCTGGCCAAGCAGAAGCTCATCGACAACAAGAAGCTCCTGCTGACCCGGATCATCGACCGGGAGAACCTCGTCTCCACGGCCATCGGCTGCGGCGTCGCCCTGCCGCACGCCCGCGTCGACGCGGGAGGCGGGATCGCCGTGGCCGCGGGCCGCTCGGAACGGGGCATCGACTTCGACGCCCACGACGGCCAGAAGGTCCACCTGATCATCCTCGTCGTCTGGAACCCGAGCCTGCCCGGACTGTTCAACCATCTCTTCGCCGGCCTGGCCCGCTTCCTCATCCGGCCCGAGAACCGCGGCCGGATCCTGGCGGCCAAGGACCGGGCCGAGCTCTACGACATCCTGTCCAAGATCGAGTTCAGGTTCGTCCACGAGGAGAAGATCGTCAGCCGGGCCCGGCTCCTCAAGAAGCTCCAGGAGCTCGAGCTGAAGAAGAAGAGGAAGGGGACCAAGGACCAGCAGAAGGAGCTCCAGAAGCAGGCGGCCATGATCCGCGAGGAGCTCGACCGCGACCTCCTTTCCCGCTTCGACCGGCTGATGGAGCGCTACGGGTTCGCCGTCGCCGACGCCGTGGACGGGGTCTGCCAGGGCTGCAACATCAACATCTCGACCCAGATGGACTCGGCCATGGAAGACTCCAACGACATCTACGTCTGCGAGAACTGCGGCAAGTATCTCGTCTCGGCCAGGAAGAAGAAGAAGTAGCCGCCGCGTTCGGTCAGTCGAAGGCGACCGCCGCCAAGTTCGCCGGGGCCATCAATTTGTACACGGGATAGGTCTGGGCGCCGCGGCCCCACTGGGCGACGATGTCGCGGTCGAAGAAGTTCCAGAAGAGCAGCCCGTTGTCGGACTCCGGCTCGAGGAGGTAGGCGATCAGCCGGCCCAGGGGCTGGGCCATCCGGACGAGGAAGGTCCCGGCCGGGAACTCGCGCGTCTCCGAGGCGGCCTGGCCCGTGACCGTGTTGGTGCGGTGGCCCTGGTAGGGCCGTTCGGCCCCCTTGATCTCCTTGATCCGGAAGGCCTCGACCTCGAGGCCGGCGGGCGCGGTCAGGCGCTCGACGGCGACGCCGTGCTGGCGGAGCTTCTCCGGGACGTCGGTCGAGGCGAGCGGGATGAGATAGGCGAAGGGGAGCCGGGCCGTGCGCTTGGCGAAGAAGTCCGCGTAGTAGGGCATCGCGTAGGCCTTGGGCCGGTCGGTCGGCCGCATCCGGGGGAAGGGCCCGGCCGCGGCCTCGCCTGTCGGGGCCTCCATCTCGTAGCCGAGGACGGTCAGCTTGCCGGGGAGCGGCCGGACGTCGATGTCGAGCCCGAAGGTGTCGGCCTCGGCCGGGGCGAGGCCGACCCGGACCGTCCGGGCGTCGGCGTCGGCGACGAGCTTTCGGAGCCCGGCGGCGTTGGCCGCGCAGTAGTCGAGGATGGCCTTGAGCAGGTGGTAGTTGCCGTGGACGCGGGTCCTGAAGTCGGCGTAGTTGTAGTTCTCGATGAGGATCGAGAGGCGGCCGCGCAGGCCGACGTAGTTGGTCATGTAGTGGGGCTCGTGGCCGAAGGTCCGCCAGCCCTTCTCCATGTCCTTGAAGTCCATGGGGTCGCCGTAGGGGACCGAGAGCGTGCCGTATCTCTTCTTGAGGGCGTCGGCGATCGCGGGGAGCATCTTGTCCCGGGCGTACTCGAGGACGGCCGGGTCGCCGTTGGGGCAGAGGGGCCAGGAGTAGGTCACGGGCTCCCGGTGGTAGGAGCCGTCGGTCGTGTGGCAGTCGACGAGGAGGAGCGGGTCCCAGCGCGCGAGGACGTTGCGGACGAGGCCGCGCATCTCCGGGCTCTCGAGCTTCATGGCGTCCCGGTTGAGGTCGAGGTTCTGGCCGTTGTGGCGGACGCCCGAGCCCTTCTCCGGGCCGGCCTGGCCCATGCGGTTGCGCGGGTCCATCTTATCGTTGCCGTCGGCGTTGAAGAGCGGGGCGACGAGCAGGACGACATCGTCGAGATAGGGGAGCTTGGGGTCGAGGACGATGTCGCGGACGAGCATGAGCGAGGCTTCCTTGCCTTCGACCTCGCCGGCGTGGATGTTGGCCTGGATGTAGACGACGGCCCGCTTGTCCTGGCGCAGGGCCAGGGGGTCGGGGGGCGCGGGCTTGCCGACGACGAGGAGCGGGACGTCGCGGCCCTCGGTCGTCACGGCGACCGTCTCGACCCGGACGAGGGGCGAGAGCTTCTGGAGGGCGCGGATGAAGGCGTGGACGTCGGCGCAGGTGGACGTCGCGGCGAAGTCCGTCGTTTCGGCGGTCGTCAGCGGCCCGGACGCGGGGGCCGGCGGCGGCGGCGGGACGGGCGCGACCGGCGGCGGCGCGATGGGCGCGCGGGGGGACGGCGGGGCCTGGCCCGCGGGCGGCGTTTGACCGCCGGGGGGCGGGACCTGGGCGGCGATGACCAGCGCGGCGGCGACGGCCGCGGCGGCCGCGATGAAAGCGGCGGACAGCGTGCGTGCGGACGGCTTCATGAGCACCTCCGTTGGTTTGGACGCCGAGGAGGCGAGTTTATTCCAAAAGATGCGGGGACACAAGACCCGTTTCCGGGAGTCCGATCCAAGGCGGCGAAGGGAAGGCCGCCCCGGGAAGGCGGGGGATTGGCGTCGCCGCCCCGATCTCGGGTAAGATAGCGGCATGGGAGCGTACGGCGTCGGCCCCGACAAGGCGCGGGCCCTGGCCGAGCGGATGGCCCGGCTCGATCTCCGCGAGGAGGACATCGTCGAGAAGTTCGTCCGTTCGGGGGGGCGCGGCGGCCAGAACGTCAACAAGGTCGCGACCTGCGTCTACCTCAAGCACCTGCCGACCGGGACCGAGGTCAAGTGCCAGAGGGAGCGGTCGCAGGCCCTGAACCGCTACCTCGCCCGCCGCATCCTGGCCGACAGGATCGAGGCGGCCGTCCTCGGGAGGGCGAGCGAGGAAGAGCGGCGGGCCGCCAAGGTCCGCCGCCAGAAGCGGAAGCGCTCGAGGCGGGCCAAGGAGAAGATGCTCGCCGACAAGCGCCGCGTGTCCGAGAAGAAGAAGGCCCGGTCGCTCAAGCCCGACCTCTCGGGCGACTGAGCGGCGGCCCCTCGCCTCCCGGCGGCTCTCACCGGCGGAAGAGCATGCCTCCGGACATGCCGGCCTGGTCCACGACCGGCCAGACCTTGGACAGCAGGAGGGCGCCGTCCTTGAAAACGGCCCGGATGACGGTGTGCTTCTCGATGTCGAAGCTGGCGTCCTTGCCGCCCGTCATGCCCATCGCGTCGACCGTCCCCATCGTCGTCGCGTCCCGGCCGACGAGCTTGCTGTAGACGACGACCCGGAAGGCCCCGCCCGCGCCGAAGATCTCTTCGATCTCCTTCTTCGAGAACTTGACCTTCTTGCGGTTGTGCCCGGCGACGTCCTTCGGCGCCGGGTCCACCGCCTCCCAGGCGTCGAGGCACTCGAAGCCCCAGCCCTCGACCGCGGCGATGACCTTTCCGAACGGCTGCCCGGTCATCCCGAGGAGGGTGCTCTCGTAGACCTTGGCCTGCTCCCTGGGCTTCTGCGGGGCCCCGGCCCCGTGGCCGTGCGCCGCGGCCAGCAAGACCGCGAGGCCGGCGAGCGCCGACGCCGAAGCGGCGAGCCGCGCCCTTTGACGCTGTTTCATGTCGCCTCCCTTAAAGAGGAAGGCCCGTCCCGGCAGGCGCCGGGACGGGCCCTCGTGCTTCTGCGGGATCGTGCTTAGAACTCGAAGCGGGCGCCGAGCCTCCAGATGCGGGGATTCAGGATCTCGTTCAGGCGGTTGTTGTAGGGGTAGGTGTAGCTGCTGTACTGCTGGACGCCGGTGCCTCCGGGGCCGGGCCGGTAATAGGCGTCGCCGTCGTAGGCGGAGTAGCCGCGGATGGGCATGTTGGAGTTGAGCACGTTGAAGACGTCCGCCATGAGGTACATCCGGCCGGCGCCGATGTTGACCCTCTTCTCGATCCGTAAGGTGAGGTTGTAGAACGTGGGGTGGGAGAGAGCGAGGTCGTTGTCCTTGTAGACGGTGACCAGGTGGCCGGCGGCGTAGTTGGGGGCGAGGGCGCTGTTAAGGTCGATCTGGAAGTACTGCGGGATCTTCCAGCCTTCGCGGGCGTTGAACGTCCCGGAGACGTTGAAGCCCCAGGGCAGCTGGTAGAGGGCGCTGAGCTTGGCCATCCAGCGGGTGTACATGAGGACGCTCGTCTTGCCGCTGGCGCCGCCGCCCCAGTCGCCGTAGGGCTTGCCGTCGAACGCCCACTTGTTGGTGGGATCGAAGTAGGCGGTGCCCCAGTAGGACCTCTGGTTCTGCAGGGTGAAGGAGGCGTTCATCATCCACTTGTTGGACAGTCTCTTGTTGACGATGAAATCGACGCCGTAGTAGACGAAGTGGTCGTCCGTCTCGCGGATGACGGTGTAGCGCGACGCGGTCGTGGGATACTCGGGGCCGGGCAGGTAGAAGGGGCGCCCGGCGGCGTTGCCGGAGGAGTAGGTCGTGCCGCCGGTGTTGGTCCACACGCCGGGGCTGGTCTCGGCCCAGGTGCCCCCGATGGTGTAGCTGTTGGGCACCGTGCCGGCCTGGACGTACCAGTTGCCGGCGCCGGGCTCGATGATCCGGGTCCCGGTATACAGCGGATACTCGTCCTGGTGCTCCTGGGGGTAGTAGCGGTAGCCGGCCTGGCTGCCGTCGAAGTAGCGGTAGGTCAGGTTGACCCCGGCCGAGAAATCGGGCAGGACCTCCCGTTCGAGGGTCAGCAGGACCTCGCGGGTCCGGCTGCCCGACATGGCCTTCCTGTTGAGGAAGTAGGTGGTCAGCCCTGCGGTGTAGTTCGGCGGTTCGTCGGGATTGAGGATGTCGTAGCTGTAGTAGTTCCCGTAGACGTAGGCGTCGCTGTTGTAGCCGCCCACGAGAGCGGCCTGGGCCGCGGGCGTGAAGGCGCCCCCGGAGGTGAAGACCCGGTAGGGGACGTAGGCCGTCCCGGCGGGATTCCGGCTGGAATAAGCCCAGTACATCTCGTCGAGCTGCATCTTCTTGTCGCCGTTGTCGTACCACCAGAAGCGCATGCCGCCGCCCGTCGCGGACGGCGTGGCGCCGTACCAGCCGACGCCCATGATGTCGCCGTACTGGGACAGGGCCAGCTTGGCCACGGTCTTGCCGTCGCCGCTGACGTCCCAGGTCAGGCCGATGCGCGGCGACCAGTCGAGCCAGCGGTAGGGCGTGTTTTCGCCGTTGACGATCTGGGGGTTGCCCTTGTACTTGTCGACGGCCTTGTCGGAGAGCAGGGGATCGAGAACGGCCGTGACGGCGGGATCGAAGACCTTGTCCCAGGCCGTCTCGAAGCCGGGGACGCGGACGGCGTCGCGCACGAACCCGCCGCCGCCCGACCACTGCCGGTCGAAGCGGAGGCCGAGGGACAGCGTGAAGTTGCCCTTGACGATGGTGTCCTGGAAGTAGGCGGCCATCTGCTGGGTGGTGGTCGCGCCGGCGTTGCGGCGATAGACATAGGCCCGCTGCCAGCCGGCCATCTCCGCGACGCTCCGGCTGCCGTCGCCGTTCACGTCGAGGGCGAGCGAGGACCAGTTCCGGCCGATGTCGAAGCCCTGCAGGTTGCCGGTCAGGTAGTCCTGGGTCTTGTGGGAGTACTCGGCGCCGACCTTGAACTCGTGGGACGCGCTGAGGAGAGCGTCGTTGAAGTAGGTCGCCTGGAGCTGATAGTTCTTGCGGGGCCGGCTCACGCCGTAGGAGCCCCAGCTCGTGCCGCTGCCGTCGCCGTAGGGGACGTACTTGCCGAGCGTGTTGTCATAGACGATGGGGTTGACGCAGTTGGGGTCCGGGATGGGCCGCCAGCCGAAGCCCGCGTCGTTGAAGGTGAACTTGCCCGAAAGGAAGAAGTTGTTGCCGAAGATGTGCTCGTCCTGCAGCTTGACGACCGGGCTGCCCCAGTGGTATTTGCCTGTCTGGTGGTCGCCTTCGGGCTTCTCGAAGCTGCTGTTCCGGCCGAACTTCTCCTTGGCGCCGGACGAGATGAGGGTCTCGAACCGGTTGTTGGGCAGGACCTGGGCGTTGACCTTGAAGTTGTAGTTGTTGAGCAGGGTCTTGTCCTGGTTGTTCGTGATCGTCCAGACGAAGATGTCCTGGACGCCGTAGGAGCCCCACCACCACAGCTTGTCCTTGATGATCGGGCCGCCGGCGTTGAAGCCGAAGTCCTTGATCTGCTGGATCTTGTTGGTGTTCAGGACGCCCCTGGCCCGGAGCTCGTCCGTCAGGTTCTCGCTCTGGAAGAAATTGTCGGTCAGGTAGAACCGGCCGGCCAGGGTCATCCGGTTGCCGCCGCGGCGGGTGACCATGTTCAGCGCGATGCCGCCCGTCTGGATGGAGACGTCGGCCGCGCCGCCCGTGGTGATGTTCAGTTCCTCGAACATGTCGAAGTCGTAGTATCCCGCCGACCCGCCGAGGGCCGCCGGGTCGGTCACGTCGATGCCGTCGACCGCCCAGATGTTGTTGGCGCCCTGGTTGCCGGAGATGCGGGCCCCGGACGTGTCGCCCTTGCCGATGAACCCGGACTGCTGCCCGGACTCGTTGCCGCCGACGTTCTCGCGGTCGACCATGACGGCCGGAGCCAGCTGGAGGACGACCCACGGGTCGCGGGCCGTCGGGAGCGACTGCATGGCCTCCTTGTCGATGTTCGCCCCGACGGTCGTCTTCTTGGTGTCGACGACGGGCGTCGTGGCGACGACGGTGACCTGCTCCTCGAGGGTCCCGACCTCCATGGCGATGTTGATCGCGGAGTTCTGGTTGAGCTGGACGATGACGCCCGTCCGCACGACCTTCTTGAACCCTGTGAGCTCGACCGTGAGCTCGTAGTCATTCGCGGGGGAGAGGGACACGAAACGATAGGTCCCCTGCGCGGTGGTGACCGTGGTCAAGGGGCGGACTTGGGCGCCCCGGATGGTCACGCTCGCGCCGGGAAGGGGATTCCCCTCCGTGTCCGTGACGACTCCCGAAATGGTTCCCGTACTGACCTGCGCGGTCGCCGAGACGGCGAGCAGCAGCACGGCCAGTGCGACGAAGCATTTCTTCATACTCATTTTACCTCCTGTCGATTAGGCCCTTCCTGAGTTCGAGTGGCCTTCCACTCTCTCCTTCCCCATGGTTGCTTGGCCCTACCTCATTCACACCTCCGTGTCTTATCTTTGAATTCATGACATGCTCGGCATTCCGCTTCTATCCGGGAATGCAATTCCCGTGCCAAGCCGGCGAGGGGCCTTCAGGCGGGCGCATGACCTTCAAATGAAAGAGCTCGGACAGGGTCCGCCGAAAAAGCGGTCAGGCGTAATCTGTTAACAACAATATAATTGCGGCTTTCCCGGCCTAGCCGCGGATCATGATGCGGGAGCCTCGGGCAGCCTCCCGCCTCGAGAGCCGTGATGGCCTGGGTTCTTGGGGACCGATTCGAGGCCCGAATCGGGAGGCGGGCCCTCAATTCCTTGAATGGAATTCAAAAAATTGAAGCCCAGGCCTATTTCTCGGCCTCACGGATGAGGGCCTGGACGGCGGGTTGGGCGGGGTTGAGCTTCAGCGACGCCTTCAAGGCCTCGAGGGCTTCCGTCTTCCGGCCGAGCTTCAGATAGCACTGCCCCAGGGCGTTGAGGACGGTGGTGTCGCTGTCGTAGATCCGGTTCGCCTGGACGAGCTCGTCGAGCGCTTCCTGGAACTTGCCCTGGCCCATCAGGGCCTGGCCGCGGAGGACATGGAACGGGAAGCGCCTCTGGTCGTCGCCCCTGAGCCTTTCCGCGACCTGGAGGGCCTCGCCGAAGGCCCCGGTCTTGTTGAGGAAGGCGGCGTACATGACGACCCCTTCCCGGTAGTCGGGGTTGAGCTGGTAGGCCTGGTCGTAGAGGGACCGGGCCTGGTCCCGGCGTCCCGTTCTCTCCGCCTGCTGGGCCAGCATGTAGCGGTAGAGGAACTGGTTGGCGAGGGCGAAGCCCTTGGCGTTGGCGATCGGGTGCCCGACGGCGGCGAGCGGCGAGATGACGAACGATCCCTTCCCCTCGCCGAGGGTCTCTCCGTTCGCGCCGACGAGCTCGAGCCGGATCTCGTAGTAGTCCGGATCGAGGTCCGACGCGGCGATCGTCTGAGGCACGCTCAGGACCCTCCGGAGCGGCAGGCCGGCGAGCTTGACGGTGAAGGACTTCCGGACCGGGTCGGCCTCGCGCAGGCCCTGCACCACGATCCGCGCTTCGCCGCCCTTGAGGAGGTCCTCGGTCGGGTTGACCACGTTGAACAGGACGGCCAGCGTGTCGGTCCGGGCGAACGTCATCCTCGGGTCCGTGACGAGCTTCTGATCGTCGGACTTGAAGGGGACGTGCACGTCGCGGGGGTAGGCCTCGAACTTGTAGCCGAGGAAGGGGCCGTCGAGCGAGGGCTTCGTTCCCTCGGGCGGGACCTCGATGTCCTTCTCCAAGACGCTGAACTGCTTGCCGACCGTGTTCGTCAGGAGCACGCTCAGCTTGTACTTGCCCTCGATGACAGGGAAGGACTCCTCGATGGCCAGGCCGTTGGCCCGGACCCGCTCCCAGTCGCTCTTGGGGAAATAGAGGGGGAATTCCCGGGTGTACTGGAAAATAACGTCCTCGCCGGACCGCAGGCTGACGTCGGTCCGGAAGCTGCAGTAGAACTGGTCCTTCGGGACGTAGGCGTCGACGTTGACATCGGTGGGGACCATCGAGAAGTGCAGGAAGCGCAGGCCCGTGGCCGGGTCGTGGATCAGGGCCGTCGCCGCGTAGCTCTCGACGTAATTCGTCAGGTACTCCGTGGATACCAGGCCCTTGTAATTGAGGAAGTGGGAGGCGTAGGACGGGTTCACGTCCTTCTTGGGGGACTCGAGGATCGAGGCCATGAGGATGGCGTTGCGCGGCGAAGGCGAGAAATCGAGGCCGTAATCGCCCGGGATGCGGGTGAGGGACAGCTCGGCCAGCGTCGGCGACTGGTCCTCGATCTTTTCGTAGAGGGCCGAGTAGTCGAACGGGTCGCCGATGTCGCGCTGGTGCTGGAGGAGCCGGGAGGGGCCGTCGGAGAGGGGATCGTAGAGCTTGTATTCGCCGACGCCGCCCCGCTGATAGAACAGCAGGGTGAATTGGGGCGGGAGGTCCTTGCGGGGGTCGCCGTAATAGCTCCACGACTGGCAGGGGACGATGCCCTGCGTCCCGTCGAAGCGCTCGATGCCCTGGGGCGGGCCGAGGATCATGTAGATGCGGCCCATGTCGGTCCGCCAGCCCTCGCGGGCCACCGTCCGCCCCAGGAACTCGTTGACGTACCGGAACCGCTTGGCGAGCTCGTCCCGGTACTCGTTCTCCGGCGTCCCGGGCGTCGGGTCCCGCTGTTTCCAGAACGCCTCGATGAAGACGTCCCGGTCCCGGTCGCTCCGGAGCTGCAGGAAGACGTCCCGCTCGACGGGCTGGATGTGATAGGCGACGAGGGCCAGCCAGTCCCGGTACTGCTCGGGGAGGTCCTTCTCG
>ERZ795061.620-NODE-620-length-35707-cov-6.849602_pt1 | contig 35707 bp, 29 predicted proteins | sample MGYA00375145_ERZ795061 | MGnify/ENA primary metagenome ERZ795061 (study PRJEB30190, sample SAMN05720144) | anaerobic digester metagenome | isolation source: active sludge of municipal wastewater-treating anaerobic digesters | place: USA | collected 2014-12-22 ... | reverse complement strand
GTAACAGATCTTATCACCATGCGGTATGATACCAGCAAACACTGGGGTGATAAGTATAAGATTTTTATTCCCAGAGAAGAGGAATTAGTCAATGAATTGGCTCTTACCAACGTGTTGCGCTTAAAATTCAGAGTAGTGCAGAAAATGATGGAAGAGAATCTGCAAAAAGTAAAAGTGGCCGAAACAGGTGGGAGTTGGGAAGAACTGGAAGAAGCCCTGGTTGCTCAAACCGGGCTGAAGGAAGCAGAACAAGAGTTGGCCAAAATGCTCGGAATTGTAATAGCTAAATAGGAACGGTATAGGAACCATTTTTGTTAAATGATTTGAATTAAAATAAGATGAGCGATAAAATTAAGATTGATACGATTGAGGAAGCAATTGATGAAATAAAGCACGGTAAAGTGATTATTGTGGTTGATGATGAAGACCGCGAAAATGAAGGTGACTTCATCTGTGCTGCTGAATCCATCACTCCCGAAATTGTAAACTTTATGGCTACCCACGGTCGTGGACTTATCTGCGCGCCATTGATGGAAGATCGCTGCGAGGAACTTGGACTTGAATTGATGGTGGGAAAAAACACAGCCGCGTTTGAGACTCCATTTACCGTTTCTGTGGATTTGATTGGCCATGGTTGTACTACCGGAATTTCAGCGCATGATCGTTTCAAAACGATTAAAGCATTGGTTGATCCGGAAACAAAACCAGAAGAGTTGGGTAAACCCGGACACATTTTTCCGCTCAAAGCAAAAAAGGAAGGCGTGTTAAGACGTTCAGGTCATACCGAAGCAGCTATCGATTTTGCCCGTCTCGCTGGATTTCGGCCAGCCGGGGTGCTGGTAGAAATTATGAATGAAGATGGTTCTATGGCTCGCCTCACAGATCTTAGAAAAGTAGCGGATCGTTTTAAGTTGAAACTCGTTACTATTAAAGATCTGATTGCTTATCGCATGAAGGTAGAGTCGCAGATACGCAGACATGTACAGGTTAATATGCCGACAGAGTATGGCGATTTTAAATTGGTGGCTTATGAGCAGATAAATACCACCGAGGTACATATGGCGTTAATGAAGGGAACCTGGGATAAAGACGAACCCGTTATGGTACGTGTTCACTCATCCTGTGTAACGGGCGATATCTTTGGTTCATGCCGGTGTGATTGTGGCACGCAATTACACAACGCGATGAAAATGGTGGAGCGTGAAGGAAAAGGAGTGGTATTGTATATGAAACAGGAGGGAAGAGGCATTGGACTGATGAATAAATTAAAGGCTTACAAGTTGCAGGAAGAGGGTTTAGATACAGTAGAAGCAAATCTGCAATTGGGTTTTGATATGGACAACAGGGATTATGGCATTGGTGCCCAGATTTTAAACGATCTGGGTATTTCAAAAATCAAGTTGATTACCAATAATCCAAAAAAACGTGTTGGGCTGATGGGCTATGGCCTGGAAATTGTTGAGAACATTCCGATTGAAATTACTCCCAACCCACACAATGAAAAGTATTTACAGACCAAGCGCGATAAAATGGGGCATTCGATTTTAAAGCAAAAATGAGAGCAGTTCTTTTTTTAGTATTGTTATGGGGTACACTGTCAGTCTCAGCTCAAAAATTTGCTTCTGAGTTGTGGCACACAGGCAAGTTGGTGCTCGACACAGGGGATACGCTGCGTGGCACGCTTAAGTATGATTTACAGAGTGATATCCTGCAGATTCAAATTGATAAACGCTTAGAGAGTTATACTGCACGAAAAGCACTCTTTTTTGAAATCTTCGATGAAACAGTAAGGCGTTATCGTATTTTTTATTCGCTCCCCTATGCACAATCAGGAATGTATAAGGCCCCTGTTTTTTTTGAACTCTTAGAGGAAGGCAAACTTACCGTACTGTGCCGCGAATCAATTGAATATAGAACAACTACCTCGCCTTATTATTACGGTTCATTCAGTCGCCTGGTGTTGATAACAAAGTATTTTATTTTGAAAGAGAATGGATTTATTGAGGAATTCAAAGGGAAGAAAAACGACTGGTATGATCTAATGCGAAATAAAATGGATGAAGTTGAAAAATATGCCAAGTCTAATAAACTTAGGATGGACGATAAGTATGAACTCGCTCGAGTTATTGAATATTATAATTCCCTCTACGAAAAAAAATAATTCCTTTCTTTTTGATTATGAATAGACCCCTGATTTTAGTAACCAATGACGATGGTATAACTGCCCGAGGTATTCTCAATTTAGTTGAAGTAATGAAAGAGTTGGGCGATGTGTTAGTGGTTGCACCGGATAGCCCGCAATCAGGCATGGGTCATGCAATTACAGTTGGCGATACTCTTCGACTTACTGAATCCTTTATTTTTGAAGGTGTAAAAGCCTACGAATGTTCGGGTACACCGGCTGATTGTGTAAAAATGGCCCGTCACTTTGTATGTAAAGACAATCGCCAGCCTGATGTGGTTGTTAGTGGAATTAATCACGGTAGTAATACGTCAATAAGTGTATTGTATTCGGGTACAATGTCCGCTGCAATTGAGGGAGCTATTGAAGGGACACCCGCCATCGGATTTTCTTTGTGCGACTATAGTCACAAGGCCGACTTCTCTCATACCCAAGAAGTGGTAAAGAAAATCGCACAACAGGTATTGGATAAAGGGTTGCCGAAAGGAGTAGCTCTCAACGTAAATATTCCGCCCAAGCGTAATGAGCAACTTAAAGGAATTCGTGTGTGCCGGCAGGCCAATGCCAAGTGGGTGGAGGAATTTGTTCAACGCTTTGATCCCAATGGACGTAGTTACTTCTGGATGACAGGTAACTTTGTTAACTTCGACAAAGGGGAAGATAATGATGAATGGGCTATCGCTAATAATTATGTGTCAGTGGTTCCTTGTCAATTTGATCTTACCGCGCATCAGGCGATACCTAATCTCAATGAGGATTGGAATATTCTTGGGTGATCGGATTTAACCAGGTAGAGTCTTTATAGTTTTATAAACCCATTGGTTTGATATGCGATTGTTTATCATCATAGGCATTTCGGTAATTTCTTTAACCTCGTTTGCGCAATCTGGAAGAGTATCTGGACGGGTACTGGACGCTAAAACCCTGGAACCACTTCCTTTCACCAACGTATTTATCAACAACACAACGATCGGGGCTCCGACTGATACAAAAGGTGAATTCATGTTAACGAATGTGCCCGTTGGCAACAGTGAGATAATTTTTTCTTTTGTTGGCTATCAACCGTATCAAACCCGGGTTCATGTTCAAGCTAATGAGGAAGTAAAGTTGGTTGTGAAACTGATCGCAGAGGAAAAGAACCTGGAATCGGTTGAAGTTACCAGTAAACGTGATAAAGAGTGGGATAATCAATTGATAAAATTTGAGAAGATATTCTTAGGTACCACAAGCAACTCTACACAATGCAAAATTGTAAATCCATGGGTGTTGGATTTTACCGAAAGTTCAGATGCACTTAAACCTTTATTTACCGCCAGTGCGTCTCAGCCGCTGGAAATTAACAACCTAGCTCTTGGCTATCGGATTTTATTTTATCTGAAAGACTTTAAAGCAGGCGCTCAGAATTATAGTATCCTCGGTAACATGAGGTTTGAGGAGATGCAAACTAACGATTTGAAGATGGCTGATCGATGGACTAAAAATCGAAGGACGGTGTATGATGGTTCCGACCGACATTTATTCAAATCAATTATCGATGGTCAGGTAAAGGAACAGGGATTTCAATTATATACAGATAAGCCAGGGTATGAATCAAGCACAAGCCGATCGGTAATTTTTAGTCAGGAGTTAGGTAAGTCGCTTGTTAAATACGGTACCGATAACATAGTTTCTCCGGGAAAGCGTGCGGGAGAATATCGTATTAAATTGAAAGGCCGTATTGAGATTCACTATCTCAATACAATCGCATCAAAAAAAGTCTACCGCGATGTCCCTTATCCTATAGCCTGGATGGATGTGGAGAATGGTATTGTTGATGTTAATGCTCAAGGTGTTCCGCTTAATTCGGTGGATATCGTGACATCCGGGTATATGAGTACGGCCCGGGTTGCCGATATGTTGCCATTCGACTATCAGCCAACACAGTCAGCAGGAGTGATGAAAGAGGATGCTTGGTCCATTGAGACTTTGAAATTTAAACGATTGCAGGAGAAAGTCTATCTTCATACTGACAAGCCGTATTACTATGGCGGTGAAATAATTTGGTTCAAAGGATACCTGCATTATACCGCACCTTACTTATATGACAGTCTCAGCCGGGTGCTCTATGTAGAATTGATTGATCCGGAGCGAAAAATTATTGATACCCGGATACTTCCCATTGATAGCGGTAGAGCTGCGGGCGAAATCTTATTGTCAGATACATTAAAACCTGGCAACTATTTTTTGAGAGGATATACGCAATGGATGATGAATTATCCTGCCGAGGAAATTTTTTTCAAATCTATTCCCATACTTCCGTTGAGCACATTCGTGGATTCAACGGCCATGAATGTAAAACTGAAGGATAGTTTACACCATGTTATAGTAAGAACCAATGCCGATGTTTACAAAACGAGAGAAAAGATTGTTGTCACCATCAATGTAGCAGATGCTGCCGGGATTCCTTTGAAGAGCGATCTTTCTGTTTCCATTACCGACATGAATCAGGTTCGATGGGTGAATGGTGTAAAGAATATTCTGGAGGACTATTATTTTAAGGATGAGTTGGATTTGAAAGTGAATAATCCAAAACTTCTCTTTCCCATAGACTATGGGATCAGTTTTTCTGGAATATTTTCCAGTGACAAGGGTAAACCTGAGCAGACTGACTTAACAGTTATTCAAGGTAAGATGCAGGATATGGTTACCGTAACCACAAACGATGAAGGATATTTTTGGTTAAATGGATTTCAATTCAGAGACACTGTATCATTTTCGTTTCAGGCAAAGAATTCGAAAGGCAAACCGTACGGAAAGGTTAAGTTATTACCACGAACTGTACCGGGTAAAGATTTTACATGTAAGGACCTTATTTTACCAACGCGATCCACAACCGATCCACAGCGGTATAAAGGAAATTACCAGATTCCCGAAGATGCAAGAATTCTCGATGAGGTAATTGTTAGTTCAACAGTTATTAATGAGGAGCGTACAAAGCAAGCGATCGTGTATGGCGAAGCCGACTATGTAGTGAAGGGGGATGCTTTACTGAACGCTTCCGGAGGAAACCTGGTACCTGCCTTACAAGGAAGAATTCCAGGATTGCAGGTAGTTCCTTTTTGGGATGAGACCGGTATACAACGTTATAAAATCAGAATCAGGGGCGGATCTTCTACCTTTGGTGTTGGCGGAACGACAGAACCACTTTTATTAATTGATGGAGTGCCTGTCATGGATGGAGGATTTATTGCAGATCAGATAGCGGCTATAAATCCCTCCAATGTAGAGCGGGTTGAAGTAATTACACGGGCAAATCCGTTGTTTGGAGTACGAGGAACTAATGGGGTAATAGCCATTTATACAAAGTCGAGTGGGTTAACTAATGCAGATAACAGTTCAATCCAAACTGATGCGAAGTTTCAGACTATACCGGTAATAGGGTATTCCCAACCACTCAGATTTTATTCGCCTGATTATTCAAATGAAAAGGAAGATCATGCAAAACCTGATTTCAGATCTACCATTTTTTGGAAGCCATGGGTAAACACAGATAAGAAAGGAAATGCCCAGGTTGAATTTTATACAGCTGATTTACCCACTGAGTATTGCATTATAATTGAAGGGATAACCGAGGATGGTCACCCGCTAAGACACATCAGTTTTGTTACCGTCCGGAACCCATAGTCCAATGGAGAATGCCTTTGGATTGTTAAGGGTAACAAATTGCCTTGTTATTTCGTTTTCATGAAAATAAAAGGGCTAACCAATTTATCTATGATCAGAACTCTGCTGAATTTCTTCCGCGTTCATTCTTTTGTAATAGTATTTATAATTTCATTCAACGCGGCAGGTCAGGTAAGTGGTATAGTCGTTGACGCGCAAAGTGGAAAGCCTGTCAACAAGGCAAGTGTATTTATCAATAATACCAGCCTTGGTGCCATCACCAACGAGAAGGGCGAGTTTAACCTGGAGGGAATAGCGCCCGGCTTTGCAGAGCTTGTAATTTACCGGGAGGGTTATAGTTTATTTAAATCTTCATTGCGGATCCAGAGCGACAAATTGTTTAAGCTTAATCTTAAGCTTTCGCAAGTAGACGCCAGTACAAAACCTGCCAAATCCAAACAGGATGCCGAATACAAAATGAATCTTCAGTGGTTTGAACGAGCTCTTTTAGGGGAGTCTGCTAATGCAGCCTTATGCAGGATTACGTATCCTAAAACAATGCAATTAGTGCGTAGTGGCGATATGATAGAAGCCAGTTCTCTGGAACCGCTGATCATTGAGAATAATGCCCTTGGGTATAAGATTACGTGCTACATGCAGGAGTTTAAAGCGGATGTGGAGACTGTAAACTTTCAGGGTGCAATCAGATTTGACACGGTAGCTACCAAAGAAATCGAACAAAAAAGAATGTGGGAGAGAAACAGGTTGATTGCTTATTGGGGATCATCGCGCCATTTTTTCCAAACCTTAGTATCACGAACATCAACGCAAGAGGGTTTTCTTTTATTCGATCAGAATAAGACTCCCATTAAGCCAGAGTCGCTGGTTGCGGAAGGAAAAATTCCAGGGTATACGAAAATCTCGTTTCCAGGCGAAATAATTGTAACGTTCCAGATGGAGTCAATGCAAACCGGTGTCACGGCTAAAAATCCTGAGCAAACTTCAACACTGATTCCATTGGGTGGTATCGATGCTACTACGGATGGTATTCTATTGAATGCAAAGTTAGTTACCTGGAAGGGGTATTTAGGGCAGGAGCGAATGGCCGAAGCACTTCCACTTAATTATGTGGCTACAGCATCCCTTGAAAATGAAAAGGTAGACTGGAAGAATTTTTCCTTATTGCGTGAGAAAGTGTACTTGCACACCGATCGTGATTACTACTATCCGCGTGAAACGATTTGGCTTAAGGCATATTTAGGGTATAGCATGCCCGTGCTGCGCGATACCCTCAGCCATACACTTTATGTTGAATTTATTTCTCCGGACAAAGCCATTTTAAATTCCAAAGTATATCCAATAAAGAATGGTGTAGCGTGGGGTGAAATTTCGCTTGATGATAAATTGGTTCCTGGCCAGTACTATGTAAGGGCATATACCAATTGGATGCGCAACTATGGCGATAGCGCTCTGTTTATTAAACCAATACCGGTTTTGAAAGCAGACGAGAATATTGAATATGAAGAACCAGCAACAGGGGGTAATAATTCAATGCTGACCATTACTACTAATAAGAACACATATAAAGGCAGGGAAGCCATTGAAATGCAAGTTCAGGTGAAGGATGAAAATGGTAATCCGGCAAAAGCAAATGTATCGGTGTCCGTTAGCGATGCAGTAACTTCTATTCCCATCTCATCCTCAAAGATTACGGATCCTAAATCACTAGGTATAGGAACCTTTGAGGTTTCGAATAAGTATTTTGATCAGGTAACTTATTTTATGGAGCGCGGGATCAGTTTTCGGGGAGTTGTGAAGGACTCCAGGAATATCCCCACCCCTGCGAGTGTTCAGATTATTCAGGGCAACATGGATAATTTGATTAATCTGGAGACAGATGAGTCGGGTGAATTTTTAGTCACTGGATTGAAATTCTCAGACTCATTGATTTTTGCTTTTCAACCCGTTAACAAGAAAGGCAAATTGCTTCCGAAAATTGAATTGTTGCCAAGGGAAATACCTGCGTTGAATTTTAATTATCCGTTAATACCACTGCACATGAGAAAGGATAATGCAATGCAGCGAATACAAAATACTTATCAGTCAGGAGGTGAAAAAGTTACCGTGCTGGAGGAAGTGCAAATTACGGGAAAAGCAGTAGCTACCATGGACGAGAAAAAGGATGTTCGGGTTTATGGCGCCCCTGATTATGTGGTACCTGGAGATAAACTTGGCGGAACAATAGCGGGCTCAAATTTATTGGTGGGATTGCAAGGAAAAGTTCCAGGATTAAGAGTTACTGAGTCTTTAGATGCCGGTGGCTTTAGAACGGTACGCGTACAGATACGAGGTGCTTCGAGCTTAACAGGAAATACTGAACCCCTTATTTTGGTAGATGGTGTTCCTTTTCCGGATGCGAATAGCCTGATCTCAATTGATCCAAGCATGGTAGAACGAATTGAAGTAGTTACCAGTGCATCACCCCAATTCGGAAGCCGGGGTTCAAATGGCATAATCGCTATTTATTTGAAGACGGGTTATTCAGCGCGGGATGAGACGAATAAAAATTTTATTTCATACAAAATCCCAGGATATTCCAGGATCCAGCCGTTTATCTCGCCTGATTATAGTACCTCGAAGGATTCACAAACTCCTGATTTCAGGACCACAATTTTCTGGAAGCCCGATGTAAAAACAGATGATACTGGAAAGGTTACCGTTCCGTTTTATGCGGCAGATCTGGCCACACGATATCGGATTGTTGTGGAAGGGGTAACAGAAAAAGGAGTTCCTGTACGGGCAGTGTCCTATATTACTGTTGAATAAGCAATAGACTCAAGCCGGATCAACATCAAAGACAACCTTAACATTGCGATATTCTTTAATCTGCTGTAATTCATTCGCCAGGTGAGTTAAGGTTGCTTTAATCTCATTCAGTTTTCCCTGGTCGCGCCTGATTTTTAACAACGCTATCATCAGATATTCATTCCGGATTTTTGAAATCATGGGCTCACCTGGTCCCATAATTCGAATACCAGCTAAGCTCGACTTTAATTGCTTTACAAAGGTATCGGCCACAGCCTGTGCAATTTTTTTATCAGCATGTTTAATGGTGACTTCAATCAATCGGGAGTAGGGCGGATAAAGATGTTCTTCGCGGTCGCGTAATTGATCCTGAATAAAACCGACTACATTATTTTCAACCACGTATCTAAATAAAGGATGTTGAGGGCTGGAAGTCTGCAACACCACCTTACCACGCTTTTCTCTTCTTCCCGCCCGGCCACTTACTTGCGTGATCAGTTGAAATGCTCTTTCATACGAACGGAAATCCGGAAAGTGCATCATGCGATCGGTATCAAACACGCCCACCAGACTTACCCGATCAAAGTCAAGCCCTTTCGTTACCATCTGCGTTCCCACCAGGATATCGGTCGCCCCACTTTCAAATCCTTCCATAATCGTTTCATAGCCTGTGCGCGACCGGGTAGTATCTAAATCCATGCGTTGAATGTGCGCATCTGGAAAATGCAATTTCAATTCCTCTTCCAGTTTTTCTGTACCGTATCCAAGGGTGAGGATTCGTTTTGAAGTGCACGTGGGGCATTGACTGGGCAATTCTTCTCGATACCCACAGTAATGGCAAATTAAGGCATGCCGATACTGATGGTAAGTAAGACTAACCGCACAGTTGATACACTTGGGTACCCAACTGCAATCTTCGCACTGCACCAGAGGGGAGTAGCCTCTTCGGTTTTGAAAGAGAATGACCTGTTCCTTTTTGTCAAGGGCCTCTTTAATTTCTTTTAGTAAGAGTGAAGAGAATTCGCCTTTGTTCGTCTTGCGTTTTTTCTCATTGGTTAAATCAGCAAAAACGATCTCAGGCAATTGCGCTTCACCAAATCGTTGCAACAGAGAAACCAATCCGTAACGCCCCGTACTCGCCTGATGAAAGGATTCGGCAGAAGGAGTTGCGCTGCCTAACAAAACTTTGGCGTGATGAATTTGAGCGATCACCATGGCTACATCGCGGGCATGGTAGCGTGGGGCAGGGTCATGTTGTTTATAGGAAGCATCGTGTTCTTCATCAACAATAATAAGACTGAGATTGTCGAAGGGGAGAAACACAGCCGAGCGCACCCCGATAATAAACCGAAACTTACCGGAGAGTATTCCATTCCACACTTCAACGCGCTCATTATCCGAAAACTTGGAATGATATACTCCCATCTCACTGCCAAACATTTTCTTTAACCGATGTACAATTTGGGTGGTAAGTGCAATTTCGGGTAACAGGTAAAGAACCTGAGAACCACCCTCCAGTGCCTTGCGGATCAGGTCAATGTAGATTTCTGTTTTTCCGCTTCCGGTAACGCCATGCAGAAGAGTTGCTTTGTGCGTCTCAAAACTTAATAAGATTTCATTCCGGGCTTTCTCCTGCAATTCACTCAGCAACACGGGATGTTCGTGTGTGTTATCCGGAAAACCGAATCGAGGCACGATCACTTCAAACTCTTCCAGGATCTGATTTTTAATCAATGTGTTTACGGAAGACTCTGAGATCTCCTGATCCAGCAGTTTCGATTTGGTAATGCCTTGGTGGTTGAGGTCTGGATGCGAAAATATTGGAACTTCCTGTAGGTATTTCAATAAAACACTTTCTTGTTTTGGTTTAGAAGATAAGGTTTCAAACAGTGCTTCCAGATTTTTTTTATCCACATAGTCAGCGTGGATACGGATGTGTTTCTCTGTTTTGGGTTTGAATTTTTCTTTGACCTCTTCAAAAAGTATAATGGCTTCTTTAGAGGCAAGTGATTTAAGGATATGATAGATCGATTTGGTGCCGAGTAATTTGGCAGCTTCTGTGTAGCTGAGTGTATCGGCCTTCAACCGATCGAGCAGCAACCGCTCCTTTTCGGAATAATCAAACGTAGATACCTCCAGATCAAACCCGGGTTTTAATTGCACCATCGATTCGCTGGAGAGCTTAAGCCCGGAGGGTAGGGCGGCCTGGATTACTTCGCCCAGCGTACATAAGTAATAATCAGCAATCCATTGGTATAGCGCAAACTGAGGTTCATAGATTACTTCACGTTCATCAAGCAAATCAAGAATATACTTGGCTTCATAGTCTTTAGGAGGCTGATGATGAAGTTGGACGACTACCCCCGTGAGAATTTTCTTTTGTCCGAAAGGAACAATTACCCGTTGGCCTTTTTTAATTACCTCATTCAGCGTAGCAGGAACCCTATAGGTAAATAGTTTTGGAATGGGTACCGGCAAAACGATCTCAGCAAAGCGGGTGTCTTTGTCGGCAGGGTTGAAGAGATCGGCTTCTGGTGTCATTTCTTGCTGTGCCGCTAAGTTAAGTGATTTGGTAATGCAATAAACTGCAAAGACACAAGGTTCTAAGTAATTTCTACTTTGCGCTCTCCGTGTTCTTTGCGGTTTAAACTTCTCTTAATCTAGGTTAATATCTTCCTGTCTCCTGGGTGCCACGGAATTAAAATTGGAACCGTTCTGTTATTTTGCAGGTACATGAAGCGGAGAGATTTTCTTTCACATTCACTTTTAGGAATCAGCACAATGAGTACACTTAGTTCTTTTATGAATTCAATGGATGAATTGAATCCAACCGAACAGATGCCCGCTTTATTTATCGGGCATGGCAGTCCCATGAATGCCATTGAACAAAATGAATACCATCAGTCGTGGGCGGACCTTGGTAAAAAGCTTCCTCGCCCAAAGGCTATTTTAACGATCTCAGCTCATTGGCTTACCCGCGATACCCGGGTAACAGCCATGGAACGTCCGCAGACCATTCACGACTTTGGCGGATTTCCGAAAGCGCTATTTGATGCACAATACCCGGCCCCCGGTTCGCCCGATTTTGCCGAGCTTACAAAAACGCTGATCACCAAAACACCTGTTCAATCTGATTTTGAATGGGGCCTTGATCATGGAACCTGGAGTTTCTTGTTGCCCATGTATCCGCAAGCCGATATTCCTGTTTATCAATTGAGCCTCGATTATTACAAACCGATGCAATACCATTATGACCTGGCGCGTGAACTTCGTGAACTGCGCAAGAAAGGGGTTATGATCATTGGCAGCGGTAATATTGTTCACAATTTGAGACTGCTGAACTTCTCGGGCCAGACATACGATTGGGCGACCGAGTTTGACTCAACAATTAAGTCATTTTTGGTTGACAAAAACCATGATGGGATTATCCACTATGATAAGTTAGGTAATGCCGCAAAGATGTCAGTTCCTACTCACGATCATTACTTGCCCTTGATTTATGCGATCGCTCAACAAGAGAATAATGAACAGATATCTTTTTTTAATGAGAAGACGGATATGGGTTCGGTATCGATGCGGTCCTTTGTGATTCGTTAGACTTACCCTTCGTGTTTCTTTCTGGTTTCGAGTCTTTGTGGTTCAAAAAGACAAGGGAACCACTAAGCCACCAAGACGCGAAGAGTCACAAAGAGAATTATCCTCAACTAAGAAATTTACTTTTCAACCACTTTGATTTGCGTTCCCTTACTAAGTTTATCATTCAACAACATCCCATTTAGTATAGCCAATTCTTCAAAACGATTTGCTTGCATATTAAAATTCTGAAAAGCAGACTGGAGAGTCATTTGTTGAGGTACTGTTTTTATCCGGATCACTTCGGGTTTTCTATTTAATTTATGAGCTTCTGTTAGTTCTTTGAAACTCCGAATGGTGGAAAGAAAGACCGACTGATAATTTGTGAATTTTGATAGTTCTGAAATTCCCATCAGGCTATAAACATTACCTTCATATTGAATTAATGAGGAGAGCACCCGGATGGTACCCTTTTCTTGTTTCTGATCGGCTATCATTACTATAGAGTTTAGCCCATTGATGTTTTCTTTTTTTGATTCGACCAAAGCAAGTTGATATTGCTCTAGCATCTTATTAGCTGTCTCTTCCAGGGTACCTTTTCCTGCAAGGGTAATCATCAGCAACGCCTCACCATTATCCGGTGCCATTTGCACTTGCTGTGGAGTGTTTTGTAATTTCCAGTTTGCAGGAATTGAAAACTGAAACTTCATCATTGGATGATAAAAAGTACTGTTTTCCACAAACCCCTGCTTTGGATCTTCGCCTAAAATCAGGCCATCAATAAGCTTCAAATAACTCTCGCGATTGATTTTAGGATTCGTCAATTTTAATTTGGTTTTCCATTCTCCGGCTAGTTTAGCGACCGTTGTATAGCGTTCTTCCGGAGAAGGGTGAGTAGAGAGAAATTCGGGAATCTTTTCTCCTTCAGCCACCTTATCCTGTCGTTCCAGTGTCTTAAAAAAATCAGCCATTTCGGAAGCGTCATACCCAATGCGGGAAGAATATTCCACACCCAGTTTATCTGACTGACGTTCGGCATCTCTTCCAAAACTCATTAATGCAAGTTGCATTCCTGCCGAAAGTGGTTCAACAAATTGGGATAACTCAGGAACCAGGATCACTCCGGCAATAATTCCGAGTTGACCCAGCATGGCATTGCGCTGCTGAATGACCGAGTGCCGTGCTGTGATATGACCGATTTCATGTCCCAATACTCCTGCAAACTCAGCTTCGTTGTTGAAGTTTGCCATAATGCCACGGGTGAAATACACATAACCGCCCGGAGTGGCAAAGGCATTGACCACCGGTGAATCCACGATTTTAAATTCATAGGCTATTTTGGAACGGTGTGAAATCTTCACCATTTCCTGACCTTTTTCATTGATGAATCGCTGCAAGCGCGGATCTTCATACGATCCGAAGAAGGCCATAATCTGCGGATCCGATTCTTTGCCCATCGCAATTTCCTGGCCTTCAGTCATCATCACAAATTGTTTCCGTCCGGTAACAGGATTCATGGCACAACTGGAAAGGAATACGAGACCAAACACAAAACCAAGGGTTGTTAGATATGCAGATGTTTTCATTGGCACTGATTTTAATTTTGACTGAAGACGAAGGATTACACGAGTTCCATTTTAGTGCCAGATTTAATCAACTCAGTCAATTGAATGATTTGTTCTTGCTTTGAAAAATCATGTCCTTTCTATTCAAGTCAATTTTTGTATTTTTCAGTGCTCAATGTTCATGAAGTTGTGGTGAATATGCGGCCTATTAAAAAGATATTCGTTCCAATATGGATGCAACTCAATACCTCGCCTTTGTACCACTGCTGATTTATGGATTAGGTCTTACAGCCTTGTTGGCTGACTGGAAGCGATTTTTTGATCCAAAAGAAATATACCTGCCTTATACATTGTTGTCCCTGGTGATAACAGAGGTGGCGGTTTATAATGTATTTATTTATATACAGCTCATTGAGAAATTCCACGAGCAAAGCTACCTGAGCTACTTATCCTTCCTGGTGCCGCCATTTTTGTTCTATATGTCAGCCCAGGTTTTTACACCCGATCCAGGCACCAACACAAAAGAGTACTTTGTTAAACGGATGCCGTTGTTCTACAGCCTGTTTGCATTATTGATTGGCAGCCATTTCATCTATGACTTAGTTGAGACTAAGTATGCTACTGCCTTAAGGCTCATATTTATTGTTTTGATTATTACCGTTGGTATTTCACGGAAGCCCTTGCTTACCTATCTGGTTATTTTGTTTTGGGCTGTTTCCCTTTTTGTTCGAGGGTCGGTTTCTCTGAATTAACAATAGAAAGTCATCAAAGACATACCAGCCAGGTCGATATTCATCGGCCTGCCTAAATTGTATGGTGGTTCGGATACTATCAAATTCCCGCAAGCGCGCGCTCCAAATCACCCAACAGGTCTTCTACATTTTCAATTCCGACAGAATAGCGAATCAAACTTTCAGGAATTCCCAGTAGTCTTCTTTGAGCTTCTGTTAATTCTACGTGACTGGTTGTTCTAGGTGGTCCGGCTAGCGTGCTCACAGATCCTAAACTTGCAGCGAGGTGAACCAACGTAAGTTTTGGTAGAAACTTTTCTACGAGATCGTAACCTCCATCCAGGGCAAAACTCATCATTCCACCAAAGCCCGACATCTGTGATTTAGCGATTTCATGTCCCTGGTGTGTTTCAAGGCCGGGATAGAATACATCTTTTACTTTTGGGTGTGCTTTCAGGTACCGGGCAATTGTAAGGGCTGAAGCATTTTGCCTTTCGATGCGTAGTTCGAGAGTCTTCATGCCACGCGCAATCATGTAGGCAGGTTCGGCTTGTAAACTGGCTCCATTGATCTCGCGAAAGTGAAACACCTTTTGTACCAGTTCTTTTTTACCGGCCAGCAATCCGCCCATGGCATCCGAATGTCCGCAAAGAAATTTAGTAGCACTATGGATCACAAGATCTGCGCCTAGTTGTAGGGGATTTTGATTGATAGGCGTGGCAAACGTATTATCAACCACCACCAGCGCGCCTGCTTTTTTTGCAGCAGCAGCCAGCCGTTTGATGTCAACAATCTTTAAGGTAGGATTGGTCGGTGTTTCAAGATAAAGCAAATCGCACCCTTTGGCTACTTCCGCTTCGATCTCTTCGTGATGGGTGGTATCGCAGAGGTGGGCCGATACGTTGTAGTGGGGAAGAAAATCGAGAAAGATTTTACTGGTTCCGCCATAGGTATCTTTGAGTGAAACTACTCGTTTGCCTGCAGTAAGAAACGTAAATAACGTATTGCTGATGGCGGCCATGCCCGTTGAAAATGCAGTGGCGGCTTCAGCACCTTCCAGCACGCGAATTTTTTCTTCCAGCACAGCAACGGTGGGATTGGTATTGCGACTGTAAATAAATCCGTCAGATTTTCCGGTAGCAACCTGATGCCATTCATCGAGGTCGGTATAGGAAAATGCCACACTGTTCGCGATTGGCGAGGTGACTGCTCCTTTTACATTTAAATCGCCTTCTCCGGCCCACACAGCGGAGGTACCCTTTTTGTTGGTTGCTGGCATGTCTTATTTTGTTGAATAGTGTGTAAACTAAGAAAATATTTAAGGAAGAGTGATGGTGATTTTTGTTTTTATTCGATTAATTCTTAACTATTTGCCAGAATGAAAAAACTGATTCCCTATTTACTGTTGCTGGTGCTCTTTGTTGTTGCCTTGTTTGTAAAACGGTGCCGCGAAAATGACAATCCCCCAGATTCACCTTCGGTGACCCAGGAGAAGCAAAGTAATCCATCAGCGGGTAAAAACCTCGAGGCTTTTCGCGATCCGGATGCCGAGTACTTTTTTACCAAGCATGCCCGTTGCCGAATGGAGTGCAGAAACATCACCCAGAAGGAAGTAAAGGAGATTGTGCGTAAAGCGGAGGTCAATTATAATAAGAGCGAATTAGATGCCCCGCAAGGTCCTAAATATGCTTTGGAAGGATACACCTCCAAAGACCGTCAGCATGTGCGTATTATTGTCGCTCCCAAACAAAAACATTTATCGATTGTAACGGTCATTGATCTGGATAAAGAGTGGGAGTGCCCGAGTTGTAAGTAGCATTCGAGTTGTCATGATGACAAGACTTCATGCCTTGTCGACTAACGCAATTTTACCCTGGGCATATGCATTCAGCACAAGTGCAGCACAAATGATGATCAGGTTTTTCATAATGTACTGACCCACTAATGTAAAAGCATACGGAGAATTGGTAAACGAAACATCCACAAAGAAGAAGAGCGGCACAAATGTGCAAGCCATGTGGAGTAACAGAATGTAAAAGACAGCGCGTCTCCACACACCAACAATCAATACCACGCCCAATAGAGTTTCCCACAACGCCAATAAAATGATTGAGACATTATTGGGGATCAAGCCAAACGTAATCAGATAAATCGTGTCTTTGGCCAGTTGGTCAGCCGGGCTCAGATTTGGAAAAAACTTAAGCGCTCCGAACCACACATAGATAATGCCGATGCTGATGCGCAATAAATTCATAGCGTTTTGAGTAAGCCAGGTGTTTGCCTTGTCCATGTTCGTAAGGTTAGAATTGGCCAAAGCTAACTGGTTAGGTATACGAGAAATATGATTTATATCAGTTCCCAATCATCAGACCACTTCCAAGTAGTCAAGATGACTTAATGATTGCTAATAAACCTCTACATTCGAAATCACAGGGCATGCTTTGGCATCCAGTATATTGATTCGTATAGCTTCTGCTTGCACCGGATGTTCAAGCCTTAAGATTCGTTTGTATCCAATCGTGGTAGCACGTACTACCGATTCCCATTGGTCACCTTGCAGAACATCAATCGAAAATGCTTTTATCCGTTGGCCCAGGCGCACATCCTCCTGTAGCACTACGTATTTAATGGATTGATTTTTTTCCAATTCAATCTCAAGGCTGCCAGTCAATACCTCATCATTGGTCGACCAATAGGTGTCTTTGTTGCCATCAGTTATGTGGTTGGCTGCATATCGTTTATCATCTCCACGATGTGAAGTTGCCGTCACTTTTTTATTCAGAGCGAGGTTGGTTCTAAATTCTGAATCTAATAATTTCCGGAATCCTTGTAAGGAAGCAACATCCTTTTCGTGTACCAGGCCACGTCTGTCGGGCGGTACATTTAGTAAAAGCGTAGACCCTCTGCCCACAGAAGTTAGATAGATATCGAATAACTGTTGCGGAGTTTTTACAAGTGTGTCTTCTTCGGCATGATAGAACCAGCCCTTGCGAATGGAAACATCCACTTCAGCGGGAATCCAATGCGTGCCGTTTTCATGACCTTCATTTAATAATTTTTCAATGCCTGCTTTACCGGCATAGAGGGTATCAGGCGTGATGGCGTTCCAGTTTGTTTCTCCGGCTACACCGCGTTCATTGCCCACCCAACGCACACCCGGTCCGGCATCGCTGAAAAAAAGAATAGCAGGTTCCATGTCGCGCACCAATTGTAACGTAGTGGGCCAATCGTAGTAAGTAGAACCATTGATACTGCGCTTTTCTCGTTTGCCTCCATAATATCCATCACCGCCATTCGCTCCGTCAAACCACATTTCGAATACAGGTCCGTAATTGGTGAAAAGTTCTTTTAATTGATTGCGATAATACTCCAGGTAAGCTGGTGTTCCGTAGTCAGAATGGTTGCGATCCCAGGGCGACAAATACACGCCAAACTTCAGTTCGTATTTTTTGCAGGCGCGCATCACATCCCGGACAACATCGCCTTCACCATTTCTCCAGGGACTATTCTTTACGGAGTGCTCGGTGTACTGGCTGGGCCATAGGCAAAAGCCATCGTGATGTTTACAGGTCAGGATCACGCCTTTGAATCCGGTTTCTTTAAACGTGCGCACCCACTGATCAGCATCATAGGCTGAAGGATTAAAAATAGAAGGACTTTCATCACCATAGCCCCATTCTTTTCCCGTAAAAGTATTGGTGGTGAAATGCACAAAGGCATTCATCTCCATTTCATGCCAGGCTAGCTGATTTTCGTCAGGTAAAGGATGAAGGGGTGCAGGCGGTGGAGTTTCCTGTCGCGTGCAGGATAATACTATAACTGATACACAAATTGGTAATAGATATCTCATACAGTGTGCACCTTTACAATTTTAGTTTCTTTGGGTTTTGGCGGGCATCGAAAACTTTGTTGATGTAAACATAGTTGCCCTCAATTCGATAGATAACTACATAATGTTTATAAATCAGCTTTTCGTAAGAAAAGGATGGATATAGATCGCTAATATAACGGGTGCCACCAGATATTCTCCGTGCTAATTGGTCTGTTTTCTTTATGATATTTTCAATCAGGTTAAATGACTTCCCTTCATCAAGAATTAATGTATTGAAAGTATAAATATTCCGTAAATCAGCTTTGGCCTGATCGGTCCAGATTATTTCTTTCTCCACGTCTTAATTTCATTTTTAAGGTCTCGGCCAGTTGTGGTTTTTCCCTGCCGAATCTCTTCTTCGGCTGTTGCCAACAGAAGATCTAGTTCTTTCTTGGTAATGGCTCGACCATCTGAAGAGTGAGCATAAATATTGATTTGGGAATTCAATAATATATGAACTGCTTCTAGGATACTTTGATCAGTTACCTGATCAATGATTTTGTGCAACTGTGATTTAAGTTCCGTTGTGCTCATTGGCAATTTTTGTTAATCAAAGATACTGAGATCAGGTTAATTGTTCAAATGCATGTTGAATAGTCGTAACCGGCAATTGGCAGGCTCCATTCCTGCAAACATAAATCAGCGTCTGATTGAGTTTCGGTTCTCGTCCTTGCAACAGTGGCAAAATACTTTTATGATCACTCCCCACAGTTACCATAAAGGGAAAATAATGACTATGTAATTCCTGTCGTAAAGCAAGCGCATCGCTACCCGAAATAACAACTTCGGCTGGTGTTTGTATTACTTCAGATAATAAAACACCCCAGTGACACATATATCCCGGCTCCGATTCTATTAAACTTGATAATTTTGAGATCATGGCGTGACTTTGATTCCTCCAATCTTCACGATCGAGTATAGTGCCTAAGGTAAACAGGTTGCGGGCCATCAGGGAATTGGAACTGGGAATTACGTTATCAAAAATTTCTTTTTTTCTTGCAATGAGCGACTCGGCTGAATTGGACGAAAAGAAAAAGTATCCCTCCGATGAATCATAAAAATGTTCCTGAACATAATTGCACCACGTAACAGCTTTGAAAAGCCAGCCTTCATTAAAGGTTACCTGATAGAGCGATGTGTAGGCTTGAATTAAATAGGCATAGTCTTCTAAAAACCCTTCCGTTTCTGAATGTTTGTTTTTAAACGCCCGGTGAATTTTTCCATTAACGATCAGATGATTTTCAAGAAAGGAAATATTTTCAAGGGCCAAGGCAAGAAACTGATTGTCCTGAAATGATTTATACGAGTCAATAAGACCCTGAATTGTCATCGCATTCCACCCTGTTAAGATCTTATCATCCAATGCTGGTCGAATCCGGTTTCTTCTGGTAACAAGAAGTTTATGCTTTAATGCTTTTAGTTCTTCCGACTCATCGGAATCCTGCGTGGCCGGATCTCTTCGAAAAATATTTCGGCCATGCTCCCAGTTTCCTTCTTCAGTTGACTGGTAGTGGGCCAGGAGTAGTTCGCCAGCATCGCCAAGAAGTTGTTTTATCTCATCATACGTCCAGGTGTAAAACTTGCCTTCCATCCCTTCACTATCGGCATCCAAAGCTGAATAAAACCCACCACTTGGATGGGTCATTTCTTTTTTTAGCCAATCCAACGTTTGATAAACCACATCGCGAAACAGTTTGTCTTTGGTAATCGCATAGGCTTCAGAATAGAGGGAAAGCAATTGAGCGTTATCATACAACATCTTTTCAAAGTGGGGTGCAAACCATTCGCTATCTACTGAGTATCTCGAAAAACCTCCGGCCAATTGATCATAAATACCACCGTATGCCATCTGCTTAAGGGTTAAGGTAACCATGTGAAGCGCTTCTTCATTTTTAGTGCTTGCATAGTAACGCAGCAAAAAAAGCCAGATCGATGGCATCACGAACTTGGGTGCTTTTTCAAGTCCACCCCATTTAGCATCAAATCGGGAAGCTAAAATCTTGAACATGCCGTCAAGGCTTTCAGGCTTGAAGGACAAGTCGGAATCTTTTGCAAATCGCTTCAAGTCGCTGGTTCTTAAATGTTCACTCAATGAAGTAGCAGATTGATCAATGTCTGTACGCTTTTCGTGAAACGCTTTATTGATTTGAAGTAATAATTGCGTCCAGTTTTTGGACGGAAAATACGTGCCCCCAAAAAAAGGTTGTTGACTCGGTGTGAGAAAGACATTCAAGGGCCAGCCGCCATGTTGTTGCATCGCTTGCACGGCCTCCATATACACCTGGTCAATATCAGGTCTCTCTTCGCGATCCACTTTAATGCAAACAAAGTGCTCGTTCATGATCTGGGCGATGTCTTCATTCTCAAACGACTCGCGTTCCATCACGTGGCACCAATGACAGGACGAGTACCCGATACTTACCAGAATAGGTTTATCTTCTGTTACTGCTTTTTGAAGTGCTTCAGTACCCCATTCATACCAATCCACCGGATTATGTGCATGTTGTAATAAGTACGGGGAGGTAGCAAGAATCAGTCGGTTAGGCATGGAGTTGGGATTGGATAAGCTTAATTTCTTCATTAACGGAAACTACATTTCTGACTGACTCTAATTTTTCAAGCGTGTCTTTTAAAAACTTTTGATGAGCCGGACTATTTAGATGAAATGGACGGTGAGTCAATGCTTTTTGAATGCTATCCCAGGTTTTAATGAAATTACGAATGTCTTCACGAAAATATCGGTCGCTAAATTTCTGATTAATATAATCCCGCGCTTCTGCCGAGGGATGAATCATATCGCGTTCGTAAAACCGATAATCCCGTAAATCATCTATCATAATTTCAAAGGCAGGAAAGTATTCTACGGAATCATAACGTTGCTCTAACTGATGACAAACAAGTCTTAGCAATCCTTTACTTAAACAGTTCAGTTCCAATGTATCTTTGACGTGCCGCACCGGACTTACCGTCAGGATGATCCGCAGAGCTGGATTTAGTGCCTTTACTCTTTTGTATAACTCATCGAACGACTGATAAATCTCTTTTTCATCCAGTAGCTGTTTTATGAATTGCGATGCAGGAACTTTATGGCAGTTAGAAACGAGTTGGTTATTCTGTATCAGCTGATATACCCATGCCGTTCCATACGTAAGAATCAATACATCAGTGGCTTTGATTGACTGTTTAACAACTTGTTGCTGCTCACGAATTGTTTGTTCTAGTTGTTCGCGGGTGGTAGCCGACCATTGCGAATGATACCCATAATGATACCACAATCCATCCCGCTCCACAAAAAGCGATTCATTCAGTGAATCCTCAAGGGATTGTAAAAGTAATTGATGAATGGAGATCGGGTTATAGGTGGTTCCAAAGGGATTCGTGCAAACCTGGAACTTATTGGATTTCATCCACTGACCAAATTGATCGGCAAAGCAGGAACCTAATGTTACGATTTTATGATGCAGTTCGATTGGGGTACGCGGTGAGCAATTTAATTCGGTTCGAAACGAGAGCGGCATCAGGATTTTGAATAATTTTGGATAGCTGAATTCAATTTGAAAGATAACAGGTTCTGTCGGGCTCAGGTTACTTTCTGAACTATTTTATGAACAGAAATATCGGTGCCCTGCACCGCATCGCCTCCAAAAAAACAAGACTCATCATCGGCCTGATGTCAGGTACCTCGTTGGATGGCCTGGATATAGCGCTTTGCCGGATTTCAGGAAGTGGCCTGCAGACTAAATTGAAAGTGCTTGAATTTCAGACCATGCCATATTCTAACGATGTGAAGGACCGGATACTGCAGGTATTTGCAAAGGAGCAAATAGAATTTCAGGCGCTTTGCGAGCTCAATGCTTTTATCGGATCACTGCATGGTAAAATGGTAATTCAGTCATTGCGTACATGGAAACGTAAGGCTTCTCAAATAGATATAGTGGCATCTCATGGTCAAACTGTTTTTCATGCCCCTCGCTTTTTGTATCCGAAGGCAGAGCAAAATTCAACGTTGCAAATAGGTGATGGCGATCACCTGGCAGTACAAACCGGAATAATTACGCTGAGTGACTTTCGTCAAAAACATATTGCTAAAGGCGGTGAAGGCGCACCATTGGCTGTGTATGGCGATTATCTTTTATTCTCCCGCAAGGGGGAAGACCGCATCATGTTGAATGCCGGAGGCATTGGTAACTTTACGTATTTACCGGCATCAGGCAAAGCCTCAGCCGTATTTGTTACTGACACCGGACCCGCCAATACATTGCTTGATCAAGTCGTTCGAAAGCATCTGCCAGATGTTTATTATGATAAAGATGGAAGGCTTGCAAAGCAAGGCAATTACAACATCGAACTTTTAAAAGCGTTGAAGTCAAATCCTTTTTTTAGTAAGTCGTTTCCTAAAACAATCGGCCCTGAATTATTCAATCTTCAGTATGTAGAACGAGCACAAAAATTGAGTGGAACAAACGACATTACTCTGGAAAATTTGTTGGCCACATTAACCCGGTTTAGTGCCGAAACTATGGCGGAAGCCATTCAGAAAGTAATCAGGAAGAAAAAAACGTTTAAATTATTTATGAGTGGGGGCGGAGCGCATAATCCATTATTGATGGAATGGCTTCGTGACTTACTGCCGAATGTATCCTTTAATAAAATGTCAGAATTGGGAATTTCGGGCGATGCCAAGGAAGCCGTATTGTTTGCCGTACTTGCCAATGAAGCGCTTGTTGGAGGCAAGGTTGACTTTGGTTCGCGTTCAAAAGTTCCAACAGTATCGATGGGGAAAGTCTCTTTTCCGAATTGAGAGCCATCATCTGTTTTAAGAAGGCGTCAGACCGCTTTGAGCGGTCAGACGCCTTTCGATGTAAATAGTTAATAAAAGAATGATAAATTGTTTTGAGAAAAAATTATGAGTTCAAAGTTTATTACCGTTACCGAACAACCTTCTAATTACAGGCATCTTGAAAAAATGTCTGTAGTGGAATTGCTAAGAAATATAAATACCGAAGATAAATCCGTACCACTGGCAGTTGAAAATGCGATCCCTCAAATCGAGGCCCTGGTTCAGGCCGCTTCCGATAAACTCCTTAGTGGCGGTCGACTTTTTTATATTGGCGCAGGCACCAGTGGCAGGTTAGGGGTAGTGGATGCCAGCGAATGTCCACCTACATATGGTGTGCCCTACGGCTTAGTGATCGGAATTATTGCAGGCGGAGAGAAAGCAATTACCCGTGCAGTTGAATTTGCCGAAGACAGTCCGGAACGCGGCTGGGCTGATCTGGAAAATCATCATGTGCGGGAAACTGATTTTGTGATTGGCATTGCAGCCAGTGGCAAGACCCCCTATGTGCTGGGCGCGCTGAAAAAGTGCAAGGAAAAAGGCATCCTTACCGGAAGCATCTCCTGTAATCCCAATGCCCCTGTCAGTCAGGTCGTTGATTTTCCGATAGAAGTTGTGGTAGGGCCAGAGTTTGTAACCGGCAGTACCCGGATGAAGAGCGGCACGGCCCAAAAACTCGTTTTGAATATGATCTCTACTTCCCTTATGATCAGGCTTGGCCGGGTGGAAGACAATAAGATGGTGAATATGCAGCTCACTAATGATAAGTTGGTAGACCGGGGTATAAAAATGGTGATGGAAAATGCCGGAATTACTGACTATGAAAAGGCACGCGTTCTTTTACTTCACCATGGCTCGGTAAAAAAGGCTGTTACTGAGTATTTGAAAAATTAAAGAGTCAGGGACTTAGAATAATCTTTAAACAGCTATTTTTGAGCTTCTACCTATCAATAATTTTATGAGTCAGTTATCTGTTTCTGAAAAAATCCCAACTAAAATTTTCAAGACTTCTGAGCAGGCTTCCATTTTCGTTGCAAACGAAATCGCAGACCTGATCCGAAAAAAACAAGCTGAAGGAAAACCGTGTGTGTTAGGCCTTGCCACCGGTTCAACGCCAACACGCGTATATGCCGAGTTGGTGAACCTCCACAAAAAAGGATTAAGCTTTAAAAACGTAATCACTTTTAACCTGGACGAATACTATCCGATGCAGCCCACTTCGTTGCAGAGTTATGTTCGATTTATGAATGAACATCTATTCAACGGTGTCGATATTCCAAAAGCAAATATTAATATTCCCGATGGCACGTTGCCAAAAGAAAAGGTAGCTGAGTATTGCCGCAGCTACGATGCGAAAATTGAATCGTTAGGGGGTATTGACCTGCAAATTCTTGGGGTGGGGCGTACGGGCCACATTGGTTTTAATGAACCAGGTTCTTCTGAGAAATCTCCAACCAGGATGATTACCCTCGATCAGGTTACCCGTATTGATGCAGCCAGTGATTTCTTTGGTGAAGAAAACGTTCCGCGTAAAGCCATCACCATGGGGGTAGGCTCAATCCTTAAGTCAAAGCGTATCATCATGATGGCTTGGGGTGAAGGGAAAGGCCCCATCATTCAGAAGGCGGTAGAAGGTCCGGTTACCGATCAGATTCCATCTACATTTCTGCAGAAGCATGACAATACCCAGGTAATTCTGGATGAAGCAGCTTCTTCAAAACTTACGGCCGTACAAACACCTTGGCTTGTTGACAGTTGCGAATGGAATGAAAAACTGATTCAAAAAGCAGTAGTGTGGTTAGCACTTCGCCTGCAGAAACCAGTGCTTAAACTTACCAACCATGATTACATGGAGCATGGGATGGGCGATATTATTACTGAATACGGTTCGGCTTACCAGGTTAATATTAAAATCTTCAATGCCCTTCAACACACCATCACCGGTTGGCCGGGAGGTAAACCCAATGCCGATGACTCAAATCGTCCGGAACGCGCAAAACCATTTCCTAAGCGGGCTATTATTTTCAGTCCACACCCCGATGATGATGTTATCTCCATGGGTGGAACATTTATTCGTTTGGTAGATCAGGGACATGAGGTTCATGTGGCCTATCAGACGTCTGGTAACATTGCTGTGTTTGATGATGATGCAATTCGATTTGCTGACTTTGTAAGAGACTTCAATCATTCGTTTGGTTTAAGTAAGGCGGATGGTGAAAAATTCTACGAAAAAATTGTTAGCGACATTAGAAATAAAAAACCAGGGGAAGTTGATAGTCAGGAAGTGATGAAGATCAAAGGCCTGATTCGCAGGGGCGAAGCAAAAGCTGGGTGTCGTTATACAGGTATTCCGGATACGCAAGCTCACTTTCTGGACATGCCTTTCTATGAAACCGGAACAGTTAAGAAAAAGCCGTTGGGTGAAAAGGACATTCAGATTATCGTGGACCTGATTGAACAGATTAAACCGCATCAGATTTACGCTGCGGGTGATCTCTCAGATCCACATGGAACTCACCGTGTTTGTCTGGCTGCTATTTATCAGGCCATTGATAAACTAAAGCACAAAGACTATATGAAGGATTGCTACGTATGGCTCTATCGCGGTGCATGGCAGGAGTGGGATATCGACCAGATTGAAATGGCGGTGCCGCTCAGTCCGGACGAACTTATGCGTAAGCGCAGGGCAGTATTCAAGCACCAGTCGCAAAAAGACAGTGCAGTATTCCCGGGCAGCGACAAGCGCGAGTTCTGGGTGCGGGCCGAAGATCGAAATCACGCGACAGCGGAAGCATATAACTTGCTTGGATTAGCTGAGTACGAAGCGATAGAGGCATTTGTGAGATATCATTTTTAATAGTTACTGGCTTCTGGTCTCTAGCTCCTAGACACCAGGAACGAGCAACAAGTGACAAGTAACTAAAAGCTACCATGCACCTTGTATCCTGGAATGTTAACGGTATTCGCGCCATCATAAAAAAGGAGTTTGTAGCTAATGTGCGAACCATGGCTCCGGACATTATGGGCTTGCAGGAAACAAAAGCTGCGAAAGATGAAGTGCTCTCGGCTCTCGAACTTTTGCCGGAATATAAAGTCTATGCGAATTCATCCAAAGCCCGCAAGGGATATTCAGGTACAGCTATTCTTACCAAGGCTGAACCACTGGATGTTACGTATGATATGGGTTTGGATGAGCATGACCAGGAGGGCCGGGTAATTACTGCAGAATTTCCAACGTATTTTTTTATCACAGTTTACACTCCGAATGCAGGCGAAGGCCTGTCGCGTCTGGAGTATCGGCAAACCTGGGATAATGCTTTTCGCGAATATATTTTGTGGTTGAACCGAAGAAAACCTGTGATAGTATGCGGTGACTTTAATGTGGCACACCAGCCCATCGATCTTGCGCACCCAAAAGCAAATTATAATAAATCGGCAGGCTATACCCAGCAGGAGATCGATGGCTTTGATAAATTGTTGAATGCCAGCTTTGTGGACACGTTCCGGCATTTCTATCCGGATATGGTTAAATATTCGTACTGGAATTTTGTTACCAATGGCCGGGCAAAAAATGTTGGCTGGCGCATCGATCATTTCCTGGTACCAGAAAAAATTCTGCCCCGCGTAAAAGATGCATTGATCTATAATGAATACCATGGTTCAGATCATTGTCCGGTGGGATTGAAGATAGATTTATCCTAATCTCAACGAACTGTGTCCAACCAGCTTACATGGAAGAGTGCTGTTCATAGCAAAGCCTTCATAGTTCAGTTAGTAGTAACTATTATGGCTTTGCTTACCATCCTGCTTACCTTACCATACTATTTCCATTCCGTAATCGGCCCTAAGCCTGGCTTGCAACTTCAGGATCCGATCCTGAATCTTTTTACACCTCAGGATTTCTCGGTACTCATTTTTACCCTGATATATTTATCGCTGTTTATTGTTTTATGGGGACTCATTAATAAGCCTTACGGGATCGCTCTAGGACTAGGTAGTTACCTGGTAATCACAATAGTGCGCACGATCACAATGTATGTGTTTACGCTGGAACCTCCTACGGGTATCATTGTGCTTCAGGATCCATTTATTGACCGCGTTGCATACGGGGGCAATGTGTTTACGAAGGACTTATTCTTTTCCGGCCATGTGGCAACGCTAACCTTATTAGGGTTGGTGGAAGAAAGACCTTGGGCGAAAAAGAGTGTGCTGAGCTGCGCAGTAATCGTGGGGATTTTAATAATTATCCAGCGGGTACATTATACGATTGACGTAGTGGCGGCACCGTTCATTACTTATGGAATTGTAAAATTGTTTAACCAATTCCTGAAAAAGGCAATTCAGACTGAACGAGGTAGTTAAACGTAGTTCAAAATCAGGTTTTGGTCATAAAAAATTCAGTTTAATAGCTTATCTTAAATTAACTTTACGGTCACTTTTACGTAATCTACTGTGAATTGATCATGATTAAGGGTAAATCGATAAGTATGGTTCAACAAGCATCAAAGCCCCGGGATTTCAGCTATCCCTTGTTTATGTTAGGGGAAAAAATTACAGCAGAACAAAAGAAGTTTTTTGACACCTTTGGCTTTCTCCATTTCAGGCCATTTATTTCAAAGGAGATGGTTGCAGAAATACTCAAAGAGTCTGAACGGGTGCAGTCAGAATGGATTGCCCAGGACCGAAAAATGGTAAATGGAGTTCCAATTAAATATGGAAAGGATGTCGATGGAAAAAAAATCGTTCAACGCTTTGCTTTTTTAAATCAACATAGCCCATTGCTGGCAGATTTTTTAAAGGACAAGCGCTTTGAAGCATTATTCGAATTAATCGGGGCAGCGGATAGTCGTGTTGGAATTAATGAAAAAGACGGACTGGTATTCAATCATTACATAAATACAGATCAAAGCAATTACTCTCAATTAGGGTGGCATACAGATTCGCTACGCGATGTATTTTATGGCCAGCGAATTATGCCCATGCTCAATGTGGGGGTGCATCTGGACCGTTCCCGTACAGATAACGGTGGGTTAAGATTATTACCGGGTACTCATAACAAAGGGATTAAAACGATCTTGTTCCATAAAATGTACTTTGATAATAAGGCGGATGAAAATGAAGTAGGACTTAATGTGGAGCCAGGCGATTTGACCATCCACGATGGACGACTTTGGCATCGGGTCGCTCAGTCACCTTTTGTCGGGGAGACGAGTAGGCGAAGGGTAATGTATGTTCCCATTATCAGCGGTAAAGTAATTCATAAAACCAAGGAAAGTAAACCCAGGTTATACCAGCGCTTTATGGCGCTTACCAATAAATAAAAGTATGAAGGACTTCGCTTTAATAACCGGTGCCAGTGGTGGTATCGGTTATTATTTTGCCCACGAATTAGCTCGAAAGAAACACAATGTACTTTTGGTAGCACGCTCCGGGGATAAACTAATGGAACTAAAAAATCTTTTGACAGAGCGCTATCAGATTCAGTGCGAGTATGTAGCTATGGATTTGTCAGTAGCGGGAGCCGCAGACCAACTGTTTGATTGGTGCACCACGAGAAACTATGAAATCAATATTCTGATTAACAATGCCGGGTACGGTCTCTTTGGATACTTTGAAAAGCAGGAAGTAACCGAAGTCAAGAATATGATGCAGCTTAATATGAATACGCTCATGGAACTGTGTCATATTTTCTTGCCCATGCTGAAGGCAAAACCAAAAGCCTACATTATGAATGTAGCCAGCACCGCCTCTTACCAGGCCGTTCCTACGCTTTCTGTATATGCGGCTACCAAGGCCTTTGTAGTTTTGTTCACGAGGGGGTTGCGGTATGAACTCAAAAACACTTCCGTATCGGTTAGTTGCTTAAGTCCCGGGGCTACTTCAACAAACTTTATTGATCGGGCGCGTCTGCAAGCTATAAAAGAGAGAGCAGATAAATTCAGCATGAGTGCCGGGTCAGTTGCCCGGATAGGGATTGACGGAATGTTTAAAGGAAAGCCCGAGATTATTCCGGGATTTGTAAACTGGTTTTCATCACAGCTAACAGGATTTGTTCCTAAGGTGCTAACCGAAAAGATAGCTGCCGGATTGTATAAAGACGCGCTTAAATAAATCAGACACGTTCAATCTGCGCACCCAGTTTTTTCAATCGGTTCTCAATATCCTGATAGCCACGATCAATCTGATCGATGTTGGAGATCTCGCTTTCACCCTGGGCTGAGAGTGCCGCAATCAACAATGCAACTCCGGCACGAATATCAGGCGAAGCCATTTTCACTCCGCGTAACGCTTGCTTGCGATCAAGCCCAATTACAGTAGCCCGGTGCGGGTCGCATAAGATAATCTGTGCGCCCATATCAATCAGTTTATCCACGAAGAACAACCGGCTCTCAAACATTTTCTGATGTACCAGTACGGTGCCTTTGGCCTGCGTGGCAACTACCAGCACAATGCTTAATAAGTCGGGTGTAAAGCCAGGCCAGGGTGCATCGGCCACGGTAAGAATAGAACCATCTATGAAAGTTTCTATTTCGTAATGATCCTGGGCGGGCACATAAATATCATCACCCCTAAACTCCATTTTAATTCCCAATCGTCTGAAGATTTCAGGAATGATACCTAACATCTCGATGCGACAATTCTTTATGGTAATTTCCGATTGGGTCATCGCGGCCAGTCCAATGAAACTCCCAATCTCAATCATGTCGGGAAGCAACGTGTGTTCGGTGCCGCCTAATTTATCAACGCCTTCAATCACCAATAAATTTGAACCGATGCCGCTGATCTTTGCACCCATGCGATTGAGCATAGAGCAAAGTTGTTGCAGATACGGTTCGCACGCAGCGTTGTAAATGGTAGTAGTGCCTTTGGCTAAAACAGCCGCCATCACAATGTTGGCCGTACCGGTAACAGAAGCTTCATCTAAAAGCATGTAACAGCCTTTCAGATGGGTTGCGTCAATATGATATAGTCCGTCTTGCGAATTGAAATTGAACTTGGCACCCAGGTTTTGAAATCCGATAAAGTGTGTGTCTAATCTTCGTCTTCCGATTTTATCACCCCCGGGTTTTGGAATATTGGCTCCGCCATAGCGCGCTAAAATAGGCCCCAGTAACATCACGGATCCACGCAGGGCACTTGCTTTTTTGCGATACGTCTCAGTCTGCAGAAATTCTGTATTGATCTGAGTGGCAGTAAATCGGTAGGAGCCTTTGCCTAACTTTTCCACCTTGCATCCCATATCGCCAACTAATTCGATCAGCTTATTGACATCCAGGATGTCTGGAATGTTGTGAATAGTTACAGGTTCTGCGGTAAGCAGGGGCGCACAGATTACCTGAAGGGCTTCGTTTTTGGCTCCTTGAGGAATAATTTCTCCTTTTAGCCGAAGACCTCCTTTGATCTTAAATGAACTCATTGATCTCTTCTGCGGTGTGGGTTATGACGGTTCTTTTTGAAGGGGCGGTTGTTCCGCTGATTTCGGTTATCACCGCGTTCTCCACCTTGTGGACGAGCAGGCTTGTTGCGTTGTTCGCGATAGAGTTTTTCAAAGAGATTCTCTTCTCTTACTTTATCAAGGCTCAACGTAAGTTTTCCTTGCGATAAAATGGCGATGTCTTTTACAATCACCGAATCATCGAGGGTCTCTTTATTCCACGCCCCAAAGAAGGTCTTCATTAGTTTGCCTATATAAATGGCGGCTTCTTCGCGCTCTTTTGGATCTTCTTTTTTAACCGCCTCTTTCACCAGCTTCTCAATGTTTTTTCCATAATGACGAAAGCGAACATCATTTTGCGGATACTCCATTTTGCGCGGCTTCTTAAAAAGGATCGTGCGGTCGGGTGTAGTGAAAGGATTGTTGACATCAAGGTTAAAGTCTGCCATGATGTATAAATCATCCCACATGCGCTGCGGATTTTCCTGAGCCTCTTTGGCAACCGGTGCCAATTGCTTTATTAATTCGATTAAGGTAATAGCCAGTTCAGTACGTTTTTCCTTATCGGGAACGGTACGGATGTAATTCACCAGTTTTTGAACGTTTCTTCCATACTCCTTCAGGATGATGCCCTCGCGTGAGGTATTGTATTCTCCGATCATGTCAGTTTTCGTGTATTTTCAATTTAGCAAAACTAAGCAATAAGGTCTTCTCCCCAAAATCAGCGAAATTGATCTTGGCCTTGCGTTCTGACCCTACTTCTTCCATTTTAGTTACGGTTCCAAACCCGAATTTGGGATGCTCTACTTTCATCCCTTCCTTCAAACCTTTGGTGTCGCTGGGGGCAAAGTCAGCCGAAGGTTTATAGGCAGTGGCTTTAGGTGTGGGTTGTGAAGTAACCGTCTTCTTCATGCCACTGATAAAACTCTTGGCAAAGTTCGGATTCGGTGCCATCGACTCAATGCCTCCGAATTTTGTGCTCACTTTGATATAACTTCCCTGAATATCATCGAGAAAGCGACTGGGTTCACAATTCTTTAACCGACCGAAACGATAGCGGGTAAGCGCGTAAGAAAGGAAGAGTTTTTTCTGGGCCCGTGTAATAGCTACATAAAACAACCTGCGCTCTTCTTCTAACTCCGAGCGACTGCTTAACATCAACTGCGAAGGAAAAAGATCTTCCTCCATTCCCACGATGTACACATTCTTAAACTCAAGTCCCTTGGCCATGTGAATGGTCATCAGGGTAACTTTATCCGGGTCCTGATCTTTGTCTTCGTCTTGCCCTGTTAATAACGAAACTTCCTGCAAGAAAGCACCCAGACTTTTATCTTCTTTCTCAGGATCATCTACGTATTCTTTTATGGCATTGAGTAATTCCTGCACGTTTTCATATCTGCTAAGACCTTCAACGGTTTTGTCTTCGTATAACTCTTTCAGCAAACCCGATGACTTGGCGATTTCAGCAGCAGCCTCATAAGCGTCTTTGTTTTGAATCTCAATACCAAACCGTTTAATCTTGGTTACAAAGTCATCAATCCGACCAACGGCACTGCCGCCTAAAAAGGAAGATGCATTTTGAAGCACGTCCCAGATAGACATAGTATGATCATTGGCAGCGACTACAATTTTATCAATGGTGGTATCTCCAATTCCGCGTTTGGGCAGATTGATAATTCTGCGAAAAGAAGCCTCGTCTTGTTGGTTGAGTGAATAGCGGAGGTAGGCCAGCATGTCTTTGATTTCTTTACGCTGGTAGAACGAGAGACCACCCACTACTTTGTATTTGATGTTCATGCGCCTCAAGGCTTCTTCAATCGCGCGCGACTGGCTGTTGGTGCGATACAAAACCACAAAGTCGCTGAACTTATATTGATGCTGCATCTTCTCTTCAAAGATGGAGGTAGCAATCAGTTTGCCTTCTTCATTATCAGAAACTGCTTTGATCAGTTCAATCAGATTTCCTTCTTCATTACTGGTCCAGACTTTCTTAGGAAGCTGGGCTTTGTTTTTCGCGATCACGGAATTGGCTGCTTCAACAATAGTTTGGGTAGAACGGTAGTTCTGTTCCAGTTTGATGATCCTAAGATCCGGGTAGTCCTTTTCGAAATTGAGGATATTGGTAATGTCAGCGCCACGAAATGCATAGATACTTTGGGCATCATCACCTACAACACAAATGTTTTGCCGCACCGATGCCAGCTTGCGGATAATGAAGTATTGGCAAAGGTTCGTATCCTGAAACTCATCCACGAGCACATATTGAAACCGATGCTGATATTTATTCAGGACTTCCAGGTGTTCTTTGAAGAGTTTGTCCGTATTAAACAACAAGTCATCAAAATCCATAGCACCAGACTTAAAACACCGCAAGGAGTAGGCTTTATAAATGTTACCGATCTCAGGCCGCAGGTTGGCTGCGTCATCGGCAGCGAAAATCGGGTTGCTCAAATAATCCTGCCAGGATATCAATCGGTTTTTGGAAGAGGATATCCGGTTGTATACAGTATTTACTTTATACTGGGTTTCATCGAGCCCCATCTCTTTAACCACACTGCGCAACAGCGATTTGGAATCATCTGTATCGTAAATTGTAAAGTTATTGGGGTAGCCAAGGTGATGTGCTTCTGCTCTCAGGATTCGTGCAAACACGGAGTGAAAGGTACCCATCCACAAATTACGCGCATCAGCGCCCACCATTTTCTCGATCCGGTCGCGCATTTCTTTAGCTGCCTTGTTGGTAAAGGTTAATGCGAGAATATTGAAAGGATCAATCTGCCTGTTTTGGATAAGGTGTGCGATGCGAAAGGTGAGTACCCGCGTTTTTCCCGAACCGGCCCCCGCTATAATCATGCAAGCCCCTTCTGTATTGATTACCCCTTCCCGCTGCGGTTCGTTCAGGCTTTCTAAATAGTCACTCATAGATAATAAGCTGCAATATACTGTGTGCTACGTAGTTCATGCAACAAAATGAATTATGTAAGACACATTATCTGAGAAATGAACGAAGTAACAGGTAGCCATACGGAATGCCGAAAACTGTTGTTAATGGATAAGTCCACTTCAATTTTTATTGCTTAAATAATCCATTTATAATATCTCTTGAGAGAGTTGATTTAGATGGAGTTATAAGTTATGTCTTTAATCGATCAAAAAAACTTCATACTCAGATCATCATTTTTTCAGAATTCGCAGCTACTTTTATAAAACTTATCAGTTGAATCCGGCTTCTTCTTCATTGCTTAGTTATCCCGATGATGGCTTCAGCGTAACAGCTGCTGAGCCCTGGATCAAAGGAAAAATTCAAATCATTCAGCAATACCTGCATTCATTTGCCAGTACAATGGCCGGCAAAGTGGATGAGGTAGTATTTATCGATTTATTTGCCGGCAATGGGATATATTCTCTCGGTACGCGCAAAGATTTATTTGCAGCTTCCTCGCTCATGGCATTATCTCTGGAAGTGCCCATCACCAAATTCATTTTTTGCGATCCTGAGGAGGAGCAGTTGCGAACCCTTAAAATCCGGGTTAATAAATATTTCCGCAAAAAAAATGTCTTACTGCTTGACGGCAAACCGGAAGAACTTGTTCAGAAGTTTAGTCACTATGTGCCCCGAAGCAAAGGTTCCTTTAAGGTGGCTGTATTTTGTCTCTGCGATTCATTTTCATTTGATCTTCATTTCGACACTGTAAATCGGTTGGCTGAACAAGGCTTTAATTTTTTGATTCCGTTTTCTTTCGCGATAAATGACCGCCTCGATTATCGTTTCTATCTGAAAGAGAGTAAAGATAAACTCCGGAAATTTCTGAATGGCCCCGGTGACCTGGATCGGTTGGGACAAGATATTGACAGTAATTATCAGTTCTATAAACGGCTGGTGCAGATTTATCAAAACAACATGCTTGCGTTGGGATATAACCTTTCCCTGTCTACCCACAAAGCAGATTCGGGGTTGATGGAATTGCCAACCTATCAGATTGGTTTCTTCTCCAAACAAGTATCAACCAAAGCAATTCAACAGAACGTGGAGGCAACCCGTCATACTCAATTTGAATTGTTTGAATAGAACGAGCATTAAATGAAACCTGAATTCTTAAGAACCGATAAAAAGGAGTCGTGGACGAGTTGGTGGTTTCGCGCACTCATGAATTGGTATCCCATGTATTTTGGCACTGGGGGAAAAATTCTATTCTGGTCTGCCGATAACAGGGAAGTACATCTCAGGCTTCGGTTGAATCTCTGGACGTACAATTATGTAGGTACCATTTTTGGAGGTAGCATGTTTGCTGCCTCTGATCCCTTTTATATGGTGATGCTGTTGCGAATTCTGGGATCATCCTATGTAGTATGGGATAAGTCGGCCAGCATTCAGTTTAAGCGACCCGCTAAAACTACTCTCTACACGAGATTGATAATCACCCCTGAAAACCTGATCGACATAAAGAAACGGGTAGCCGACCATGGGCATATGGTTCATATCTTTATAATTCAATGGCTGGATAAACATGGGGTAGTGCACGCAGAAGCAGAAAGACATTGCTACATTGCCAGCAAGGAGTTTTATCAGAAGCGAAAAGGACTAAGCCAAAGCGCCAAATTGGAAATTAAAATCAGCAAGAAATGATCAAAGTAGGAGAGGTATTGGTTTCGGACGACATTAAGGAAGTTGAATTCGTCTGCAATCTCGAAAAGTGTAAGGGTGCGTGTTGTGTAGAGGGTGACCTTGGAGCACCGCTGGAAGAATCCGAGCTGGAGATCATGAAGTCAATCCAAAAGGAAGTAAGACCTTATATAACGAAAGAAGGAGCAAAGGCGATTGATGAGCAAGGTCCATACATCCTTGATGAAGATGGTGACTTCTCAACGCCAACCATTGGCGGCAAGGAATGTGCCTACGCACTGTACGACAAGCAAGGTGTATTGAAGTGTGGCATCGAACAAGCTTACCTCGATGGAAGAATCAGATTCAGGAAACCGATTTCATGTCATCTCTATCCAATCCGCATTACAACGAATAAGAAAGGCTTTGAGGCTGTAAACTACCACAAATGGGACATCTGCTC
>ERZ795061.609-NODE-609-length-36012-cov-11.973969_pt1 | contig 36012 bp, 32 predicted proteins | sample MGYA00375145_ERZ795061 | MGnify/ENA primary metagenome ERZ795061 (study PRJEB30190, sample SAMN05720144) | anaerobic digester metagenome | isolation source: active sludge of municipal wastewater-treating anaerobic digesters | place: USA | collected 2014-12-22 ... | reverse complement strand
TGTTCTCCCGTTGAATCCAGTGCCAAGGGTGGTGACATACTGCATCCTGCGCAAGACGGATCGGTTTCTTGCGCCAATACTCGATGCCCCCGGGATTTTGACTTGATGCGAATTGCGCTGCCCGTTGTATTGGCCATGGGACTCGGATTTCTGGGCTGGGTTCTGCAACGGAACCTTGAACCGGAGGCTTCACCGAGGCCGGTGCAGGGACCAGCAGGTTTGATTGCCGATTCGGTCAAGGCGCCTCAGCTGGCAGCTGGGCGTCCGGAATCCGTTGCCGCGATTGCGCAAATTTCTCCGCGCCCGATCGAGCCAGCCGACGGATCGTCGATTTCCGGCGCACATGCGGCCATCAGCCCTGCCATGGCGGTACGTGCAAATTGCCTGGCGCAAGCATCGCCTGCCAAGGAATCCGGTTCGCTGGCGATTCATCGCTGGACCGATTCCCACGGCATCATCCATTTTTCCGACACGGCGCCGCAGGGTGCCGTGCAGGCGCATCGGCGCATCGAGGTCGAAGGGGCGCCGCCGGTTCGTGTCGAGGCGCGCGGGTACGATGTCAACCTGCCGGAAGCGCTGGCCCAACGCGCCGTGGCGGATGCGCTGGCGATCCAGCGAATCCTGCGTGACAGCCTGGATGTCGAGGATGATGGCGTTTCGGTCTTGCAGATTGAATTCATCGCATCGCCAGCCGCCTTTGCCGAACGCACCGGCAATGCGGGCGCGTCGCAAGCCGCCGGCAGCTATTCCATGCGCGATCACACCATTCGCGTCCTCATGCAGCCTGACGCCGAACTCAATTTCCGCATCCTCCGCCACGAGATCACCCATGCCCTGATCCACGAGCGCGTGGGTGTGCTGCCCACGGCGCTCAATGAAGGGCTTGCCGGTTTTTTCGAGAATCTGCGCGTTTCCGGGATGGGTGGTCAGGTGATCCCGGCGCACGAGATGCGCGGCGCCACGGCTCTGCTGCCGTCAGGAGACCCGGCTGCGGCATTGATCAGCCTTTTCGCGCACGCTGACCGGATGTTCTATGGGCCGGGGCAGGAAGCGCGCTATGCGCAGGCGTTTGCATTGATTGCCCAGTTGATGGGAAGCGAAGACGGTCGAAGTGCACTGGCAGCGGTGTTGCGGGCGCAAAGGCAAGCACCGTGCGAGTCGGCGGATGTCGTGGCAATCCTTGAAGCCGAATATCCCGGTGGACTATCGACGCTGGGAACCGACTGGTTGGCGTGGATGCGCAATCCGCCCGATACGGTGATTGCCTACTGATCGATCACGGAGCGATCTTGCGCTTGATTGCCTTGGCCAGTCCTTGCGGCAGGCTCGGCAGAGCCTTGAGCATCCACGGCAGGATGCGGCGCTTGCTGCGGTTGAGCGATTCAGGCACGCAGGCCTCGATCAGGTGCGGCCCGGACTGCTCAAGCGCGTATTCAAGCGCCTTGTTGAATTCCGCCGAGCTGTTGGTACGCACGGCGTGAACGCCCATGCCCTGGGCCAGCCGTGCAAAATTCAGCTGCGGGTGTCCAAGGTCGAGTTGCGCCCTGGCCTTGCCGCCGCCCTCGCTCGCGCCAACCCGCTCCAGTTCGACATTGAGCACCGAGTAGGATGCGTTGTTGAAGATGATCGCGGTCACGTCCAGGCCTTCGCGTGCCATTGTCCACAATGCCTGGATGGTGTACATCGCCGTGCCATCACCAATCAGGGCAATGACCGGCCGATCCGGGCAGGCGATGGCGGCGCCCACGGCATTCGGCAGGCCTTGACCAATGGCGCCGCCGGTCAGCGTGATCAGGTCATGACGCGGCGCGCCCGCGGTCATTGCCCCGAGCATCAGGGTCGAGGTGATGCCCTCGTCGATGAGGATGGCGTTGTCCGGAAGGTAATGCCCGATCGCCTTGCACACCTTGGCAGCACTCAGGCGACCGCGGGGTGCGGCGGGGCGTTGCGCTTGCTGGATGGTGGGCAACTGGTCTGCGGCAAGGCAGCTGGCCAGCCGTTCCAGACTGGCAACGGCATCTTGCGCCGGTGTCGCCAACACATGCGCCTGGCAGCCTTCCGGCACGAGGTCGCTTTTCTTGCCAGGATAGGCAAAAAAGGAGGCCGGCGACTTGGCATCGACGAGTACCAGATGCTCGATTCCATGCAATTGCACGCTGGCCAGCTCGGCCATGTAGGCCATGCGTTCCACAGGGGGCAGGCCGGTGCCGCGTTGCATGCGGGTCGGAAACACTTCGGCAAGCAGCTTGACTCCGTGGCTGGCGGCAATGCGGGCGGCTGCCCGCAGTCCGGGTTCGCGCAAGGCGCGTCCCCCCAACAGCATGGCCAGCGGCCGCCCGGATCGGATCAGTGCCGCGATTGCCGAAATGGTTTCATCCGAAGCAGGCAAGGCCTCGGCAATCGCCAACGGCAGGCTGGGTACTCCGCCATCGCCCCAGGACACATCCGCAGGCAGGATCAGGGTTGCAACCTGGCCTGGCAGGGTGCGCGCCGCCTGCACGGCTTCGGCGGCATCCTGGGCCAGCTCGGCCGTGCTTCGGGAGGTGCGCACGAAACCGGGCGACACATTGCGCGCCACGGTTTCAATGTCCGATTGCAACTGGGCGTCGTACTTGACGTGATAGCTGGCATGATCACCGACGATGTTGACCACCGGCACCTTGCCCTTGCGTGCGTTGTGCAGGTTGGCCAGGCCATTGCCGAGTCCGCAGCCCAGATGAAGCAGGGTGGCAGCGGGCTTGTCGGCCATGCGCGCGTAACCATCCGCGGCACCGGTAGCCACGCCTTCGAACAGGGCCAGCACCGCTCGCATGCGCGGCTCACCATCGAGGGCTGCCACGAAATGCATTTCCGAGGTGCCGGGATTGGTGAAACACACTTCGATACCGGCATCGGCGAGGGTTTTCAGCAGGGCCTGGGCGCCGTTCATCGTGCATCTCCGCAAGAAACATTCGTTGGGCCGGTATCCAGCCGACTGCTGTCAATGTCGGCAATCGTGCGGGCTCCCGTCAACACCATGGCAAGGCGTAACTCCCGTTGCAGGCTGGCCAGGCAGTTCTCCAATCCCTTTGACCCATTGCCTGCCAATGCCCACGCCCAGGTGCGCCCGATCATCACGCCGCGTGCGCCGAGGGCAATGGCCTTGAAAACATCGGTGCCGCTGCGAATGCCGCCATCCATCCACACTTCCAGTTGCTTGCCCACGCCCTGCACGATTTCCGGCAGTACGCTGATGGTCGAGCGCACGCCATCGAGCTGGCGACCTCCGTGGTTGGACACCACGATGCCATCGGCGCCCACGTGCACGGCTTGGCGGGCATCTTCGATATCCAGGATGCCCTTGAGCATCAGGCGACCCTGCCAACGCGCGCGCAGCCATGCAATGTCCTGCCATGTCACGCTGGCATCGAACTGTGCATCCACCCAGCGCTTGAAAGAGCCGAGATCACGCGCGCCGGGCACTTGCCCGGCCAGGCAGCCGATCTGCAAGGGCTTGCCGCGCATTGCCACATTCCAGATCCAACCGGGCCTCGCCAGCACTTGCGCCGCGCGCAGGATGGAGGCGCGCGCGCCTGCGGTATCCATGCCGTTGCGCACGTCACGATGGCGCATGCCGGCGCGGGGCAAATCCACGGTGAACACCAGGGTGCGGCAGCCAACCGCCCAGGCACGTTCAAGCAAGGCGGAAACGACTGCGCGGTCGCGAATCATGTAGAGCTGGAACCAGAACGGGGTGCTGCGCGCGGCATGCACTTCCTCAAGCGAACAAATGCCCACCGTGGAAAGGGTGAACGGCACCCTCGCGGACTCGGCGACGCGCGCTGCCTGTGCCTCGCCACGCCTGGCCACGATGCCGGCCATGCCAACCGGTGCCAGTGCCACCGGCATCGAACAGGACTCGCCGGCCAGCTGGGTACCGGTGTCGATGTTCTCCACATCCACCAGCACGCGCTGGCGCAGTCTGATCGCGGCAAGGTCGCGGCTGTTGGCGCCCAGCGTGACTTCCGTTCCGGCACCGCCATCGAGGTAGTCGAACAGGAACCTCGGCAGCCGACGGCGCGCGCATTCACGGTAGTCATCAGGACTTGAGGGAAAACGCAGGCTCATGTCGGTGCCTTGCCGTGGTTGATGGAATGCGCGGCGGCACGCGCGGTGAGGATGCATCCCGGCAGGAAGGTGCCTTCGAGCGAACGCTTGCCGCTGGCACCGCCGCCACCGAACCCGGCCGCCTCGCCCACGCAGTACAGGCCCGGAATCGGCGAGTCGTGGGCATCCAGCACCCGGCTTTGCAGGTCGGTGCGCAGCCCGCCCAGACTCTTGCGCGTGATCAGTTGCATGCGGATGGCGATGAACGGGCCGCTGCCAGGGGCTTGCAGTGCTGCCGGCTTGCAGGTGCGCAAGCGATCCGGTCCCCATTCACGCGCCTTGAGGATACGTTGGATCTGTTCGTCCTGCTGGGCCGGGGCACTCGCTGCGAAGTTGGCATCGAAGGCATCGACAGTGGCCTTGAGCACTGCCGGATCGACATCGAGCGAGGCAGTGAGCGCGTTCATCTTCGCGGCGAGTCCGGCCAGGCTCTCGTCGACCAGGAAGTCTTCGCTTTCGGCTTGCATCTGCCGCACCAGGCGATGGTTGCCGGTGAGTGTTTCCCACAGGAAGCGCAGGAACTGCTTGTCGCGAATGCGTGCATTGTGTTCGGCACCGGAGATGGCAAATTCCCTGGCCGCGATGCGCCAGTTGAGCAGATGCCAGGTCCAGGGCTTTTCCTGTTCGCAAACGCGCTGGCACAGCCAATGGGTGTCGAAACCGGTGACCAGCGGCTCCGGGCCGATGCGACGCCCGCAGTGGTCGAGCCACAGCGCGGACTTGCAGGGAATGGTGGACAGACCGTGCCCGGGGAAGTGGGGGAAGGGGTGAGCGAAGCCGGCGGCGTAGTTCCACATTTCACCGGCATGGGTGAGCTGTCCGCCCATTCTGTCGGCGACTTCACGATGGATTGCACCGTCGGCATACGGGTGCGCACCGTTGAGGAACGTCGCCGGTAGCGGACGATCCGCAGGCCAGTAGCGCCGCACCTGCGCATGGCTGCCATTGATGCCGCCGCTGGCAATGACCACCACGGGGGCTTGCACCTGCAGTTCGGTTCCGGATGCTTCATCCATGGCAAGAACCCCTGCCACCCGCCCGCCGTCGTGGTCGATCGACAACACCCGGTGCCGATGCAGCAGGTGCAAGCGGCCATGCTCCGCAGCGGCATTCAATGCGCCGATCATGCGTCGGGTCAGCTCGCGCGAACTGCCCCAGACGATGTGGTAACGCGGCACGCTGTTGCCTTCGCCATTTCGCCCGCGTTCGACCCAATTGACGGCCGGCATGAAACGGATGCCTTCCTGCAGCAGCCAGTCGTGAATCCGGGCGCGGGATTGCTCGACGTAGCATCGCGCCCAGGCCAGCGGCCAGGTGTCGCCCGCATCGAGTTCGCCAAAGCTGAGCCAATCGCGCAGCGCGATCTGCGGCGTGTCGATGATCTTCTTGCGTGCCTGCAAGGGCGTGCCGACCAGGGCCATGCCGCCAAACGCCCACAGGGCCAGCCCGCCAAACCGTTGCCGGGAGTCGCGATCCAGCAAGGCCACCGATTTGCCGGTGCGCAGCAGTTCCAGCGCAGTCACGATGCCGGCAAGACCGCCGCCAACCACCGCCACGTCTGCCTGGATTTTCGTCACATCGGATCTCCCAAGCTGCGCCAATGAGCTGTGCCCGACACGATAACGCAAGCGCATGGCATGGGGCGCAACGTCGCCGCGCTGGCTCCTGGCCAAGTCCTTGCCGCCGATGGGGTTTTCCTCTAATATTCGCGCCCCTTCGTTCCGCCGGGAATGAAGTGACTTGCCTCACCGCGCGTCGGGAGGCTGCCCCCGCAGGCTGTTTGCGGACATCCACAAGGAAAAACCATGCGTCATTATGAAGTCGTGTTTCTGGTCCACCCTGACCAGAGTGAGCAAGTGCCGGCCATGATCGAGCGCTACCGCTCGATGATCGAGGCCGATGGCGGCAAGATCCATCGCCTGGAAGACTGGGGCCGCCGCCAGTTGGCGTTCCCGATCCAGCACTTGGCCAAGGCCCACTATGTGCTGCTCAACATCGAAGTGGGACAGAAGGTTCTCGATGAACTGCTGTCCGGCTTCCGTTTCAATGATGCCGTGCTGCGTCATCTGGTGATCAAGCGTGATCAGCCGGTAACCGAGATGTCGGCCATCATGAAGAACAAGGATGACAAGGGTGAGCGCCGTCGTCGTGACGATGAAGGCGGTTATGGCATGGACGATTCCGATGAGCGGCCGAGCCGTTCGGATCGTGGCGATCGCGGAGCCCGCGAAGCGGACGATTCCGGTTTTTCCGCCAGCGCCGAATAATCATCCAGGAATCCAGGAGTAGCCCTCATGTCCAAGTTCTTCCGTCGCAAGAAATTCTGCCGTTTCACCGCCGAAGGCGTGGCCGAGATCGATTACAAGGATCTCAATCTGCTGCGCCAGTACATCACCGAAACCGGCAAGATCGTGCCCAGCCGCATCACCGGCACCAAGGCGCGCTACCAGCGCCAGCTTTCCATCGCCGTGCAGCACGCACGTTTCCTTTCGCTGCTTCCCTACAGCGACAGCCATTGATCTGATTCCCGACCCGTCGCAAAGCGGGTCGATTCGGACAGCGCAAGCTGCGCCGGCAAAGGCCGGCGCTAACGAATTGGAGTGAAAACCATGCAACTTATTCTTCTGCAGAAAGTAAAGAACCTCGGCAACCTTGGCGACAAGGTCAACGTCAAACCGGGTTACGGACGCAATTACCTGGTGCCGCAAGGCAAGGCGGTTCCAGCAACCGCGGCGAACCTCGAGGGTTTCGAGGCCCGTCGCGCGGAGTACGAGGCCAAGGCCAACCAGCAGCTTGGCGCTGCCGAAGCCCGCAAGGCGCAGTTCGATGCAGCCGAGGCCGTCACCATCCGCGCCAATGCCAGCACCGAAGGCAAGCTGTTCGGCTCGGTCGGCCCGCGTGACATCGCCGAAGCATTCACCTCCAGCGGCCTGGCCCTGGACAAGAATGAAGTGGTGCAGGGCGAAGGCCCGATCCGCCACATTGGCGAGTTCCAGGTGCGCATCCACCTGCACGCCGACGTGGATACCGTGGTCAAGGTGATCGTGGTTCCCGACAACTGATCGAAGCTGTCCATTCGATTTCCGAAACGGGCGCCGCAGGGCGCCCGCTTTGTTTTGTGCGCGCCTTGGCTTTCGCCGATCGCTGATTTCACAGCTTATGCACAGGGTTGTTCTCTACTGGTGAGACGCAACGCTGCGTATGATCGTTGCCCGCAGCATCATCGAGTCGGCCATCACCCCATGCATCCTTCCGCAGAGCGCAAGCCCGCAACGACCGTTGAAGCCCTCAAGGTGCCGCCGCATTCGATTGAGGCCGAGCAGGCGGTGCTTGGTGGCCTCATGCTGGCACCGGAGGCATGGGAGCGCATTGCCGATCGCATCAACGAGGACGATTTCTATCGGCGCGATCATCGCTTGATCTTCCGCGCCATCCAGACCTTGAGCGAGAAGGACCAACCCTGCGATGCAATCACCCTGGGCGAGTGGTTTGCCGCGCAAAACCTGGGCGATCAGGTCGGTGGCATGGCCTATGTGATCGAACTGGCCAATTCCACGCCCAGTGCGGCCAATATCGTTGCCTACGCCGACATCGTGCGCGAGCGATCCGTGCTGCGCCAATTGATCGATACGGGTACCGAGATCGCTGGTGACGCCTACCAGCCGGAAGGCCGCGGTTCGCAGGAATTGCTGGAAACGGCGGAGCAGAAGGTGTTCCGCATCGCCGAATCCGGATCACGCGGACGCAAGGGTTTCGTGCCGGCCCGCGCGGCAGCCAAGGAAGCGTTCCAGATCCTCGCCAGCCGCTACGAGAATCGCGGCCAGATCACGGGAATGCCAACCGGCTACACCGACCTCGATGAAATGACCACGGGCCTGCAGCCTTCCGACCTGATCATCATTGCCGCGCGTCCTTCGATGGGCAAGACGGCGCTGGCGTTGAACATGGCCGAGAACGCCGCCATGCGCACGAAAAAGGCGGTGGCGGTCTTTTCCATGGAAATGTCCTCGTCGCAGTTGGCGTTCCGCTTGATTTCATCACTTGGGCGCATCAACCAGCAGCACCTGCGCACCGGCGAGTTGAGCGAAGAGGAATGGCCGCGGGTCACCAGCGCAATTACCCAGCTCAGTGATACGCGCATCTTCATCGACGACACGCCGGCGCTGTCGCCGGGCGAATTGCGCGCGCGTGCGCGCCGGCTCAAGCGCGAGCACGACCTCGGCCTCATCGTGATCGACTACCTGCAACTCATGCAGGTGCCCGGCAACAAGGAAAACCGGGCCACCGAAATTTCGGAAATCTCGCGCGGACTGAAGGCCCTGGCCAAGGAACTCAATGTTCCGATCATCGCCCTGTCGCAGCTCAATCGTTCACTGGAACAGCGCACCGACAAGAAGCCGCTGATGTCGGATCTTCGCGAATCCGGCGCCATCGAACAGGATGCCGACGTGGTCATGTTCATTTACCGCGACGACTACTACAACCAGGATTCGCCCGACAAGGGCGTTGCCGAGATCATCGTCAGCAAGCAGAGAAACGGCCCGATCGGGACGGTGCGGCTTGCCTTCCTCGGTCAGTTCACACGCTTCGAGAACCTGGCGCCAGATCGCTACACGGACCAGTTCGAGTGAGCAGGGCGACCAGCGCCACGATTCACCTGGGCGCCCTGCGTTCGAATCTCGAACGCCTGCGCCAGTTGGCGAGTCCGGCGCAGGTGATGGCAGTGGTCAAGGCCGATGGCTACGGGCACGGGCTTGAACGGGTCGCACGCGTGCTCGACAGGGCCGATGCATTCGGAGTGGCCTGCATTGCCGATGGCCAGCGCCTGCGTGCCACCGGCATCAGGCAACGCATCGTGGTGCTTTCGGGCATCGATGAAGCCGCGGACATTGCGGAAATGCACCGCCTCGGGCTGGAGTCGGTGGTGCACCATGCCAGCCAGATCGAGTGGCTCGCTGCCGATGCCGATCCGCGTCCGCTCAAGGTCTGGCTGAAGATCGATACCGGAATGCATCGCCTCGGATTTGCTCCGGCCGACGCGGCGCAGGCCTATCGGCGCCTGCACGCCCTGCAAAACGTCGATGCGGACATCGGACTGATGACGCACTTCGCCAATTCCGATGTTGCCGAAGATGAGCAAACCCAGATCCAGATGCAGCGATTCGAGGACATTGCCGCGAAGCTGCCCGGCGCCCGTTCGCTGGCCAACTCGGCAGGCGTGCTGGAATGGCCGCAGTCGCGGGCGCAGTGGGTACGACCGGGCGGCTTGTTGTATGGCATTTCCGTGATCGCCGGTAGTCATGCGGCGCAATTCGGTTTCCGGCCAGCGATGACCCTGGCCAGCAAACTGGTTGCGATCAACCGCGTGGGCAAGGGCGAGGCGGTCGGCTATGCGGGCGACTGGATCTGTCCCGAAGACATGGATATCGGCGTCGTGCAGATCGGCTACGGCGACGGCTATCCGCGCTCTGCGCCTTCCGGAACACCCGTGCTTCTGAATGGCCGGCGCGCGCAGATCGTCGGCCGCGTTTCCATGGATCTCATCAGCATCGATCTGCGTGGGCAGGCGGATGCGCGCGTGGGCGATCCGGTGCTGCTTTGGGGCGAGGGCTTGCCGGTCGAGGAGATTGCCGCCCACGCCGGCACGATCGGCTACGAACTCGTGTGCGGAATGACCCGCCGCGTGCGCTTCCTTGAGGATGAAGGCTGACATGGCCAAGGCAAAGCTGGCCTATGTTTGCAGCCAGTGTGGCGGCGAGCATTCCAAGTGGCAGGGACAGTGCGCGGAGTGTGGCGCATGGAACACGCTGAGCGAATTTGTCGTCGAGCAGGCATCCAGGGCGGGCGGAGCGGCCTCTGCCGGCCGGGCCGGATATGCGGGCAGTGGCGATGCTGCACAGGTGACGCGACTGTCCAGCATCGGCATGGATAGCGGCCAGCGCATTGCCACCGGCATCGGCGAACTGGATCGCGTGCTAGGCGGCGGCCTGATGACCGGATCGGTGGTGTTGATCGGCGGTGATCCGGGCATCGGCAAATCGACTCTCCTGCTGCAGATGTTGGGTGCGATTGCGGGACGCACGCCGAGCCTGTACGTGACCGGTGAAGAAAGCCTGGCCCAGGTCGCCGAGCGGGGGCATCGGCTGGGTCTGGACTTGGATCGGCTGGATGCGTTGGCCGACACCTCGGTCGAGCGCATCCTCACGCAAGCCGCAGCAAGCAAGCCGGAAGTCCTGATCATCGACTCGATCCAGACCATCTGGACCGAAACGCTGGGCGCGGCTCCCGGCTCGGTCAGCCAGGTGCGCGAGTCGGCGGCCCGGCTCGTGCGCTTTGCCAAGGAGCGCGGCACCAGCGTCTTCCTGGTCGGGCATGTGACCAAGGAAGGTGGCATCGCCGGGCCCAGGGTGCTGGAGCACATGGTCGATGCTGTGCTGTATTTCGAGGGTGAATCCGGTAGCCGTTTCCGCATCCTGCGTGCCTTCAAGAACCGCTTTGGCGCGGTCAACGAATTGGGTGTGTTCGCCATGTCGGAGCGGGGCTTGAAGGAAGTCCCGAATCCCTCGGCCATTTTCCTCTCCTCGCATGCCACGCCGACGCCGGGATCAGCGGTCATGGTGACCCGCGAGGGAACGCGCCCCTTGCTGGTCGAGGTGCAGGCGCTGGTGGATGATTCGCCGCTGTCGAACCCGCGTCGGGTGGCGCTGGGGCTTGAACAGAATCGACTGGCCATGTTGCTCGCGGTGCTGCATCGTCATGGCGGGACAGCCATCCACGATCAGGATGTTTTCGTGAACGTGGTGGGCGGAATTCGCATCCAGGAAACCGCCGCCGACCTGCCGGTTCTGCTGGCGGTGCTGTCGAGCTTCAGGGATCGCGCGCTGCCGGAGAAGTTGCTGGCGTTTGGCGAGATCGGTCTTTCCGGGGAAATCCGCCCGGTTCCCAACGGCGAGGAGCGCTTGCGCGAAGCGGCAAGCCACGGCTTTCGCCATGCCATCGTGCCCAAGGCCAACGCGCCCAAGCAAGGTCGCATGGGTGAGCTCAACATCATCGGTGTGCATCGCCTGGCCGATGCGCTGTCGGCGTGGGCGGAGCTCTGATCTGCGATCACCTCGCAACCGCTCCGGCCTGAAGGTTCGCGGTCAGCTTCCGTTGCAGGGCCGGCCTTGCCGCGCTTTTCGGGTTCGACCAAATGCGGGTCGGATCAAACCGGTGTGCGATGCAACACCAGTTCCAGCACGAACTTGGTGCCAAAGAAGGCGAGCAACAACACGGCCATGCCGATCAGGGTGAGACGAACCGCAGGTGGTCCGCGCCAGCCCCAGCGCCAGCGTCCGAACAGCAGCAGGCCGAATACCAGCCAGGAGGTGATGGACAGAACGGTCTTGTGCACCAGGTGCTGGGCAAACAAGTCGTCGACAAACAGCACGCCGGTGACCAGGGTCAAGGTGAGCAGCACGAAACCCACGGCGATCAGGCGGAACAGCAGCGATTCGGTGAGGGTCAAGGGCGGCAACGCGCGCAGCAGGCCGGAATCCACGCGGTGACGGCGCAGGGCGCGCTCCTGCAATGACAGCAGGATGGCGAGCAGGGCCGCAATGCTGAGCAAACTGTAGGCAACCAGGGCAATCGCCACATGCAGGGTGATTTGCCACTCCATCGCCTCGGCGACTTGGGGAGCGGGGCCGAACGTGTTCACACACAGCAACACCGCGGCCAGTGGAAACACGATCACGCCGAGTGCGGCCACGGGGCGGAAAAGGTTCACAAGCAAAGTGATTGCCGCCACGCACACGCCAACCAGTGACAGCGCCGCAAAGAAGTGCAGGCTGATCCGCCCCTGATGCAAGCCGAAGGCAAGGCCTGTGTGCACAAGCACGGCGACCACGGCCAGGCAAAGCGCCAGCGTTCGATTGCGCGTGGAAGTCGTTGATGCCGGCAGCGCGAGCAGGGTGCTGGCCAGCAGATAGAGACCTGTCGAAACCAGGGGGGGCAGGATGATGGGCATGAAGGAAGTTTGGCACAGACCGCAAGTGCATTGAATGTCGACTCGGGCAGGAGTCGCGAATCGACAGCGTGAGCCGCTGATATACTGGCGCGCTCACTTCCCCACGATTTTCGATTGCGATGTTCGAGTCCCTCAGCCAGCGTCTTTCCTCCACCGTTGACCGCCTGCGCGGTCGCGGCCGGCTCACCGAAGCCAATATTCGCGAATCCCTGCGCGAAGTTCGCATCGCCCTGCTGGAAGCGGATGTTGCCTTGCCGGTTGTGCAGGCCTTGATCCAGCGCGTGCAGGTGCGCGCGGTGGGTCAGGAAGTACTGAAGAGCCTGACCCCGGGGCAAGCCCTGATCAAGGTCGTCCGCGACGAATTGACCACGCTGATGGGTTCGGTGAATACCGACCTCAACCTGGCTGCCGCGCCGCCGGCCATCGTGCTCATGGCGGGCTTGCAGGGCGCCGGCAAGACCACCACCGTCGCCAAGCTTGCCCGCTTCCTGCGCGAGCGTCGCAAGAAGAAGGTCATGGTGGTCAGTTGCGACATCTACCGTCCTGCCGCCATCGAGCAACTGCGCACCCTGGCCGAGCAGGTTGAGGTGATGTTCCATCCTTCCTCGTCCGCGCAATCGGCCGTGGAAATTGCGGCTGCTGCGCTGGATGCCGCGAAGCGGAACTTCGTTGACGTGTTGCTGGTGGATACCGCCGGGCGCCTGCACGTGGACGAGGCGATGATGACCGAGATCAAGGCCCTGCACGCGGCGCTGGATCCGGTGGAAACCCTGTTCGTGGTCGATTCCATGACCGGGCAGGATGCCGCAGTGACGGCCAAGGCATTTGCCGAAGCCTTGCCGCTGACCGGCGTTGTCTTGACCAAGACCGATGGCGACGCACGCGGTGGCGCAGCGCTTTCGGTGCGCTACATCACCGGGCGCCCGATCAAGTTCGTCGGTGCCGGTGAAAAGTCCGATGCATTGGAGCCGTTCCATCCGGACCGCCTGGCCCAGCGCATCCTCGGCATGGGCGACGTGTTGTCGCTGGTGGAGGAGGTTGAGCGCAAGGTTGATCAGGAGAAGGTGCAGAAGCTCGCCGAGAAGGTCATCAAGGGCAAGCGCTTTGATCTGGAGGACATGAAGGTCCAGCTTGAACAGATGGTCAACATGGGCGGCATGGCCTCGCTGATCGACAAGCTCCCGGGAATGGGGGGCATGTCCGAACAGGTGAAGTCAAAGGTCAACGATAAGCAGATCCATCACATGATTGCGATCATCAATTCCATGACCCGCAAGGAGCGCCGGCATCCGGACTTGCTCAAGGGATCGCGCAGGGCCCGCATTGCCAGGGGCTCGGGCCAGCAGCCGGCGGATGTGAATCGCCTGCTCAAGCAGTACCAGCAGATGGAAAAGATGATGTCCAAGCTCGGCAGCGGCGGCCTCAAGGGCATGATGCGGCAGATGAAGGGCGCCATGCGCGGCTTGGGCGGCCCGGCAGGCTGAGTCCATCCAGGCGCGAAGCAAGGCCCGGGTCAATCCTTGCCGCAATGGGGTGCCTGCGGGTTGATGGTGTCATCCCTGGCTGCGCGGGTTGGCGCAACTTCAAGATTGCCAGCGCAACTGCTTGTTGGGGCTTTCATTTTCCCCGAAATCGGCTAGAATGCGCGGCTCACTTGGCCCGACCCGGTTGCATTCCGGCGTGCGCGCCGGAAAACCTTGGAATATCAGAGAGATAACATGGTCAAGATTCGCCTTTCCCGTGGCGGCGCGAAGAAGCGTCCCTTCTACCACATCATCGTGGCTGATCAGCGCGATGCGCGCGACGGTCGCAATATCGAGCGCGTCGGCTTCTACAACCCGATCGCGGCCGGCAAGGAAGTGAAGGTCCAACTGGACACCGAGCGCGTCAAGTACTGGGTGGAGAAGGGTGCCCAGCTGACCGAGAAGGTCAAGGCCTTGTACAAGGCGGCATCCAAGCAGGCAGCCGCTGCTGCGTGAATGCGGTTGACGACCGGCTGATCCTGATCGGCAGGATTGTCGGGCTTCATGGGGTTGCGGGTGACGTCAAGATCGAGTCATTCACCGAACCCAGGATGCAGATTTTCCGCTACCAGCCATGGATGCTGGTATCGGCAACCGGAAATCGCGAGATCAAGGGTTGTCGTGGCAGGGAGCAGGGCAAAGGCATCGTTGCATCGATTGCGGAAATCAACGACCGCGATCAGGCAGCCGGCCTGGTGGGAAGCGAGATCAAGGTGCTGCGCTCGGCGTTGCCTGCGCCAAAGCCCGGTGAGTATTACTGGGCGGATCTTGAAGGGCTGGAGGTGGAGAACGTCGAGGGAATTGCCCTCGGTCGCATCTCGCATCTGCTCGCCACCGGCGCCAACGATGTCATGGTGGTCAAGGATGGTGACCGTGAACGACTCGTGCCGTTCGTGGTTGGGCAATACGTGAAGCAGGTGGATTTTGGTGCGGGCCGAGTGACGGTCGACTGGGATCCGGATTTCTAGGATTCGTGTTCCGGGACTTGGCGCGATGCGCATTGACGTCATCACGCTGTTTCCAGAGTTCATTGAATCCTGTGCGTTGGTGGGAGTGGTTGGCAGGGCGCAGTCACGCGGGTTGTTGCAGGTGAATACCTGCAATCCAAGGGATTTTGCGACCGACAACCATCGAACCGTGGACTCGCGCCCGTTTGGCGGCGGTCCCGGCATGCTGATGGCGATAGCGCCGTTGCGCGATGCGCTGGCCAGTGTGCAGCAGGATTCGGCACAACCAGCGCATGTGGTTTGCATGAGCCCGCAAGGCTCAAGGTTGACCCAGCAACGAGTGATGGAGCTGGCAAGGCTCGATCGATTGGTTCTGGTTTGCGGTCGTTACGAAGGCATTGATGAGCGGGTCCTGGAGCATCTGGTCGACGAGGAATTGTCCGTCGGCGACTACGTTCTCTCCGGCGGTGAGCTTGCTGCGGCCATCGTCATCGATGCGATCGGACGATTGCAGGATGGTGCATTGAACGATGCGCTATCCGCCGAGCAGGATTCCTTCAATGCGGGATTGCTTGACTGCCCGCATTACACGCGACCCGTCGAAGACGAACTCGGCGCGGTTCCGCAGGTGTTGTTGTCGGGCGACCACGAGTCGATCCGGCGTTGGCGACGCAAACAGGCTCTTGGTAGAACCTGGCTGCGGCGTCCCGAATTGTTGATGCGTGCGCAGCTCTCCGCGAGTGATCGCGCGTTGCTAGAAGAATTCCGCCGCGAGTACCGGGCGGCCCGGACCGGCGGAGCACTGTGATCCGCAAGTCTGCAAGTGAATCCAACGATACTGGTGAATGGCATGAACCTCCTCCAACAATTTGAAGCAGAACAAATCACCCGCACCCTGCCCAGCTTCAGCCCGGGCGACACCGTGGTGGTCAACGTCAAGGTCAAGGAAGGCAACCGCGAGCGCGTCCAGGCTTACGAAGGCGTGGTCATTGCCAAGAAGAACGCAGGCCTCAGCTCCGCGTTTACCGTGCGCAAGATGTCGCACGGGACTGGCGTTGAACGCGTGTTCCAGTCGCACAGCCCGATCATCGATTCCGTTGTCGTCAAGCGCCGTGGTTCGGTGCGTGGCGCCAAGCTGTATTACCTGCGTGGCCTGCAGGGCAAGGCAGCCCGAATCCGTGAGGATCTCGGCGCAGCCGGCAATCCGCAGGAGTAAGGCATTCCCGTCTTGGAGCATTGAGTCGCGTCTGTGCTCCTCGTCGCAATACGGCCGCCGCAAGGCGGCCGTATTGTTTTTGATTTCTCCGCTTGCGTCGACTGACTGACAAGCATCCCCACGCGTTCATTCAACGCACCTCCAAGGCAACACGTGGGCAGGATTGCGCCTGCCTTCACCAAAGGATCGGCAGAGTTTCCCTGGCGGCGGCCTACATGGCCGCAGCACACGGTTGAAAAACAGCCAGACATCCCCATCAGCAGGTCAGCATTGATCCGATGGAGACGTCCAACCATGACCGCTGCCACTGAAACCCGCAAGTTCGAAGCGGAGGTAGCCCAGGTCCTGCACCTGGTTACCCATTCCCTGTACTCGCACAAGGAAATCTTCCTTCGTGAGCTGATCTCCAATGCCTCGGATGCCTGCGACAAGCTGCGCTTCGAGGCCATTGCCAACCCGAGTTGGCTGGCCGGAGATGCCGAGTTGCGCATCGATGTGAGCATCGACAAGGATGCGCGCACCTTGAGTGTGCATGACAACGGTATCGGCATGAGCCGCGATGAGCTTGTCGCCAATCTCGGCACCATTGCCAGCTCCGGAACGCGTCGCTACCTCGAATCGATGAGCGCGGAAAACAGGTCCGACAGTCGTCTGATCGGTCAGTTCGGCGTCGGTTTCTATTCGGCATTCGTGGTAGCCGATGAAGTCACCGTAACCAGTCGCGGTGCTGGCGACAACGGCAATGAGGGCACGCGTTGGCACAGCAATGGCAAGGGCGAGTACAGCCTGGAGACCGTGTCCGATGTGCCGCGCGGCACAACCGTCACCCTGCATCTGAAGGAAGATGAAGGCGAGTTCCTGGATTCCTGGAAGGTGCGCAGCCTGGTGTCGCGCTACTCCGAGCACATCGGCTTTCCCATTCGCATGCTCAAGGAGGGCGAAGGCAAACCGACTGCGGAATGGGAGACGGTCAATTCGGCATCCGCACTATGGACGCGCCCAAAGAACGAATTGAAGGATGAGGACTACCAGAACTTCTACAAGTCGCTGAGCCATGACTTTTCCGATGCACTGAGCTGGACCCACAACCGGGTGGAAGGCAACCAGAACTTCACCTCGCTGCTGTTCGTGCCAGCCAAGGCTCCGTTCGATTTCATGCAGGGACGGGAGGAACGCAAGGGCCTGAAGCTGTACATCCGCCGCGTTTTCATCATGGATGCCAGCGAACAGTTGCTGCCTGCGTATCTGCGTTTCGTGCGCGGCGTGGTCGACTCCGATGACCTGCCTTTGAATGTCAGTCGCGAAATCCTGCAGCAGAATCGCCAGGTGGAACGCATCCGCGGTGCGTGCACCAAGCGCGTGCTTGACCTGCTCGACAAACTGGCCGCCGATGATGCGGGCAAGTACTCGACGTTCTGGAATACCTTCGGCGGCGTGCTCAAGGAAGGCATCGCCGAAGACGCCGGCAATCGGGAGCGCATCGCCAAATTGTTGCGCTTCTCGTCGACCCAATCGGATGGCCCAGCGCCAAGCGTTTCCCTGGACGACTACATCGGACGCATGCCGCTGGGCCAGGATGTCATCTGGTACATCACTGCGGACTCCTACGCGGCAGCGAAGGGCAGCCCGCAACTGGAAGCACTCAAGGCCAAGGGTACTGAAGTGTTGCTGATGTCGGATCGCATCGACGAATGGATGGCCGGATACCTTACCGAGTATTCCGGCAAGAAGCTGCGCCATGTCGGCAAGGGTGAGATTGAACTCGATGCGGCGGCCAGCGAAGCGCAAAAGGCCAGCGAGGAAGCCGCAGCGCCGGTCGTTGCACGCATCAAGCAGTTGCTCGGCGAGCGCGTGCGCGACGTGAAGGTGAGTCGTCGCCTGACCGACTCCCCGTCTTGCCTGGTGCTGGATGAATACGACATGGCCTTGCACCTGCGTCGTGTCATCAAGCAATCGGGTCACGAAATGCCGGAGGCCAACCCCACCCTGGAGATCAATCCGAAGCATGCCCTGGTCAAGCGACTGGAAGCGGAGGGGAACGAGGCGAAGGCAAGTGACCTGGCCATGCTGTTGCTCGAACAGGCACAGGTGGCCGAGGGCGCGCAGCTTGAGGATCCTTCGGCCTTTGTACGACGCATGAATCGCATCCTGCTCGGATAGAACAGGTGGGCTGACCACACTGCGGCGGGGAACTGGGTTATCTTTGATGGCGGCGCGGATCATTTGTCCGCGCCGTTTTTCTTTCAATTCAATGACCTGCCATGATAATTGAAACCAAGTTGCCAAAAGTTGGAACGACCATATTCACGGTCATGAGCCAGCTGGCCAGCAGCCACAAGGCGGTGAACCTGGGGCAGGGCTTTCCGGACTTCGATGGTCCGCAGGCATTGCGTGATGCCCTGGTTGAGGCCATGGCTTCCGGGTTGAACCAGTACGTTCCGGCCAGCGGCTTGCCGGCGCTGCGCCAGCAAATCGCGCGCAAGAGCGAGTCCTTGTACGGCTGCAAGGTGGACGCCGACACCGATGTCACGGTGACATCGGGTGCCACCGAGGCCATTTTCTGTGCGATTGCCTGCTCGGTACGCCGCGGCGACGAAGTCATCGTGCTGGATCCCTGTTACGACTGCTACGAACCGGCCATCGAACTCAACGGTGGGGTTGCCGTGCATGTTCCCCTGCACGCACCCGCCTTTTCGGTTGACTGGCAGCGGGTACGCGACGCCATCACGCCGCGCACGCGCATGCTGATCGTCAACACGCCGCACAATCCCTCCGGATCGGTGTTCGATGCCGCAGACCTTGAGGCATTGGCAGACATCACCCGGGACACCAACATCCTGGTGCTGTCCGATGAGGTGTATGAGCACATCGTGTTCGACGGCTTGGCACACCAGAGCGCCCTGCGCCACGCGGAACTGGCCGCACGCAGTTTCGTGATCAGCTCATTCGGCAAGACCTACCATTGCACCGGTTGGAAAGTGGGTTACTGCGTGGCCCCGCGTGCCCTCAGTGCCGAGTTCCGCAAAGTTCACCAGTATGTGACGTTTTGTACCTTCAGTCCGGCGCAGGCGGCTTTCGCACGCATCCTCGAGGATGATCCGGGCCACTACCGGCAACTTCCTGCCTTCTATCAGGCGCGCCGGGAACAGTTCCGCCAGCTGCTTGCGGATACGCGATTCAAGCTGCTGCCGGTTGCAGGTGCGTATTTCCAGTTGGTCGACTACTCGGCGATCAGCGACAAGGACGACCTGGGTTTCTGCGAGTGGCTGGTGGCAAACGCGGGAGTTGCCGCGATCCCGGTTTCCGCGTTCTATGAAACACCGCCCGCGGACATGCGCCTGGTCCGCTTCTGTTTCGCAAAGTCCGATCAGGTGCTTGCGGCCGCCGCCGAACGCCTGCGCAAGCTCTGAGGTGCCCGATGAAAGCATCCGAATTGCGAGTCTCGCTCGTTCAAGGCGCTACCCGCTGGCACGACGCGGCAGCCAATCGCGCCTACTACGGTGACCTGGTGCGCAGGCTCGCCGGAGCCAGTGATCTCATCGTGTTGCCGGAAACATTCTTGAGCGGATTCACCAACGAAACCCTCGGCAATGCCGAAAGCATGCAGGGCGAGAGCGTGCGCTGGATCGGCGAGCTTTCCCGCGAGGTGGATGCCGTTGTAACCGGCAGCCTGATCATCCAGGAACATGGCACCTGCCTGAACCGCTTGGTCTGGGCGCGCCCCGACGGCAGCATTGAAACTTACGACAAGCGTCACCTGTTCCGCATGGCCGGCGAGCACCAGCGCTACGGCAGCGGCAGCAAGCGCCTGGAGGTCGAGCTCAAGGGCTGGAGGATCTGCCCGCAAGTCTGCTACGACCTGCGTTTCCCGGTGTGGTTGCGCAACCGTTTTGATTCGCAGAGCCAACGTTTCGACTACGACCTGGTGCTGTTCGTGGCGAACTGGCCATCGCCACGACGTCATGCCTGGAGCACCTTGCTGAGGGCGCGCGCCATCGAAAATCTGGCCTATGCCGTGGGCGTCAACCGGGTCGGCGTGGATGGCAACCAGATTGCCTATTCCGGCGACAGTGCCGCCATCGATTTCCTCGGCCAACCCATGATTGAACTGGGCGCGCAGGAGCAGGTGGCCACGGTTGCGCTGGACGCAGCGGCGCTTGCTGCGCATCGTGAACGCTTCCCGGCATGGATGGATGCCGATGACTTCAGGATTTCCGGTTGACCTGCAACTCCCACTCGGGTTCCGGTCCAAAGTGCTCAACCAGGAAGTCCACCAAAGCCCGGGTCTTGGCCGGCAGCATCGGTGTCTGCGGATACACCGCATGGATCGCGATGGATGGAACCGTCCAGCCGGGGAGGACGCGCACCAGTTCCCCGCTCGCCAACTGCTCGGCGACAATGAAGGCAGGCAGCAGGCTGATGCCCTGACCCAGCGCGGTGATGGCGGCAATGTAATCACCGTTGTTGTTGATGACCCGGCCACGCACACGCACCGGAACCGATTCGGCGGCTTTCTGCAGGACAATCTCGTCGCGTCGCGGTGACAGCGAATAGAGGATGAATTCGTGACGGGCAAGATCCTGCGGATGTTGTGGCGCCGGGAAACGCTCAAGGTAGGACGGCGCGGCCACCAGAAGCAGGCAGGCCGGTGCGATGCGTCTTGCCACCAGTGAGGAATCGGCCAGCTTGCCGATGCGTACCGCCACGTCGAATCCTTCTTCCACCAGATCGACCAGGCGGTCGTTGAGTTCAAGATCCAGCTCGATGCGCGGATAGCGCTTCTGGAACTCCGCGAAGGCCGCAGCGAGGTATCTCACCGAGAAGGAAATGGGCGCGCTGACCCGCAGGCGACCGCGCGGCTCGACCTGCAGGTTGGCTGCCTCGGCCTCGACTTCGGACAACTGGGTGAGGATTTCGCTGACGCGCTGGTAGTAGTTGCGGCCCGGATCGGTCAGGCTGACGCGGCGGGTGGTGCGATTGAGCAGGCGCACGCCCAGGGCATCTTCCAGGTTGCGTATCACCTTGCTGGCAAGGGCGCGCGACATGCCCATCTGTTCGGCGGCGGTGGTGAAACTTCCGGATTCCACCACGCGGGTGAACAGCTGCATGCCTTGCAACTTGTCCATCAGAGGATTTCCAGGACGCGTTCGGGCGGACGGGCGATCACGGCCCTGCCAGCGGAAATCACGATGGGGCGCTCGATCAGGCGTGGGTGTCGGATCATGGCCTGAATCAGGTCAGCGTGCGAGAGCTCGGGGTCATTCAGCCCGAGGGCGCGGTACTCGTCTTCATCCTGGCGCATCAACTGGCGTGGCTCGAGCACAAGCAGATCAAGCCAGTGTTGGATGGCTGTTTCATCCGGTGCCTGCGTCATGTAGTCGATGATCTCGGGTTCGATGCCGTTGTCGCGCAGCATTTGCAATGCGCCACGCGACTTTGAGCAACGTGGGTTGTGCACGATGGTGACCGTATTCACTGCGTTCAACTCCTCGAGGAACCTCCGAATTGTGCATGAAACCTTGTCGAGTATCCTGCGCTTGCACGCATGGAAACGCCCTTCGCCACAATGACACGGAAAGTGCGGATTTCGGGATTCCGCTCAATTCAGGGCGAGCTCAGCGCCAGCTGCGTCCCGGGCCAGCTTCGTTCATTCAATAGGCCGGTGTTCGCGGGCCTATCTGGTGCGTGCTCAACTCGCTGCGCAGGATGAATTCCTCGGCGGACCGGCGATCCGCGAAGCTCGCCAGTGGCCGCTTGCCGTCGGAAGTACTCACTTCGTAGTGTCCCGGGCGTGGACTGTCTTCATCGATCCTGTCCAGGCGGTAGCCAAAGATGTTGGCTTCGAAAACCCTCTGAGTTTGCATGTCCTTCTGCGTTTGGGAAAACGCTGGACAGCCTACTCATCGAGTATTCCAAGCCGGTTAACTGCATGTTGCCAACTGGTTGCGTGGCGCGGAATGTTCAGCTTCGAGTTGCCGAGCGCAGCATCTGTTCCGCGTGGGCCAGAGTTTCGGGGGAAATCTTGATGCCGCCAAGCATGCGTGCCAGCTCGTCGCGCCTGGCGTCGCCGGACAAGTGTTCAATCTGCGTGCGGGTACCACCCTCGCTCGCCAACTTGCTCACCATGAGGTGGGCATGCCCTTGTGCGGCCACCTGGGGCAGGTGGGTCACGCAGAGAACTTGCCGGCGGCTGCCGAGCCGGCGCAATTTCTGGCCAACCACTTCGGCGACAGCGCCGCCGATGCCGGCGTCGACTTCATCGAACACCATGGTGCCCACTTCGTCCATGCCCAGCGCGGCTACTTCGATGGCCAGGCCGATGCGCGACAACTCGCCTCCCGAGGCCACCTTGCGCAGCGGACGCAGGGGCTGGCCGGGATTGGCACTGACCAGGAATTCGCAACGCTCGCCACCCTGGGAGTCGGGCTCGGTGTTGTTGGTGGATTCCAGGGCAACCGAGAACTGCCCGCCCGCCATGCCCAGTTCGCCGAGCAAGGCATTGACCGACGCGGAAAGCTCGGCGCCTGCGCGTCGGCGCGACTCGCCCAGGCGTGCGCATGATTCCGCGTATCGGGCAAGCAGTGCGTTTCGCTCGCGACCGAGCCTTTCCAGCTCACCGCCAGCATTGGCCAGGGCTTCCAATTCGCCCCGCAGTTGCTGGGCGTGTGCTTCGAGTTCCCCGACCGGGCGGCGATGTTTGCGGGCCAGGTCATGCAGCCTGCCGAGCTGGCTTTCGATTTCCGCCAGGCGTTCCGGATCCAGTGCCAGAGCATCCTGGTAACGCCGCAGCGCATCGATGGATTCGCTGACGTGGATGCTCGCCGACTCCAGCAGCTCCGCGGTGGCTTGCGTGGCTGGATCAAGCCCCGCCAGTCGATGGCTTTCGCCGACCGCGCGCGTAAGCAACTGGGAGAGGCTGAATTCGGAATCGGCATCCAGCAACTCGGCGAGATGGCTGCATGCGGTCATCAATTGGCCGGAGTTCGCCAGTCGACGATGGGTTTCTTCGAGCCTGGCCAGATCCTCGGGCGCGAGTGCAATCGAATCGAGTTCGGCCAACTGGTGATTCAGCCACTCGATGCGTTCGTTTGGATCTTCGTGGCTTGAAATGGCGGCGATGCGCTCATGGATGGATTTCCATTCGCCGACCATCGTGCGCAGGTCCTGCAACTGTTGGTGGTGATCGGCATAGGCATCCAGCAGGGCCAGTTGCTGGGCGCGTTCCAGCAGGGCTTGATGCTCATGCTGGCCATGGATCTCGATCAGCTGCGCACCCAGCACCTTCATCTGGCCAAGGGTGACTGGGCGGCCATTGATCCACGCCCGCGAGCTGCCTTCGCTGCGGATTACCCGGCGCAGCTGGCAGCCTTGGCCGTCATCGAGTTCCTCGTCGCGCAGCCAATCCAGCAAGCCCGGGTTTGCCGAGATGTCGAATTCGGCGGAAAGCTCGGCGCGCTCGCACCCATGCCGAACCACGCCGGCGTCCGCACGCCCACCCGAGAGCAAGACCAGCGCATCCACCAGTAGGGACTTGCCGGCGCCGGTTTCGCCTGTCACCACGGAAAGCCCCGCGCCGACGGCGACCTCCACTTCATCGACGATGGCCAGATCCTTGACGTAAAGCGAACGCAGCATGCAGGCGCCTGTAGTGAGTTTGCGATGGCAGGGCTGATCAAGTTGTTTTGCCGTCATTCCGGCACAAGCCGGAATCCATTTGGCTTTAAAAAAACTGCCATCGGAATCAAAATGGATCCCGGCTTGACCAGCCCTTTGGCTGTTGTGAAACGCCTCGCCGGGACGACGACCTGATCAGCGTTTGCCTGAATCGGTGAGTCGGGGCGGCATTGTCGCAGGTCCGGGCGGTGGGTTTGTACCGGCAGTCCACGGCGAACCGGATGGCACATGCCGGGTCTGCTTCCGCCGGCCCATGACGGGCTTGTATGCTGTGCGCATGAAAGCCGCTGGACATTCCGACTCGCTGGATGCGCGCTCGCGCAGCCTGTTGCGGTCCCTGATTGCGCAATACATTGCCGATGGCCAGCCGGTTGGTTCGCGCACCCTGGCCAAGTCGTCGGGGCTGGACGTGAGCCCGGCCACCATCCGCAACATCATGTCCGACCTGGAGGAAGCCGGCCTGGTGGCGGCACCGCATACCTCGGCCGGTCGCGTACCGACCGCTCAGGGTTATCGCATGTTCGTCGACAGCCTGTTGGAAATGCGCCCGCTTGGCGAGCCGCAGGTCGAGCAATTGCGCCGCGAACTGCCGACCGGAGCCGCCACGCCGGCCTTGCTTGGCAGCGCCAGTGCCTTGCTCTCGCAGATCACCCGCTTTGTCGGCGTGGTCAGCGTTCCCAAGCACGAGGAGTTTCCGTTCCGCCATATTGATTTCGTCACCCTGGATGCCGGCCGCATCCTGGTGATCCTGGTTTTCGCCGACGGCCAGGTGCAAAACCGCGTCATTGAAACCCAGCACGCCTATTCGCCAAGCGAACTGGAGCAGACCGCCAATTTCCTCAACGCAAACTACGCCGGCATGCGCCTGGACGAAATCCGCCGCCGCCTGTTGCGCGACATCACCGAGGAGGGCGCGCGGCTGAACCGCTTGCTGCTGGCAGCCGTAGACGTGGCCCAACAGTCGTTCCAGGCGCCCGGCGACAGCGATGTGCTGGTTTCCGGGCAAACCAACCTGATGGGCGTGCATGAGCTGTCGGAAATCGACCGCCTGCGCGACCTGTTCGAGGCATTCCAGCGCAAGCGCGATCTGCTGCAATTGCTGGAGCGCTGCTCGCGCGCCGACGGCGTACGCCTGTTCATTGGCGAGGAATCGGGCTTTGCCGCGCTCGACAATTATTCGCTGGTGACGGCTCCCTATGGCGTGGGCAATCGCGTGCTCGGCGTGCTGGGCGTGATCGGTCCCACGCGCATGGCCTATGAGCGGGTGATTCCTGTGGTTGCCACCACCGCCCAGCTGATCTCCGGAGCCTTGAACCGGAGCGGAGCGACCCCATAGCGGAGGCGGGGCGCAGGCGTCGAGCATTCGACTGCCGCGGCAGGGTGGATTCTCATTCGCGCTTGCGCCGAACAAACATGTCTGGAAACGACGGTCTGGAGCCTTTCGATACGGCTCCGCCCGCCAACAATCCTGTGTGGAGGGATGATGCAAAACACGGAACCCAATCGCGGCGATGCCGAGGTCGAAGCAGGCCAGGATACTTCGCGCGTGGGCGCGGGCGATGAGGCCATGAACCAGCTCATGGCGGAATACGAAGCCAAGCTCGGCGAGATGCGCGAATTGCTGTTGCGCGAACGCGCCGAGCTCGACAATCAGCGCAAGCGCCTGCAGCGCGATCTGGAGCAGGCGCGCAAGTTTGCCAATGAGCGCTTGCTTGCGGCCCTGTTGCCGGTGATCGACAACCTCGAACGCGGGCTTTCCGTCAATGCGGATGACCGCAGCGGCCTGCAGGCCGGTGTTGAGCTGACCCTCAAGGAATTGCTGCGGGTGACCTCTGCAAACGGCCTGGAGACGGTTGATCCCGTCGGTCAGGCCTTCGATCCGGAGCGCCATCAGGCCATGGCCATGGTGGAAGTGGACGGTGCCGCGCCCAACAGCGTGGTTGCCGTCCTGCAGAAAGGGTATGTGTTGAACGAGCGCCTGTTGCGACCGGCCTTGGTCAATGTCGCGCAAGCCGTATAGGACCGTGGGTCGGGCTGGGCGCCTGCGCGGCAATCGCGCTTGAATTCCGCCATGCCAACCCCAGTTTCTGCGCCAGTGGCCAGCATGGCCGAATGAATGATTTGGGAGAGAGAATCAAATGGGCAAGATCATCGGTATTGACCTCGGTACCACCAATTCCTGCGTGTCGGTCATGGATGGTGGATCGGCGCGCGTCATCGAGAATTCGGAAGGCGACCGCACCACGCCATCCGTGGTGGCGTTCAAGGACGGTGAAGTGCTGGTTGGCGCCACGGCGCGTCGCGGCGCCGTCACCAACCCAAAGAACACCTTTTCCGCGGTCAAGCGCCTGATCGGCCGCAAGTTCAGCGATGCCGAAGTCAAGAAGGATCTTGACCTGGTTCCGTACAAGATCATCGCGCACGACAACGGTGATGCCTGGGTTGAAACCGCCGACGGCAAGAAGATGGCGCCGCCGGAAGTTTCCGCACAGGTGCTGATGAAGATGAAGAAGACGGCCGAGGATTTCCTCGGCGAGCCGGTCACCGAAGCGGTCATCACCGTGCCTGCCTACTTCAACGACAGCCAGCGCCAGGCGACCAAGGATGCCGGGCGCATTGCCGGTCTTGAGGTCAAGCGCATCATCAACGAGCCCACCGCGGCGGCGCTGGCCTATGGCCTGGACAAGAAGGGCGGCGATCGCAAGATCGCGGTCTACGACCTCGGCGGCGGTACCTTCGACATCTCGATCATTGAAATCGCCGAAGTCGATGGCGAGAAGCAGTTCGAGGTATTGGCCACCAATGGCGATACCTTCCTCGGTGGCGAGGATTTCGACAAGCGCATCATCGATTACATCATCGACGAATTCGAAAAGCAGCACGGCGTTGATCTGCGCAAGAACCCGATCCCGCTGCAGCGCGTGCGCTCGGCTGCCGAGCGCGCCAAGATCGAACTCAGCTCGCGCCAGCAGACCGACATCAACGAGCCGTTCATCACCCAGGTCAACAACGAGGGCGTGCATCTGGAACTGCGCCTGACCCGGGCCAAGCTGGAATCGCTGGTCGATGACCTGATCAAGCGCACCATCGATCCATGCCGCACGGCGCTTTCCGATGCGGGACTCAGGGTGTCCGATATCGCGGAAGTGATCCTGGTCGGTGGCCAGACGCGCATGCCCAAGGTGCAGGAAGCGGTCAAGGATTTCTTCGGCAAGGAGCCGCGCAAGGACGTCAATCCGGACGAAGCGGTCGCCATCGGTGCCGCGGTGCAGGGTGGCGTGCTGTCCGGTACGGTCAAGGATGTGCTGCTGCTCGACGTGACTCCGCTTTCGCTGGGCATCGAAACCCTCGGCGGCGTGTTCACCAAGCTGATCGAAAAGAACACCACGATTCCGACCAAGGCCTCGCAGGTGTTCTCCACCGCCGAAGACAACCAGAACGCGGTTACCGTGCACGTGCTGCAGGGTGAACGCGAACAGGCGCGCTTCAACAAGTCGCTGGCCAAGTTTGACCTGGCCGGAATCGAGCCGGCACCGCGCGGCATGCCGCAGGTCGAGGTCACCTTCGACATCGACGCCAACGGCATCCTGCATGTCTCGGCCAAGGACAAGAAGACCGGCAAGGAACAGCGCATTGAAATCAAGGCCGGTTCCGGACTCTCCGACGAGGAAATCCAGCGCATGGTCAGCGATGCCGAGGCCAACCGCGAGGAAGACAAGCGCTTCCAGGAGTTGGTGACGGCGCGCAACAAGGCCGACCAGTTGGTGCACCACACGCGCAGCGCGTTGAAGGAACACGGCGGCAAGGTTCCCGGCGAGCAATTGGGTGCCATCGAGGAAGCGCTTTCGGATCTGGACAAGGCCATGAAGGGCGACGACAAGGCGCAGATCGAGGCCAAGATCGCGCGTGTCGAAGAAGTCGCACAGTCGCTGCATGCGGCTGCTTCGGCGGGTGCCCAGGGTGCAAGCGATGGCGCTCCCCAGGGGGCCGGTGCGGCAGCCGACGACGTGGTGGATGCCGAGTTCACCGAGGTCAAGGACGGCGACAAGTAATCTGGAACCACGAGGCGGAACGGTAACCTGCGTGTCGGCAGGCGGCCGTTCCGCCTTTGACGTTTTCAGCCAACACGGATGCAGCGCCCGGTTTCGATATGAGCAGCAAACGCGATTACTACGAAGTGCTCGGCGTCGAGCGCAGTGCCTCGGAAGATGACCTGAAGAAGGCATTCCGCCGATTGGCCATGAAGTGTCATCCGGATCGCTGCCCGGATGATCCACAGGCGCAGGAACGGTTCAAGGAAGCCAAGGAAGCCTACGAGATCCTCGGCGATGCGCGAAAGCGCGCGATGTATGACCAGCATGGGCATGCCGCCTTCGAACACGGCCATGGCGGTGGTGGCTTCTCCGGTGATGTTGGCGACATATTCGGCGACATCTTCAGCGACATTTTCGGCATGGGCGGCGGTCGGCGTGGGCGCGCACAACGCGGCTCGGATCTACGCTACCTGATGGAACTCGATCTCGAAGAAGCCGTTTTCGGCATTGATCGCAAGATCGAAGTGCCCACCCTGGTCGCCTGCGCGGAGTGTGAAGGCAGCGGCTCGCAAGACGGCAAGACTTCCCGCTGCGATACCTGCCGTGGGCACGGTCGGGTGCGCATGCAGAACGGCATCTTCTCCGTGCAGCAAACCTGTCCGCATTGCGCAGGCAGCGGCAAGACCATCAGCAACCCGTGTCGAAGCTGTCGCGGCGAGGGCAGGGTCAATGATGAACGCACCCTGGAGGTCAAGATTCCAGCGGGCGTGGACAACGGTGATCGCATCCGCCTGAGCGGGCAGGGCGAGGCTGGTCCGCCGGGAACGGTTCCGGGCGATCTCTATGTCGAAGTTCGCGTTCGCGAACACGCCATTTTCAAGCGCGATGGCAACGATCTCTATTGCGAGGTGCCGATACGTTTCGGCCAAGCCTCGCTGGGCGCGGAACTGAATGTGCCTACCCTGGGCGGCGAGGCGCGCATCAGCATTCCGGCGGAAACCCAGACCGGCAAGCTGTTCCGCTTGCGCGGCAAGGGTGTGAAATCCGTGCGCAATGGCGAAACCGGCGACTTGTTGTGTCGCGTGGTGCTGGAAACCCCGGTCAAGCTGACAGCGCGCCAACGCGAGCTGATCGAAGAACTCGACGCCAGCTTCGGCGGCGAGAACGCGCATACCCATTCGCCGCGCAATCGCAGCTGGCTCGATGGCGTCAAACAGTTTTGGGATCGCGTCACGTCCTGATTGCGTTGCGCATGTATGCGCGTGCACGTCGTGCCATTGGCGCCCGCGTGGTGGCAAAGGTTACCCTTGCCTCATCGAAAACCTTTGCATGGGTGATACGTGGCAGATGGGGTAACCCGAGTGGCAATCCACGGTGCGCGCGGGCGCATGGGGCAGGCATTGCTCGATGCGGCAGCCGAGCGCACCGACCTGGCGATTGTTGCTGCACTGGTGCGGGCCGATGCGTCGGCGGCAGTCGAGCCGGCCGTCGATTGTCCTGGAGTGCCTTTCAGCACTTCGCTTGCGGATGAAACGGGCGCGCAGGTGCTGGTGGATTTCTCGGGTGCGGCGGGGTTTGATTCGGCATTGGAACTGGCGCTGGAGCGCAAGCTCGCGTTGGTCAGTGGTTCGACCGGTTTGAGCGGGCGGCAATCGGCTTCCCTGCTGGCAGCCAGTGAACGAATCCCCGTGTTGTGGGCGGCAAATTTCAGTCTTGGCGTGGCGGTGTTGGCCCATGTGGCCGCGGAAGCCTCACGCCTTTTGCCGGATTGGGATTGCGAGATTCTCGAAGCCCACCACCGCAACAAGCAGGATGCGCCTTCAGGCACGGCCTTGATGCTGGGTGAACGGGTGCGCGGAGCACGCGGCACAGGCGAGCCGCTTTTGCCATTGGACAGGAAAGGCCTGCGGCCGTCGCAGGGCATCGGCTTTTCGGTGATGCGCGGGGGCGACATCATCGGCGAACATGAGGTTCGCCTGGTCGGGTCCGGTGAGCGCATCGAACTGGTCCATCGGGCAACGGACCGGCGCCTGTTTGCACGTGGCGCACTGGTCGCGGCGCGCTGGCTGTGCGGCCGTGAACCGGGCCGATATACGCTGGAATCCGTGCTGGGGCTGTGAGCCTTTTTGGGGAGAGCTGATCAACCTCAGACCGTTCGTGGTGAGCCCGTCGAACCATGAACGAAATCAAGGTTCCACCTGCTTGACCTTAGACAATACGGAACTGGTTTGCTGCTGCCTTGGCAAGTTCTTGAATCAGTCCCTGCGCACACCCGGATTGAATGGCGAGGGACGTTCAAATGGACCACGCTCGTCATCGCGCATCTGCGTGGCCTGGCGTTCCGATATCACCCGATTGACGAGTACAGAATCCACATTGACCGTAGTTTGCACATTGTTGATGCCGCCAACGCTCAGGGTGCCAGTGGAAGCCGGGTCCAGCCAGTCACGCAGGCGCGAGCTTGCCGCAGGACCGTTCCAGCCTGCCGAGAATTTGCCGTAGCAGTCGTATCCGTTGTCGGGCAAGGTACCCGCGCAAAGCGCGGTTCCACCGGATAGCACGCCGATCAGGCGGCGGCCAGCACCGCTTGAGTCGCCTGCGGGAATCCATACGCCGGAACCGGATGAGCCGCCTTCGGTGGTGCCCTGCTCATAAGGACCGGTGAACCAGTGGGTATTCACGCTGCCGCCGCCGGTTCCGATGCAGTTGTTGCCTTCTGACGGAGCCGGGCCGAGGGTGACCTTCGCAACATCACCGCTCGGATGGTGGAGGCCAATGGTCGTGGCAGGCGCAATTCCCGTTGCGTCCCAGCCGGCATGGAACAGGTTCCAGGCCGGGTCCGGGTTCTGGTTGAGCTCGACGAGGGTGAAGTCTGCATCCGCGCGAGTGGCACGCAAGGTGGCGCCGGTCTGGTTTTGCAGGAAGGAATAGCCCGTGGTCGATGCGCAGCTGGTGGACTGGTAGTTCCAGTACAGGCGCATGGTGGCCACTTCGGCTTGCGTTGACATGCAATGGGCTGCCGTCAGCGCATAGTTCTTGCGGTCGCCGGGAACATCATTGAGCAGGGTCGCGGTGCAAATGTAGGTAGTCGGGCCGGACCGGAACTCGTAGTAGGCCAGGGCACGCGCTTCATCGCTGTAGGGCTGGCCCAGCGGACAGACAACGTTGATGTTGCAGGCGCCCGAAGCACCCGGATTTCCAATGCGCGGTTCGGCATGGAACAGGTCGCGATAGCCGGCACCGACATGCGTCAAGGCCAGCGTAGTGTTTTCGATAGCGCTGCCGGCGGGCAGGCGCAGTTCAATGGTCGCGGAATCACCGGGAACGACGGGAACCCACAGCGGTGCCGCATCGGCTGCATCGTAGGGCCCTTCATAGTAGTTGTTCGAGCCTGTTACCCAGAGTTGCGCGCCGTCCGACAGCTCATAGGTTTCGAAACCCAGGTGCAAGTCGGTGGCACCCGGTACCCGCAGCGTGAGGCGCCACAGCAGGTCACCGTTTTCCAGTATCTGCCAACTGCCATCACGCTTCGAATCGGCATTCACGGAATAGCCATGGGCAACGGCAAGTCGCTTGTCGTGCGCACCGGGCAGGCCGCTTCGCGTGTCCTCGTCCATCCTGCGCAGGGCTTCGGCATCAATGGCCGGCAACAGCAGTTGCGGCGTCTGAATTTGCAGCTTTTCCGGAGATGTCAGGCCAGGGGGCGGCTGTCCTTGGCGTGCCTGCGCCGAGACGGCTCCAACCACGAGCAGCGGTACGAGAAGAATCCGCGCGTAATTCATCATGTGCAGCATCCTGGTCAATCGAGATGTGAAGCGTCGTCCTTGCGGGCGGCGCCAATGTGGCGGTCGATAGCACCAAACCATTTCTTGAAAAGTCGTGACAAGCGTCCGCGCCGGGCCTTGCGCAATTTTTCCTCATCGCTGGTCAGCCAGGCAATCTGGATGACGCGCCGCTCACCTTCATACGGCAGGTGGCCATGGTATGAATTTTCGCTGCGCCGGAATGCAACCAGGTTCCCGTACAGCGGTTTGATTTCCCCGGTGACCAGGTCCTCGATGCTGTCGGCGCGCTTGAGGAAGCGCAGGCATCCATCGCTGGTGTCTGGCCAGTCTTCATTCAGGTAGAGCAGGGCAGTCACCACCTTGGAGCGACTGTCGGTGTGGATGGTGCCGTGGCGTCGATTGAGGGATCGACAGATGGTCACCAGGGTCGGGAATCCGCTCAGATTCTCGACCCCCAGGCGTAGGCCGATGGCATCGGCAATGGCTGGCGAGCTCAACTCTTCAATCAACTGGTTGATGCTGGGTCCACAATCTGCCTGTTCATGGGGAAAGAAGCCGGCGCTCGGGTAGTTCGGGAAGTCGCGGGCCAATTCCGCCTTGCGCTCGTCGGCAAGCTGGGCCCGGGCAAGCAGGTATGCAAAAGGCTCCAGGCTGCCAATCGTGTCGCTGCGGCTCAGGTTTTGGGCATCAAGCAGGTTCAAGACGGGTGCAATTCGATGTGGATCCGGGGTCGAATCTTAGCCCGGAACCCGTGAAGGAAACGCTTGTTCCAGTGGACAGACTCACGCCCAACACCTAACATTCCGTCTCGCCTCGACCCTTACCAACGCCCAAACCACGGACTGGCACAACCAGCCCGCGGGTTTTGTCGCACCCCAACTGCCTTCCGGTTGCGTGCGCGGGCCAACCCCAGGCGTAGACATGAACCAAACCGCCATTCTTGCCCTCGCCGACGGTAGCCTGTTTCGTGGGCGTTCCATCGGCGTGCCGGGGTCCACCATCGGTGAGGTCGTCTTCAATACGGCCATGACCGGCTATCAGGAAATCCTGACCGACCCTTCGTACTCGCGCCAGATCGTGACCTTGACCTATCCCCACATCGGCAACACCGGCTGCAATGCCGATGATGTCGAGTCGGACCAGGTGCATGCCGCGGGACTGGTTATACGTGATCTGCCCCTGTTGGCCAGCAATTGGCGCATGCAGGAGTCCTTGGATGACTATCTGCTGCGCAACAAGGTCGTTGCGATAGCCGACATTGATACGCGCCGATTGACCCGCATCCTGCGCCAGCATGGTGCTCAGGCCGGGTGCATCCTGGCCGGCGAGGATCCATCCGAAGCGCAAGCCCTGGCAGGAGCACGATCCTTTGCCGGACTTTCCGGCATGGACCTGGCCAAAGTCGTCTCCACGCGCACGCAGTATGCGTGGACACTGCCAAGCCACGAGCTGGATCCACGGGTGCGGCGCGAGTTCAAGACCAGGTTCCGTGTCGTCGCATACGATTTCGGCATCAAGCAAAACATCCTGCGCCTGCTGGTGGATCACGGATGCGAGTTGGTTGTGGTGCCGGCACAGACGCCGGCGCGCGAGGTGATGGCGCTGAATCCGCATGGCGTGTTCCTTTCCAATGGTCCCGGTGACCCCGAGCCCTGCGCCTATGCGATTGCAGCCATCCGGGAATACATCGAACGCAAGATTCCCGTTTTCGGCATCTGCCTGGGGCACCAATTGCTCGGACTGGCGGTTGGCGCACGAACCATGAAGATGAAATTCGGACACCATGGCGCCAACCACCCGGTAATCGACCTGGTGAGCGGACAAGTCATGATTTCAAGCCAGAACCATGGATTCGCAGTGGATGAGGCCAGCCTGCCAAAGCGCGTGCGCGCCACCCACCGATCATTGTTCGACGATTCGTTGCAGGGCATCGAGTTGATCGATGCGCCGGCATTCGGTTTTCAAGGGCACCCGGAAGCCAGTCCTGGCCCGCGGGACGTTTCCCCGTTGTTCCAACGCTTCACCCAGATGATGGAGGCGCGTGCATCTGCCGCGGCATGATCCGATATGAACCAATCCCCTGCTGTTATCCGATTCCTGGCGATTTTCTGTCTCGCGCTTGCCAGTGGTTCCTTGTGGGCAGTGACGCCGGCAACTCCCGACAAGCCGGCCAAGTCGAAATCGAAAGTCGACCTGAGCCAGACCCACTTTCGCGAAATTCCGTATGCGGAACTTGAAAACAGGATCGACTCGAAAATCGTTGTGCACACCATCAACAACACGGTACGCAGCGGCACCCTGACTCGCTTCACCAACGCCACCATCCAGCTCAAGCTGGGTCCGGAGGCCGGCTCGATCGAATTGAGCATCCCCAACACGGCGGTGCGCAAGATCATGCTGGAACTTGGACCTGCCGATCCGTTGTTCGTCGACGAAACCACTGACAAGAAAGGCGAGTCTGGTGCCAAAAAGAACTGACCTGCGCACGATTCTCGTCATCGGTGCCGGGCCGATCGTCATTGGCCAGGCTTGCGAGTTCGACTATTCCGGGGCCCAGGCCTGCAAGGCCTTGCGCGATGAAGGCTATCGCGTGGTACTCATCAACTCGAATCCGGCCACGATCATGACCGATCCGGATACGGCGGATGCGGTCTACATCGAGCCGATCAATGCGCGCATGGTCGAGAAGATCATCGCCAAGGAAAAGCCCGACGCCCTGCTGCCGACCATGGGTGGCCAGACCGCGTTGAACTGCGCGCTGGACCTGGCCGATCGCGGAGTCCTGGAGAAATACGGCGTTGAACTGATCGGCGCGTCGCGCGAAGCCATCCGCATGGCCGAAGACCGTGAACTGTTCCGGGTTGCCATGACCGAAATCGGCCTGGAGTGCCCAAGGGCAGAGATCGTGCGCAATTTCGAGGATGCCCTCGAAGCCCAGGTCAAGGTGGGTTATCCCACCATCATCCGGCCGAGCTTCACCCTCGGCGGATCCGGCGGTGGCATTGCCTACAACCACGAGGAGTTCGAGGAAATCGTCAAGCGCGGCCTGGAGCTTTCCCCGGTCAAGGAAGTGTTGATCGAAGAGTCGGTACTCGGCTGGAAGGAATTCGAGATGGAAGTCGTGCGCGATACGCATGACAACTGCATCATCGTCTGCTCGATCGAGAACTTCGACCCCATGGGCGTGCACACCGGCGATTCGATCACGGTGGCACCGGCGCAGACTTTGACCGACAAGGAATACCAGCGCCTGCGTGATGCGTCGATTGCGGTGCTGCGCAAGATTGGCGTTGATACCGGCGGCTCCAACGTGCAATTCGGCATCAATGCCGAAGACGGTCGCGTTGTCGTTATCGAGATGAATCCGCGCGTGTCGCGTTCTTCGGCCCTTGCATCAAAGGCAACCGGATTTCCGATTGCCAAGGTTGCCGCCAAACTTGCCGTTGGCTATTCGCTGGACGAATTGCGCAATGAAATCACCGGTGGCCTGACGCCAGCCTCGTTTGAGCCGGCAATCGACTACGTGGTGACCAAGATTCCGCGCTTTGCCTTCGAAAAATTTCCCGCCGCCGATGCGCGACTGACCACGCAGATGAAGTCGGTTGGCGAAGTCATGGCAATCGGACGCACTTTCCAGGAATCATTGCAGAAGGCGCTGCGCGGACTGGAAACCGGCAAGAACGGTCTTTCTCCGCTCGCGGTGGACACAGACAGCGAAGAAGACAAGACAACGCTGCGGCGCGAGCTGCGTGAACCGGGGCCGGATCGCATTTTCCACATCGGTGACGCCTTCCGTGCCGGATTCTCGTTGCAGGACGTGTATTCGCTCACCCACGTTGACCCGTGGTTCCTTGCGCAGATCGAGGAATTGATCCGCCTTGAAGGTGATGTGCGCAGGCAGGGCCTGGCGGCAATCGATGCCGAGCGCATGCGCATCCTCAAGCGCAAGGGGTTTTCCGACTCCCGCCTTGCCGAGCTGCTTGAGACCGACGAGAACGCGGTTCGCCACCTGCGCCGGGCCTTCAACGTGCGCCCGGTCTACAAGCGCGTAGATTCCTGTGCCGCGGAGTTCGCCACCACCACGGCCTATCTCTATTCAACCTATGAGGAAGAATGCGAGGCAGAACCCAGTACGCGCGAGAAGATCATGGTGCTCGGTGGCGGTCCCAACCGCATCGGGCAGGGTATCGAGTTCGACTATTGTTGCGTTCATGCGGCCCTTGCCCTGCGCGAGGATGGCTATGAAACCATCATGGTCAATTGCAATCCGGAGACGGTGTCCACCGACTACGACACCTCCGATCGCCTGTATTTCGAACCGCTGACCCTGGAAGATGTGCTGGAGATCATCGACAAGGAAAAGCCGAAAGGCGTGATCGTCCAGTACGGCGGGCAGACGCCGCTGAAGCTTGCCCGCGCGCTGGAAGCGGCAGGCGCACCGATCATCGGTACGTCTCCGGATTCGATCGACCTCGCCGAAGACCGTGAACGCTTCCAGGCCATGATCACCAAACTCGGATTGAAGCAGCCACCCAACCGCACCGCGCGCAATGCCGACGAGGCCATCGCGCTGGCCCGCGAAATCGGCTATCCCTTGGTGGTCCGCCCCAGTTACGTGCTGGGTGGGCGCGCCATGGAAGTGGTGCATGACGACCAGGATCTGGCGCGCTACATCCGCG
>ERZ795061.608-NODE-608-length-36064-cov-7.871560_pt1 | contig 36064 bp, 17 predicted proteins | sample MGYA00375145_ERZ795061 | MGnify/ENA primary metagenome ERZ795061 (study PRJEB30190, sample SAMN05720144) | anaerobic digester metagenome | isolation source: active sludge of municipal wastewater-treating anaerobic digesters | place: USA | collected 2014-12-22 ... | reverse complement strand
CCGGCGCCGCGCGCGACTAGAGCGGCTGGCGAAGCGCGGCGGCCAGCCGCGCAGCAAGCGGGCGCAGTCCGTACTCGGCCGCGCGCTCGTGCGCCTCGCGGATGACCGCGTCGTATCGCCCGTCGTTGGAGCGGGCTAGCGCGGGGGCGCACTCGGCGACCAGCCAGAGCGCAGCCCGCTCATCAATAGTAGTGGCCAGTGCCCGCGCCTTGTCGAACGCCGCGGCGGCCTGTCCATGACGCTCGGTGGCGACGAGGTACCGGACCTCGAGCGCCTCCAGCAATTCACGTCCCTGGTACCAGGTGGCGCCGAGGACGGCGCTCCGCTCGGTGGCGCGTCGACGTGAGAGCAGTGCCTGGTCGACGTAGCCAAGCGCGAGCGCCGCGAGTCCGGCGCCTGCGAGCGCCCCCACTTCGATGTCGACGACCTTCAGCTCGGCGGCCATGTCGTGCACGCGCTCGTACATGTCGTGTGCGGCCACGGCGTCTCCCTGCTCGAGGGAGAGGGTGGCGCTGTTGTACATGGCGGCCAGCCGGCGACCGTCGTTATGCACCTTGGCGAACATGCGCTCCGCGTATGCGTACGACGCGTGGGCGCGGTCGAAGTTCCCCGTCGTCTGGAAGAGGACGCCCAGGTTGAGGGCGGCGAGTCCGCCGAGGTCGGGGATGTTGGCCTCCTCGGCGGCGCGCTGCGCATGTTCATACGCCTGCCGTGCCGATTCCCCGGCGCCGCGGCGCGCGTGGATGATACCGCTGTTGACCAGGCAGCGGATGACGCCAAAACGATCGCCGCGGGCGTCGAAGCGTTGGCGGGCCGCCTCGAATTCCAGCAGCGACTCGTGCGGCGACACTTCGATCAGGGCGGCGCCCAGGCGCAGGCGTGCGTCGGCGATGAGGAGGTCGTCGCCCAGTTGCTCGGCCTCGGCGGTGGCGGCGCGTGCCTCGCGTTCGGCGTCGGCGCGCTGGCTCAGGCGCGTGTGGGCGTCGGCGATGCTGGCGAGGATGAGGACCGATTCCTCGCGCGCGCCGATCGCACGTGCCTCGGCGAGGAGGAGGCGCCCTTGCGAGACGACTTCGGGGAAGTTGCGGGCCTGCAGGAGTTGCAGCTGCAGGGCGCGCCGCGCCACGCGAAGGCGCGCCGGGGTGTCCTCGCGCCCGAGGTCGGCGCGCGCCGCGTCGCAGGCGGCGCTCGCCGCATCGAGCTTGCCGGCGATGCGGGCGACATCGATCAGCGCGAGGCGCGCTTCCAGGCGCGCCGTCTCGCTGGGGGCGCGACGCACGGCGATCTCGTACGAGGCGATCGCATCCTCGAGGGCGTAGATGCTGGCAGCCCGATTGCCCGACCGCAGCGCGAAGTCGTAGGCGCGCCCGTCGTCGCCCGCGGCGTCGAAGTGGACCGCGATTTCGGTGTGGGCGTCCGGGCGCTCGGCGGCCAGCACCTCGGCGACTCGGGCGTGAAGCCGTCGGATGCGCCGAGGGTTGGCCTGCCGGATGAGGGCGTCGGCCAGCAGCGTGTGCGCGAACTGGTAGCGATCGGCGTCGCGGTCGATCGCGCTGTCCAGCACTCCGACGGCCACTGCCTCGTCAATGGCGTCGATGAGGGCGTCCTCGTCCAGCTCGGTGGCCCGTTGCAGCAGGTCGAACTCGAAGGTCCGCCCGATGACGGCGGCGGTCGTCATCGTCTGGGCCGTGGACGGCGCGAGGCGCGAGAGGCGGCGGGCGAGGAGGTCGTCGACCGCCGCCGGGAGCTGCAACGCGTGGATCGTGGACCACTCCCACCGCTTGCCGCCGTACCACAGCACCCCCTCGTCCACCAGCGTTTGCAGCACCTGCACGACGAAGAGCGGGTTCCCCTCGGTGTAGCGATAGAGGTACTCGGCGAGTTCGCCCTCGCGCTCGGCCTGGTGCAGGATGTCGGCGAGCCACTCCCCCACCTCGGAGGGGGAGAGGCGTTCGAGGCGGAGCTCGCGATAGCTCTCGTGGCGCGACAGGCGGCGACGGCTCGTCTCGAACTGCTGCGCGTCCTCGCGGCGAATCGTCAGGCACATGAGGAGGCGGTCGTGATCGACCGCCCCGAGCAGGTGCTCGAGCGCCTCCCACGAGGCGTGGTCGGCCCACTGCACGTCGTCGAGGACGAGCATCAGCGGACGCGAGGCGGCCGCTGTGCGGATGTAGGTCACCAGCTCGTCGAGCAGGGCGTATTTCGACGAACTGGTGGCATCGGCCTCGCCGCTCGCCTCGTGCTCGGCCTGCAGCGCCGGCACGATGCGGGCGAGCTGCGGCCAGCGCTGCGCGGGGACGATGCGCAGCTGGTGGAGTTGGGAGACGATGTCGGCCCAGACGCCGAAGGGGGGGCGGACATCGGGTTCCAGGGCGCGCGCCGTGACGAGCGTCCCGGTGCGGAGGCGAATCTCCGACGTCATGCGCTGCACGAGCGTCGTCTTCCCCACGCCGGCTTCGCCGATGACGGCGACCAGCCCGGGTTCGCCGCGCACGCATGCTTCCACGCGCTCGCGCAGGCGGGCGACCTCGGCCTGCCGTCCCACGAAGTGCTGGACGTTGAGGCGCGGCTTGCCCACCTCGCCGTCGCGGCTCGCCACGGCGACGGCATTGCGGCCGCGGCGCTTGGCCTCGTACAGCGCGCGGTCGGCGGAGGCGAAGAGGTCCTCGAACGACTCGCCGTTGCGCGGCGCGACCGCGACACCGATGGAGAGCGAGACGCCGACCCACCGTTCCTCGGCGCCGCGCACGGGGATGCGGCGCTGTCCGACGGCCTCGCGCAGCCGCTCGCAGAAGCGCTGCGCGTCGGAGGCGTCGGTATCGGGGAGGAGGATCACGAACTCGTCGCCGGCGTAGCGTCCGACGACGTCGGTGGGGCGCGACCCTTCGGAGAGGACCTTGGCGACGACCTCGAGCACGTTGTCGCCGGTGAGGTGGCCGAAGGTGTCGTTGACCGACTTGAAGTGGTCAACGTCGATGACGGCCAGGGCGAGCGGCGACGCCTCGGTGGCGGCCGACAGCTGCAACCGCGCGGCCTCGACGAAGGCGCGCCGCGTGGGGAGCCCGGTCAGCTCGTCCATCGTGGCCCGTCCGCGGCGCTCCCTCACCTGCTCCGCCTCGCTCGGCTCGACGGCCAGGGCGGAGGCTCCCTGATGGCGCATGAGCCGCTCGAAGATGCCGAAGAGCTCCGGGTCGAACTGGCGCCCGGCATCGCGCCGCATGACGTCGATGGCCTCGTCATGCGGGAGCGCGCGCTTGTAGCTGCGCTCGGTCGTGAGGGCGTCGTACACGTCGGCCAGGCAGACGATGCGGGCGACCATCGGGATCTCCTCGCCCACCAGCCCGTCGGGGTAGCCCGAACCATCCCAGCACTCGTGGTGCGACCGCACGATCGGCAACACGTCCCACGGAAACTCCACCTCCGACAGCAGCTCGACGCCGGCGATCGGGTGGCGCTTCATCAGCTCCCACTCCTCTTTCGTTAGGCGCCCCGGCTTGTTGAGCACCTCGGAGGGGACGATCAGCTTGCCGACGTCGTGGAGCAGTGCCCCGATGCGGAACCAGAGCAGCTCCCGCGCCTCGACCCCGGCCACCGCGGCGAGGCGGCACGACAGGTCGGCCACCCGCTCGCAGTGCCCCTGCGTGTACTGGTCCTTCGACTCGGTCGATTCGCCCCAGCGGCGGGCCAGTTCGAGGAAGTCGCCCTCGAGTGCGCGCGTTTCCTGCGCGATCGCCGCCATGTCCTGGCGCGCCTGCAGCCTGGTGAACAGGCGGTGCGAGATGTTGAGGCTCTGCAGGGCATCGCGGTTCCGGCCCAGTTGCCGGTGTACCTTGGAGCGGTCGCGTTCGACCTCGGCGAGCAGCAGGCCGTTGCCGCGCTGCGTGGCGACGTCGGCGGCGCGCTCGAGCGAGGCCAGCGCGCCATCCAGGTCACCCTGCGAGCGCGCGATCGCTGCTGCAAGCTTGTAGGCTCCGCCGAGCGAATCGCCCAGGCGGTGGGCCTGCGCGGTGAGGAGTGCCCGCTCCACCAGCCGGCGCGCCGTGTCGAGATCGCCGCGGTGCATCGCCACCTGGGCCAGGTTGATCTCGAGCTGCGTGGCGATCTCCACGTCGCGCAGCGTGTGCGCCACCTCGAGCGCCTGGCTGAACGCCTGGTCGGCGTCGTCCCAGTGCGTAAGCCGCGTGTGGACGAGCCCGACGTTGTTGAGCGCGATGCAGACGTCGCGCGACATCCCCAGCAGGCGATACTCGCGCAGGCTGCTCTCGAAGTAGCGCAGCGCCTGCTCCTGGTCGCCGCGCACCGAGGCGATGACGCCGAGGTTGGTCGAGGTCATCGCCACCAGCGACGCGTCGTCCGACCGCGTGGCATGTTCGCGCGCCGTCAGGTACAACCGCTTGGCGTTGTCCAGGTCCCCCAGCTGCCGGTGCAACACCGCCAGCTGGTTGATGGAGTGTCCGGTCCCGGCCACGTCGCCCGTCTGCTCGGCGATGGCGAGCGAGAGTTCCAGGCAGTCGCGGGCCTCGTCGAACATCGCGTCGGCGAGGTAGGTGCGGGCGATCCAGCGCACGATGCTGGTCACGCTGAAGCCCGTCATCGGCGGGCGCATCCGCCACAGCGCCGATTCGTACAGTGCGCGCGCCTCGTCACGCCTCGACTGCCGCTCGCAGTCGTGCGCGCGGTCAATCAGTGCACGAAGTTCGTCGGCAGGGATGGCGGCTGTGACGTCGGACAGCGACGAGGACACCGAGGGCGGGGCGGGGCGCAGGGCAGGGAAACGTCTGCCCTGGAGCGAGCGGCCGGGGCACTACTCAGACGATCCACGGGACACCCTCGCCACACCGCCGCCCCCCCGTCGTGCAGGGGAGCGACCGCGCCCTGTGCGGCACGTGCCGTGTGCGCGGCATCACAGGCGCCCGCGTGGTCAGCGACAGGCCGCGGGCAGGGCGAGCGATTCGTCGCGTCCGAGGGCGGTCACGCTGAGGAATTGCACCCGCGCCGGGGTGGTCGGCGCCAGGGTGATTTCCACGCGCAGGTCGCCGGTGGCGCAACGCAGCCGCCAGCGCCCGCGCAGGGCGTTCTCCGCCACGAAGCCCCCTTGAGGGGCACAACGGTCCCCCGCCTGCAGCCGCACCCGCTCGATAGCGGCGCGGCGACGCTCCTTGGACTCGTCGCGGTACAGGTTCATGGCGGCCACGCTATCGGCGAGCGCATCATCCCAGCGGGTGACGAGGCGCGTGACGTCGTCGCGCAGGCGCGCGAGGACCGGGGCGGGTTGCGGTTGGCGCGGCTCGAGTCCCCCGGTGGCGGCGAGGACGTCGTACGCCTGGTCGATGACGCTCCCCCACCCGGTGTAGGTGAGGTTCCCCATCGCGACGATCCCGACCCCCTGCTCCGGGAGCCATCGCATCTGCGAGCCGAAGCCCGGGAGCCCACCGGAATGGGCGACGGTGATGCGGAAGCGACAGGTCTGGCGCACGCCCAGGCCGTAGCCGTAGCCCCCGGCGCTCAGCACCGGGTTCCCGGCGGCGTCGCGCACCGCGCTGCCGCCGTTGAAGCGCCAGACCTGTTGCATCTCGCGGCGTGAGGCACGGCTCAGCACCCGTCCCTCGTCGCCATCGCGGGGCGGCCAGGCGTCCAGCATGAATCCCACCCAGCGCGACAGGTCGGCCACCGAGGTCAGCATCCCGCCCATTGCCCCGAACGATCCGTCGGGGAGCTGCTCCTCCTCGAGCCAGCGGTCGTCCTGCCGGCGATAGCCATGCGCCAGCCGCGATTCGGGGACGTCGCGCGCCTCGAGCGTGGTGACCGACATGCCTAACGGGCGGAGGATGCGCAGCTGCACGTAGCGGGCATACGGCATCCCCGACACGCGGCTCACGATCCGCCCGAGGATGGCGAAGCCGAAGTTGGAGTACTCGTACGCGGTCCCGGGGGCGGTGGAGAAGGGGATCCCCGCGCGCATCATGCGCGCCATGGCCTCGTCGGTGGCCGAGAGCTGCTGGTCACCCCACGGGTTGTCCTCGGGGAAGCCCTCGGAGTGACTCAGCAGGTGGCGGATGGTGATGCGCGGTGAGTCGGTGGTGGGGTAACGCAACCGCGCCAGCTCGGGGATGTAGCGCTCCGCCGGGTCGTCCAAGGAGAGCTTGCCGGCATCGCGCAGTTGGAGGATGGCCGCAGCGGTGAAGCTCTTGGTCATCGACGCGATGCGGAAGACCGTGGCGGTGTCGACCGCGGCGTTGGTGCCGACGTTGCGCAGTCCCGAGACCCCCACGTGCACCACCTTCCCGTCGATGACGATTCCGTAGGCGATCCCCGGCACCTTCGATCGCTCGGCGAAGTCGCGCATGAGCCGGTCGATCGCCGGATACGCGGAGGCGAGCTTGGCGTCGCGCGCCGCATCGGCAAAGGCGGCCGGCGGGGCCTTGGCGTCGTTGCGCGTCCCCTGCGCCTGGACGACGGTGGCGAGGCAGAGCACGGCACCGATCAGGGCCCCGATGGTGGCGGCGGTGGGGAGGCGAAGGGCGAAGCGAGGCATGGCGACGGACGGAGCGTGGGTGGACGGCGACGAACGACCGCACATCGGCGGTGGAGATCGTGGTCGGCAACATTGCCCGACCGTCGCGCTCCGCGTCAATGCGCGTCCCGCACGTGGGTCGTGCGCCCTCCGCGCGCCCTCCTCGTCACCCCGCCCACCACGCTGCAAGCTCAGGTCGGGAACGCTCCACCATCGACAAGTCAGGCTCGACAACGGCCGGTTTGGCGCCAGAATAGGCAGATGCGTCTCGCGCTTCGCGCACTACTGCGCACCCCGGGCTTCACGGTCACGGCGGTCCTCTCGCTCGCCCTCGCGATTGGCGCGAGCGCGGCGGCCTTCGCCGTCATCGATGCGGTGCGATTCCGCGCGCTCCCGTTTCCGGATGGCGATCGCCTGGTCCTGCTGAGCGAGGTGCCGATCGACGAGGGGGGCGAGGCGCGCTCGGCCGAGGGACGCGGTTGTCGCGTGGCCTGCGACGTCTCCTACGAGACATTCGACCAGGTGCTGCGGCGTCATCGATTCCGCGCGCTCGATGCGGTCGCCGGCTACAGCAGTGGTGGCAAGGCATTGGCGACCAAGGGAGAGCCGCTCCTCGTCACGGGTGGGGTCATTTCGCCGAACCTCCTGGCGCTGCTGCAGGTGCAACCGCAGCTGGGGCGCCCCTTCACCGCCGACGATGACAAGGTGGGGGCTCCTCCGGTCACGCTCCTGAGCCACGCGCTGTGGACTTCGCAATTCGGCGCCGACCCGGGAATCCTCGGACGCGTCGTGAAGCTGAGCGACACGCAGTACACGGTGGTCGGCGTGATGCCGCCGGGCTTCGCGCACGAGGTGAATTCGCAGTTCTGGCTGCCGGTCGTTCCGGTGCTCGATCCGACTACGCGCCCTTCCATTCGCACGCTCACGGCGATCGGTCGCCTGGCGCCAGGGCAGACACTCGCACAGCTGCGTGCCGAGCTATCGACGCTCGAGCCCGCGCCGCCTGCGGTGGTCGATGCCCCGGGCGGGGGGCGCGGCGGCGTGCGGGCGCCGGCGCCGCGCCTGCGCCTTGTGACGGCGCCGCTGCGCGAGCGCTACGCCGCCTCGACGCAGTCGCACGACCTCGTCTTCGGCGCGGTGGTGGGGTGCATCCTGCTCATCGCCTGCGCCAACCTGGCCAACCTCGTCCTCGTGCGTACGCTGCACCAGCAGCGCGAACTGGCGATCCGGGCCGCGTTAGGCGGTGCCCCCGGGCGGGTGGGCGGGCACCTGCTGCGGCAGCACCTCCTGCTCGTCCTGTTCGGTGGCGCCCTCGGCGTCGTGCTCGCGCAGGGATCGCTCGGCGCCCTGCAGTCGGCGTCGGTCCTCGACTCCTTGCGACCGCCCGGGATGGAGTACCGCCTCGACGCGCGGGTGATTGCCTTTGCGATCGCCGTCGCGGCGCTCGCCGCGGCCATCGTGGGGGTCGTTCCAGCCCGCCTGGTGGCGCGCCTCGATCCGCAGCGACTCCTGCGCGACGCCACCCCGGGGGCGAGCCCCTCGCGGTGGGGGCGCCGACTGCAACAGCTCTTCGTGATGGCGCAGGTGGCCAGTGCGGTCGTCCTGCTGTCCGGTGGTGCGCTGCTGACCAAGTCGGTGCTCCACCTCTCGCGCGTCGACCTCGGCTTCCAGGCGCAACGCCTGATCCAGGGGACGCCGAGCTTCCCGCATCCGTGGCGGGTGCCGGCGACCTACCACCCGGTCACCGAGCGGATCCTGCGCGAGTTGCAGCGACTCCCCGGCGTGGCAAACGCCGCCGTGCGGGCCTCGGTCCCGTTAGGCGCGCGGGGCACCTCGCCGGCCATCACCCTCGACGGGATGGCGACGCCGCTCCCGCCGGGCGATGTCCCCACCGCCGCCGTGGCGGTGAGCCCGGAGTACTTCGAAACGCTCGACGTTGCCGTGGTCAACGGTCGCGCCTTTGCCGAGGACGATCGCGAGGGGACGATTGCCGTGGCGATGGTCAACGAGTGGGCGGCCCGTCGCTGGTGGCCGGGGAAGAACCCGGTGGGACAGGTGGTGCGCGTCGACACGGCCCCGGGGCTCGCCCAATCGCTCTCGATCGTTGGAGTGGTGCGCGACAACAAGGCGGCGCAGCCCAACGTCCTGCTTGCGGACGATGGCGCGGAGCTGTACCGGCCCTGGCGGCAGGCCAGCACACCCTTCCCGACCTTCCTGGTGCAGGGGGCGGCCGCACCGGCGCCGCTCCTGCGTCCGGTGCGCCAACTTCTGGTGCGCGAGGTCCCCGATCGCCCGGTCTTCGCCACGCTCGTTGCCGACCAGGTGGGCGACCAGCTGCGTGGGGTGCGCACCAACGCGACGCAGATTCTCGCCTTCGCCGCCGTCGGACTCCTGCTCGCCGTGCTCGGGCTGCACGGCGTCCTGGCCTACAGCGTGGGCGTCCGCACTCGAGAGATCGGGATTCGCGGCGCGCTCGGCGCCTCGCGCCAGCGCATCGCCGCGATGATCCTGCGTGACGCCCTGCTAGTCTGCGGCGGTGGCGTTGCAGCTGGCCTCGTCGTGGCCCGCAGCACCACGCCGCTGCTCGCCGAACTGCTGTACGGCACGCACCCCAGCGATCCCGTCGCCATGGCGGTGGTCGTCGTCTTCGTCCTCCTCGTTGCACTGCTCGCCAGTTGGCTCCCCGCACGCCGTGCCTCCCGCGTCGATCCGCTCGATGCACTGCGCACTTCGTAACCGTCCTCCACACTCGCCATGAAACGTCTCGCGCTCCTCGCACTCCTGCTCGCGGCCTGTGCGGCCCCCGAGCAGCGCGCTGCATCCGCCACCGAAATCCTCTGGGATACCTGGGGGGTCCCGCACATCTATGCGCCGAACGATGCGCAGGCCTTCAAGGCCTTCGGCTACTCGCAGATGGCCGCGCACGGCGATCTCGTCCTCAGGCTCTACGGCGAGGCCCGTGGTCGATCGGCCGAGTACTGGGGCGAGTCGCACCTGACGACCGACCGCTTCGTGCGCACCATGGGGATCCCGGCGCGCGCCGAGCAGTGGTACACGTCGCTCTCCCCGGCTATCCGCGCCGACCTCGACGCCTTTGCCGAAGGAGTCAACCTGTACGCCAAGGAGCATCCGGAGGCGCTCACCGACAGCCTCGAGGTCGTGCTCCCGGTGACGCCGCAGGACGTCGTGGCCCATGGACAGAAGATCATCAACTTCCTCTTCATGTTCTTCGGCCAGGTGCAACTCCCCGAAGGGCTCAACAACGACTTCCGGCCGGGCTCCAACATGTGGGCCGTGGGGAGCAAGCGCTCTGCTTCGGGGAACCCGCTGTTGCTCGGGAACCCGCATCTCGGCTGGTACGATCTCTATCTCTTCTTCGAGGCCAACGTCACCACGCCCGACCGCAACTTCTACGGCGTGACGCTGGTGGGGATGCCGACCCCCGCCATCGGCTTCAACGATCACGTGGGCTGGTCGCACACGGTCAACACGCAGGACGGCGCCGACGTCTACAAGCTCACGCCGCAGGGGAGCGGATACCTCCTCGACGGCGCCGAGAAGGCATACACGTCGCACGAGGAGGTACTCAAGGTCAAGCTGGCCAGCGGTGTCCGCGTCGACACCCTCGTCGTGCGCGAGTCGGTGCACGGCCCCGTCTTCCGCGACGACAGCACGGGGACGTACGCGGTGCGCGTCGCCGGTCTCGATGATCCGGGGGCGGTGGAGCAGTGGTGGAAGATGGGGGGCGCCACGTCGATGAAGGAGTTCGAGGAGACGGTGCGCCAGCTGCACGTCCCCTTCTTCAACGTGATGGCCGCCAGCGCCGACGGGCACACGTACTACTTCTTCGGCGGCAAGACGCCGCGCCGGGCGCGTGGCGACTTCGGCACGTGGGAAGGGGCAATGCGCGGTGACAGCTCGGCGCTCGTGTGGACCGAGTACCTCCGCTACGACGAGCTCCCGCATGTGATGGACCCGGCGAGCGGGTGGCTGCAGAATGCGAACGACCCGCCCTGGACGGTGACGTGGCCGCTCGCCTTCGCCCCCGACTCGTTTGCCGCCTACGTGGCCCCGCGCGAGATGTCGTTCCGCCCGCAGCGCTCGGCGTTGATGCAGCTGGCGGATTCGAGCGTGACGCTCGACGAGCTGGTGGAGTACAAGCACTCGACGCGCATGGCCCTTGCCGATCGCGTCCTCCCCGACCTGCTCGCCGCGGCGCGCGCCACCGGCGACGCCGACGCGCGCAAGGCGGCCGACGTGCTCGAGGCCTGGGACCGCAGCACCGACGCCGGGAGCCGCGGCGGCGTGCTGTTCCAGGCGTGGGTGATGCAGTGGTATCGCGACTCCAAGGGGAAGCCCTTCGCGCGCGAATGGCGCCTCGATTCGGCGCTCACGACGCCCAGCGGGCTCGCCGACGCGAAGGTGGCAGCGGCAGCGTTAGGCGCCGCCGCACGCGCCACCGTCAAGGACCATGGCGCCCTCGACGTCGCCTACGGCGACGTCAATCGCCTGACGTACGGGGGCCACGACCTCCCCGGCAACGGCGGGGCCGGCGATCCGTTCGGGATCTTCCGCGTGGCGTACTACGCGCCGGGGAAGGACGGCAAGGCGGCGATTGTGGCCGGCGACACCTATTACCAGGCGGTGGAGTTCTCGAATCCGGTGAAGGCCAAGGTGCTCACGGCCTACGGCAATGCCACGCAGCCCGGCTCCAAGCACAAGGGTGACCAGCTCGAGCTCTTTTCGAAGAAGCAGATGCGCGATGCCTGGCGCACCCGGAGCGAGGTGGAGGCCCACCTCGAGTCGAAGGTGACCATCCCGTAGCGGATGGCGATGGGCGCCCGGTGTGGTGCCTAACGAACGGGGGATCCCTGGCGCGGCCAGAGCCACGCCGCGCCACGGACCCCGCTCGAATCGCCGTGCCGGTGACGCACCACGCGCGTCACGATCGTGTCCGAGAAGACGTGGCGCGACAGCAAGGGGGTCACCGCCTCGGCGAGCCCGGGGACGTTGGACATCCCGCCCCCGAGGACGATCACGTCGGGGTCGAGCAGGTTGATCACCGACGAGAGCGCGCGGGCGAGTCGGTCGTGGTAGCGGGCGAGCGATGCCTGCGCCCCGGCGTCGCCCGCCTCGACGGCCTGCACGATCTGCGGCGCGCTCCACCGCTGCCCCGTCACGCGCGCATGGTCGCTGGCGAAGCCCGGGCCAGAGAGCCAGCTCTCGATGCACCCGGTGCGGCTGCAGTAGCAGGCGGGGCCGGGCAGCTCGTCAGCCGCAACCCACGGCAGCGCGTTGTGTCCCCATTCGCCGGCGATGAGGTTCGCCCCGGCGAGGCACTCGCCTCGCACGACGATCCCGCCGCCAACGCCGGTGCCGAGGATCACGCCAAAGACAACCTGCGCCCCGGCCGCAGCGCCGTCGGTCGCCTCGGAGAGGGCGAAGCAGTTGGCGTCGTTCATGATGCGGACCTCGCGGTCGAGTGCCCGCCCGAGGTCGAGCCCCAACGGCTCCCCAATGAGCCACGTGGAGTTGGCGTTCTTCACCTTCCCCGTCGACGGGACGATGGCGCCGGGGATCCCCATTCCGACCGTCCCGCGGGCACCGGTCTCGGCCTCGAGTGCCTGGACCAGTCCGGTGATCGCCGCGACCGTCTCCGCGTAGCCCTTGGGCGTGGCAATGCGCTGCCTGACGAGGATCTCTCCGGCGTCGGAGAGGGCGATGCCTTCGATCTTGGTGCCGCCGAGGTCGATGCCGATGCGCATTGCAGAGGAACGCGGGTGGAGGTGACGATTCGTCGCGCTACAACGTGCCGTCCCGACGCACGAATCGCCACTCAGGGGTGATCGGGCGGGTGAACCGCGCGTGCGTCGCCGCGCCCCGATTGTCTGGCGAGACTGGCGAAGCGACACGGCGCCCGTTCACCTTGCGGTGTGTCGCGTGGCCTCGCGTCGTGGCCCCGCACCCCGATCTCCACGCCGATTGTCCCCGAGCCCAGCGTCGCCTCGTGAGCACACGCCTGCTGCGCCTCCTGCCGCTCTTCGCCCTGCTCGCCTCATCCCTCGGAGCCGCGTGCGATGGCGCACAGAGCGAGCCGATCGACGACGTCCCGTTCGAGGTCGTCGCCGAGTTTCCGCATGACACCGGGGCGTATACGCAGGGGCTCATCTGGCAGGACAGCACGCTGTACGAGAGCACGGGGCGCTACGGTGACTCGGAGGTGCGCCGCGTCGACCTGCGCACCGGCGCGGTGCTCGCGTCCACGCCGCTCGCCCCCGATCGCTTCGGCGAAGGGCTCGCCCTGCTCGACGGGCGCCTCTACCAGCTCACGTGGGAATCGAAGGTGGGCTACGTCTACGACGCAAAGTCGCTCGCCCGCGTCGACTCCTTCGCGTACGCCGGCGAGGGGTGGGGGCTCGCGACCGATGGCACCTCGCTCATCATGAGCGACGGCTCCGATTCGCTCCGCTTCCTCTCGCCGCCCAGCATGGCGACGGCGCGCGTGGTGCACGTGCGCTACCAGGACTCGCCACTCTCGAAGATCAACGAGCTGGAGTTCATCGATGGCGTGCTGTACGCCAACGTCTACGAGTCCGATTGGGTGGCGCGCATCGATCCGGCGACGGGCGAGGTGCAGCAGCTGGTGGACTTCTCCGCGCTCTGGCCACGCGGCACGCGCCCGTACGGGGCCGACGTGATGAACGGCATCGCCCGCGCCCCGGCCCCCGGGCAGTTGCTGCTGACGGGAAAGCTCTGGCCTACGATGTACTCCGTGCGGATCAAGCCCGCGCGCTAGCGCCGCGCGGTCCGTGGGGCGCGCGGTGCCGCACGCCCCACGCGCGAGCCGCTTAGCGCCGCCACCGCGCCAGGGCGTACTGCACGGCAAGGTCGGTCGTGCTCCACAACTGTACGTCGCTGCCGGAACCGTAGCGAATGGCGCGTGGCGCGCCACGCACGAAGTCGTAGCTCCACAGCTCGCTCTTGAACCCCGACGCCTCGACGGCCGACAGCACGCGGCGCGCCGCGTCGTGCAGCTCACGGGCATACGCGGGGTCGCCCCCGCCGCCGACGCGCGCCTGGTACGCCACGCCCAGCAGGAAGAGGTTCACCTCGCGCCCCCACGCCACGCGAGGCGCGTGATACTGGTCGCGCACGAAGTCGGCCCAGACTTTCGGCGTGGCGTAGGCATCGTTGGACACCACAGGCCCCACGCCGTCGATGAAGAGCCCGACCGGATACGCGCGGGTGAACTGCCGCGCGTCGCGCAGCACCACGGCGCGGTCCATCGCGCCGCGTTGCGGGTCGCCGAGGAAGAGGCGCGTGGCCACATCCGAGTTCACGACCCCGATTGGGGTGCCGGCACTGTCCAGGGCGAGCGCGAGGAAGACCAGCGAATCGCGGTCGGCCCGCGTGGCGCCGAGCACACCCTGCCAGTGCGTCCGCTCCTCTGTCGGCATCGCCGCCAGGCGCTCCGTGACCCCGGCCTGCACCTCGGCGGGGCCGAGCCGCACGACGAAATGCCTGCCGGCGCCCATCCACGTCTCGATCGCCCCCGTGAGTGCGGTCGAGTCGCGCACCCAGCGGCCGAGCGGCGTGTCACCCAACGTCTCGGGGAGGGCGCGGGCGAGCGAGTCGGCGCCGAAGCCCAATCTGTGCAAGGCGGCGAGGATGGTGCGCGTGGCCTGTAGCGCGTGCGGGGCCCAGATCGCGTTGACGTCCATCGCGAAGCGTCCACCGGCGTAGCCCACGCCGCTGTCGCGCCAGCTCGTCGAGGCCCATCCGCCGTCGTCGCGCCGGGCGAACGAGATGAGCGTCGCGGGGGAGGGGGCCGCGGCGTACGGCGCGGTCGCACGCGCCACCCGCCCCAGTTCGCGCAGCACGCGCGTGAGACGCGGTTCGCCGTCGCTGGCGTCGCGCAGGAAGGCGCGCTTGCGGCTGGCGGGGACGTCGGCGTCGGCGAGCCACCGGGCCAGCAAGATCGGCAGGTGCAGCTCGTCGTCGATCATATGGTAGTTCTCGCGTACGCGCCGGTGGCCGCGCAGCACCTCGCCGGCGCGCGCCAGGAGCGAGTCGGCAGCGCCCGCCGCGTCGCGCGCGCGCGCCGCCTGCTGCGCCTGCACCAGCCCCACGTACTCGGCGGCCGCCTCGCGCACCGCCTGGCCGCCTAACGCCTCCTCGTGGCTCACCTCGCCATTGGGGGCGAGCTTGCGCAGCGCGGCGGCCACGGCAAAGGCCGCCATGTCGTCGCGCCAGATGTCGCGCATCATCATGGCCGTCACCAGCATGTCGCGCCCGAAGTACGTCGCGTACGTGGGGAGCCCGGCCATCAGCTTCTCGCGCGAGGCGAGGAGCTCGACGCCACGTACCTGGCGCTCCATCCAGCGTGCCTGCGTGCGGGCGGCGGGATCGGTGCTCCCGGCACGACGCACCGAGTCGACGAAGGCGAGGAAGTCGGCGGTGAAGATCTCGTCGCGCGAGAGCGGCGTGAGCGCCGCGCCCGTGGTGCCGACGGTCACGGTGAGTCGGATCGCGTTGCCGCGCCCGTCGATCACGAGCGAATCGCCGCGGTGGGAAGCGGACGTGGTGCGCTCGTCGCCGCGGATGTCGACCGTCATCGTGTCGCGTCCATCGAGCGAGGGCTGCGTGACCCGCGCCGTCCATTGTCCACCGCCACGCACGACGCGCGTCACCGGTTGCAGCCGAGCGCGCAGCGCGTCCACACTAGCGGCGCGCAGCGCGCGCAGGTGTTCCGTCCGCACGCTCGGCGGGAGCGACTCGAGCGCGGCGACGAGGCGCACGAGCTCGGGGACGGCGAACGGTTGGTCGCCGTAGGGGCGCCGGTGCCGGCCTTCGTACTGGAAGTCGCGCTCGATCCGCATGGTCCCCAGGACGAACCAGCCCAGGGTGAGCGTGCGGCTGTCGGTGACGAGCGAGTAGCGGACGGTGCGAGCGCGACCGGCGCGGGCGACGGTGGCGCGTGGGCTATCCCAGCGCAGCGAGGCCGGCTCTCCCGTGCTGGTGCGGGCCGAGAGTCCCACGCTGGCGTTCTCGGCGTCGGCCAGCAGGTGCACGACGCGCCCCTGGCGTCCATCCAGATAGATCTGGAAGGTGTTGCCCGCGGCATCTCGATAGATGCGCGTCTGGTAGCCCTGGTAGGTGGCGCTATCGTCGAGCCCAGCTTCGGGGAAGGCCAGGACCGGCGCGACACTCCGGGGGGGGAGCTGGAGCTGGGCGAGGAGGAGGAGCGCGTTCAGGACCATGGCCGAACCTCGTCGGGACGTGGGCGGTTGAGGGAAGTGCTTCCCCTGCATGGGGTTCCGGAATCCTGCATCCTGTCTGACTCGAAAACAGGAAGTGAAAGTCCGGTTTTCCCCGAGTTCGGACTCAGGGTTCAACCTGCCAAATGAAAGGGATGCGGCGATTTACACGATCTTGACCCGGTCGCCCGCGCCCGTATGTTATGCGGTCAATCTCCGGGAGGAAACGTTTCCCGGGGCGAGACCGGTATCGTTTTCAACGAACCGGCGCAGGAAGGAATCACGTCCCCCCCTAGCAACGCCAACTCTGGAGAGAAGACGAATGGCAGTCACCCGTTGTCTGTTGGCCGCGTTGGTTGGCGGCCTACTGACGGTGTCTCAACTTCCCGCGCAAGGCACCGGCGGTACCATCTCGGGGCGAGTCGTTGACTCGACGAGTCAACAACCGCTCGCGAACATCCAGATTCAAGTGGTCGGCACGACGCGTGGCGCGCTGTCACGGGCGGATGGCGGGTTCACGATTCCCGGCGTCCCTTCTGGCTCGTACACTGTTCGCGCGGCACGCATCGGCTACAACCCGCAGACCAGAAACGCGACGGTCGCTGACGGCCAGACCGTCACGGTCGACTTCTCGCTGGGCGCCTCGGCGATCAGCCTGCAGGCCGTCGTGGTCACGGGCTACGGCTCGCAGCGTCGTGAAGCGATCACCGGCGCGGTCGCCACGATCGATCCGAACGAGGCGAACGTCGGCGTCGTCAACAACGCCAACCAGCTCCTCACCGCGCGCGTCACGGGCGTCAACATCGTGGCCAACAACGGTGAGCCGGGCGGCAACGCTCAGATTCGCATCCGCGGCGGGACGTCGATCTCTGCATCGAACGATCCGCTCTACGTGATCGATGGCGTGCCGCTGCAGAACGACAACGCGGTCGCCTCGGGCGTCGCGATCGGCGGCTCGTCGGCCATCGGCCGTTCGCCGCTCAACTCGCTCAACCCGAGCGACATTGCCTCGGTGACGGTCCTCAAGGACGCGTCGGCCACGGCGATCTACGGCTCGCGCGGCGCCAACGGCGTCGTGCTCATCGAGACCAAGAAGGGCTCGGCCGGTGCCTCGCAGTTCGAGTATGACGGCTACGTCGCCGCGGGCATGGCCGCCAACAGCTACGACCTGCTGACGGGGAGCGAGTACAAGTCGTTCGTCCAGAAGCAGATTGCGGCCGGCAAGCTTCCGGCCTCGCGCGCCAACACGCTCGGCGCGGCCGACACCGATTGGGAGAAGGAGCTGCTCCGCACCTCGTGGACGCAGAACCACAACCTCTCGCTCTCCGGCGGCACGCCAACGACGCGCTATCGCGCTACGCTCAACTACTTCGAGCAGCAGGGCATCGTCATCTCCAACGGCCTGCGCCGCTATCAGGGGCGCGTCAACGCCAGCAACTCGGCGTTTGGCGACAAGCTCCAGAGCTCGCTCAACCTCACCGTCTCGCGCGTCTTCAACGACTACCTCCCCTTCGACAACACGGCCGGCTTCGACGGTGGCGTGTTCACGAACATGGTGTCGTTCGACCCCACGCAGCCGGTTCGCACCACCACCGGGGCCTTCTATGAAGTCGGCGCCGGCGCGCAGTCGATCCGTAACCCGGTGGCGCTCGCGCGGCAGATCGCCGACCAGGCCCCCGAGACCCGCACGCTCGGCAACTTCACCGCTTCGTACGCGCTGCTGCCGACGCTGACGTTCCGCAGCACGCTCGGCGCCGACGTCGCGAACTCGGTTCGCCAGACGTACTTCCCGCTGACGAGCCCCGTCGGGGCCTCGACCAACGGGCGCGCTCGCCAGGCCGAGCGCTCGCTCTCGAACCTCAACTTCCAGTCGCTCCTTACGTGGGCGCCTGACTTCGGAAGCGACAACGAGCTCGAAGTCCTCGGCGGCTACGAGTTCACGCGCTTCGACAACCGCGGCTTCGAAGCGGAAATGCGCGGCTTCCTCACCGACGCCTTCCAGTGGAACAACCTGGGCGCCGGCACGAGTGAAGGGTCGCCGGCTCCGATTTCGTACATCGAACAGTCCAAGCTGGCGTCGTTCTTCGCCCGCGTGAACTACGGCTTCAAGAACCGCTACTTCGTCACCGGTGTGCTGCGTAACGACGGCTCGTCGCGCCTCGCCCCGGGGAACAAGTGGGCGGTCTTCCCGGCCATCTCGGCTTCGTGGCGCCTGAGCGAGGAGTCGTTCCTGAAGGACGGAATGTTCTCCAACCTGAACCTCCGCGTCGGCTACGGCCTGCAGGGGAACCAGGCGGTGCGTCCGTACGGCACGCAGCTGCTCCTCCGCACCAACAACGACGCGCGCTATCCGTTCGGTGGCTCGGTCATCACGGGCTTCGCCGCTTCGCAGGTCGCCAACCCCGACCTCAAGTGGGAGACGTCGCAGCAGATCAACGTCGGCCTCGACTACGGCTTCAAGGACAACCAGTTCACCGGTACGCTCGAGTTCTACAAGAAGAAGACGAAGGACCTCCTGTTCGACGTTCCGGTCGCGCAGCCGGCCGTCGTCTCGACTCGTCTCGAGAACGTCGGGAGCCTGAGCACGAGCGGCTTTGAAGCGTCGCTCGACGCGCAGCTCTTCAGCAACTCGAACTCGTCGCTGACCTCGGGGCTGGTCCTCTCGGTCGAGCGCAACCAGGTCGACGAGCTGGGGCTCAACCGCCAGTTCATCACGACCGCGTCGGTCAACGGACAGGGGCAGTCGGGCAAGTCGGCCCAGCGCCTGATCCCCGGCCAGCCGATCGGCACCTTCTGGGGCGCCGAGTTCGCCGGCTACAACGCCAATGGCGAGCAGCTGTTCAACAAGTACACCGTCACGCGCGACGCGACGGGCAAGGATATTGGGCGTACCCGCAACGGGACGACGACCTCGCCGGGCGGTGACGACGAAGTCATCATCGGCAATGCCAACCCGGCGTTCAGCCTGGGCGTGCGCAGCAACGGCACGTGGGGCCGCTTCGACGCGAGCTGGCTGTGGCGCGCCGAGATGGGCCGCGACGTCTTCAACAACACCGCGCTCGTCTACGGCACCACGTCGAACGTCAACCAGAGCCGCAACTTCCTGAAGTCGGCGCTGAACGCGAAGGATGCCATCGGGCAGCCGGCGATCTACTCCTCGCGCTGGATCGAGGACGGCTCGTTCCTCCGCCTCCAGAACCTCACGGTTGGCTACACCTTCCGCCTGCCTGGGCTGTCGGCGCGCGACACGCGCGTGTATGTCTCGGGCGACAACCTGCTCCTGTTCACGCCGTACTCGGGCTACGATCCGGAAGTCTACTCCGGCTTCGGCACGGACCGCGGCATCGACTACCTGATCTACCCGCGTGCCCGGACCTTCACGTCCGGCGTGCGCATTCAGTTCTAAGACCGACGTCGGTGGCGCGTCGCTCTCGGGCGCGCCACCGAGGACTGGCCCCGATTCATTCGAAACCAACAGTGATCAGGTAACCTCCGACTCATATGCCGATCTTCTCTTCGCTCTCCCTCCGCCGCTCGCGGCTTGGCGCCGTGGTGCTTGCGGGTGCGCTGAGTGCGGTGGCTGGCTGCACGGACCTCACGGAGACGCCGCTCGACGCGCTCACTCCGGAGAACGCCTTCAAGACCGACCCGGAAATCCTCGCGGGTGCGGCCTCGGTGTACGCGCAGCTTCGCCAGACGCAGTGGGCGTACTACAACCTCTCTGAAATCACGACGGACGAGCAGATCGTCCCGACGCGTGGCAGCGACTGGTTCGACAACGGCCGCTGGATCGAGATCTACAAGCAGGCGTGGAGCCCGAACTCCGGCTCTGCCCTGGACGACATGAACGGCCTGTGGAACAACATGTTCGCCGGCGTGGCCAAGGCGAACCTGATGATCGACGTGGTCGAGAAGAGCACGAGCGCCTCCAAGGCGGCGAACCTGGGCGAGCTGCGTGTGCTGCGCGCCTGGTTCTACTACGTGCTGATGGACATGTTCGGCGGCGTTCCCATCGTGACGACGACCGAAGTGAAGCCGACGGCGCGCGCCTCGCGTGACGAAGTCTTCAAGTTCATCGAGACCGAGCTCAAGGCGGCGATCGCTTCGCTCCCCGAGCGTCCGCTGGCCTACGGCCGTATCAACAAGCATGTCGCCAACGCCATCCTGGCGAACATGTACCTCAACGCCCCGGTCTTCCAGGGCACGGTCACTGCCTCGGGGCTGACCGCCGCCCCGAAGCGCCTCGCCGAGGCGATCCAGTACGCCGACGCGGTGATCAACTCGGGCGTCTACAGCCTGGCCAGCAACTGGCAGTCCAACTTCAACGCGGACAACGCCAGCTCGCCTGAGCTCATCTTCGTCATCAACAACACGAACAACCCGCCTGGCATCGGCAACTCGTTGCCGCAGCGCCCCCTGCACTACGCGCAGCACGGCGTGGGCGGTGGCCCGTGGAACGGCTTCGCGACGATCGCCGAGACGTACCGCAAGTACGATCCGGCCGACACGCGCCGCAGCATCTGGCTCGTCGGGCAGCAGAAGAGCTTCGTGACCGGCGCCAACGTGAACGATCGCGCGGGCAACCCGCTCGTCTTCACCGAGACGATCCAGGACATCACCAAGGCCACCGAGGCCGAAGGGCCGCGTATCAACAAGTTCCCGCCGTTCGTCACGGCGCCGAACGGTGACTCGCACCCGCACAAGTTCCCGTACTTCCGCCTGGCCGAGATGTACATGATCAAGGCCGAGGCGCTGTTCGAGCAGGGCAACACGGCGGCTGCGCTGACGATCATCAACCAGCTCCGCGCCCGTGTCTTCGAGCCGGATCGTCCGCTGACGGCGCTCACGCGTCAGGCGATCCTCGACGAGCGTCTCTTCGAGTTCGCCGGCGAAGCCAAGCGCCGCCAGGACATGATTCGCCTGGGTGGTTACACCGACGCGCGTCAGTTCAAGACCGCGACGGCCGGGTACCGCATCCTGATGCCGATCCCGATCACGCAGATCCAGAACAACCCGCTCCTCACGCAGAACGCGGGCTACTGATTCTCTCTGATTGACTTTCCGCAGGGCCGCCATAGCCTGCTCCCACACGGGGGCAGGCTATGGCGCTCCCGGGAGTCGCTGCGCGCAGAAAGTGCGACTGGCGCGCCGTCATTTACTCTTCTCTGGACCTCACAATGCAGGGGATGCGCAGGGTACCGGCGCCCCGACGGCTGCTCGTGCCGGCGTTCATCGTTGTTGCCGCCGCGTGTTCGCGTGCGCCCGAGAACGCAGCCGCCGGCTATGACCGCAGCGCCGCGCCGCCGCCCTCCGACGGAAAGCTCTTCTCGTTGCTTCCGTCGTCGTATACCGGCGTTCGCTTCTCCAACGAGCTGACGGAGTCGAGCGACGTCAACGTCTTCATCTACCGCAATTTCTACAACGGCGGTGGCGTGGCGATCGGCGACCTCACGGGCGACGGACTCCCCGAGGTCATCCTCACTTCCAATCAGGGCGGGGCGAAGCTCTACCTGAACGAGGGGAAGTTCCGCTTTCGCGACGTGACCGCGGGGGCAGGGCTCGACCCGCAGCGCGCATGGACCACTGGCGTCACGCTCGCCGACGTCAATGCCGACGGGAAGCTCGACATCTACCTCTCGCATGCCGGGCAGGTGGAACCGTCCAAGCGCCGCAACACCCTGTGGATCAACCAGGGAGCCGGCGCCGACAGCGTCCCGACGTTCAAGGAAGAGGGGGAGGCGTACGGCGTGGCCGATGAAGGCTACACGACACACGCGGCCTTCCTCGACTATGACCGGGACGGCGACCTCGATCTCTTCCTCATCAACAACTCGCCGCGCCCGGTGAGCTCGTTCGGGCAGCGCAACACGCGCAACGAGCGCGATGCCTACGGCGGGCACAAGCTCTATCGCAACGACAACGGCAAGTACTCCGACGTGAGCGCCGCGGCCGGGATCTTCGGCAGCGAGATCGGCTTCGGGCTCGGGCTCGGCGTGGCCGACGTCAACCGCGACGGCTGGCCCGATGTGTACGTCTCGAACGACTTCTTCGAGCGCGACTACCTGTACCTCAACAAGCACGACGGGACATTCGACGAAGCGCTCGACCGGCAGCTGACCGCCGACAGCTACTTCTCGATGGGGATGGACATGGCCGACGTCGACAACGACGGATGGTCGGACATCTACACCACCGACATGCTCCCCGAGGACGAGTACCGCCTGCGCACGATGGCGTCGTTCGAGGGGTGGGACGTGTACCAGACCAAGGTGGCCAACGGCTACGGCTACCAGTTCATGCGCAACATGCTGCAGCGCAACAACCGGAACGGGACGTTCACCGACGTCGGGCAGATGGCCGGCGTGGCGCGCACCGACTGGAGCTGGAGCGCCCTCATCGCCGACCTCGACCTGGATGGCCGCAAGGACATCTTCGTCACCAACGGGCTGGTGAAGGACGTGACGTCGCAGGACTACATCGCCTTCCTGGCCAACGAGTCGACGATGGAAGGGGCGATGAAGAAGAACGGCGACGTCGACTTCATGAAGCTGATCAACGCGATGAAGTCGACGCCGATCCCGAACTACGCCTTCCAGAACCGCGGCGCGCTGTCGTTCAGCAACGAGGCCAAGGCGTGGGGGCTCGACACCCCGTCGTTCTCCAGCGGCGCCGCCTACGGCGACCTCGATGGCGATGGGGCGCTCGACCTGGTGGTGAACAACGTGAACGCCGAGGCGTTCGTCTACCGTAACAATGCGCTCTCGGTCGCCAAGACAAACCGGTGGCTGCAAGTGCGTCTCGACGGCGAGGGGAAGAACCGCTACGGGGTCGGGGCGCGGGTGAGCGTGGTGGCAGGGGGCGACACGCTGGTGCAGGAGCTCAACCCGGCGCGCGGCTTCCAGTCGTCGGTGGACTACGTGCTGTCGTTCGGCCTTGGCGCGCGCGACTCGGCGGCGGCGGTGCGCGTGGAGTGGCCCGACGGGCGCGTGAGCGTGGTGGGGCCGGTCGCCGCGGGGCAGCGGCTGGTGGTGGCGCAGGCGTCGGCCGCCGCAGCGCCGGATGCCGCAGCGCCTGGGGCTGCGCCGGCACCGGTTGCGGCTGGCGGAACGCTCTTCGCCCAGGCGGCGAACATCGACGGGCTCCCGTTCACGCACCGCGAGAACGACTTCGTCGACTTCGATCGGGAGCGGTTGATCCCCAAGATGCTGTCGACCGAAGGGCCGGCGATGGCGGTGGCTGACGTGAACGGCGATGGGCTCGACGACGTGTACCTGGGCGGGGCCAAGGAGCAGGCCGGGGCGCTCCTCCTGCAGCAGGGCGACGGGCGATTTGCCGCCGCGCGTGTCGCGGCCTTCGATACCGACGCGATCTCCGAGGATGTGGGGGCGACCTTCTTCGATGCCGATGGCGACGGCGACAAGGACCTGTTCGTAGTGAGCGGCGGCAACGAGTACTCGGACATGGCCCCCGCGCTGCAGGATCGCCTGTACCTCAACGATGGGCGCGGGACGTTCAGCAAGAGCGCCGACGGCGTGCCGGTCGAGTTTGTGGCCGGCTCGCGTCCGGTGGCCGGCGACTACGACGGCGACGGTGACATCGACCTCTTCGTGGGCGGACGCGTGGTGCCGTGGAAGTACGGCGAAGCGCCGGCGAGCGCGTTGCTGCGCAACGATGGACGCGGGCGCTTCACCAACGTCACCGCGCAGCTCGCGCCCGAACTGTTGCGCGTGGGGATGGTCACCGACGCCGCCTGGCAGGATGTGGACGGTGATCGCCGCGCCGACCTGGTGGTGGTGGGCGAGTGGATGCCGATCGCCATCTTCCGCAACGCCGGGGGCGGTCGCCTCACGCCGCTGGTCGCAAAGGGGCTGGAGCAGAGCGCCGGCTGGTGGAACCGCATCGTCGCCGGCGACTTCACGGGCGATGGGCGCGTGGACTTCGTGGTTGGCAACCTGGGGCTCAACACGCGCCTCAAGGCGAGCGGCAGCGAACCGGCGACGATGCTGGTGAAGGACTTCGACGGGAACGGCTTCGCCGAGCAGGTGGTGGCGTGCTACGCCCAAGGGAAGCGCTACCCCATCGTGCTGCGCGACGACTTGATCAAGGCGATCCCGCCGCTCAAGGCGCGCTACCTCAACTACGAAGACTTCGCCAAGGCGACGGTCGACGACATCTTCCCGGCCTCCGATCGGACGGGGGCCATCGAGCGGTCGGTGCAGACCTTTGCCAGCGCGTTGCTGCGCAGCGACGGCAACGGGAGCTTCACCCTCGTCCCGCTGCCTGACGAGGCACAGCTTTCCCCGATTTATGGGATCCTGCCGCGCGACGTGGATGGTGATGGCGCGCTCGACCTGCTCGTGGCCGGCAACTTCGATGGCTTCAAGCCGGAGATCGGGCGGGCGGCAGAGAGCCGCGGGCTCGTGCTGCGTGGTGATGGGAAGGGGGGCTTCGCCCCCCTCACGGGGGCGGCGGTCGGCTTCGTCGTCCCCGGGCAATCGCGCGACATCCAGCGCGTCCGCACGCGCAGTGGTGAGCTGATCGTGGTGGCGCGCAACAATGACCGACCACTCGTCTTTCGCCCGGTGTCGCGGTCGGTGGCCGCGGGCACCGGCTCGAGGAACTGACGATGCACCAAAGCATCTCGAAGCGAATCTCTGCCGGCGCGACCGTCGCCGTGCTGGTGGTATCGGCGTTAGGCGGGGTGGCGTGCTCCGGCAAGGCGAGTGCCCGGCCGTCGACCGCGTCGGACACGGAGCTGCTGCACCAGGCGGTGGACCAGCTCAGCGACGTCATCATCTACGACATCTTCTCCCCGCCGCAGGCGAGCCGCGTGTATGCGTACGCGAGCGTGGCGGCGTACGAGGCGTTGCGGCAGGGGGACACCACCTATCGCACGCTGGCGGGGCAGGTGAACGGCCTCGCCCCCGTGCCACGCCCTGCGCCCGGTGGGACGTTGTCGTACCCGCTGGCGGGGGTGCACGCGTTCATGGTGGTGGGGCAGGCGCTGACCTTCTCGCGGGCCCGCATGGACTCGCTCCGGGTCGCGATGGACGCGCGCTACGAGCGGCGGCTCCCGGCCGACGTGTATCGCGCGTCGATTGCCTATGGCGACACGGTGGCCAAGCACATCCTGGCCTGGGCGGGGCAGGATCGCTTCAAGGAGTCGCGCGGTTGGCCTAAGTATTCGGTGACGCAGGCGCGCGAGCGCTGGATCCCGACTCCCCCCGCCTACATGGACGCGGTCGAGCCGCACTGGGGCGAGCTGCGCCCCTTCGTGATGGACACCGGGTCGCAGTTCCGCCCCGAACCGCCGCTCCCCTTCGACTCCGTGGCCTCGTCGCCCTTCATGAAGGAGGCGCGTGAAGTCTACGAGGTGAAGGCGAAGCTCACCGACGAGCAGCGCGAGATCCTCGCGTTCTGGGACTGCAATCCGTACGTGATGCACGTGCAGGGGCACACGATGTTCGCCACGAAGAAGATCACCCCGGGCGGGCACTGGATGGGGATCGTGGGGCTCGCCGCGCGCAAGGCAGGGGCCGACCCGCTGCGCACCGCCGACGCCTACGCGCGCACATCGATCGCCCTGGCCGATGGCTTCATCTCGTCGTGGGACGAGAAGTACCGGAGTTCGCTCATTCGCCCGGAGACGTACATCAATCGCTACATCGACGAAGCATGGGAGCCGGCGCTGCAGACGCCGCCATTCCCCGAGTACACGAGCGGCCATAGCGTGATCTCGAACGCGGCGTCGACGGTGCTCACCGACATCTTCGGCGACGGCTTCGCCTTCAGCGACTCGACGGAGATGTCGTACGGCCTCCCGGTACGCAGCTTCCCGTCGTTCGCCGACGCGGCGAACGAGGCGGCGATCAGCCGGTTGTACGGCGGGATTCACTACCGGCGCGCGATCGACCAGGGGAGTGCGCAAGGCAAGCGGGTCGGGGCGCTGGTGGTGGAGCGCATCCATACGCGTCCCAGTGGGGCCGTCGTCGCGGCTGGCCATGACCGTTAGGCATCATTGCGCACGCGCGCTGCGGGGGCTCGCCCGGCGGACGAGTACCTGGGTGGCACTGGCGGCCGTCATGGCGCCGACGATCGCGGCGACGCAGGGGACCGCGACGACCGAGGCGCTCCGCCTCGCCTCGCCCGACGGGCGCAACGAGGTGACGGTTCTCGTGCGCGAGGGGGGGCTGTACTACGCCGTGTCGCGCAAGGGGCGCCCGATCGTCACGCCATCGCGGCTGGGCTTCACCTTCCGCGGCGCACCGCCGCTCAAGGATGGATTGCGCATCACCGGCTCCTCGAACGCCGCGCACGACGAGACGTGGTCGCAGCCGTGGGGCGAGGTGGCGCGCGTGCGCGACCACCATAACGAGTTGAAGGTATCGGTCGAGGAGACACAGCCGCCGGGGCGCCGATTCGTCGTCGCCTTCCGCGCCTTCAACGACGGCGTCGGCTTTCGCTACGAGCTCCCCGCGCAGGACGCGCTCCGCGACTTCACCATCATGGAGGAGCTCACCGAGTTCGCCATGGCGGACGATGCGCGCGCCTGGTGGATCCCGTCGTTCCGCTTCAACCGCTACGAGTACCTCTATCGCGCCTCGCCCGTGAGCACGCTCGACACCGTGCACACGCCGCTGACGATGGAGACCAAGGACGGGACGCACGTGGTGATCCACGAGGCCAATCTCGTCGACTATGCCTCGATGAACCTGCGCGCCAACAAGGAGCAGGATCGCACGCTGCACGCGGTGCTGGCGCCGATGGCCGATGGGAGCGCCGTGACCGCGCGCACCCCGTTCCACACGCCGTGGCGCACGATCCAGCTGGCCGACCGCGCCGCCGACCTCGTCCCGTCGGTGCTCGGGCTCAACCTCAATCCGCCGAACGTCATCACCAACACCAGCTACATCACCCCGATGAAGTACAACGGCATCTGGTGGGGGATGCACCTGGGGACGTGGTCGTGGGAGTCGGGGGCGAAGCACGGTGCCACCACGGCGAACACGAAGCGCTACATCGATTTTGCCGCGGCCAACGCGCTCGGCGGGACGCTCGTGGAAGGGTGGAACATCGGGTGGGACGGCAACTGGATCGAGAACGGCGACAAGTTCTCCTTCACCCAGCCGTACCCCGACTACGACCTCCAGGGGGTGGCCGCGTACGCCAAGTCGAAGCGGGTCGCGCTGATCGGGCATAACGAGACGGGGATGGGGGTGGCCAACTACGAGCGCCAGCTCGATAGCGCCTTCGCCCTCTACCAGTCCCTCGGCATTACCGCGGTCAAGACGGGCTACGTGGGCGACAAGACACGCGCCGGCGACGCCCATCACTCGCAGCTCATGGTGCGCCACTTCCGGAAGGTGGTGGAAACGGCGGCGAAGTACGGGATCACGATCGACGCGCACGAACCCATCAAGGACACCGGGGAACGTCGCACCTACCCGAACATGATGACGCGGGAAGGGGCGCGCGGGCAGGAGTACAATGCGTGGGGGGGCGAAGGGGGCAATCCGCCGGAACACGAGACGATCCTGTTCTTCACGCGATTGCTCTCGGGGCCGATGGACTACACTCCCGGGATCTTCGACATCTTCCTGACCAGCGCGGGGAAGCCGCGCACGCCGGAGCAGCCACGACCGCGCACTACGCTCGCCAAGCAGCTCGCCCTGTACGTCGTGCTGTACTCGCCGTTGCAGATGGCGGCCGACCTCCCGGAGAACTACGAGGGGAAGGCGCCGTTCCAGTTCATCCGCGACGTGGCAGTCGACTGGGACACCACGCGTGTCCTCACGGGCAAGATTGGCGACTACGTCGTGGTGGCTCGCAAGGCGAAGGGGAAGGACGAGTGGTTCGTTGGTGGGATCACCGACGAAGAGGGGCGCACCTTCGATCTCCCGCTCAACTTCCTCGGTGCCGGCAAGCGCTATGTGGCGGAGGTATACGCCGATGGACCGGGGGCGCACTGGCGTGACAACCCGCTCCCCGTCGCGATCGCTCGGCGACCGGTGAGCGCGACGACGACGCTGCGCATGGTGCTCGCCCCCGGGGGCGGACAGGCGATCCGCATCCGGGCGCAGCGTTAGGCATGGCGAACGGTCGCGACGGATGCGCGGTGGGAACGCGATGAGCGGGAGTCGCAGGCGGCGTACGAATGCCCTCGCGGCGGCCTTCGCCGCTGGGGCGCTGGCCGCCGTGGCGTGCGGCGAGCGCGCGCCGGCGGAACCTCCGCTCTTCGAGCTGCTCACCCCCGAGGCGACCGGCGTGGCGTTCACCAACACGCTCCCCGAGTCGCCCGACTTCAACATCCTGAACTACCTGTACTACTACAACGGCGGCGGGGTCGCAGTGGGCGACGTGAATGGCGACGCCCTCCCCGACCTGTACTTCTCCAGCAACCTCGAATCGAATCGTCTCTACCTCAACAAGGGGGACTTTCGCTTCGAGGACGTGACGGAGAAGGCGGGGGTTCAAGGCCCCGAGGGGTGGAAGACCGGCGTCACGATGGCCGACGTCGATGGCGACGGCGATCTCGATCTCTACGTCTCCGCCGTCAGCTACCTGGGGATGCACGGCCGCAACGTGCTGTACGTGAACGATGGGCGCGGGATCTTCGCCGACCAGACGCAGGCGTTCGGGCTGGAGCACGTGGGGTACTCGACGCAGGCCGCCTTCTTCGACTACGACCTCGACGGCGACCTGGACATGTACCTGCTCAACCACTCGACGCACACCGAGCGTGCGGTCGGGTCGCCGGCGCTGCGCAAGATCAGGCATCCCACGGCCGGTGACCGCCTCTTTCGCAACGACGACGGGCGCTTCACCGACGTGAGCGACGCCGCCGGGATTTTCGGCGGGGTCGAAGGCTACGGGCTCGGTGTCGTCGTGAGCGACGTGAACGTCGACGGCTGCCCAGACCTCTACATCGCCAACGACTTCCAGGAGAACGACTACCTCTACCGCAACAACTGCAACGGGACCTTCACCGAGTCGATCGCGCGCGCCACCAAGCATACGTCGCGCTTCTCGATGGGGGTCGACGCCGCCGACTTCGACAACGACGGCCTCCCCGACCTCGCCGTCCTCGACATGCTCCCCGAGCGCGAGGATGTGCTCAAGACGTCGGCGTCGAGCGAAGGGTTCAACCTCTTCGACCTTCGCGTGCGCGCCGGTTACTGGCCGCAGTACGCCCGCAATACGTTGCAGCTGAATCGCGGCGACGGCCGCTTCTCGGAGATCGGCTACCAGGCGGGCGTGCAGGCCACCGACTGGAGCTGGTCGGCGCTCTTCGCCGACCTCGATGACGACGGGCGCAAGGATCTCTACATCACCAACGGGATCTACCGTCGCCCGAACGACCTGGACTACATCAACTACGTCGGCAACGAGGCGATGCAGTCGTCGCTGGCGCGCGGGGTGACCCGGGAGAACCTGGCGCTCCTCGACAGCATGCCGCGCATTCCGCTGGCCAACTACGCCTTTCGGAACGAGGGGAGCTATCGCTTCGCCGACATGGCCGAGCGGTGGGGGCTCGCGCAGCCGGGTTTCTCGAATGGCGCTGCCTACGCGGACCTCGACAACGACGGCGCGCTCGACCTGGTCGTGAACAACATCGCGGCTCCCGCCTCGATCTACCGTAGCCGCGTGCGCGAACGCACGAAGCACGCCTGGCTCTCGGTCACGCTGCACGGTGAAGGGAAGAACACCGCTGGCATCGGCGCGCGCGTGCAGGTCACCGCGGGAGGGGTGACGCAGACGCTGGAACAGATGCCGACGCGCGGCTTCCTGTCATCGGTCGACCCGCGCCTGCACTTCGGATTTGGCGCGGCGTCGCAGGGCGACTCGCTCGTCGTGGTCTGGCCCGACCGGCGCCTGCAGGTCGTGAAGCCGCTTCCGCTCAATCGGGCGCTCACGCTCGAGCAGAAGGACGCGACGTTGCGCTGGTCGCCGACGCCGGCCACCTCGGCGCCGCTCCTCACCGACGTCTCCCCCGAGCTTGGGGAACCGGTGCGCCATCTCGAGAACGATTTCCTCGACTACAATCGTGAGCCGCTCATGCCGCACCGCCTCTCCACCGAGGGGCCGGCGCTGGCCAGCGCCGACGTGAACGGCGACGGGCTCGACGACCTGTACGTTGGTGGTGCCAAGTGGCAGGCGGGGACACTCCTCGTGCAGCAGCGCGACGGGAGCTTCCGCCCCTCGCCCCAACCGGCGTTTGCCGCCGACTCCATCCCTGAGGATGTCGACGCCGCCTTCTTCGATGCCGACGGCGACGGCGACCAGGACCTGTACGTGGTGAGCGCCGGGAACGAGTTCTGGGGCGACGCCGAGCAGCTCGACGACCGGCTGTATTTCAACGACGGGCGTGGCACGTTCACGCGTAACGCCAAGGCGCTCCCGCCCTTCCACGAGAACGGGAGCTGCGTCCTCCCCGGCGACTTCGATGGCGACGGGGACCTCGACCTCTTCGTGGGTTCGCGTGTCGTCTCCCGCGCGTACGGCCTCACGCCGCGCAGCCACCTGCTGCTCAACGACGGCCGCGGACAGTTCCGCGACGTGACGGCCGACCAGGCGCCGGCGCTGGCCGAAGCGGGGATGGTCTCGTCAGGCGGATGGGTCGACTACGACGCCGACGGCAAGCTCGACCTGGTGGTGGCAGGGGAGTGGATGGCGGCGCGTGTCTTCCACCAGGAAGGGGGAAAGTTCGTCGATCGCACGCAGGAGGCCGGGCTTGGTGGCAGCGAAGGCTGGTGGAACAGCGTCACGGTCGCCGACCTCAATGGCGACAACCGCCCTGATCTCGTGCTCGGAAACCTGGGGCTCAACGCCTATGTGCGCGCTACCGCGAGCGAGCCGGCGCGGCTCTACGTGGCCGACTTCTTCAAGACCGGCTCGCTCAAGCAGATCCTCACGTTCCACAAGCATGGGACCAGCTATCCCGTGGTAGGGCGCGACGATCTCGTAAAGCTCATGCCGCCGTTGCGGCAGAAGTATCCGTCGTACAAGTCCTTTGGCGCGGCGACCCTCGAGGAAATCCTCCCCTCGTCGGAGCTCGCGAGCGCGAAGGTGCTGGAGGCGAAGACCTTTGCCTCGGCCGTCGCCCTCGGGACGGGGAAGGGGTTCACGCTCGCGGCGTTGCCGGCCGAGGCGCAGTTCTTCCCCGTGTATGCGGCCATGGCACGCGACTTCGATGGCGACCGGAAGGTCGACCTCCTGCTCGGCGGGAACTTCTACGGCGTGACGCCGGTGTACGGGCGGTACGATGCCGGGTATGGCCTCCTGCTGCGTGGAGGCGGCGACGGGACGTTCAGCGCGATGGACATGGCGACGAGTGGTGTGAGCATCGACGGTGAGGTGCGTGCGCTCGTCCCGGTGCGCGGCACGAATGGGCGCGCCTCGGTGGCGGTGGCCCGCAACAACGAGACGCTGCTCCTGCTGCGTGCACGAGCCACGGTGGGTGTCGTGCCCTGAGTTCCTCCCTCCCCGGCCGCTCGCTCGGCCGACTCGGGTTGTCCCCGTTCCACCCCCCCCTCCTTCGACCCTCCGCTCCCCTCGCTCGAGGCTTCGATGCCAGTCACGCAACTGAGGACGCTCGACTACGTGGTGATGGCGATCTATTTCGCCGTGGTGCTCGGCATTGGCTGGGCGCTTCGGCGCAAGATGCGCACTTCCACCGACTTCTTCCTCTCCGGCCGTTCGCTCCCTCCGTGGGTGACGGGACTCGCCTTTCTCTCCGCGAACCTCGGGGCGCAGGAGGTGATCGGGATGGGGGCGTCGGGGGCCAAGTACGGGATCGCCACCGCGCACTTCTATTGGGTCGGTGCCATCCCGGCGATGGTCTTCGTCGGGTTGTTCATGATGCCGTTCTACTACGGCTCGCGTGCGCGCTCCGTGCCGGAGTACCTCAAGCTGCGCTTTGACGAGAAGACGCGGACGTACAATGCGATCTCGTTCGCGGCCATGACGGTCTTCTCGTCCGGCGTCTCGATGTACGCCATGGGCAAGCTGCTCAACCTGCTGCTGGGGTGGGACTTCGACACGAGCGTCCTCGTCTCGGCGGGGATCGTGCTGGCGTACGTCTTGTTAGGCGGGTTGACGAGCGCGATCTACAATGAAGTGCTGCAGTTCTTCATGATCGTCTTCGGCTTTGCGCCGCTGGTCTTCCTCGGCTTGCGGGCCACGGGGGGGTGGGAGATGCTGCAACATCGCCTCACCCAGGCGGCGATCAACGCGCAGATCACCCCCACGTCGTATACCCACGTGTGGAAGGGGATGGGCGATCCCGCGACCAACTCGATCGGGGTCGAGGCGTTCGGGCTGCTGATGGGACTGGGGTTCGTCCTGTCGTTCGGCTATTGGTGCACCGACTTCCTCGTCGTGCAGCGCGCCATGGCGGCCGATTCGATGACGGCGGCGAGACGTACGCCGCTGATTGCCGCGGTCCCCAAGATGTTCTTCCCCTTCCTCGTCATCCTGCCCGGGATGATCGCCCTCGTGTTAGGCGGCGGCGAAGGGGCGACGGCGGTGGGCGGGATCGGGCAGGGGCTGATCCCGGCGAAGCTCGGGGCGAACGGGGCGGCCCTCATCGACGCCACTGGGCGCACGGTGCTGGACTATGACCTGGCGACGCCGATGATGCTGGTGACGCTCTTCCCGACCGGGATGCTCGGGCTCGGCCTCACGGCGCTCATCGCGTCGTTCATGTCGGGGATGGCGGGCAATGTCACGGCCTTCAACACGGTGTGGACGTACGACATCTACCAGTCGCACATCCGGAAGGGGGCGAGCGACGAGCACTACCTGTGGATGGGGCGCGTGGCGACGGTGGGCGGCATCCTGCTGTCGGTGGCGGCGGCGTACGCGGCCGGGGCCTTCAACAACATCATGGAGTTCCTGCAGCTCGTCTTTGCCTTCGTGAATGCCCCGCTGTTCGCGACGTTCGCGCTGGGGATGTTCTGGAAGCGGAGCACCGGGCACGGCGCCTTCACGGGGCTGGTGGCGGGGACGTTAGGCGCGGTGGTGCACCACGGGATCTCGCTCGCGCGCGGGGCGATACCGGGGATCAAGGGCGGCTACTTCGCCACGATGCTGACATATCCGAGCGAGCTGGCGCAGACGTTCTGGACGGCGACGGCGGCCTTCACGACCTGCTTGGTCGTCACCATCGTCGTCTCGATGATCACGCGCCCGCGGCCGGACGAAGAGCTCAAGGGACTCGTGTACTCGCTCACGCCCCGACCCACGGAAGGGCACCTGACCTGGGTGCAGAAGCCCGCGACGTTTGCCATCGCCGTGCTGGCGATGACGGCCGTCCTGAACGTCATCTTCTTCTGACCCCGGCCGGAGATCCGTCATGAGTGGTGCAGCGGGAATGGACCTCAGGTACCCGATCGGTGGGCTCTTCACCGTGCTCGGGGTGATTCTGGCCGGCTACGGCTTCGCGACGCGTGGCGATGTGCAGCTGTACGCGCCGTCGGGGAACCTGAACATCAACCTCCTGTGGGGGGTGGTGATGCTCGTCTTCGGCCTCCTGTTCCTTGCGCTCGCCGCCGTTGCGGGACGTCGCGAGGCGAGCGATGCCGCCGGTGCCGGGCGCGAGGACCGCGGGGGCGCGCGGGGGCGCGATCACTAGCCCCCGCGTGACGTCAGGCGAGGCGCAGCAGCTGGAATTCCGCGTCGATCTCCAGGTCGGCCGTTTCCCCCTGCGGGGCGATGAGCCGGTGCTCGAGGTCGAGGATCCGGTCGATGATCGGGTCGTCGACGTCGCGCGCCCGTGCCTTGCGGCGCTCCCGCGTCTGCTCATGCGTCGCCGAGCAGAAAATGCGCACGTCCAGGTCCGAGAGCTGCAACACATACGTTCCCTCGACCACCAGGACATCGCTCGCGCGGAAGTCCAGCGTCTGCGTCACGAAGCGGTTGCCCGGGTAGTCGACGAGCGGCGCGTCCACGGTGTGCCCCAGCCGGAAGGCATCGATGTGGTCGGCGATGAGGTCGAGCTGCACTTCCTGCGGCCCGACGTTCGCCTCGATGTCGAGCAGGCGGAACTCATGGTTGGTGCGCGGGGGGCGGACGAAGTAGTCGTCCTGGTACAGGACGTGGGCGCGGAGCCCGGCGTTGGTCAGCTCCTGTGCCAGCGAACTGGCGGCGACCGACTTGCCGCTCCCCGATTCGCCGGCCACGCCGACGACGAGTCGTGCGCCGCCGCCGAGCCAGAAGTCGGAGCGCAGGATCGCAATGATGCGGCGGGCGCGTTCGAGCGAGTCGGGGGACAGGTTGTAGCGATCAGTGTTGCTCATGGGAGCGATGGCGCGAGGAGTTCTCGCGGCGCGTCGGAGCCGGCGAGGTGGAGGAAGAGGAGCCCCGTGGCCGTGTACGCCATGTGCGGCGTTCCGCCAGCTGCACCGGTGCGCCCGTGCAGGTACTCCTCGAATTCGAAGCTGGGGGCGGCGCCGAGCGCGCGCAGCACCTCGCGGCGCAGGCGCGGGAGCTGCTCGTGATGCCCCGTTTGCACCTGGCCAAGTGCCAGCCATCCCAGCCAGATGGGCCAGATCCCGCCGTTGTGGTACTCGTACGGCAGGTTCCGGAAGTCGTGCAGGTGGTAGCGCCGCAGCGCCGGCCACTCGGCGTCGCCCTCCTCGATGACCGGATGGAAGACGGGCGGCAGCGCCCCCTGCTGCAGGAACGCCTGGTCGATCCAGGCCAGCGCCTGCTGCGCGCGCTGCGGGGCGATGCCCGACACGGCGAGCAGCGCGCAGGCGGCGAGATCGAACATCTCGTGCCGGTGCACCGGGGTGAAGGCGGCAATCGGGCGCTGCGGCCCCGTCTTGTCGCTGGCGAAGAAGCGTTCGGAGATCGTGTCGGCGATGCGCTGCGACTTGTCGAGCCAGGCCGGCTCGCCGTACGTCGCGCCCAGCAGCCGCAACGCCCATGCGCGCAGCACCTGGTCGTAGAGGATGTAACCGTCGTAGATGTACTCGTCGGCCCAGTTCCCCCCCGTGGGGATGTACATGAGGTGCCGGCCGTTGTATTCCAGGGCGTTGAGGCAATGCACGGCGCGCCGCACCGAGTCCCGGTAGTCGGCCGGGTCGAGGGCGCCGGCGCGGGCGGCGAGCCCGATGCCCACGAGGTACCAGGTGGCGGCATCGATGCGCGGGGCGAGCGTGCCGAAGCTCACGTGCGGTCCGGCGTCGCGCATCTCGAAGTTGGACGCCACCTGTCCTTCGGGGCCTTGCAACTGACGAAGGTGCTCCAGCGTGCGCACGAGCCCCGCCGTGATCACCTCGTCGCGGAGCAGGAGGCCGGCGACGCCGGCCATCACCGCGTCGCGGGCAAAGACGGCGCGGTAGTTGGCGGTCGACGAACGCGAGGCGTGGATGCCGTGCGGGCCGCACAGGTCGCGCAGCAGCGCCACCGACTCGGCATCCAGTGAAGGAAGAAATGTCACGGCTCTCTCTGGTGGGGAGCTCCCGGGGTCAGTCTCACAGGTTGTACGGAGGATAATCAGGTGGCAGGAGCAGCAGCGACCATCGGGGATGTCCCCGCACACCGTGCGACCGCCAGGCCGAGGCTCTCGTTCTGGCAGATCGTGAACATGAATGTGGGGTTCTTCGGCATCCAGTACAGCTTCGGGCTGCAGCAGGGGAACATGAGCCCGATCTACAAGTACCTCGGCGCCGACGAGGCCTCGCTCCCCCTCCTCTGGCTGGCGGGGCCCATGACCGGGCTCCTCGTGCAGCCCATCGTCGGGGCGATGAGCGACCGGACGCTGAGCCCGCGCGGGCGACGCACGCCGTACTTCCTCGTCGGCGCCGTCCTCTGCTCGCTGGCGCTCCTGGCGATGCCCTTCTCGCAGGCGCTGTGGATGGCGGCGGGGCTCCTCTGGGTGCTCGATGCGGCCAACAACATCACCATGGAGCCGTATCGCGCCTTCGTGAGCGACCGGCTCGATGCCTCGCAGCACTCCATCGGCTTCCTTACGCAGAGTGCCTTCACCGGATTGGGGCAGACGCTCTCGTACCTCACGCCGAGCATCCTCGTGCTGCTGGGGATGAATCGTGACGCGGTGAACGGGCGCGGCATCCCTTACATCACCGTGGGGGCATTCCTCATCGGCGCCGTCTTCTCGATCTCGTCGATCCTCATCACCGTGCGGACCACTCCCGAGATCCCGCTCACCGATGAGGAGCGCCGGCGCATCGAGGCGCTGCCGCTCGGCTTCGGGGCCGCGCTCACCGAGGTGGCCGAGGCGTTCAAGGACATGCCGACGGCGATGAAGCAGCTGGCGGTGATGAAG
>ERZ795061.607-NODE-607-length-36194-cov-16.240654_pt1 | contig 36194 bp, 25 predicted proteins | sample MGYA00375145_ERZ795061 | MGnify/ENA primary metagenome ERZ795061 (study PRJEB30190, sample SAMN05720144) | anaerobic digester metagenome | isolation source: active sludge of municipal wastewater-treating anaerobic digesters | place: USA | collected 2014-12-22 ... | reverse complement strand
TTTCGAGCTGCGCCTGAACGGCAAGCCGATCAATCCCAAACCCTGGCTGCGCTGAGGCGCTATCATCCTTGCAGTTCGCTTGAGGTCGCCATGATGTTGCGTTTCCTGCCCGCCTTGCTGTCCCTGCTGCTGATTGGTCTGGCCTGCCAGCCGTTTGCGTTTGCCGACGAACCCACGCCACCCGCCCCCGCATCCGAAGCCAGCCCGACGCCGCCTGCACCGGCTGCCGCGCCCGCGGGCAACGTAAGCCTGGATGACATTCGCCTGTTCACCGCCGTGCTCAGCCTGGTCAAACAGGCCTATGTCGAGCCGGTCGACGATCACCAGCTCATGCAGGCCGCGATCAGCGGCATGCTGGTTGGCCTTGATCCGCACAGCGAATACCTGCAAAGCGATGCCCTCACGGATTTGACCGAGGACACCTCGGGCCGTTACGCGGGACTCGGCATCGAGGTGACCACGGTGGATGGAACCTTGCGCGTGATCTCGCCCATCGACGATACGCCTGCGGCGCGTGCCGGCATCCAGTCCGGTGACATCATCCTGCGCATCGATCAGGTTCCGGTGCAGGCCGACAACCTGGCCGGTGCCGTCGACATGCTGCGCGGCAAGCCGGGCAGCAAGGTCAGCCTGACCATCCAGCGCGAAGGCGCCGATGCACCGCGTGAATTCAGCATCACGCGTGAAATGATCCGTGTCGCCAGCGTGCGTGCACGCCTGCTCGAACCCGGCTATGCCTATCTGCGCATCAGCCAGTTCCAGGCGGAAACCGGCAGCGAATTGCGACGCGGCATTGCCCGCCTGCAAAAGGAAAACGGCAAACCCCTGCAGGGCGCGGTGCTGGACCTTCGCCGCAATCCGGGAGGTCTGCTGACCACGGCGGTGGAGGTCAGCGACCTCCTGCTGGATGCCGGCACCATCGTCACCACGCGCGGCCGCATCCGCGAGGCCGACATGGCCTTCAAGGCGACACCCGGCGACGCCCTGGACGGAGCGCCGCTGGTGGTGTTGATCGACAACGGCAGTGCTTCGGCTGCCGAAATCGTCGCTGGCGCGCTCAAGGACAACCATCGCGCGCTCATCATGGGGCGGCGCAGTTTCGGCAAGGGTTCGGTGCAGACCGTGCTCAATCTCGACAACGAGCATGCCATCAAGTTGACCACCGCGCGCTACTACACGCCGAGTGGGGTTTCCATCCAGGCCGCCGGCATCAAGCCGGATATTGAACTGGGCGACCTGTCCCTGAGCCAGAACGAAGGCTCCGGGCTGGAGCGGATCAGCGAGCGGGACCTGGCCAACCACCTGCAAGGCGACGCTGAGGTTCCCCGCGCGGCTGCGGCACCCGCCGGTTCGATCACGCCGAGCGATTACGCACTCAGCGAAGCCCTGAATGCACTCAAGGCCATGGCCCTGCAGCGCCGGCCCGCCCCGGCCGAGAATCCAGGCAGTCAAAAGGGTTGAATCCAGGGCACTGAAGGCCAGCCTGCGGCTAACGATTCATGTCGGGTACCCGGCAAACGTGGCGTCGCGCTAAACTTCCCGTTTCGCCGTGGCGTTTGATCGCCACGGCAGCCATCTGAACAGAGGAAAGCGGCATGAAGGTTTTCAGTCACTCGGCCCCGTTGTGCATGCTTGCCGGGATGCTGGTCGCGTCGCCTGCGTTGGGCGTTCAACTGGTCAGCAACGGTCCCTTCATCACCAATCCGGGCGCCCACGCGAGCGGCGAAGACGTCAGCCTGGCCCAGGATGTCACCTACAGTGGCTACACCGCGCTCGGCTTCAACGCCGGTCCGGATTATCGGCTGGCGGATGATTTCTCGGTTCCGCCGGGCCACTACTGGACGATCGACAGTGCGCGCCTGTTTGCCTACCAGACCGGTGCCGGCGACGCGCCGTTCACGGATGCCCGCGTGATCATCTGGCAAGGGCAGCCCGACGGATTTGGCAGCATCAAGCTGTTCGACGGTACCGTCAGCAACAACCTGGTTTCATCCACGCCTGGCGCCTATCGCACCGCGCAATCCTTCGGCGCCACCATGTTCAGTGATACGGCGCGCCGCATCCACACGCTGGAAACCGCAGTCACGCCGTTGTTGCTGGGGCCAGGCGCCTACTGGATCGACTGGCAGGTGAAGGGACCCACGCCGACCAGTGCGGTGTTCACGCCGCCCGTCAGCATCCTGGGCCAGGCCAGCACCTTCCTGGGTGGTTTCCCCCGCTTGAAGTGTCCATCCGGCATCACCGATCCCGAAGACGAATGCTTTGGACCGACGGGCCAGTGGATCCTTTTCAACAACGGCACCTCGTCCTATGTCGTCGATTTGCCCTTCGAGTTGCATGGCACCGACGTGATCGACGCCATCTTCGAGACCGGATTCGAGACGCCGCCTGCGAGTCCCTGAGGGGAGGCGGTGCTATCGAGCGTCTGGCGGTAGCGACAATGTGCGGCGGATCTCGTCGGACACGAAACCCACCATGGCCGGGTTGCGCGCGCCGGGAATGACGGCGGTGTCGAACAACTCATCGACCATGCCTTCGATGCGCAGCTCGTGCACCACGTCGCCGCGCTCCAGGTCGATCACCTGCACCGCGCAGCGCGCGCTTGCCCCCTTGGCTTCGAGATTGCGATCCAGCGCCAGGCCGCTGAAGGTCTTGTTCTTGCGTGGTTTGGAAATCCCCACCACGGCGTAGCGGCCGATGAAACTTGCGCCGCGCAGGAAGCCTGGGCAGAACGCGATCGGCTCGAAGCGCCCGCGCCAGGTGTCGACAAAGCCGAACTCGCCGCTGCCGGCGTTGAGGATCCACAGGCGGCCCTGATGCCAGCGCGGTGAATGCGGCATGGACAAGCCTGTGCAGATGATCTCGTTGCTGCGCACGTCGATCACCAGGCCTCCGTCGTGGCGGTGCTCGCGCCAACCTTCGTTGACATCGCTCTTGGCCACGCAGGTGACGTAAGCCGGTTCGCCGTTGTGCATGGCCAGCCCGTTCAGATGGCAGCGGTCTTCGGCGGCGTAGCGCGAAACAAATGGCGGTTTCCAGATCGGGCGGAAGTTGTACTTCACATCCGGTCGTGCAAGGCAGGAGTACAGGGTGGAAACGAAGACCGGCTCGCCAGCGGCATCGACCGCGACATCGTGCACGTCGATGTCGCCGGTGGTGTAGGCCAGTTGCGGCACGTAATAGCGATCAAATGCGCCGTGGCGTTCGCCCTTCTGCAGGGCATTCTCGAATCGCCACAACTGCCAGAGCGTGGCCACCCAAAGCGATTGATCGTGCGCCGCCAGACCCATCACCCGCGCCAGGGTGCGATTGAACACCGCCAGCTTGCCGTGCTCATCCAGCCCGATCAGGAACAGCTTGCCGACCTGATAAGTGCTGAAGGCAATCGATGCGCGCTGCTCGGCCAGCCAGGAAACGAACAGGCGCGAGGCGGTGATCTCGAGTTTCTGGTCCGCAGCGTTTGCAGAAACGTCAGCCATGGGCATGGGTGCGAAAGTGGCAGCGCGGGTGATTATGGCAAGAACCGTCCGCCGTGCTCACTCGAACGGTTGGCACCTGAGCGAGCGCGAGACTTGCCGGATACGTGGGCAAGTTCTCCTTCTTTCCATCAAGGCCCGCCCCTCGATCAACACTGAAGGCACGAGCAGCGCAAGTCATTCCGCGCCGTATCCAGCGCGCAAGAGCGGAACCTGGCCGCCCTTGCCGAGGATGCGCCCACTTCACGCAAAGTCTCAGGCGTCGGGCTTGGCCAGCTTGCTGTTGCGTATGCCGTAACCGAAATACACCACGAGGCCCAGCACCAGCCAGATCAGGAAGCGCTCCCACGTGGCCCAAGGCAGCAGGGCCAGCAGCCAGATGGAGAAACCGATACCGATCACCGGGACCAGGGGAACCCAGGGCGTGCGGAACGCGCGCGGCAGCTCGGGGCGCTTGTAGCGCAAGACGAGAATGGCGCTGCAAATCAGCACGAAGGCGCTGAGCGCGCCGATGTTCACCAGCGTCGCGAGGTCATTCAGTGGCAGCAGGCCGGCGACCAGCGCGGTAATCACGCCGAGAATCAGGGTGGGCCGATAGGGCGTGCCATTGGTCGGATGCACCTTGGCAAACCAGCCCGGCAGCAGGCCATCGCGCGAGAGCGCAAACCAGATGCGCGCCGCCGCCAGCATGAAGGCAAAGATCACGCTGATGATGCTGGTCACCGCGGTAACGGAAATGGCGACGCTGATCCAGGTGAGACCCAGGCTGCGGAAGGCCACGGCAACCGGCGCATCGTTGCCCAGGGTCGAATAGTGGGCGATGCCGGTCAGCACCATCGAGATGGTGAGATACAGCAACATCGAGATGCCGAGCGAAAGCAGGATCGCGCGTGGCAGGTCGCGCTGCGGATTGCGCGCTTCCTCGGCGGCCGTGGTCAAGGTGTCGTAGCCGAACACCGCAAAGAAGACCACCGCGGCGGCGGCGGTCACACCGTGCCAGCCGAACTGGCGCACGCCTTCGGCATTGATGATTTCCGCTGGCACGAAGGGATGCCAGTTGGCCGGGTTCACGTAGAACGCACCAATCAGGATGACCAGCGCCACGCCAACCACCTTGACCGCAACCACCACTGTATTGAGACGAGCGCCGACTTCGGTTTTCGCGGTGAGCAGCACGGCCACGCCCATGGCCACCAGCGCCGCGATCACGTTGAACACGCGTCCCTCGCCGCTGCCGATCGCCCCTTGCGCCCAAACCGGCAACCCCAAGCCAAAGTAAACGAGGATGTCCTGCATGTAACCCGACCAGCCACTGGCCACCGCGGCCACGATCAGGGCGTACTCCAGCAATAGATCCCAACCGATCAACCAGGCGACAAACTCGCCAAGTACCGCATAGCCGTAGGTGTAGGCGCTGCCGGTAACCGGGATCAGGCCGGCAAACTCGGCATAACACAGGGCCGCTGCCGCACTTGCGATGCCGGCAATGATGAAGGAGATGGCCACCGCCGGTCCGGCGTTGGCCGCGGCTTGTTGCCCGGCCAGCACGAAGATGCCGACGCCGATGATTCCGCCAAGGCCAATGCTGGTCAGTTGCCATACACCGAGCACCCGCCGCAATTCCTTGCGTTGCCCGACTTCCGCCTGCAACTGTTCAACGCTCTTGTGTCGCACAAGCCTTGCCATCAGATTCATGCTGCTGCTCCCCGGAAACCGTTGCCGATCATAGCGGCAAAGCAACGCAAACAAGGCAGGCAGGCCGTGCGATGGGCAAAAGCAAGCGAAATCAAACTGCAGTGCACGCCGTTTGCACTCCAACTGTGCTCGGCACAGGCGAATCGAGCCTGCGGCGCGATCGGCCTTGCTCGGGTAGCCAACGTCACGCGCTGGGTCGGATGCGGAGAACCCAGCGCTTTGCTGGATAGTGTCGTATGTGCGGTGTTGACCTATCATCCAAGGCTGGCCGATGCGGGCGTGCACCTTGCCCTTGGCAGCATGTTGAGGAGTGGAAGCAATGAAACCGGGTTCGATGCCTAGCCTTTCCCGCCGAAACTTCCTGGCCGCCGCCGGCGCCATGCCGTTGCTGGCACTCACCGGCATTCCGCCTGTGCTTGCCGACGAAGCAACCGAACTGTCGAGCATCACCTCGAAGGCGAAACCCATCGACGAAGCCGAGCGCAAGGCGCGCATAGCGCGTGCGCAAACCCTGATGGCTGGGCACGGCATCGGCGCAGTGCTGATTGAACCCGGATCCTCGCTGCTCTATTTCACCGCGGTGAACTGGTGGCGCAGTGAGCGCCTGACTTGTGCCGTGTTGCCGGTCGAGGGCGAGCCGTGCCTCGTCACCCCATTCTTCGAGGAACCATCGGTTCGCGAATCCCTGGGCGTGCCGGCCGAGGTGCGCGTGTGGCAGGAGCACGAGGATCCCGTCGATGTCGTTGCCGGATTCCTGCGCGAGAAGAAGTTGCTGGAGCGACCCATCGGCATCGAGGAAACCGTGCGCTATTTCGTGGTCGATGGTTTGCGCAAGGTGCTGCCGCATGCCCGCCTGGTATCCGCGAATCCGGTGGTGCGTGGCTGCCGCATGCGCAAAAGTGCCGCCGAGATTGCCCTGATGCAGTGCGCGAGCGATGTCACCGTGGCCGCGTATCGCTGGGTATATCCGCGCATTGAAGCCGGCATGGGGCCGCAGGACATTGGCGCGCTGATGTCGAATGCCACGCAGAAACTCGGTGGTGGCGAAGGCTTCAACCTGATCCTGCTGGGCGAGGCGTCAGCCTATCCGCACGGCAGTGGCAAGCCGCAAAAGGTGGTGCCAGGCGAGGTCGTGCTGATGGACTGCGGCTGCAACGTGCACGGCTACCAATCGGACATCTCGCGCAGCTTCGTGTTCGGCGGCAAGCCGAACGATGAGCAGCGCAAGGTCTGGAACGAGGTGCACAAGGGACAGCAGATTGCATTCGCGGCGGCAAAGCCCGGAGTGCCCGCCGGTGAGGTCGATGATGCCGTGCGTCGCTACTACCAGTCATTGGGTTACGGGCCGGACTACAAGCTGCCGGGCCTCTCGCATCGCACCGGGCACGGCATCGGCATGGATGGACACGAGCCGGTCAACCTGGTGCGTGGCGAAAAGACTCCGCTCGCCGCCGGCATGTGTTTTTCCGATGAGCCGGGCATCTACATTCCCGGCAAGTTCGGCATTCGTCTTGAAGATTGCTTCCACATGACGGCCGAGGGGCCGCGCTGGTTCAGCACGCCGCCACCGTCCATCGACCAACCGTTTGACTGATCGCATCAACACGCATCCGCCAGCGAAACTCTGACCAACCACAATTTTCGTCACCCCGGCATACGCCGGGGTCCATTTTGCCCTTGATTCCATTGGAACAAAATCAAGATGGATTCCGGCTTGCGCCGGAATGACGGCAAAAGCAACGTATTCAGCGTCGCCTTCAGTTTTGTCATAAAGCGCTTTCCCGTTCATCCACCACACGCATCGCAACATCGACGAAGGAGCAGGCATGAGCATGATCAAAGGCATCACTTGCATGGGCGCGCTGGCTTTGGCCATTGCCGTCAGCACCGCCCGCGCTGCTGCACCGGCAGACATCCATGAAGCCGTGGCCAAGGATTTCGACAAGCGCCTCAAATCCCTGTTCCTACATTTCCACCAGAACCCCGAGCTGTCGTTTCGCGAAAGCAAGACAGCGGCGCGACTGGCCAAGGAGTTGCGCGCCCTTGGCTACAAGGTGACGGAGAAGGTGGGCGGCACCGGCGTGGTCGCGGTGATGAGGAACGGTGATGGCCCAACGGTGATGTTGCGCGCCGACATGGATGGCTTGCCGGTTGAGGAAAACTCCGGACTTGCGTATGCGTCCAAGGTCAAGCAGAAGGACATGCATGGTGAACTGCGACCGGTCATGCATGCCTGCGGACACGACGTGCACGTGACCGCGCTGATCGGTGCCGCACGCCAGCTGGCCGAGCACAAGCAGGACTGGGCCGGCACCCTGGTGCTGATCGGGCAACCCGCCGAAGAGCTCATCAGCGGTGCACGCGCGATGATCGAGGATGGCCTCTACACGCGCTTTCCAAAGCCGGATGTCGCGCTTGCCTTCCATGTAAGTTCGGGCAGCGCGGCGGGCATGCTGCAGGTGCCACCGGACATCGCGTATTCAAGTTCCGACAGCGTGGACATCATCGTGCACGGCATCGGAGGGCACGGTGCATCACCACACGAGACCGTGGATCCGGTGCTGGTGGCATCGCAGATCGTGGTGTCCTTGCAATCCATCGTCAGCCGCAACATCAATCCACTGCAACCGGCGGTGATCACCGTCGGCGCCATCCACGGCGGCAGCAAGCACAACATCATCGGCGAGCGCGTGGACATGCAGCTTACCGTGCGTTCCGACAGCGCCGAGGTGCGCCAGCAGCTTCTGGATGACATCGATCGCGTGGCCAAGGGCGTCGCCATCTCGATGGGCGTGCCGGACGACAAGTTGCCCGAAGTGATTCGCTCGAAAACCGAGAGTACGCCACCGACCATCAATGACACCGCGTCCGCGGAACTCGTGCGGACGGCGCTGACTGAGCAGTTCGGTGCAGACCGCATGGAAATGAAACCGCGCGATGGCATGGGTGCGGAAGACTTTGCCTACTTCGTCGCCCCTGAGCACGGCGTCAAGGGCGTGTATTTCAGCGTGGGCGGCGCCATGCCGGCGGATCTTGCGAAACCCACCCCGCACCACTCGCCGATCTTCCGGGTGGACTACGAGCCAGCGGTCAAGGCCGGGGCCGAAGCAATGGCGGTGGGGGCCATGGCATTGCTTGGAAAGCCGTAACGTGGATCGCGCTTGCAACTTTGCGTAAGGGTGCGGCTTCACGGCCGCACCCTGGGTCATGCATCAATTGCAAATATACGCGGCGATCACTCCTTGATCGGGGTGGCCTGCGATGACCAGATTTGCCAGCGGCCATCGCGCTTCACGAAAGTATCAATGTAGCGAAGCGAGCGTTTGAACATCTTGCCGTCCTTGTCGGTTCCTTCCGTGTGGTAGATGCCACTGACCCTGCCGTTGTCGCCGTCAACTTGCACATCCATGTCGGTGGTTACCGCCACCGTTGTCTTGCCTTCGCCAACACTTGCCAATGCAGCAGCCTTGTTTTCCATGGCGCCTGTCTTGCTGTCGACGCCCCAGTAGTCATCAGCCAGGTTCCGTTCGAACCAGGCCTTGTCGGCATTGAGGTCCGCCAGGTTCCATTCCAGATCCTTGTAGCCGACGATCCATTCGTCGCTGAGGTTGTGCACGGCATTGCTGACCACTTGCCAGCGTCCGTCGATCTTCTCCAACTGGTGGATGCTGCGTGCCTGCCAGACCTTGGCATCGGCACCATCCCCATCCGTGCCCCAGACGCGATGCGTGATCAGCGCGGAGCGGTCGGTGCAGTTGATCTCGTAAAAATCCTGGGTTGGCACAGGTTCGGATTTTCCACTGGCCTTGGCTGCTTCTGCATTCTTGACCATGCCATCGATCACATCGGCGCGGCTTCTCGCTCCACCGGGGGTGAGGTCGGCGTAATTCTTCGCGTAGATTTTCTCGAGCGTGGCACGGTCGCCGCTACTGCCGGCAACCGACCAGTCGCGGTCGAACTTCTCCAGGGCCGCCTTGTCGGCATCCGTGCAGGCCGCACCGGCAGCGCCCGCAGACAGCAGGAACAAAACCGCAAACAACATGCGCATCTTCATTTCCCATCCTCCCCAAGACGGGGCGGGATGCCCCGCGTCCGCGAAGGCTACGCCTCGGGGTGGGTCACCGCAACGAATTCCTGCGGGATCACAGCTTTGAAAGCAAGCGGCAGTAGCCCAGCAGGTGATCCAGATCCTGCCTTACCACGGCTTCGAGGATCCTGTCGCTTTTTGTGGGAGCGAGCTTGCTCGCGACAGCTCCTGCTGCTTTTTGTGGGAGCGAGCTTGCTCGCGACAGCTCCTGCTGCTTTTTGTGGGAGCGAGCTTGCTCGCGACTTGATGTCTGTGACCGTCGCGTGCGAGCACGCTCCCACAAGAGCCAAAGCTGAGCCGTGCTGGTCTGTGAAACCCTGATTGCTGTGGGAGTGAGCTTGCTCGCGACAGCTCCTGTTGCTTTTTGTGGGAGCGAGCTTGCTCGCGACTTGATGTCTGTGACCGTCGCGTGCGAGCACGCTCCCACAAGAGCCAAAGCTGAGCCGTGCTGGTCTGTGAAACCCTGATTGCTGTGGGAGTGAGCTTGCTCGCGACAGCTCCTGTTGCTTTTTGTGGGAGCGAGCTTGCTCGCGACTTGATGTCTGTGACCGTCGCGAGCAAGCTCGCTCCCACAAGGGCAAGAAAGCCAAGGAGGAGCCCATGCCCGTCCCGGATCGCGGCTACAAAGCATTACGGCGGGGTCGGGTTTCGCTGGATGGGCAGGTTTACCTGGTCACCACGGTCTGCCATGAACGCCAGCCACTGTTCGCCGATGCCGCTGCGGCGCGCGCGGCGATGACCGTGCTGTCCGCTCCCGCCACCTGGCCGCAAGCCAGCGCGCAAGCCTGGGTGCTGATGCCGGACCACTGGCATGGGTTGATCGAACTTCGTGGCGTCGAAACCGTTAGCCGCACGCTGCAACGCCTCAAGAGCCTCGTCACCCGTGCCGTGCGGCAAATCCGAAGCGAATCGGTGCCCGTGTGGCAGGCCGGCTTCCACGATCACGCGCTGAGGTGCGAAGTAACCCTCGTCGCTGCGGCCCGCTATGTGCTGGACAACCCGGTGCGCGCACGGCTGTGCGAACACTGGAACGACTGGCCCTGGCGGGGCGGGGCGATGTTGGCATCGCTGTCGCCGGAATGCCCACTGGCATGACGGCTTCTGTAGGAGCCAGGGCTTGTGGGAGCGAGCTTGCTCGCGACCGTGATGCATGAGGCATCGCGTGCAAGCACGCTCCCACAAGAGCCGAAGCCGTCGCGTGCAAGCACGCTCCCACAGTGCGCAGGGTTGGCCCACGGCAACGTCTGAAAGCAGGCCCGAGCGAGCGATCCGCTCAGCCGATGCCGGGGCCCAGTTTGAATGGGCAGCCGGTCTTGGCCTTGACCTCGTCCAGACTCACGCCCGGGTGAAGTTCGGTCAGGGTCAGGCCACCACCTTCGGCGACTTCGAACACGCACAAGTTGGTGATGATGAGATCCACCACGCCCATGCCGGTGATCGGCAGTTCACACTGCTTGAGGATCTTTGGTGAACCATCCTTGGCGGTGTGTTCCATCAGCACCACCACACGCCTGACGCCGGCCACCAGGTCCATCGCGCCGCCCGGGCCCTTGACCATCTTGCCCGGCACCATCCAGTTGGCCAGGTCTCCGGCTTCGGACACTTCCAGGCCGCCGAGGATGGAAAGGTCGATGTGCCCGCCGCGGATCATGCCGAAGGAATCGGCGCTGGAGAAAAAGCTGCTGCCGGCAATGGTGGTGATGGTCTGCTTGCCGGCATTGATCAGATCCGGGTCGATGGTGTCTGCGGTCGGAAACGGGCCGATGCCGAGCAGGCCATTCTCGGACTGCAAGGTGACCGACATGCCTTCCGGAATGAAGTTGGCGACCAGGGTGGGAATGCCGATGCCGAGATTCACGCAGTAGCCATCGCGCAGTTCCCTGGCCGCACGTTGCGCCATCATCTGGCGCAGCGGTGATTCCTTGGCCGACGGCGCGCCATCGGACAGGGTGCGGAACTCGATGCGCTTTTCGTACTTTGCACCCTGGATGATGCGATCGATGAAGATGCCCGGGGTGTGGATCTGGTCCGGCTCCAGCGTGCCGGTCTCGACCAGTTCCTCCACTTCGGCGATGGTGACTTTGCCGCAGGTGGCAATCATCGGATTGAAGTTGCGTGCGGTCTTGCGATAGATGAGGTTGCCGAACTTGTCGCCTTTCCACGCCTTGACGATGGCGACATCGGCCTTGATTGCCGGTTCCAGCACATAGTCCATGCCATCGAACTGCTTGGTTTCCTTGCCTTCGGCCAGCTTGGTGCCAAACGCGGTGCGCGTGTAGAAGCCGGGAATGCCGGCGCCACCGGCACGCAGGCGCTCGGCCAGGGTGCCCTGCGGCACCAGTTCCAGTTCCAGTTCGCCAGCCAGCACCTGGCGTTCGAACTCCTTGTTCTCGCCCACATAGGAGGCGATCACCTTTTTTACCTGGCGGCTTTTCAAAAGCGGGCCCATACCGAAGTCATCCACGCCCGCGTTGTTGCCGACGATGGTGAGCCCCTTGGTGCCGGCATCGAGCAGGCCCTGGATCAGGTTCTCGGGAATGCCGCACAAGCCGAAGCCACCGGCGGCAATCGTCATGTTGTCGAACAGCAGGCCTTCAAGGGCGGAAGCGGCGGAGGTGTGGACTTTCTTCACGATGGGTTCCTTGAAGTGGGGGTGGGGCTGTGCGCGGGGAATCGCGGACCGGTCGCGCGTGGCTGCGCATGAACGGCCAGCGTAGTACGAGCCTGCCAGTGGATCAATGCAAAGGCACCTGTACCTTGGGCCGATTGCACAGCGACGGCACTCGGCGGCAGGCTCGTTCCCGAAACGATGCGCAAGGGAAATGCCGATCACGCTATTTCCGTTCGTGGTGAGCCCGTCGAACCATGAACGGAATAAAGTCACTACTCTCTCATCCTTCGACATGCCTGTCCTGAGCTTGTCGAAGACCTCGGCAGAAGCGGAATGCCTCAGCCCTGTCCTATGGATCCACCGTCAGGTCTTCGATTCTCGGGCGCTGCACGGGAATGGAGGCGCCCTCGCATGGAGTGGCCCGGCACAGGTGCGCGCGCATGCGCGGATTGGCTTGCAGCATCAGATGGAACAACACGTTCTGTTCCAGGGAACCATGCACCGCCTCGGCACCCGGGCCGCGTGCGAACACCGCCACATCTTCCCCGCTGTGGGTTTCCCTGCGCATGGGGAAAATCGATTCCTGCAGATAGTCGGGATGCGCCGTGTCCACGAGCGCAAGGTTCGGCCGCGTCACGGCCTCGTCGGAGTATTTTCGCGGCACATGCGGAAAATGCTTCGGGCCCGCTGCTTGCGCATCGCTGGAGGACAGGTAACCCGGTCCATTGGCGTAATTGAGCGTGGTGAAGGGCCGGCCCGCGGCATCCTCGCTCGCTTGCTCAGCCGCATTGCCATCACGATTGCGTGAACGCGCCAGGCCGAGAATCGGATTGCCGCGAATCGATGCGCCGGAAAAGCTCAAGGTGTGGCTGTGGTCGGCAGTGGCCAGGATCAGGGTTTCATCGGCGCGGGTTGCAGCAACAGCCGCACGCACCGCATCGGACAAACCAATGGTTTCATCCAGGGCACGATAGGCGTTGCCGGAATGGTGGGCGTGATCGATGCGGCCGCCTTCCACCACCAGCACATAGCCCTCGCGGTGGCGTGACAAGAGCGCAATGGCCTTGGTCGTCATTTGCGCAAGGCTGGGTGCACCGGCGGCATCCTGCTTGCCATCTTCGATGTAGTGCAGGTTCTCGGGTTCGAACAAACCCAGCACCTGGTTCGACCTCGACGTGTCCAGCGCATTGAACTGCTGCGCGTTCCAGACGAAGCGCGATCCCTCGCGCGCCTCGAATTCGGCGATCAGGTTGCGACCATCAAGGCGCTTGCCGCGCAGGTCGGGGTATTCCGGGTCGCTGGCATCGGTCGGAAGAAAGCGGCTGCGCCCGCCACCGAACGCGACATCGATGCCATCGCCCGCGGAAAACTCGATCAACTGGCGTGCAATGTCCACGCATCCGGCATCGCGTGCTTCCACGGGCATGTCGGCATCGGCTTCCCAGTTGTCATCGGCCGAATGTGCATAGCTTGCCGCGGGCGTGGCATCGGTGATGCGCGTGGTGGTCACCACGCCGGTCGCCAGTCCGCTGGACTCGGCAATTTCAAGCAGGGTTGCCGCAGCATTGCCACGGGTCGATGCGCAATCACCAGGGCGCGCGTCCTGGGTCAGGCTGACCGTGTCGTAGCGCGTCTTGATGCCGGTCATGATCGCGCTCATGGTGCTGGCCGAGTCCGCGGTTTGCGCATCCACCGCATAGGTGCGACTCAAGGCGGTGTACGGAAACGCTTCGAAGGCCAGGCGATTTTCCTCTCCCGGTGAACCGCGACGCTGGCCCTCCAGGATGCGTGCCGCGGTGATGGTGGTGATGCTCATGCCGTCACCGAGAAACAGGATGATGTTGCGCGCCTGACCGGCATGCGCACCGCGCAGCGCGGCGGCCGTGCGTGCGCCTTCGCCAAACCACCACTGCGGTGTTTGGTCGTGTGGCCGCGTGGTGGATTCGGACTCGCTCACGCTCGCGTTGTGCGGTTGGGCAGGATCATGGGCACAAGCGCAAAGGCAAAGCGCCATGGAAATACAACTCAAGCGCACGCGCATGGCAACTTCATCTCCGCAAGGTGCGCAGGACGGATCGAACCCGGCCGCTGCGCCATTCAAACGAGCTTGGACTCACGCAGTTTGCCCAGCGTGGACGGCGGCGCGAAGCTGTCGGCGCGTGCGTCGGCCCAGAAGCGCTGGAACACCGCATGCCCGGGGGTACCGTTGAGCAGTTCGCCGGGCTTGACCTGCGGATACAAGGTGGCCAGCGATTTGATCTTGGTGCTGGAAACGCGACGCAGGATGTGTTCGGGGCCGAGTTGGCCGGGATGTTCCAGGCCCGCCGCGGCAATCATTTCCTTGAGCGCATGCAAGGTGTTGTGATGGAAGCGGAACACGCGCTCGGCCTTGTCCGGCACGTGCAGCGCGCGCCAGCGCTTGGGATCCTGGGTCGTGATGCCGGTCGGACAACGATCGGTGTGACAGGACATGGACTGGATGCAGCCCAACGCAAACATGAAACCGCGCGCGGCATTGCACCAGTCGGCACCCAGCGCCAGGGTGCGCGCGATGTCGAATGCGCTGACGATCTTGCCGGCGGCGCCGATGCGTATCTCCTCGCGAAGGTTGAGTCCGACCAGGGTGTTGTGGACCAGCAGCAGGCCCTCGCGCATGGGCACGCCTACGTGATTGATGAACTCCATCGGCGCCGCGCCGGTGCCACCTTCGGCACCGTCGACGACGATGAAATCCGGTCGGATGCCGCTTTCCTGCATGGCCTTGGCGATGCCAAACCATTCCCACGGGTGACCGATGGCGAGTTTGAAGCCGGTGGGTTTGCCGCCGGAAAGTTCGCGCAGGCGGGCAATGAACGTGAGCAATCCAAGCGGTGAGTCGAACTCGGAATGACGCGATGGAGAAACGCAGTCCTCGCCTTCCGGCACGCCGCGGGTTTCGGCTATTTCGCGGCTGACCTTGGCTGCGGGCAGGATGCCGCCGTGTCCCGGTTTGGCGCCCTGCGAGAGTTTGACTTCGATCATCTTCACCTGATCGAGTTGCGCGCGTTCGACGAATCGCTCCGCGCTGAACACGCCGGCGCGCTCGCAGGCACCGAAATATCCGGAACCCAGTTCCCAGACCACGTCGCCGCCGGGCTCGCGGTGGTACTTCGACAGGGAGCCCTCGCCGGTGTCGTGATAGAAACCGCCGCGCCGCGCGCCTTCATTGAGGGCAAGCACCGCGTTCGGCGACAAGGAGCCGAAGCTCATGGCGGAAATGTTGAATACGCTGGCCGAGTAGGGCTTGCGGCAGGCAGGCCCGCCCACGCTCACCCGGAAGTCGTGACTGTGGATGCGTGCCGGCAGGATCGAATGGTTGATCCATTCGTAGTTGTCGCCGTACATGGCCAGTTCGCTGCCGAAGGGCCGGGTTTCCTGCGCCTGCTTGGCGCGCTGGTAGATGATCGAGCGTTGGTCGTGCGAAAACGGCACCTCGTCGTTGTCGCCCTCGACCACATACTGGCGCAGCATCGGTCGCACCTTTTCCATCAGATAGCGGCCGTGCGCGATGACAGGGAAATTGCGGCGCAGGGTCTGGCGGGTCTGGCCCAGATCCCAAAGCCCGAGCAGGCTGAGCAGGCTGGCGGAAACGCAAACCCATGGCCAGATGCCGCCGCGCTGCCAGCAGATCGCGCCGACAATTGCCAATGTCAGACACAACAAAAAGAACCAGTATCGACTCGGCAACAGGGAACTCACGCGCAATCTCCGCCGACCATCGGAAATTCGAGGATAGCGGATTCACCGTTGATCGCCCACGACATCCGGCGCCCGTTCGCGTCGAGCTCGGCGACGTCGAAGTGCTTTCGGCCTGCGACGAGAGGCGCCGGACCCCTGCCTGCGCAGGGGCGACTAGAACTGCAGTGGTAGGGTGGATAAGCGCAGCGCATCCACCGGCCCGCTGCTGCAGCAAAGATCGGTGGATGCGCTGCGCTTATCCACCCTACGCATCCCGCTAACCGTGCAGGCGCGTGTTTGGTGATGCTCGGAACAGCACGCGTTCCTGGTAATCCCCGCCCAATCGTTGGGTTTGATAGCCACGCCGATTGAAGGCGGCTTGTACCTCAGCCCAGCGCTCCGCCTTGCACACGAACAACGTTGCCTTCGGATCCGCTTCCAGGCGGGCGTCGAAGTTGCCGTCGTATTCGGGATCGAACAGGCGATCCGCCACCGGTTGCATCGATAGTTTTTCCACCTGCACGCCCAGATGCAGGTGCAGTCCGTAGCGCGCCATGTCCTCGACGAACACGACCTTGTGCAACGGGAAATCGACATGCCTGCGGATTTCCTCGGCCCAGGCTTCCGCATTCTTGTGCGTTGGCCAGAACGAGGTGGCGGCGCGCAGCGCGATGAGCACCACCACCCACGCAACCACCATGCGCATCGATGCAAATGCACGCTGGTCACGCTGCATCTGGCGTGCGGCGATCAAGGCAAGCGGTGTGAACAGCGGCAGCAGGTACAAGGGCATGCGCGATCGCGACAGGCAAAAAACCAGCAGCGGCAGCACCAGCCACACGAACAGGATCAATCCGACAGGGTCGTCCTGGCGTGTATCACGCATGCGCCAGAGGCGAAACTGCGAGCCCAGCGAGCGCAACCAGCGCCACAGGTGAGTGCTCCAGGGCAATGTGCCCAGCAGCAGGGTTGGCGCGTACACCTGCAGCCAGCCATACCACTCGCCATGCCGCGCGAGCTCGGGCTCGGTCAGCCGGTCAATCAGTTCCACGCCGAGGTAGTAATCGAGCAATCCGGGCGTGTCATGGATGACGATGGCGTACCACGGCAGCGCGACCAGCCCAAACAGCAGCAAACCCAGCGCATGCCAGGCAAGCGTCGAGCGCGCCTGCGGCAACAAGCCCGCGCAGACGGCAATCACCAGCAGATACAACAGCGAAGGCGGGCCCTTGATCAGGAAGGCCAGTGCAAAGCAGAACCACATCGCCAGCAGCCAACGTCCCGCGTTCCCAGCTTGCGTAAAACGCGATTCGATCCAGCAGGCCATGGCCGCGCTGCACGCGGCCGCCAGCAGGAAATCCGTGGTGATCAACTGTACGGCACCAAACGGCAGCAGCAAGGTGGCATAGATCAGCGCCGCTTCGTTTGCGCGTTCCGGCACCAGTCGCCGGGCGATGCGCCAGACCAGCCACACGCAGGCGAGGTAGGAAAGCGCGCACGGCAATCGGGCGGCCCAGGGGTTGGAGCCGAATGCACCGATGCTGGCGGCGATGGCCCAGTAGGTCAGCGGAGGTTTTGTCCAGTGGCCGACGTAGTCGTTGCGCATGGGGTGAACCCAATCGCCGCTCTCCAGCATGTTGAGCGCCACATTTGTGTAGCGCCCTTCATCCGGATCCCAGATGCCGCGCGAACCGAGGAAGGCAAACGCCAGCAGAATGGCAATGCCGAAGGCCAGCAACACGGAAGGGGAATTGATCGAGCGCATCCGCTCGATGATACGGGACGCGCTTTGCTGCCCGCACCCGCTGGTTCAACGCAGACACGTGCCTGCCCGTTTCATGCCTGAAACATGCGGGCCGTTTGGTGCAGTCCCTGGAAGATGGGCGCGGCAACCTGTTCCGGGAAACCGGCTGGCAGGCCTGCCTCGACTTGGGTGATTGCCGGCTCGATGCCGGCAACTACGTGGTCGATGAGCGCCTCTACCGTCCGTCCGCCATCGTCCAATACACCGTAGCGCTTCCCGATCTCCATCCAGTGCCGGGGCTGGATGTCTCTCATCGTCCAGTGTGCATTCCTGGTTCGAATCGCCATTGCCATGCGAACCTTGTGCCAGGACAGCTTGTCCGGTGCCTCACCGATAAGCGGCCAGGCCGACATCACGTCATACAGCGGGGTGAGTGCATAAGCTCCTCTAGGGAGAATGCCGAGACTGAAGTTCTTGGCGTGACCATCGGGTGCACACAGCATCCAGAACAGCAGCTGGGCCAGGAAAAGAGTGCGTCGGTCGCGCTCGGCGGACGCGGACGTTGCCAGCAGTCCCATGATCCGGTCGATCCCAGGGCCGCCATCCGACTCGTACTTCAGGGTCGCGGGCGTGCCGGTCGCCTGGCAGAGATCTTCCTGGGGCAGCCGTGCCAGCCATCGGCCCCGCGGACCTTCCCGCCAGGCGCGATCGAAACGCGTCACCGACAGCACCTTCATGTCCTCGAACTGCAGGGGCTCGCAGTCGGCCACAGGCAACCCGAGGGCGGACAGGATCCGCGCGCAGAGCCATTCGTTCTCGATGGAGTGGCTCAGGTCGAGCTTCATGTTCCCGACCAGCCCCATGGGCAGCTTGAGGATATGCGTGGTCGGCGTCGCGCCGTGCGGTCGACACCATTGGCCATCGACGTTCAACAAGGCGGTCTTTTCCTGCGCGCCGGCGATGGAAATACGGAAATCGTCGTCGTCGCGGGAAGCGGCGCCCGCCAAGGCGGGCGGAGCCACGGTGCCCCGCAGGATGGCGGCGACCTCGTGTTCGTCCAACGGCGTGGCTTCGATCCTGCCCACGTCACCGGGAGCCGTGCCGTCCGGCAGGAGTTGCAGCGCACCCACGCAGTCCCGTCCGATCTGTGTGAGCAGTTCGAAGGCATCGGTGGATCGGGCGCCGAAGCGGCTGGCGGCCCGGGCCCGGATGTCTTGGCTGTCCGGCAGGAGGTTGTCGAACCAGGCCCGCACTGCTTCACCGCGGTGCGGGGAAGCTCCCGGGGTAAATGGCAGGGAAAGCGATAGCGGCCGTCCGTGTGGCGCGGCTTTCCAGTTCGGGTCGTACTCAAGGACGTCCCGGCCGTTTGTGCCCAGCCGCCAGGTGCCCACGAACTCGCCGTTCATCCACAATCCCAAGCTGCGCCGGCGAGATGCCCTTCTCTTGGCCGTCACCACGGCGGCATCTCCGCGGCGGGATTGGTTTCAGAAGACGGGTGCAGCTTTCCCTGTAGCACCATCTCCACTCCGAGGATGCCCAGCAGGTGCAGCAACCGTTCGGCGCTGACTTTCTGGGCATTGCGCTCCAGGGCGGAAATCGTCTGCTGGGTGACGCCGAGCCGAATGGCAACCTCGACTTGGGTAAGTCCCGCCTCCTTGCGAAAGGCTTTGAGCAAGGCGGGTAGCTGCTCAGCGGTATGAACGATGAACGCACGCATGGGTACACGTTCCAGTATGTATTCAACGAATACAGCTTATAAGGTGTATTCAAGAAATACGCAACAGGATTTGTATTGTGCGAATAGCGCCAGCGCGTCGCTGCAGGAAAAGAGCGACCGGCATTTCCCAAAGAAGAGGGTGTCCGGCTTGGCCTTGGTGTGTCGCGATAGATTGCCACGCAGGGCGGAGTGGCGCGTCTCAGTAACGCGTTGCGGGTGCCGGGCAATTCGGACTGCCGCCGCCGGATGCGCCGACTATGGCCGTCGATAACCGCATGCCCCGTGATGGCGATGCGGTGCGACGGTGAGACGCAGGGAAAATGGCGCGCCCGAGACGATTCGAACGTCCGACCACCGCCTTCGGAGGGCGGTACTCTATCCAGCTGAGCTACGGGCGCGTGATTGGGGATTGTCGCATGAACCGTCCATGGTGACGCGTCCAGTCGGCTTCCATGCCTCCTCCTCACGGTTTGCTCGGCATGCGCTTCAACGCATGCCGAAAGCGCAACCCGTTCGACCAGCTGAGCTACGGGCGCGTGATTGGGGATTGTCGCATGAACCGTCCATGGTGACGCGTCCAATCGGAATTGCTGCGTGAACCATCCGTGGTGCAGCTTCCAGTCGGCATCCATGCCTCCTTCTCGCCATTTGCTTGGCATGCGCTTCAACGCATGCCAAAAGCGCAAATCGCTCGACCTCGCGGCTTGCTCGGCATGCGCTTCAACGCATGCCGAAAGCGCAACCCGTTCGACCAGCTGAGCTACGGGCGCGTGATTGGGGATTGTCGCATAAACCCCCATCACACGCCCCGGCACGGACCCGGGTGCCGCGACAGCGAGGGTCGGAGTTGCCAGCCGGCGCACTCGCCCTATTCATCGAATCCATCGCAGAAAATGGTGTCGGCCTGGGCAACGCAGCCCAGCTGCGATTCATAGGCGCCGACGTCGCGCGGACCGAATGCGTTGGGCACGCCGGCCAGGTCCACGTCACGCGGATTGCCGTCCAGGTCGTACGCCCCTGCGGCTGGCGCGAAATCCATGCCGGGAGAACCGAAGGCAAGCCGGTAGTTGCGGCTGAGGCCGTCAACGAAGCTGGGCGTGGCCTGGAGGATGTTGGGCTGAACCGGAAGTCCACCGCTGTTGCTGGAGACGATGTACTCGAAGAAACCTTGCGGAAATTCGTCCACCGAGAAGGCAGGTACGAAGGGTTGCGCAATGATGAGATTGCCAAGCTCGATGTCGTTGCCGGTGCGCACCACGCTGCCGCCGATGGCGTTGTCGGCAATCGTGGTTCCGCGCAAGGTCAGGCCGTGGTCGCCTCCGGTTTGGATGAGGATCAAATCGCCTTCGGCCGAATTGTTCGCGATCAAGGCATTGCGCACGTCGGCGTCGGTATCATCCAGGCGCAACATCTGCGCGGCGACGTTGTCGCGCATGTGCAAGCCGTAAATGCGCAGGAAGCTCTCTTTCCACAGCAACATCGTTGCGCCCTGGGTCGGTTGTCCGCTAGTGTCCTCGGCTACGTTGCGATCCAGGGTGTTGCACTCAAGCCCTTGCGCGCAGGCGACGGCCGGAGGCGACCCAGGTATCCCCGGGCAGCTTGCAGGATCGGTGTAGAGTCGTACGTCACCGCCGATGTCATCCAAACCAAGGTTGTAGTCATCGGTATCGGTGTGGATGGCGCTGCCCGTAGAAGCAATGTTGTCATCGATGCGGAACTGACTTGCGCAAAGGGTCGCGGCTTGCGGATGGTAGCCACTGAGGTCGAATACCACGTTGGGCTGCACGTAGATGCCGCCGCCGGTGAGTGAGGCGGAGTTGTTTGAGATTTGAACGGGCTGTTGCGGGTCGGAGGTGAACAGGTGTGCATAGGCCTCATTCTCATTGTCGGGGCCGGCATTCACCGACAGCCCGCCACCGCGCGCTGCGTCATTGAACGAAATCACGCCGGCACCGTTGTAACCGGGCGAGCTGATGCTGGCCTGTGCCGGTCCGATCACCTCGACGCCGCCGCCATAGCCGTCCAGCGCATGGTTGAACGCGATATAGGTCTGTGGTGAATCGATTCTCAGGTCCGCAGAGCCTTCCACGCGAATGCCGCCACCGGAAGTTTGCGCGGTGTTGTTGAGCACCAGCACGTCGTTGAGGATCGTCAGTACCGCCTGGCCACCCGTGCCACGGAAGTTGATGCCGGCACCATAGCCTGCCGAGTTCAACGAGATCGTGGATTTCTGGATGGTGAGATCCGCGCTACCGGCGTAGTCGATTCCACCGCCGTCGGCGTCGCCGCTGCGGCTGGCGCCACGGATGAACAGGTTCGACAACAGGACACTGGCATTGCCACGGAAGGCAAACACCGCAGCGCCGCCGTTGCCGGCGCCATTGATGGTGGTCAGTTCGTTCTCGACGTCAAAATCGCCGCAATCTTCGTACCCGCCCTGGATGATGACGGATTGGTCCTGTACCACGATGTGCTGGGCGGTGTAGGTGATGTTGCGAGCGATGATAATGCCGTCCGTTCCAGGTGCGGTCGCAGCCGCGTTGACTGCCGCCTGGATGCTGGTGAAGTCGCAGGCGCCATCGCCGCCCACCTCGAACACTTGGTACGCCGCGGCAGGTGAAGCCGCGAACACTGCTGCCGCAAGAAACAAACCCGCCACGCGCTGCCGCCACATGATGTCTCTCCCGTTGCTGTCCTGATCACGGGTAACGCCCTTTGCTGGCAATTTGTGGCACGCCTCCGGAATTGACGGGCTGGATGGGTGGCCGGACGGGATCGGGCAGGGCATTGGCCTGGCTGGCTTGCCCTTCCGCGTTTCCGGTCGCGTGGCTATACTTCGGCGTCCATTCCGGCGTGCCGGCACTCCCGCGGGGCGCGCGCAAGAGGTGGTTCCGTGACCAATCCCGTACCCCAGACCGATGCGGTCTTTCTGAAGCATTTTGCCCAGCTCATCACTTTCCTGGTGGTCGTGTGCATCTTGCTGATCCTGTTGGGCGCCTACATCTACAGCCGGCATCCGTCGCCCGAGAATCCAGCCCAGGCCAAGCTGGTTGACCAGCGCCTTGCCCCTGTCGGCGCGGTGTATGCCGGCGCCACGGGTCAGGCCGCCATCGAAGCCGCCGCTGCCGCTGCCAAGGCCGCCGCCGCATCCGCCGTGGCTTATGGCGGAACCCTCGATGGCAAGGTGATCTTCGACAGCCTGTGCAATGCCTGTCACGTATCCGGAGCGGGTGGCTCACCCACCATGAGCGACAAGGCCAACTGGGCGCCACGCGTTGCCCAGGGCCTGGATACCCTGGTCAAGCACGCCACCGAAGGGTTCACCGGCAAGTCGGGCATGATGCCGGCCAAGGGCGGCAATCCTGCGTTGAGCGATGAGCAGGTGCACGCCACCGTCGAGTGGATGATCAGCCAGGTCAAGTAACCCAGCGCAGGCTTCTGGCCAGGGTCGAAAAGCGCCGCCTTCGGGCGGCGTTCTTGTTTTCAGCAGTGCAGCGATTTCGCCGTGAAGGGGCGGCGCAACGTTTGGCGGGCATCCTCGATTGCACTTTGGTGGTGCAACATAAACGCGAAATGCACCAGGGTGCGCCATATCAACCGGTGCGCACGGCTGGGTGTTGTTCCAACTCCTTGATCATTTGGATATTTATGGCGCGCTGGTGCTTGGCATGGCCGTTGCTATGTTCTTTCGGACCCATTCCCCAACGAGGTAGCCATGACCGCCGTCGCCAAGGTTCTCAAGCTCATCAAGGACAACAACATCACCTACGTCGACCTGCGTTTTGCCGACGTGCGTGGCGTCCATCAGCACATCACCTTTCCGGCCTCCACCATCGACGAGTCAACCTTCGAGGACGGCAAGATGTTCGATGGCTCCTCGATCTCGGGCTGGAAGGGCATCAATGAGTCCGACATGGTGCTGATGCCGGATGCGGAAACCGCCGTGATCGACCCGTTCATGGCCGATCCGACCATCATCCTCAATTGCGACGTGCTTGAACCCAACACCATGCAGGCCTACTCGCGCGATCCGCGTTCGCTGGCCAAGCGTGCCGAGGCCTACCTCAAATCCACCGGCATTGCCGATACCGCGTTCTTCGGGCCGGAACCGGAGTTCTTCGTGTTCGATTCCGTGCGCTTCCAGAACGACATGGGCAAATCCTTCTTCGAGATCGAGTCGCAAGAGGCGGCGTGGTCTTCGGGCAAGCGTTACGAGGAAGGCAACAGCGGCCATCGTCCGGTGGTGAAGGGCGGCTATTTCCCGGCACCGCCGGTGGACGCACTTCAGGACCTGCGCGCCGAGATGTGCAACGTGCTGACCGAAATCGGCCAGACCATCGAAGTACACCATCACGAAGTCGGCAATGCCGGCCAGTGCGAGATTGGTGCGCGCTTCAATACCCTGGTGCGCAAGGCCGACGAACTGCTGATGCTCAAGTACGTGGTCAAGAACGTCGCCCATCGCAACGGCAAGACCGCAACCTTCATGCCCAAGCCCCTGGTCGGTGACAACGGGTCCGGCATGCATGTCCACCAGTCCTTGTCCAAGGGTGGCGTCAACCTGTTCTCGGGCGACCTCTACGGCGGCCTGTCACAGACTGCACTTTGGTACATTGGCGGCATCTTCAAGCACGCCCGCGCGATCAACGCTTTCGCCAATTCCACCACCAACAGCTACAAGCGACTGGTGCCCGGATTCGAGGCGCCGGTCATGCTGGCCTACTCCGCGCGCAATCGCTCGGCCAGCTGCCGCATCCCGTTCGTGACCAATCCCAAGGGGCGTCGCATCGAAATCCGCTTCCCGGATCCGATGAACTCCGGATACCTCACCTTCTCCGCGCTGCTCATGGCGGGCATCGACGGCATCCTCAACAAGATCGATCCGGGCGCACCTTCGGACAAGGATCTCTACGACCTGCCGCCGGAAGAGGAAAAGAACATTCCGCAGGTCTGCTCCAGCCTGGACCAGGCGCTGGAGGCGCTCGACAAGGATCGCGGATTCCTCAAGGCCGGTGGCGTCTTCTCGGACGACCTGATCGATGCCTACATCGAGCTCAAGATGGGCGAGGTGACCCGTTACCGCGCGGCCGCGCATCCGCTCGAGTTCCAGATGTACTACTCGGGCTGACGGCTGCCACCACCCGGCCTGCGCTTGCGGCCGGGTGGTGACGCCTCACGCGCGATAGTCTTCGCGCCAGTCCTGGCTGAATTCCACCAGCTGCGGAAAGAAAGCCTCGAAGGTTTGCGCCAGCTCGTCTTCCAGGCGCGAGATCTCAAGCAGGCCCCGCGCCAGCGGGTTTGATCGCTGCAGGCGTGATCCAACGCCGGACAACACTTCGCTGATCATCTCGCGTTCCGCATAGGCGGCCGGCAGGTGTCGCGCATGCAGGTAGCGGCTGAGGCGACGCAGGGCTTCGGGCAATTCATCATCGTGCTGCCGCAACAATTGCGTCACGCCATCGCTGAACTGCGCCAGCGGCGTCGGTGACCAACGCGAAAAATCGCGGGCCAGCAGGTGATCGAACCAGATGTCGATGAGGATACCTGCGTAGCGGCGATAGGGAGGCTCGAAGGCCGCCTTCAGTGAGCGTACCTCGGGGTGTTGATCGGTGTAACTGTCGATTGCCCGATGCAAGGCGATGCCCTTGCGCACGTCGACGGGTACCGAGGAGTCGATGGCGCCGCGCACGAAATCACCCATCAAGCCGCCCAGCCGGAGTCCGTGCTCCGGTCCGGCCAACAGGGCGTGGGCGAGATGATTCATGCGACGGCACGGTGCGTGGAAGCCTTCACGGTATCATGCGCGCATGACCTCGACGATCCGTGCCGACGTACCCGCCACCTTTCCCGCCGAATCCGCAACATTCCTGCTGCACGGCCCGGTCGGCGCGCTTGAAGTTGCCTGTGAGCCTGCCGATTCCGAAAGCGAAGCGCGCGATGGCATCGCCGTCATCTGCCATCCGCATCCCTTGCATGGCGGCACCATGCACAACAAGGTGGTCACCATCACCGAACGCGCTCTGCGCGAGCTGGGCCTGGACACCGTGCGCTTCAACTTTCGCGGAATCGGAAACTCCGCAGGCACATTTGATGACGGCGAGGGGGAAAGCGAAGATCTCGCCCGCGTGGTCGATTGGGCGCGTCGCGTGCGGCCGGGTGCCGATCTCTGGCTGGCGGGATTCTCCTTCGGCAGCTATGTGGCCCTGCGCAATGCCCAGCGACTCGATGCCGATGCGCTGATCACCATTGCGCCGCCGGTGGGACGCTGGCAGTTTGAAAGCATCGAGCTTCCGGATTGTCCGTGGCTCGTCGTGCAGGGAGAGGAAGACGAGGTGGTCGATGCGAACGCGGTGTTTGAATGGATCGAGCAGCTTGACGTTTCCCCACAATTGGTGCGCATGCCCGAGACCAGCCACTTCTTCCATCGCCGCCTGATGGACCTGCGTGGCGCCATCAAGAACGGCATGCGGGAATACCTCCCCGCGCCACGCCATCAGGCATGAGTCCCCCGTCCATGGTGCCGAGCCAGCGCTACGCACAAGGCGTTGCCGAACGGCAGTGGCAATCCGATCCGGCCCAGCAGGATGTACTGGTCGCCCTGGATCGTATCCACACCCAATTGATCGCCGCATCGCCGCCTGCCTTTTGGCAGAAGCTGCTCGGGGCAAGGCAGTCCGCGGTGCGTGGTTTGTATCTGCATGGCAGCGTGGGTCGCGGCAAGACCTTCCTGATGGACCTTTTTTTCGACGGCTTGCCGGTCGAAACGAAGACCCGTGTCCACTTCCATCGCTTCATGCAAGGCATCCATGCCGAGCTGCGCTCCCTCTCGGGGCAGTCCGATCCATTGCGCACGGTTGCAGAAAGGATTGCCGCGAAAACCCGCGTGTTGTGCCTGGACGAGTTTTTCGTGCTCGACATCGGCGATGCCATGATTCTCGGCAATCTGCTCAAGGCGTTGTTTGCCAACGGCGTCTGCCTGCTCACCACATCCAACACCGCGCCTGCGAACCTGTATCGCAATGGCCTGCAACGTGATCGCTTCCTGCCGGCCATTGCCCTGATTGAACAACACTGCGAAGTCATCGAAATGGTTTCACCGACGGACTGGCGACTGCGCGCCTTGAAGCAGGCACCTGTCTACCTGGTTCCTCCGGATGCCCATGCGGAGCGCGCATTGCTGGCCATCTTCCATCGCGTTGCACATGGGCACGAGCGAGAGAATTTCATCCTCGACATCAACGAACGTCCGGTGCATGTGAAGCGCGAAGGCGATGGTGCCGTCTGGTTTGATTTCGAAGCCATCTGCGAAGGGCCGCGCGGAGTGGCCGACTACATCTACCTTGCGCGCTCCTACCACACGGTATTGATCTCCGGAGTCCCGCAGTTCACGCCACAGACCGAAGATGCCGCGCAGCGCTTTGTCGAGTTGGTCGACGAGTTGTATGACCGTGGCGTCAAGCTGGTGCTGTCGGCGGCGCTGCCGATTGTCGAGCTGTACGACGGCAATCGCCATCGGGCAGTGTTTGCGCGCACCGAATCGCGCCTGATTGAAATGCAGAGCGAGGACTACCTGGGCCGCGAGCACCACGGCTGAGCGAGGTCGGGTTGAAACCTGACGCAAGGCTGAAGAAGTGCCGCTCCTCCTGAGTCGGTCGATGGATGTACGTGTAGTACCTTGATTCCGATCATGGTTCGACGGGCTCACCACGAACGGTACCTGCGGAAGGTCTGATCAAGTATTGTCGCGAGCAAGCTCGCTCCCACAAAATCAAGCAATGGTGGGAGCGAGCTTGCTCGCGACGAATGAGTTCCGTACTTGTTCAGAGTTTCCCTACTTGCTCAACGTTGCCAAAATCAGCACAAAGCGACCTCGTGCCTGATGCCGATGCTGCTGTAGGTCGGGCTTCAGCCCGACACAAGATTGGCGCGAGGCGACTGCTTGCATCGTGACCCTGCTTGGGTTTGACTGCGCGTTCAATTCCGGAGGACAACATGAAACTTTCGATGATCGCGAGCGCATTGGGCCTGGCCTTGTCTTCCACAACCGTCATCGCCGTGGAACCTGATGTATCTGCGCTGGTCAACGATCGCCTCGACCACATCACCCAGATGCGTCGCGATTTCCACCAGTATCCGGAACTGAGCAATCGCGAAGTGAAGACGGCTGCCAAGGTGGCGGTGGAATTGAAGAAGCTCGGATACACCGTGCAAACGGGCATTGCCCACACCGGCGTGGTCGGCATCCTCGACAGCGGCAAGCCGGGACCGAAGCTGGCCATCCGTGCCGACATGGATGCGCTGCCGGTTGCCGAAGAAGTCGATCTGCCTTTCGCATCGAAAGCCAAGGGCGAGTACCTCGGCAAGGAAACCGGAGTGATGCATGCCTGCGGCCATGACGTGCACATGGCGACCACCCTGGGCGTGGCCAGCGCGCTGGCGGCAACGCGTGATCAGTGGTCAGGCTCGGTGATGATGATCTTCCAGCCGGCCGAGGAAGGCTCGCCTCCCGGTGAGGAAGGCGGAGCACCCTTGATGGTAAAGGAAGGAATCTTCAAGGACTTCAAGCCGGATGCGATCTTCGGCATGCATGTCACTTCAACGTATCCGGTCGGCACCGTGGCGGTGCGACCCGGCGGCATCATGGCCAGTTCGGACACCTTGCGCATGGTGGTGCATGGTCGACAGACCCACGGCGCAACACCCTGGCGCGGCATCGATCCGATCGTGGCGGCCGCGGATATCGTGATGTCCGCGCAAACCATCGTCAGTCGTCGCCTTGATCTCAACAAGGAACCCGCCGTGCTCACCTTCGGCATTTTCGATGCGGGACAGCGCTTCAACATCGTACCCGACACCGCTTCCCTGCAAGGCACGCTTCGCACCTTTGATGCCGGCATGCGTGACCAGGCACTCGCCGAGTTGCGCAACCTCGCCGAACACGTAGCCAAGGCGCACGGTGCCAGCATCGACATGCAGGTGCCGGTCGAGGGCAACAGCAATCCGGTTACCTACAATGATCCGGCGCTGACAGCCCGCGTGATTGCGAGCATGAAATCCGTGCTCGGCAATGAGGGTGTGCTCGATGCGCAGCGTTGGACCGCATCGGAAGATTTCCCGCATCTGGGCATCGGCGCCGATGCGCCCAGCGTGTATTTCTTCGTGGGTGGAACGTCCAAGGGCGTGGACACGGAAACGGCACCCGCCAACCATTCGCCGCGTTTCTTTGTCGATGAAGGTGCGCTACGCACCGCGACCGAGGCCATGCTGCAGGCCAGTCTCGATTTTCTCCAGCCCGCCCGATAAGCGCCGCTGTCGGCCCGGGTTTTGCCTTGAGCCGGCCTACGACAGGCGGGTTGGAGTAGGTCGGTTCAAGCGGCGCAGCCGCAGAACCGACGATGCCATCCAAGTCGGTGCGATGCTTTGGGGCATGCCGCTGTCGGCTCCGGCTTTGCCTTGAGGCGACCTACGCGTCGGCTTCCCCGCGCGGCGGCATGATGTCCGTGATCGCCTGCACGCGCGCCTTGCGTTGTGCTTCGGCAATGGCCGGGCCCTGCAAGCCTTTCTCGACAAAAGGCGCGGCCTTCACATCCATGGTCGCGACGAACGCTGCGCGCAGAAACTCGCCTTGCGGGTAATCCGATTCCGCGCAGCCCAGGCGACCGCGCTTGTCTGCCTCGCAGACGGTGAGGAATTGCACCAGGCGCTGCGGCTTGCGGAAGGCGTCGAGCTTTTCGAACAGCTCAAGCACGGTCTGTGGCCGCAATTCCAGCGCTCGATGCGCGAGCAGATGCAAGCGGCAACTCAGGATGGCGAGGTCGGCGTGTTCGTTCGGTACGCGCAGGCGTTCGGCGACGGCTCGCAGCGGTGCAACGCCACGCTCCTCGTGCATGATGTGTCGCGGCAGTTCTTCGACGGGTGTCAGCGCCTTGCCCAAATCATGGGTCAGTGCGCAAAAACCGATCAGGTCATCACCCGGCGCCAGTCGTGCGGCCATGTCGATCACCATCTGCGTGTGCACGCCGGTGTCGATTTCCGGATGATACTCGGCACGTTGCGGTACGCCGTACAGCGCATCGATCTCCGGCAACACCACGCGCAACGCGCCGCAGGCCCGCAGGCAATCGAGGAAAGCCGAGGGCGTCGGCTCACCCAGGGCCTTGCGCAACTCCGCCCATACGCGTTCGGGCACCAGGTGTTCAACTTCACCGGCCGCAACCATATCGCGCATCAGTTCCCGCGTTTCATCGGCCACCCGGAATCCAAGCGGGGCAAAGCGGGCGAGGAAGCGCGCCACGCGCAACACGCGCACCGGGTCTTCGGCAAAGGCGGGTGAGACATGGCGCAGAACGCGGTCCCGCACGTCTGCCGCGCCGTGATGCGGATCGATCAGCTTGCCGTCCTCGTCCTCGGCCATGGCATTGATGGTGAGGTCGCGTCGGCCGAGATCATCTTCGAGCGTGACCGAAGGATCGGTGTTGAAGGCAAAGCCGTGATAACCCGGCGCGGTCTTGCGTTCGGTGCGCGCCAGCGCGTATTCCTCGTTGGTTTTGGGATGCAGGAATACCGGGAAGTCCTTGCCGACCGCGCGATAACCAAGGCGCAGCATCTCGCCCACCGTTGCCCCGACCACAACGTAGTCGATGTCCTTGACCGCGCGCCCCAGCAGCTTGTCGCGGACTGCGCCGCCCACCCGATAGATCTTCATGGAGCGATTGTGCCAGAGCATTGCGCAAGCCCTTCAATCATCACGCACGACGGATCGACCCTGAAGCCTGTCCTGAGCTCGACGAAGGGGGCCTGCTACCGAGGCGCTTTCGCCAGCAGCGCCGGCACGATCAATTCCATCGGCGTGGCGACAATGCCCAGTTCACCGAGGCCATCGCGCGTACCCACCGAATCGATCAGAAGCGAGCGGAAGTTGTCGCGCGAGATCGGCTTGCCCGGCAGCCATTCACCGACCCGGGCCTGCAACGCGCCGAGCGCATCCGGCAAGCCGATGATCCAACGCCGCATGCCGCGCAGCTGGGCAGTCCAGCGCACCAGATCCTTCAACGCGATCACGCGCGGGCCGAACAATTCATAGCTGTGCCCGATGGAATGCGGATGCACCAGCGCGCGCGCAAACGCTTCGCTGACATCTCCGACAAACACCGGCGCAAAACGCGCTCCGGGTCGAGCCAGCGGCAACACCGGTGTCAGTGTCAGCAGTGCGGCAAAGCGTGTGAACAAGCCGTCGTCGCGACCGAAGATCACCGATGGCCGAAAGATCGTCCATGCCAGGCCGGAATTGCGTACCCGCGCTTCCGCCTCGGCACGTGTGCGCAAGTAGTGGCTGCTGCCTTCGCCGGCGCGCAAGGCACTCATCTGCAGCAGGCGTGGCACGGAGTTCGCCTTGCATGCGGCAATCAGGGTTTCAGTCAACACCACATGCGCCTTGTGGAACCCGCTGCCATCGCTGCCACGTTCGTTGAGGATGCCGACCAGGTTTATGGCCGCATCTGCGCCAGCCAGGGCGCGCGCCAATGCGGCGGCATCATGCACATCGCAATTGTCGATGCGTACCCGTGGCAACACGCTCAACTCGCGCTTGCGGTCGCGATTGCGCGAGAGCACGCGGATGCTGTGGCCGTCCGCATGCAGTCGCGCAACCAGATGGCGACCGACGAACCCGGTTCCGCCAAGGACAACGATGCGAAGCGGTTTCATGAATCGTTCTCCGTGCGGTGATCGAAAGCTGCGCCGTGCACCGTATCCTGATCAGGGCTGGGCAGCCGGAATCGTGGCGGCGGGTGCAGGTGTCACCGCGCAGAGTACCGCTTTGCGCGGCGAATCGTCCTTCGGTGACTGGTAGGCCTGGCCAACCTTGGGCATGCGCGAAGACAGCGGCAGTGCCTTGCCATTCATGCGCCAGTCGTAGATCACGCTGAATGCGAGCACGCGGGCGACATAGTCGCGGGTTTCCTTGTACGGGATCGTTTCAATGAAGAAATCCGGTTCCAGGCTGCCGCGTGCTTCCAGCCAGCGTTTCACCGGCGCGCCGCCGGCGTTGTAGGCGGCACTGGCGAGCCAGGGGCTGCCGGAATACTGGTTGGCCATCTGGCCAAGGAAGCGCGTGCCGAGCTTGATGTTGTACTCGGCAACGAACAGGTCGCTGGGTCGCTGGTAAGGGAGCTTGGCGTCCCTGGCGACCTTCCTCGCCACTTCCGGCAGCAGTTGCATCAGTCCGTAGGCATCGGCATGCGATCGCGCGTCGGTCATCCACGCGCTCTCGGCGCGGATGATGGCGTACGACCACGCCGGGTCGATGCCTGCCTGGCGCGAGGAACGCAGCACGTCGGATTTTTCCCCGAGTGGAAAACGCTGGTCGTAGAAGGTGAGCGAATCCTTGGATGCGGAGAAGAGGAACACGGCGCGATCCAGCCAGCCGCGGGCATTGGCTTCACTTGCGGCCAGCCGTTGCAGGGCGACGGGAAGTTTCGCCATCGCAAAGTTCCATTCACGCCGCGCCTGTCGCAGATTGCCCAGGGCATGCAGTTCAAAGGACCGGGCCAGATCGGGCTGTTCGTCAATCGCCTTGCGTGCCGCCGCATCGGATTCCGGGCGCGAAGGGCAGATGGAATACGGCGCGCCGATCCAGTCGGCGGCAAGGAATCCGTGGAAATTGGCTTCCCTGGCGACGTCGGCAAAGATCGTGGTCGCTTCCGCTTCGCGATCCAGCTTGGTCAATACGCGGGCGCGCAAGTAGCGCCAGCGCGCGTCGGCGCGTTGCTCGTCATCCATGTCATCGAGGGCTGCCAATGCTTCTGGCCAGTCCTGGTTGGCCAGCGCAAGCCGCACATGCCATTCACGCGAGCTGGCGTCCTTGGCATCCTCAGGCAGTGCCTTGAGACGCGCCATGCCATCGGCTTCGTAGCTGGCTGCGCGATACACGGCAAGCGCATTGAGCACGCGGCCCTTCTGCGCCTCATCCCATTTGAAGCGATCGCCCAGGCGAGCCCAGGCGGTGACCGCGGAGGCCGTGCTGCGCCGCGCGTGGCGCATCATGGCGTAGGAAATGGCATCGCGATTGCGCGCGTTGTCGGGCCAGCTGGTTGCCTTGTCCAGGCTTGGACCGGGGTCGAGCACGCTCGCAGCGATGCGTTCGGCCTGGGCGCGTTGTGGTCCATCGAGCAATGCTGCCGCGCGACTGGCCGTGCCCGAATTGGCGGCCGCAGCGGCCGCTTCGATGCGCTGCCAGATCACGGCATCCGTCAACTGGCCGTTTTGCCGCGCCCAGGCAAACAACGCCTCGCAGATCTCCGGGGTCGGGCGCGGCACCTGCCACAACCCGGCAAGGTCCTGGGCGTAGTCAGGCAATTCGCCATTGGCAATGCGCGCGCGCTGGAATGCGCAACGCAGGTCGATATCTTCGCTGCCTTTCCATAGCGCGCGGAAATCGCTCCAGTTTTCCGCCTTGGCCAGTGCGCGCAGCAGGGTTTCGGTCAGTTCCGTGGCAACCAGGCTGTCCGGCCAGCGCGTGTTGAAGGCCTGGACTTGCTCCAGGGTGGGCTGACCCTTGCGGCGCTCAAGCGCAGCGCGCTCCAGATAAGGCAGCAGCGGGTAATTGCCAAGGTCGCCGAGGTAGCGTTTCCAGGCATCGCCCGGCTCATGCGCAATTGCGTCCATGGCACTTCGATAATGCTCACGCTGGGTCTGGATATCCGCAGCAGAAACGGACAGGGCAGTAGCGCCCAGGGCCAGCGCACAGGCCAGGGGGATCAGGGGTTTGCAGAACCGATGTGTTGGGATTGGCATGGCTGGAGTTTACCGCGATGCAGCATTTTGCCCAGTCGCAAGCGCGTGTATCCGCCTGCAGGCCCGATGGCCGTATCCACCTTCGGGCGCACCGGGGAACATTGGGTTGTGGCGGATGCGCGCGGGAACCGACGCTTATGCGAAATCTGCCTTTGCCTGCTCTGGATTTGCGGATCAGGATATGGCACTTTTATTACGATTGCTTTACATTTTTTTTATTTTCGTGCGCCGGAGGTTCAGTCCGGCGTGCTCGCTTGTAGTCAAGTTCATCCACCTGGAGGCAATTCCATGAACTATCGATTGGGTCGAATCAGCGGCGCAGTGAGTGCCGCGCTTGCTGCAGGAATGATTGCGTTGCCGGCATCGGCAGTGTTTGCCCAACAAACCGAACGGGGCGACGATATCCAGCGCCTCGAAGCGATCCAGGTCACGGGTTCGCGTATCAAGCGGGCGGAAATCGAAGGCCAGACGCCGGTGCAGGTGATCACTGCCGCCGATATCGAGGCCACCGGCCTGGGTTCCATCGGTGATGTGATCCAGCGCCTGTCGGTGAGCGGTTCCTCGCTCAACACCAAGTTCAATTCCGCGGGCAACTTCGGCTTCAGTCCCGACGGCAGCGGTGTCGGTTCGGGTTCGACCACGATTTCCCTGCGCAACCTCGGCGCCAAGCGCACCCTGATCCTGGTGGATGGCCTGCGTTGGGTCAGCGAGTCTTCGGCCTCGGGCGTGTCGGCCGCGGTTGACCTCAACACCATTCCCGCAAGCGCAGTGGATCGCATCGAGATCCTCACCGACGGCGCTTCCTCGCTGTACGGTTCGGATGCCATTGCCGGTGTGGTCAACGTCATAACCAAGAAGAAGGGTGACGGCGGTGCCGCGCGCATTTACTACGGCGATCATTCCACCGGCGATGGTGAAACCAACCAGGCCAATGTCTCGCTCGGCGGCAGTGCCGAGAAGTTCGATTTCTTCGTTGACTTGAGCTACTACGACCAGAAGCGCATCAGCTCGAATGACTGGGAGCAGTCGCGCTATCCGACACCGGGCATCGATGGCACGGTCAATCCGGGAAGCTGGAGCTCGGCTACGCCCAATGGCCGCCAGGTGTTTGCCCCGGCGGATCCGAATGAAACCTTTGGCGGCCTGTGTCCGATCGACGGCGGCGCCTCGTTCTGCAACCTCTCCGGTGATGGAGCCGGTGGCTTCCGCCCGTGGACCAATGCCGAGCGCTTCAATTTTGCGCCCTACAACCTGCTGCTGACGCCATCCAAGCGCACCGGCCTGTTCGCGCAGGGCACTTACCGCATCAATGATTCGGTGAGCTGGAACCTCAAGGGCAGCTACACCAAGCGTGAATCGGTCAACCAGGCGGCGCCGGAGCCGATCTTCCTCGGTTCCGAAGCGGGCAGTGGCGGCCTGGCCGATACCGTGGGTATCGATGCGACCAATCCGTACAACCCGTTCGGCACGATTTCGCCTAACGGCTCGTTCATCACGCGTCGTCCGGTGGAGGGTGGCCCGCGCGTGTTCCGCCAGGAAGTCGATACCAGCTACTTCACCACCGGCCTCAATGGCGACTTCAATGCCGGTGACCACCAGTATTTCTGGGATGTCAATTTCGTCAGCGCCGAAAACAAGGCCACGCAGACCGTCAACGGCACCTACAACATCGCCCACATTGCGCGCGCCCTGGGGCCGATCGCGGACTGTACCGCGCCCTGCGTTCCGCTCGATCTGTTCGGCGGCCCGGGTTCGATCACCCAGGAAATGCTCGACTACATCCAGTTCATCGAGAACGATCGCAGCAACCAGAAGCTGACCTCGTGGACGGCCAATATCTCCGGTGACCTGTTCGACATGCCGGCCGGCGCGCTGGCATTTGCCGGTGGCTACGAGCACCGCAAGCAGGAAGGCTCGTACACGCCGGATTCCATCGTCACCGCCGGCGAATCCAACGGCGTGCCGTCCGGTCCGACCAGTGGCGACTACTCGGTCAACGAGTTCTATCTTGAGCTCAATGCACCGATCCTCGCCGATGTGGCGGCGGCCAAGCGCCTGGACCTGAGCGTGGCCACGCGCTTCTCCGATTACTCGAACTTCGGCAACACCACCAACAGCAAGCTCGGTTTGCGTTGGCAGCTGAACGACGACCTGACCTTGCGCGGCACCTGGGCCGAAGGCTTCCGTGCGCCGTCCATCGGCGAGTTGTACGGCACCTTCGCCCGCTTCGATGCGCAGATCCAGGATCCCTGCAACGGTGCCACCGGGCAAATCGGTGCCAACTGCGCAACCCTGGGCGTGCCTGATCCGGCCAGTTTCGAGCAGGCCAATTCGCAGATCTCGGTGGTCACCGGTGGCAATATCAACCTCGACCCGGAAACCTCGAAGAGTCTGACCGTCGGTGCCGTGTACAGCCCGAGTTGGGGAGCAGACACCAGCTGGTCGCAGAAGCTCGATTTCGAACTGACCTACTACCGCATCCGTATCGAGGACGCGATCCAGGCCGCTGACGCCCAGACCCAACTTGACCGCTGCGTGGCGACACTTGATCCGATTTTCTGCGACGGCATCACGCGTTCCTCTGGCGGCAACATCAACGGCTTCGACAACACCCTGTTCAACCTGGGCAAGATCAACACCCGTGGCTTCGACTTTGGCGTCAACTGGTTGGGCAACGAGACCGGCATCGGCACCTTCGGCGCCAGTCTGCAGACGACGCACGTAACCAGCTACAAGGCGGTTGCCACCGACTCGGGACTTGCCGAGCCGCGTCGTCCCGGCGTGGAAACCAACGACAGCGCCATTCCGGAATGGCGGACCACGGCACGCCTCAACTGGAATCTCGGCAACTTTGGCGTGAGTTGGTCGGCGCGCTATATCTCCGACCTGACTGAATCATGCGATACGGTCAGCGGTTTCGAAAACTGCAGCAATGCAGCCGCCGGAACCAATCATCTCGGTGGAACCACCTTCCATGATCTGCGTGCAAGCTGGAAGCTGCCGACCCAGTTCAACATGACCCTGGCCGGCGGCATCAACAACATCACCGACAAGGAGCCGCCGATCTGCCAAAGCTGCTCATTGAACGGTTACGACGCATCGACCTACGATCTGCCGGGTCGCTTCAGCTACGTGGAAGCCAGCATCAAGTTCTGATCCTGCGTTTCATGAGCAAGAAAAGGGCCGCCATGGGCGGCCCTTTTCATTTCGCGGACGTGATCTCACCTGAAACAGGTGCACCGCATGTTCTGCTGCCCCTCCATATGAACAAGGTGAAGCCGATGCTGCTGCTGCCGCTTGAACTGGATCACATCGTGTTGCGCAAGCTGCACACGGGTGACCTGGATGCGTTC
>ERZ795061.606-NODE-606-length-36245-cov-9.263636_pt1 | contig 36245 bp, 31 predicted proteins | sample MGYA00375145_ERZ795061 | MGnify/ENA primary metagenome ERZ795061 (study PRJEB30190, sample SAMN05720144) | anaerobic digester metagenome | isolation source: active sludge of municipal wastewater-treating anaerobic digesters | place: USA | collected 2014-12-22 ... | reverse complement strand
ATCCGCCATGCCGGGTAGGCCAGCCCGGCGAGGCCCAGGAGAAATACGATCCGGATGATCCAGGTCGACACCGGCGGTTCCAGCGCCGAGTAGGCAAAGGCCTCGTTTTTTTTATGCGGGCCAGCCTTGAAGGAGACCATTCCCGCCGACTGGTCGAGGGTACTCCGTATGTCGTAGGCCGGGGGAAGGCTGTAACGGTTCCCGTAATAGAGCCGGATCCCTCCGGCCGGCCCCTTCTTCCATTCCTCGCGAGGCGGCAGCTCGAACACCAGTTCCTCCCGGGGAACATACACCGTGAAGGATGAGAGGGTGAGGGGCCTGTCGTCGCCGTCGATAATAACGAGCTTGAGGGAGCCGGTGACAGGCATGTTAAGGTCGATAACCTGCGTTTTCGGGTCCCCGCTGTTCCGCGAGAGACGGGCGGTCATGACGCGGTAGTAGGATTTTTCCCCGACGCCGATGGCGTGTATCTCCATGAGACGGTTGTACCGCGCGTCATCGAAGGACATGACCAGTCGGCTGATTTTCCTGCGGCCGCTGTTATTATAGTAATACACGCTTCCCCGCAGGTCGCTGTCCCTGTCTTTCACGATCGACTTCACCGGCACGGTGATGACGTAATAGGACTGCTTCCTGACCGCCGAATAATATGCCTTCGGAAAATTGAAGTTCTGCCGCGCATTGATGCGGATGCGGACAAAACGGCGGTCGCCCATGGCAAACCTGATGACGTTCCCCCGGCTTCCCTGGTAGCTGAAGACGGCGTAGTTCCCGGCGGATTCCCACTCTCCCGCCTTCCTGCCGGTTTCCACCAGGGCCGAGGCCTCGAACTGGGTGTCGGCGGTTATTTCAATGCCGTTGTACTCCGCCCCTGCCGGCGGCTCCGGGAGCTTCAGCACGCAGGTGACGCTCCGGGTGTCCGCCTGGCGGTAGATGACTTCCGGCATCGTGGCGCCGGAAAGCTTCGGATCGTCAACGGCCATCCTGGTCATGTGGGGAAGGGTGCTGCCGTTCCAGACAACGCGGTAATCAGGCCCGCTGCCGAAGCGGATCATATCATCGTCAAGAAACAGCCTGCCGTAGGCCGGGAGGGGCGCCCGGTCCTCCTGCGCAGGCTCCGAGAAGGCAATATCCTTATAGTAGTGCCAGCTGGAAGCGCGGAAGGTTTCCGCCGTTGCCGCAGCGGACCCCGGCCCGAAGGCATAGGCGAGCAGCCCCAGGCCCGCGAGGACCGTGAAGGCGGCCGCGGACCCCTTCTTCGGGAATATGCGGTCATGGAACTTCTGGTAGATGATGCTCAGGGCGACCATGGCGACGCCGAGGGTGAAGCCGGCGATTATCTTGACGAGCTTGCTCATGGTCCAGATGTCATGGAGGTAGAACTTGAGCACCACCAGGCCGGCCAGGACGATGCCGCTGATGCGCATCATCTTCTGCTTCCTTGCGAGGCCGATGACGAAAAAGATCGCGGCGTAGAGCGAAAGCACGTATGAATATCCCAGGTTGCGGTAATGAGGGTCGTCCGCGAAGTTGAAGTTTTCCTTGAGGCTGCCGATGATGATCGTGACCATGGCGGCAACGGCAAAGCCGATCATGAAGCGGCCCATGGGCTCCTTCATCTGTATGAGATAGGCGGCCGCGAGGAAACAGGCGGCCAGGACGAACATGACGAAGCGCACGTTGACGATGACGGTGAAGCCCGCGGGGGCCTGCTCGATGAAATAGAGCCGTATAAGGGCGGCCGTCCAGAAGGGGAGCGAAGCGATGAGGCATTCCCGCGACCGCCAGAAGGCGCCCATGGCGGACAGGACCCCGGCGAAGGCGATCCATGAAACGGTGATATATCTCCCCTCGGCGAAATCGGTGACCGCGGCGAAGAGCGCGGCGATAAAGAAAAGCACCAGCATCGACCTAATGACTACCAGACGGTTTTTCATTGCCGACTCCCTTTGAATAGTGATTGAAGATATGGTACGACAGCGCGAGCATTCCCGCGGTGAAAAGGATAAAATGCGGCCTGAGGGTCCGGTGAAACTCGTTGACGGTCCATATTCCCAGCCACAGGAACAGGGCGATGTTGGCCGGCAGGAGAACGAGTCCGGCCCTGCTGACCGAGCGCCAGACGCGCGGGTTGACCGCTATCTCGACAGCCATGAAGAGCAGAAAGACATAGAGAATGAAGACGAAGGGCACCGTGAAACTGCTCCGGGAGAGGTTCTCCGCGGCCCAGATGGCATAGACCAGGACGTCGGCGCCCAGGAGGACGAAGGGGGCGACGCGCCAGTACCGCCTGAAGCTGATGGCCAGGAAGCCCGCGTTGATAACGGCGATATAGCCGAAGAGGAAGCGGTACGAATTCTCTCCCCGCGACATGAGGACCGGCGCCAGGAACGCGCCGGCGAGACTGAACAGGTAGAGGATCTGGCTGTCCGCCCGGACGGCGATCAGGGCGATGCACGCGCTCAGTATAAACAGAGCGATGAAGGTCTCCTCGCGGCCGAGAAGGCCGTAAAAATAATACGCGCCGAAAACGGCCACGTACAGTATGGCGCAGCCGGTTCCGATGATCGAATGCGAGATAATCCGGAGCCGGCCCCGGGCCAGGTGCAGTCCGAACGATGCCCCGCCGAAGCCGGCGACAAGGCCCGTGTAGATCCTTCCCGATTCGTTTATCCACTGCCGGTCAAAGGCGTACTTGATGAACCATGCCGTGGCCAGGACCAGGGTGAGGAGCCCCAGCTTACCGATGATGTTGCCCCCGATGAGAGGCTCGAATTCCGGCACGATCCTGGTCCTGATGTAATTCCCTATCCGGGATTCTTTCCGGGGTTTTTGCCGCGGCGGTGGCGCTTCCGCCGGCGGTTTTGCCGCGGCGCCGGTCTCATCGAGCTTTTTCTTTATGGAGTCAAGCTCCTGCTGGAGGGCGTTGACCCGGGCGCGCAATTCATTGATCTCATTCTGGTTTGCCATGACCTCTCTCCCCGCTGTTGACGTGAGGCGCGATAAACCGAAACGCGGATGATTATACCTGCCTATCGGATATTGTGCAAGTATTTTCCGGTGGATGGCTCCCCTCTTTCCCATGGCCGCATTTCCCGGTATGTGACGGCGCGTGGTCCTGGTCCTCTGCTGCCGTCGGTTGAGGGCAGGGGCACTAAAAGGGTGATCTGCACATAAAAAAAATTTTATTGCAATGGCCGGCGGTATTGCGGTAGTATATGCAAATCCACAATTCAATGCATATGGTGCCCGTCGAACATTACGCCGTTCCAAGGCGGCATAACGAGGTGTGCGTATGCTGTTTTTTAGACATGGCAGCAGAATAAAGAGATTCCTGTACCTCTCCGTGCTTTTCGGCATCTTCATGGGGACCGTATTCCCCTTCTATGCCGCTATCTTTGTCAAGACCTGGGAAAGTTCCCGCATGCTGGTGTTTTTCTGCGCGGGGTGCGTGGTAGCAGGCATTCTGGTCGGCGCAGTGAGCTATATCATCTTCAAGGTGACGATACTCAATATCATAAAGGATCTCACCGTTCAATTCAGGCAGATTGCGGACGGTGAAGGGGATCTTACGGTCAGGGTTGACTGCGCCTCCGATGATGAGCTGGGCATCCTGACGGAAAGCTTCAATACCTTCATCGAAAGAATCAGGGCCGTTATCAAAGATGTCATGGGCCTTATCGAAGAGGTGGACGGTTTCCTTGGGAACATGACTCAGGCCACAGCGTCGCTGAACGAAAACATGCAGGGCCTGGCCGCGTCCTCGGAAGAGATCACCGCATCTATCGAGGAAATCTCCGCCGGCGTCGATAATGTCGTCGGAAATTCCAAGAGGCAGAATGACAGCATTGCCGACCTTGTGGAGCAGATGAAAAACATGGGGGGGATCATCAGGGAAGTTGATGTTATGGTCTCGGAGACCCATGGCCTCTCGGAGAAGCTTACGGGCCAGGCCATGGCCGGCAATGAGTCGATGGAGGGCATGACCGACACCTTGAGGAAAATTATTGAAAGTTCCCGGGAAGTGACAAGCATAATTGAGATCATCAATGATATCTCGGAAAAGATAAACCTGCTTTCCCTGAACGCGGCCATCGAGGCAGCCCGGGCAGGGGATTACGGCAGGGGCTTCGCCATCGTGGCGGACGAGATTTCGAAGCTTGCCGATCAAACCGCGTCGAGCGTGAAGGAAATAAGTTCCTATATTGATATAAACAATAATGAAATCGCCGTCGGCATGTCCACCATATCGGGCTCGATCGACATGATAAGAAAGATAACGGAGGGGGTTAACTCCATAAGCGGGAAGATGAGCGCGGTATTCACGCACACCAGCAGGCAGATTGAAATAGACCGGAATCTGGAGAGGGTGGCCATGACGGTAAAGGATCTCTCGGATCAAACCATGGCGGCAACGGAGGAACAGAAAAGCGCTTTCATGGAAAGCGTCCGGGCGATATCGAACATAAGTGAATTGAACCAGAATAACGCAGAGGCGTCGCGCGCTCTTGAGGTGAAATCGCGCGATCTCGGCGCCATGGTCAGGTCCATCAGCAGCAAGATGGCTTTTTTTAAATATTAGTGCCGTCTTACTGCGAACCGGAAGGCATTGCGCCTCCCGGACCGCCGATCCCTGAATACTTCGACAGGCGGTCCTTGACATATTCCAGGTATGATCCGACGTACTGATCGTATTTGAAGTAGCCCTTGTTCGCTATGGAGCCGTCCGGGTTGTACATGGTGCCGACACCGTGCATCTTACCGTCTTCCCACTGTCCGACATACTTGCTCCCGCCGGCAAAGGTCATGGTGCCCTTGCCGCTCCTCCTGCCGTCCCTGAACTGGCCGACATACCTGTCGCCGTTGGGCCATGTATACGTTCCCTTGCCGTGCAGCTTGCCTTCTTTCCACTGGCCTTCGTATTTGACGCCGTCGGAATAGGTGATGGTCCCCCGGCCGTGCATGATATCGTCTTTGAACTCGCCGCTATACCTGTGGCCGGCTGCGAATGCCAGGGTTCCCTGGCCGTGCCTGACGCCTTTTTTAAACTGGCCGGTATACTTGTCGCCGTTGGAATACGTGTAGGTTCCCTGGCCGTTTACGCAATCCCCCGAGATGCAGTCGGCATAGGCATGGCCGGAAAGGGCTGCAAAGAGCAGGGAAATCAATGCGATGTATGTCTTCATGGTTGACCTTTTTCCGCAATTAATTGGAATTCGTGCGATACTAGCAGTACGTGGACATTTTTTTCAAGTATTGTTTCACAACCGGAGATATTTTTTAAAACGAGTCAGAAGAAAACCCCGGCCCTTCCGCCAGGGCATGCTTTTTTTAGCGCCATTCCATAAATCGGTTTGACAATTCTTCCTGCCAGGCGCGTAATAAAGGTACAGGATAAACAGGCGCCGGTCTGAATTTGTCCATGCCGCCTGGGGTCTGCAGGGCGGAATCGGCGGCATGGCACGATAAAACCGCGGTCAGCAGAAGTCCTGAACATTCTTCACCCAACATTACACCCCGGAGGTAGGTATGATCAAAAAACTTGTGCCCCTTTCCATTATCGCGGTCCTCTGTATGTGCGGATGCGGCAAATACAGCGATGTCAAGTCAGTCATAAAGGATATTATAAAGGCAACCGATGCCTGCACTGCGGACATGCAGAAAGCGAAAAGCGGGAAAGAGGCCGCAGTCGCCCTGGACGCCTATACGGCAAAGATGTCTGTCCTGAGGCCCAAGATGAATGAACAATTCAACAAGTATCCCGAGCTCAGGACCTCGAGGCCGAAGGAACTGACCGATATCATGGAGGAATTCAAGGCGAGCAACAACAAGTTTTTCCCTGTTCTCAATGAAATGATAATGAAGTATAAGGGAGATAAGGATTTCGGCGCCGCCATGGAAAACATGAACAATACGAGGAAGCAGAATCCGTATGCCAAATAAACGATACGGCAGAAGACGATAGGCGGCCCCCTGCTTGAGGTCGATGTTGACAAGGGGGGCTTCCTGTTACACGCGATATGATGTAGTCCTCTCTGACGCCTTCTTTCCGGAAATAAAAAATTTTTAACAACGATCCCTTTCGTTCGTTTCCTCCCTGATGAGCGATTTAACCAAAGAGCAGTACCGGGCCTCCCGGGGCGATACCGGCGTCAGCCTGGTCCTGGCAGGCGCCGGAACCGGCAAGACAAAGACCCTCGTTGAGAAGGTGCGCAACGTCATGGGCTGTCTCGGGATTGGCCCGGAGCATGTCCTGGTGCTCACCTTCAGCCGAAGGGCCGCGGAAGAGCTGCGGGACAGGATCGGCTCGACATGCGACGGCGGCCGCCGGATCAATGCCGGCACGTTCCATTCTTTCTGCTTTGACCTGCTGCGTCGCCATGGCCCGGCCTTCATGGCGGCCGCGGGCTTTTCCCGGTTTCCCTCCGTTGTTGATGAAGCCGGCCGGAAGGAGATCATCGGTGAGCTGATCCGCCGGGACCTGGGCCGCTTCCTCGGCATGCCGGCCGGCGTGGTTTATGATCTCGTGACGGGACACGCGGCCCTTGAAAAATGGAAGAGGAACAAGCTCGATGACTCCGGGCTGGGTGCCGAACTGTCGTTGCTTTATGAAGAGTACCGGCTGATAAAACAAAAGAGCAATGTCATCGATTACGACGACATGATGAGGAGCGCCATCCATCTCCTGGAGACTGACGGCGCGGTGCGGGCCGAGGTCCACGACCGGTGCCGGTATGTTTTCGTGGACGAGTTCCAGGACGTATCCGACGACAACATAAGGCTGCTGAAGCTCCTCCTCCCGGAGCGTGAACGCAACCTCTTTGCCGTGGGCGATGACTGGCAGTCCATTTACGGGTTCAGGGGCGCCTCCGTCGATTACATCATGAAGATGAAGACCCATTTCCCCGAAACGGCGGTCCATCATCTCACCATGAATTACCGTTCCAGGGAGGAGATTATATCATTGGCGTGCGGATTCATCCGGCATAACCGCCGCCGCACCAGGAAGCGTCTCAGATCGGGGCGCGGGAAGGGAGGCGTGGTCCGTTTTTACACGGTGAGCTCCCTCGAGGGGGAAGCCGAAGTCGTCAGGGGGATCGCCGCCGGCCATGATCCTGCCCGGACCCTGGCGGTGGTCTACCGCAACAACTGGCAGGGACGCTACCTTAAGGGGCGCCTCGGCGGGGAGGAGGTCCCGGGCATCATGTTCATGACCATGCACGCGTCCAAGGGGCTGGAGTTCGACCGCGTTATTATCGCCGGCGTCTGCGACGCGGTGATGCCCGACGGGGACAATGACATCGAGGAGGAGCGTCGGCTCCTTTTCGTGGCATGCACCAGGGCCCGCGACGAGCTCCATGTCATTGTCCATATCAACGATGAGGGGGAAATGAGCCGCTTCGGCCGGGAGCTTGGAGTATCACCTTCCTAGTCTTCGTACTGTCCGTCCCAGAAATTGTCCGAGAGCGTAAGCCTGCTGCCCTCCCACAGTATGATGTTCCGCATGGTGAGGCGCTGCAGGAGCCGCGAGAAAGTCTCGGGTATGGTGCCGATGGCTGACGCGAAGTCCTTTTTCGAGAGGGTGATTTCATAGGTCTGCAGTCTCCCGTAATGATCCGCCAGGAACCTGAAAAAGCGCTCCTCAACGTCATAGGCCGCCAGGTAGAGGATCCTTCCGGCGAGGTAGCGCTGCTTTTTCATGAGGACCGATATGAAGTCATCGCGGAACTCGGCGTTGTCGAGGAGCGTCTCGAAGGTGGACCGGCTCATGGAGAAGAGCAGCGAGTCCGTCAGAGCCGTGGCGCTCACGGGATAGCGGTCCTTTTCGAAGAGCACTACCTCGGCGAAGATCTCCCCGGGGGACGCGAGCTTGACCGTTACTTCCCTGCCGTCCGGGGCGCTTTTGAACAGTCTCACGCTCCCTTCGACCATGATGAAAAAAGAGGAGCCCTTTTCGCCTTCCAGGAAGATCATCGTGTTCTGGGGCACCTTCGTGATCTTGCCCATGGACGCTATCTTTTTCGAAGAGGCGTCGCTCAGGCCGCTGAAGAGCTCTGATTCTTTGAGGAGTTTGTCTATGGACGTCATGATCTATCCTGTCTCCGGTTTTTTCCGCGTATCAGCGGGGATCGTCAACGGGAATATTCCGCCGGGGAGTACGGCGGACGGGATTGTCTCGGCCGGGCCATTGCCTGCATGAAGGATATAATTTTTCTCCGCCATGAATAATAGTCTTGAAAGAACGGCGGAAATATGTCAAGTGATGTTTGCGGGGGAAACGTTTCTTGACTTGCGTCAATGACAGGACCCCGGAACCTGGTATAATCTATACTATACATGGCGCTGTAACCGGAGGGAACCATGAGCGAATTCATCAATAATTCAGAACAGAAGCGCAAGGCCCTGAAGGAGCTTATCCTCAAGCTTCACCAGGGGGAGAACCCGGAGCAGGTCAAGGCGGAGCTACGCCAGGCGCTGGGGAAAATTCCCTACGATGACGTGGTGCGCGTAGAGCAGGAGCTCATTGCCGAAGGCCTGCCCCAGGAAGAAGTGGTGAAGCTCTGCGATGTTCACACGGCAGTGCTTGACGGGAGCATCGACCAGACCGGAGCAAAGACCGTGACGCCGGGGCACCCGGTTCACACCTTCAAGGAGGAGAACCGCGCCCTTGAGCGCGAGATCGGGGACCTGGAAAAGCTGTACCACGGCCCGGCCGAGGGATCGGGCGCTGTCCCGACGGTGGACCTCTATTACGCCATCATACAGCACTTCAACAGGCTCATGGACGTGGACAAGCATTACAAGCGGAAGGAAAACCTGCTGTTTCCCTTCCTGGAAAAGCACGGTATTACCGGGCCGCCGGCTGTCATGTGGGCCAAGCATGACGAGACGCGGGGCCTTATGAAGAAGGCGCTCCAGGTCCTCCATGCCGGGCTCGAGAACAAGACCGAGATCCGCTGGCTCATACCGGAGCTCCAGGCGGCCACGCGGGCCATAACCGACATGATCGGCAAGGAGGACAATATCCTGTTCCCCATGTGCCTTGATTCGCTCACCGCCGGGGAATGGTACGATGTGTACCGCCAGGGGCCCGAAATCGGCTTCTGCCTGTACAACCCGACCGATGAATGGAAACCGGCCGGCATCGCGGAAGACGAAACCGGCTCCTCCGGAAAAGACACCGCGGGGGGGAGGATTATACTCCCGACCGGAAGCCTGTCGGTAACGGAACTTGCATCGCTCCTGAACACGGTGCCGGTGGACATCACCTACGTTGACGCCGATGACACGGTTCGCTATTTTTCCCAGGGAAAGGACCGCATCTTCACGAGGAGCAAGGCCATCATCGGACGCAAGGTCCAGCAGTGCCATCCTCCAGCGAGCGTCGCCACGGTGCAGAAGATCATCGACGATTTCCGCGCCGGCAGGCAGGACAGCGCCTCCTTCTGGATAAACCATAAGGGGCGCTTTATCCTCATAGAATATTTCGCCATGCGTGACGGGAAGGGGACATACCTGGGAACCATGGAGGTGTCCCAGGACCTGACGGAGAAAAGGAAGCTTGAAGGCGAGCAGCGCCTTCTGAGCTATACGTAGCCCCTGACGGGGGAGTCAATACCGGTGCCTTGACCATGGATATCACATTATTTCAGGAGAATCGTGCATGAATGACAATCAGATCAATGAATTCACAAAAGAGGGCCTTGCCCTTGAGGGTCTTGTGGCCTACCAGGACGGTTCGATAGTAAGCCGTACCGTGATAAACAGGCCTTCCGGGACCATCACGCTCTTTGCTTTTGACAGGGAACAGAGCCTTTCGGAGCACACGGCCCCCTTTGACGCCCTGGTGCAGGTCCTTGACGGCAGCGCTGAGGTCAAAATATCGGGGAAGCCATATCTCCTTAATAAAGGCGGTATGATCGTCATGCCGGCCGGACAGCCCCACGCCCTCAGGGCGCTGGAGAGGTTCAAGATGATGCTGGTTATGATTAAAGGATAGGGTTAGCACACGGTCCGAAGCGTTATTTGAATGCTGTAACTGAATGAACCAGGGGATGGCCAGGGAGCCATCCCCTGGAGTTTATTGCAATCCGTATGTTCGCATTCCCGGCAGGAAGTTTTTTTATCAAGATAATCGCCGTATTTTCCGACGTAGGGGATGGAAGAGATTCCGTCTGTCTTTTTACGTTTTTTTCTTGTAATTATTTTTACTTTCAGTTAAAATTCGTCGGACGGCGGGGCCCGGATTTCCTTTGTGAGTTCTCTTGATATCAGACCGGCTTGAAGAATTATGGTTACTGGCCATTCCATCGGCCAGGGAAAGCCTGGGGCGGCTCTTTGTCATGGCCGGTCTGCCCTATTGTATCCTATTGAATAGAGCATAAGGGGAAGAGATTCCTTGATATGTATATTATACAACGGGAGAGAGGCACAATGAAAAAAGCAAAATCTGCAAAAAAGGCAAAACCGAAGAAAAAAACAGCCGCAAAACGTAAAACCGTCAAAAAACCCAAGGCAGCTTTAAAGAAAGTCAAAAAGACCGCAAAAAAATCCATAAAGAAAAAAGCTGTTAAAAAAGTCGTAACAAAGACTGCCCGGAAGCCTGTAAAAAAGAAAACAGCGATGAAACCGGCTAAGGGAAGGGCCGTGGCTGTAAAAACCAGAGTATCAAAGCTTCCGATGACGGATAAAATCCTTGCGTATATAAGGAAAGTCGACGGTCGCTAAAGAACGGTATCGCGCGAAAATCAGAGGGAGGGTGTATTGCCACGGGCACAACCCTCCCCGTATGAATCCTTGCACCAGTTCAACTCAATGCGGCCTGCCGTCGCAGCCGGCGAAGCAGCATGGAGTGTCCGCATCGTTGATAATATAAAAATAGATAGCGGATTCAATGATCATCCAGTAATTATATTAAATCGTTCATCCTTGTGTTTCGCCGATGGTTTTTATTATTGCTTTCATGTCCGCCGTCCCCATGGATGAGTAAGAGTGCTTTAAAAAATATATCGAGATTCCTGTACCATGTCCTGGTCCGCAATGTCGATATCGACATGGAGGAGCTTTCACGGCGGAGAATATTCCTTATCCTCAATTTTCTGGCCGTCCCCCTCATAGCCTTTTTTGGACATAAAAAGTTACAAGACGGGGAATATCTTTTCGGCGTAAAGGACATGATCCTGGCGGGGTTGCTGATCGGATCTGTAATCCTTCTCAGGTTTCTGAAAATGGGCAGGCAGCTCTTCCGGTTATATTCTATTGAATTTGATCACAGGCCTGGGAAAATCAATAAGCCCCGATCAGACCCCCATCATTCCTGATATCATAGAAGTAAATTATTGAGCCGGGCATGTAATGTCCCGGCAACGTTGATTGTGCACCTGCAATGATCCTGAAGGAAATAACCATTACTGGTATTATAACAGAAATCACCTGAGCCCAGATTCTATCACGTGCCTTACTTTCTCCATCAGGGCTTCCTTCTGCTCATACGAATAGGTATTCACCGGGATAGGTTCATGGATGATAATGCTGATGATGCCCGGGCGGAATCTGGTGCTGTCTTTCGGGAGAAGGTCCCTGCTTCCCCGTACCGTGACGGGAAGGATCGGTATACCGGTCTGTATGGACATGACAAAACCTCCTTTCTTGAAGGGAAGGAGATTGCCGTCCGGGCTCCGGGTTCCCTCGGGGAAAAAAACCACGGAGGCGCCTTTGCTGAATTTATCCTTGAGGACCTTGAGCTCTTCGCGGGATTTCTCTGGATTGCCGCGGTCGATAAATATGTGACCCATCCGTTCGCAGCCCAGGCCGAAAATCGGCACCTTGCGCAGTTCCTTCTTCATGACCCATCTCAGTTGCAGGGGGAGGTATCCTATGAGGGACCATACGTCAAACTGGCTCTGGTGGTTTGACATTACTAAATACGAGGTTCCCTTTGTTATATGCTCGGTCCCGGATACCCTGATCCTGGCGCCGACAAAGAGAAGGTTCATCCTTGACCAGAACTTTCCTATATAATGGACAAAGTTCCCCGTCGGGTCAGCGATGGAGGCGATGATGACGGTGATCCCGAGGACCGCCGTGTTGATGCCCAGAAATAGAAGGTAAACGGGACGGTATACTGTCAGAAATAGATTCATCAGCATGGGAAAAGTCCTTCTGTTTTGATTGTTGGCATGAATAGCCCGGCTGTATAACCCGTTGATTGCATTAGAGACAGTATAAAAAAAAGATCAAGAAAAAATTTTGGAATATTCCGGATGAAAGCGCTGGCCGGCGCATTGCCGTATGCGCCGTTTTTATTGTAAGATAAAAAACCGGCATGTGGATTTTTCCGCACGCCGGTTTATAGGCATGGTAAATGTTCGTTCTGAAAATTTCTAATCAATAATCATATCGTCACTTGGGGACGATCCTGAAGGAAACGCGGCGTTGGCAGGCGCCCATCTTGCCGCATTTGCCGCTCATCATCGTTCCGGCGACGCCCTTCTGGGTAACTTTTGGATCTTTGACCCCTTTCTCCCTGAGCCTGTCGTATACCATCTTGGCGCGGGCGGCACTCAGCTTGTAGTTGTCGGCCGATGTGATTCCGCCTTCGGCATCGGAATGGCCGGTCACCTGGAGGACCCATCCGCCGGGAACCCGGGGGAGGACTTCCTTGACGACGGGGATAGCAATGGTGAGCTTCATGTCCCAGGTCGCGTTCGAGGATTCCTTGCCTGAAGGAAAGCCGGTAATGGAAACTGTGGAAAGTTTAGTGTTGAGTTCGTCCACGACCTTGTTGCCCGTCGGCTTTATGTTTTCCCCGCCGCAGGACACAAAGGCGACTACCGATAAGGCGATGCAAACAAGCAATGCTTTTTTCATGGCTGACACTCCTTCTGATAAATTATTACTTCATGTAAGTTTTTCCATCATGGGATGGATGTGAAACAATATGATTGCTATACTACTATGCCTGCAAAGACATGTCAACTAGATAACCTATAATTTAACAGTTTGCTGAAAAAACAGCAAACTGCTAAGCGATACATGGATGTATCGCCATTTTTCGAGGCGTTAGCCGAGAAAAATGTGAGGTTTTACGAATTCACTTCGTAAAACCGGCCCTGAAAAACTCCATGGAAGGAGTTTTTCAGAACACTGTTAATTGAACAAAAATGCTTTATGCGAATTGTTTGGATCGCTTAATGGTTATATATTCGGGAATTTTTAAATAATCGGGACTTGTTCTATAAAAAAAGAAGGCGGTAATTTTTTCCCGCCTTCTTTTGCTGCTTAATAACCCTTTGCCCCCTCAGGCGTAAAATAGTTCTCAATATCGAAAGGATCTGTGAACATCTGGTCACGTTTGAAGCCAAGCTTCTTTTCGCCCCTGTTGTTCAGGTAGTTGGCCAGCTGGAGGTTTATCGGTTCGGGCGCCTCTGCGCCGGCCTTTGCCAGGATCTGTCGCAGCAGCGCCTCGGCCTTGAAGGAGAAGGCTATGGCATCGCCCAGGACCCGGCCGGCCTCGGGGGGGTTGTGGAAACCGCAGGAGTTCTCCGCCCCCACGAAGACGATCCGCAAGAATGCCTGCATGTAGAAATTCTTCGCCTTCTGGTAGAGCCCCTGGTCGATGGCCTTGCCCGCGTCGCGCTGGGCGTGGACCAGCTCAAAAAGCTTGGTCACCGCCGCGGCCGCGAAGCCGGCCCGGTTCTGCAGCGACACCGTGCGGTCCTGGATCGCGAAGACCTGGTCCTTGAGCCACGACGCGGACTCCGTATGGCACTGCGAGCAGGCCCGCATGTCCATCTTGAGCGGGCTTGTCACGTTGTGGTCCGAGATCTTGTATGATCCGCTCCGCCTGTAGGGCATATGGCAGTCGGCGCAGGCCACGCCGGCCTTCCAGTGGACGCTGTCGCGGCTGTAGAACTCGAACTCGGGATGCCGGATATAGGGCATGGCAAAGCCGGTGACCTTCTGCTTCCACTCGATGCGCTGATAATCGGTGAGCAGGTCCTTGATGATGGTTTCGATGGAAATATCGCCCCATTTCCCCCCGGTCCAGGGCGGCATCACGTCGCCGGCCACTTTCATTTCCTGGTTCCGCGGCACGTAGTAGGTCATGTGGCACTGGGCGCAGGCCATGACGCGGGCCTCCTGGCGCGTCAGGTCTTTCTTCCCTATCATCTCAAGGCCCCGGGTTATGTGGGGCTTGTTGGTGGTGAGGCCCATGTCGCTGTTCTTGTGACAGTCGATGCAGGAAGGGCCCGTTTCCCTCATTTCTTTCGGAAGCATGTCAAGGGCGTCCTTGAATTTCGCGGTCAGGTATTTCATGCCGTGTTTTTCGGTGAAGGTCTTGTGATAGGGAGACTTGCACGCCAGGCACACGCCGCCCGGCTTAACCCGGGACGGATCGATTTCGATCTGGTCAATGACCGCGTAGTAGTGCCCCCGCGGCTCGTTGTATTCCACGCCGAAGCCCCAGCCGTTGTAGAGGAGGGCGGAGAAGGGGAATTCGCTCAGCTTGTCATAGACCACCTTGTCGGTGTCCCAGCCCCTTTTGTACTTCGTCTTCCCCGTCGGTTTCGGCTCTTTTGTTTTAAGCCAGGATTCGTATTCAAGGGGGTAGACTTTTCCCCATTCCTCGGGGTCAAATTCGCCGTCTTTTATAAGACCGGCCGTGATGGGCTGCGGTTTGGGCGCGCACCCCGCCAGCAGCGAAATGAAAAGACCGAAGGCGACAATCAGCATGCCGTACTGTTTCATGGTATTCTCCTACCTGATCTCTGAATAGCTGAATTCGTTGAGCTTATGATTGATCCGGCGGTGGCAGGACCAGCAGTCCTGGCCGTCGGTGTTGATGCGGGAAACCATTTCGCCGTGGCAACGCACGCAGTTGGCCTTGATCACTTTTTTCGCGTGGCCGGTCGCGGTGATGTAATCGGGGTAGACGCCGCTGAAGAAGGAAACAACGTCCTTTCCGCCGTCGATCCCCTTCCAGATGAGGTGGTTGACCTCGTTGTCGTTGGGGAGATGGCAGTCGACGCACCTGATGGTGCGGTGGACCCCGGTGAGGAACCAGACTTCATATTGGTCGTTCATGGGATGGCAGGCATTGCAGAAAGCCGGTTTTGATGTCTGGTCAAGGAGACCGTGGGGGACAAAGGCTGTTACGGCGAGCGCAGCAAGCGCCCCCGCGCCTATAAGGTACTTTTTCAGCGTCATCTGTATCATCTGTCCACCCCGATGGTGATGATTAGGGCAGGGGCATGGCCGTCCGCGCCCGTGCCGGTCTGACTTGAAACGCTTTTTAATAGAATAACTTATTGCTATCGGAAGTAAAGAATTTTTTATTACCGCTCCTTTTTTTAAACATGGTTTTGATAATAAGGGAGATTCTTCTCGCATCCTCTTGACCTGAGTCAATGCAGCGAACGCTCGGGTGTGCTATATTTTCAGTATCAATTGGATCGCCGGGGCCCCAGATACCGGGCCCCACATCACCCCGCGGAGGGGGGTAACCCCCTCCCGTCCCCCTCCTAAAAAAGGAGATCCTTATGGGGATAAAGGTGAATTTGTTATTTATATTGTAAATGGAGGATGGTATCATGAAACGAAGCATCATAACCATAGATGAAGACAAATGCAACGGCTGCGGTCTCTGCGTGCCGGACTGTCCGGAAGGGGCGCTCCAGGTCATCGACGGCAAGGTGCGCCTGGTGAGCGACCTGTTCTGCGACGGCCTCGGCGCCTGCCTCAAGACCTGCCCCGAAGGGGCCCTGACCGTGGAAGAGCGCGAGGCGGAGCCCTACAGCGAGCGGAAGGTCATGGAGAACGTGGTGAAACACGGGACCAACGTCATCAAGGCGCACCTGCATCACCTGAAGGAGCATGGCGAGTTGAAATATCACCGGGAAGCGGTGGAGTATCTCCAGGAGAAAGGCATCCCGGTGCCGCGCCATGATGAGGCCGCGCCGGCCGCTCAGCCCTGCGGCTGTCCCGGTTCGGCGGCCATGGACATGAGAAACAAGGGCGCGGCAAAGAACCCTGCCGGCGGCGCCCCGGTGCCGGTGGAGTCCGAGCTCCGCCAGTGGCCGGTGCAGCTGAAGCTCCTGAACCCGGCCGCTCCTTATTTTGACGGCGCGGACCTGCTCCTGGCGGCAGACTGCGTCCCCTTTGCGTACGGGAACTTTCACAGGGACTTCTTATTTAACAGGATTGTAATAATGTTCTGCCCCAAACTGGATCCGTATATCGAAGAATATATTGACAAGGTCGCGGCCATCCTGTCACTGCATGAGATCAGGTCGATAACCGTGGCCAGGATGGAAGTGCCCTGCTGCGGCGGCATCAACATGGTGCTCGAGCGGGCGATGGCGAAGGCAGGGAAGAACATCCCGGTCCGGGAAACAGTGATAGGAATCAGGGGGAATATACTTCATGAGGATCCATTACCTGCAGCACGTGCCCTTTGAGGGGCCGGCGTATCTCGAGGCCATGGCGCTTGAAAGCGGCGGGAGCCTTGCCGGTACCAGGCTCTACGAGGGCGGGTCATTGCCGGGACCTTCGGATTTTGACCTGCTGGCGGTCATGGGCGGCCCCATGGGAGTCCATGATGTGAAACAATATCCCTGGCTTGCCGATGAAAAAAAGTTTCTCGGTGAGATGATCGATGCGGGGAAAAAGATTATCGGCATCTGCCTTGGCGCTCAGCTTATTGCTGACGTGATGGGTGCGGCAGTCTATAAAAACAGCTGCCGCGAGATAGGGTGGTTTCCGGTGAAAAAAACCAGCGGCGCTTCTTCGTCCTCCTTCGGCGAGGCGCTCCCCGAACGGTTCACCGCTTTTCACTGGCACGGTGATACCTTTGATATCCCCGCCGGCGCTGTGCATATGGCTGAAAGCGATGCCTGCAGGAACCAGGGCTTCGTGTATGATGACCGGGTCGTGGGTCTGCAGTTTCATCTTGAGGCTACCCCTGAAAGCGTTAGGGCGCTCCTGGACAACTGTCGGGATGAGCTTGATGGAAGCAGGTTCGTTCAGAGCGAGAAAGATATTGTAAATGATATCTATTTTACTGAAAGTAATGGATTGTTTGCCCGCTTAATAAAAAAATTGGGAGCCTTGTGATGGATTGTTATCCCCGATAATAGCCACATCCATGCCCCAGCGGTGGGTACGGAGCCGATAGTTATCGGTACAAATTCATGTCTGCCGGTGTCAGAGTAAATCAAATGGATAAAAAAAATGACAAAATCGCGAAAATGATAAGCGATTCAGAAGTGCTGGCAGAGTTCATCAATATATACTGCTCCGATAAGCATGGCAATAATGAAAAATCCCCGGCCGTTTCAAGCGGCGCGGTCGGCGACTGCCTCGCGTCGGTTCATTTCGCGTATTGCGATGAATGCCGCAAACTCCTTCTCCACGCCGTGTCAAAGCGCATCCTCTGTCCCTATGACCCGAAGCCCTCATGCAAAAAATGCCCGATCCATTGTTATGGACCCGGGTATCGGGAGAGAATACAGGAGGTAATGCGCTATTCCGGCATGCGGCTTATTAAAAAGGGCCGCTTTGACCTTATTGCGAAATATTTCTCCTGATCCTGCCCTAAAATGGTTGCATTATAAGGCCCCGGGACCCGGGATTGCTCCTGTGCCCCCTCGGGGCGTCTGATTATGTTATGAAAAACCGGTGTAAAGGTCATAGAAACAGATGAGCGAAATTAATTGCAGGGCGGGATGCGGCGCGTGCTGTATAGCCCCATCTTTATCATCGCCAATACCGGGAATGCCGGACGGTAAGCCTGCCGGGATTCGCTGTGTCCATCTCACGGCGGATAACCTCTGCGGCATTTACGGGAGGGACGACCGTCCTGCCGTGTGCGGCGCCCTGAAGGCGTCAAGGGAAATGTGCGGCGATTCTTTCGGAGAGGCGTACGAGCATCTGGCGTCCCTTGAGCTGGCCACCAGGCCTGACTGAAGGGCCTTTACGACCGGCCGAGTTTTTCCATTATCTTCTCATGATATTCGGGAAGGAAGACCTTGCCGGTCCTTTTCTCCATGAGCATGTTGTACCGGAGCTGTTTCTCGTTCAGCTTCAGCCTGAGTTTTACCTTCTCCTCGTCGCTGGCGCAGATCCTGAGGAGCTCATTGATGGATGAAATCTCTTTCTTGAGCATGATCTCTTCCGGCACTATCCCGGCGTTTTTCATGATCTTCATCGCCATACGGAGCTCCGGCGACACGTTATCCAGGCCGTCCGGAGGGAGGGGTTTCCCTGCCAGGGGATTGTTGTCGAATTCGCCCCGCTCCATGGCTTCGATAATTTTGCGTTCCGCCACTATTTCAAATGCATACATGTAACAAGAGTAATAATGACAGCGTTATGAGTCAATATTTTATTTGGAAAGGGGAGGTCTCCCCATGCGGGGACCATGGCTGTTAATCCCCGCATGGGCGGATTGTTATTCTGATATCGTCATGCAGCTCATTTTGTTGCCGTAGCTGGAATACATTTCATAGAGAATCCCCTTTTCGGTAATGATAAGCTCGTTTGCCTTGAACTGAGGGGGCACGCCGAAATGCACCGAGGACGGATTGGCGACCTTTCCGCTTCCCAGCCTGGTTTTCGTCCCGTCGTTGACGTTTATGAGGATAATGGAATTCATAAGATAGTCGGCTACTGCTATGTATGGCTTGTTTCTGTGCATGGCGACGTCCAGGTCGTCAAAGAAACTGGCGGCCGAATACAGGGTCTCAACCGTCCCGGGCCTGCCGTTGATGATGGCGGCCTTTTTTACCTTGGCCGGTTTTGACGACCAGATGGAAAAATCCGTAAAGTAGAGAGTATTGTCCCTGATGACGATGCCGTTGGGAGAGAGGCAGCCGTTCTTGTAGGATATCCATGTTTCCTGTGTTACCACCGGCTGCGCGCCCCCGGTTACGGTGAGTCTGACAATGCCCCCCTGGGGCAGGAATGTCTGGTCTGCGACATACAGGTTGCCGTCAGCGTCAGCCGCCATGCCGTTGGGCAATAATACATCCTTAAATTTGTAGATGGATGTAAAGACCGGGTTTCCCGGCACCGTGATGTCCGCCCTCAGGAGTTCCTTGTCCATCAGGAAATCGGTAAGGGATATCAATATCTTTACCAGGGTTCCCGATTTGAAGAGGGAGTTCAGATCCATGGCCGGAAGGGGATTTTTTAACGCTGCATGGAGAACATAGAGCCACTTCCCTGACTGGGCGATTCCGCCGAATATTCCCCGGTTATCGGTGAAGAGCCTGTTCACGGTTCCACGGCTCGTTATTTCACAAATCGAGGTGCCGTCGGTGATGAAGAGACGGCCTGTGTCGGTGAAGAATGCGTTTTCAGCATCCGGCATGCGGTCCACCAGGGTTGCAGTGCCGACTGCGTAAGGAGTTTCGTTGCTGATTACATTTGTTGCGGTGCCGCTTCCCTGTTCGGTTACGGGACCATCAGCGACCTGTTCGCCGGCGGTTTCCTGGGGATCGGTAGATGAACCATCGATTGTCCCGCTTGTTTCAGTGTCAGTTGCCGTTGAATAGAGCAGTGGAGCCGGGGATGTATTGTTGTCTTCCTGGCAGTATAGGCTTGAGATCAGAGTTAAGGCAATTAAAACAAGTAATACTTTTCCGGATTGCATCTATGGTATTACCTCCAATTAATCGAAATACCAGACTGCTGAAGCTTGTGATCATGTTATTTGAATTATCAAAATATTCAAGTATAAAACCGGCCAGCCGGTCTCGTGTATACAGAAAATTGTATTCAGATTCATGAATCACTACAATTATATATTTCGGATTTATGAATTATTAGTAGAAGAGATAAGGTGATTTTTTCATTTCTAATAGCGGTCAGAGTAAGAGTTGCTTTTATCCGGTTGAAGCCCGATAGTTTTCGGTAGTTGCACCGATTACTATCGCCTAAGGCTGGTCCTTGTTTATCCTTTTCCGGACCTTGTCCCATGTGCCGGTGATGGGCGGATGTTTCTGGTTTTTCTGAAGTTCCAGGACCATCTCCGGGGTCCTGATGTAGCGCTCTCCTTCCAGTTCTCCCGGGATGCCGTAAGAGAGAAAGTATTCAAAGTTGGGACGGACCTTTGCGGTGAACCCCAGGTACCGTTTCGCGCCGCTGCATCCCAGGGCTTCTTCGTTGAAGCAGAGGGACGCTCCTTTCCTGACACGGGCGAGCTCCCGGATGAGGCAGCTCCAATTCGTTGATGGCGCCGCCGGTTCAGCCCCGCCGCAGTCATTGCTGTAAAAGCAAATGATGGGAAGTTCCGCGGAGCCGAAATACTTGTTCCAGCGGTCCAGGAAATTTTCCTTGATTTGTGTATCCATGATTATTTGCTCCACAACCCTATTGGGTGCTGCCATGAAAAAACATGGTGCCGGCTACTTTTTCTGCTGCCTCGACTTGACCACCGCGAATTTGGAAAAATCCTTCAGTCCGCAGATCTCTTCGAAGCTGGGCCCCGGGTCGAGTCCTGCCTCTTCGGCGGACACGAAGAGCTCCGCCAGGGCCAATAGGTGGTCCCGGTAATCGACTTTCCCCAGGGTGTCCTCGATCGAAGCCGCCGTCAAAGCCGCGCGGAGGGCGGAGGCGTCACCGGTAAGGCGCACCTGTTCCGCCGCCTCGTATACGTATCCGACGAGCATGTTCAGCAGGCCGTAACATCCGCGGAAGGCATCGTGGATCATGGCACGCTCCGCGGGGGGAGCTTCAATATAACGGCGCATGACCTGGTCGATGAACTTTTTTTGTTCAGCCGTGGGCAGGTAAATCACCAGGGTCGAATCGGAAAAGCACCGGCCGATATCGGCCAATCCTTTCAGTATATCGGCCATTTCAATAAAGGAATTGTCCGCCATAATAAATACTATCTCAGCGTTCCGTGTATGATATCATTGAATAACCGCCTGGCATCCCCTTCGTCAACCGATTTCATTATGGCGACGGTCTTTTCCGCGCCGGGGGTATTTTTTATTGTGATTCCTTGCTGTATGCGGGCCAGGGCGCTGTCGTTGACTTGTGAAAGCGTTACCGCATAATGTGTATAGGGTAAAATGTTCCTGAAGATTTGCAAGAACATTATTCTGGAGCGGGTGGGCGCAGCGCGACCCGATGTCGCTTCGCCGCATGCGTTCCTGCGCGGAACACGTATCTTCAGAGTCAAAGTGCGTCATGAACTGATCTGGTCCGCTGTCAAGCGTGAAGAGTACCATGAGGAAGGGAAAATATCGAAGACGAAGGGGGTTGCGCGGCGCGTCATTTTCTCAAGGAGCTCCCGCGCCTCGGCGGGATTTTTCAGGAAGTTCTCGTCCATGATGCTGAATCCCCCGGCGCCTATCTTCAGTTTTGATTTTACGCTGGCGTTGAACATCTCCCGGCCCGTTCCCAGGAGCGGCAGGTACTTTTTTTGAATTGGTGGCTGGTAATGAAGAATGTTCAGCCGTTCTCGCAGCCGACCCCGGGCAGAGGCTCGCGAGGCGCTGCCGGCGAAAAACGAAGGCGGTGTCCGGGGACATCGCCTTCGCGCGGTAATCGGTTTTTACGCGGGGTGTTATTTTCTTTTTTTGCTCAGCAGCGCCTCGACGCGGAGCGGCAGGCCGAAAATCCTGAGGAAGCCGGTGGCGTCCTTCTGGTCGTAGAGCGAACTCGCGTCGAAGGTGGCGATGTCCGGCTCATAGAGGGTGACGGGCGATTTCCGTCCCACCACGGTGCAGCTCCCCTTGTAGAGCTTCACCCGCACGGTGCCGGTGACGTTCTTCTGCGTTTCCTCGATGAAGGCGTCCAGGGCCTCGCGCTTTTTCGTGAACCAGAGACCGTAGTAGACCAGCTCTGCGTATTCGTGGGCCAGCCGGTCCTTCAGGTGCTGGGTCTCGCGGTCGAGGCAGATGGCCTCCAGGTCGCGGTGGGCGGCATGGAGCACGGTGCCGGCCGGGGTCTCGTACACGCCGCGGGACTTGATGCCCACCAGGCGGTTCTCGACGATGTCGACCCGTCCCACGCCGTTCTCACCGGCCAGTTTGTTGAGCTGCCTCATCAGCTCCACGGGGCCGAGCTTCTTTCCGTCAAGCGAAACGGGATTTCCCTTTTCGAAGCCGATCTCGACGTAGGTCGGCTTGTCCGGGGCCTTTTCCGGGGACTTCGTCAGGATGAACATGCTTTCGTTGGGCTCGTTGAAGGGGTCTTCCAGTATCCCCCCTTCGTAGGATATGTGCAGGATGTTGCGGTCCATGCTGTAGGGCTTGTCCTTGGACACGGGGACCGGGATGTTGTGCTTGGCGGCGTAGTCGAAGAGCTTCGACCGCGAATCCAGGTCCCATATCCGCCAGGGGGCGATGATCTTCAGCTCCGGCGCCAGGGCCATGTAGGTCATCTCGAAGCGCACCTGGTCGTTCCCCTTGCCGGTCGCGCCGTGGCACACGGCGTCGGCCTTCTCCTTGAGGGCTATTTCAACCTGGCGCTGGGCGATGATGGGCCGGGCCAGGGAGGTACCCATGAGGTACCGGTTTTCGTATATGGCGTTGGCCTTGATGGCCTTGAATACGTATCCGGATACGAATTCCTCTTTCAGATCTTCAATGTAGCATTTGCTCGCGCCGGTCCGTATGGCTTTTTCCTCAAGCCCGTCAAGCTCCTCCTCCTGTCCCACGTCGCCGACGACGCAGATGACCTCGCAACCGTAGGTTTCAATGAGCCACTTTACGAGTATTGAGGTATCGAGCCCTCCGGAATAGGCAAGTACGACTTTTTTGATATCCATAGTGCACCTCTATTGTTAATTGGCATCTACCATGAGTGTTTCACATCCTTATAATTTCAATGAAAAAATTGTGATTTTGCAAAACAGGTGTTTGGCACCTCTGACAGGGCCGTTTTTTTATGCTCTGTCCTCTGCGCAGATAGGGTGTTTATCCCCGGGGAATATGCCTTAATTTGTTGACAAATTTATATATGGGTTTATGCCTATGGACGGGAATGGAGCGTTTCCCCCGGGTAACACAAAATATAAACGATCAACTGTTAAACGTTGTCCTTCCATATGTTAGTATTTGAGAAGACCATCTCTAGCACCAGAGAAGCGTCGAGATCCCTGATTCGCGAGGCCCTGGATTTTTTTTCCCTTCTCAAGAGAAAGGGATATGCCGTCAATGTCTCCGAGTTCACCGTGCGCCTGGTCATGGATGAGGCCCTGGAAAACGCGATCCGCCACGGTAACAGTAACAATAAAGAAAAACGCATATTGTTCCGGATGATGGGCAACAAAAAGAAGGTGAGCGTAACCGTCCAGGACCAGGGGAGCGGTTTCCGCCCTGACCTGCTTCCGGACCCGCTTCACGGCAATAACAGGTTTGCCCCGGGCGGCCGCGGTCTTCTCCTGCTGACGAATATCGGCACCGTCACCTGGAATGACGAGGGAAACTGCGTTTCAATAGAACTGCCGCGGTAATACCGGTACTGCACATCTTGCGTCCGGCCACGACCATAACATAAAATGTAGTGAGTTGCTGTGAGGTGTTCCCTGCCTCTGGCAGCGGCATTTTTTATTGCTGTCGGACTATAATCATCAATAATGAAATGTACCGTGTTAATTCCACTTGATTTTTTACATTTCCCTCCGCTATAATGGTCAGTCGTAAGTTGTTATTCTTCATGCTGGTTGTCTTGGATATAACTATCGCTAATACTGCTTCATGATCTTGATACGGAGGGGGTGGCGTAATGAAAAAGATAACGGTCATTTTTATTATCGGTGTCCTTTTCCTGGCATCTTCGTGCAAGAAAGAAAAAAGCGATGAGATACGGGTAGGCGGCATCTTCGACCTTACCGGGCCCACCTCCGAAACCGGGAGCATGTTCGCCAACGGCGTGAAGGGTTATATTGACTATATCAATGAAAAGGGCGGCATCAACGGGAAGCGGGTCAGGCTCATCATGATTGACACCGCCTACATCCTGGCCCGGGACCTCGCGGCCTATGATCGCCTGGTCAAAAGGGAGAAGGTCCACCTCGTTATCGGATGGAGCACGGGGTCAACGGAAAAGCTCGTTCCCCGGGTTGCGAAGGACAGGATACCCTTCACGAGCGTTTCTTACTCGAGGAAGCTGACCGACGTGGAACGGGCGCCCTATAATTTTCTTACCGGCCCCACCTATACCGACCAGATGAAAATTTCACTGAAATACATAAAGGACAACTGGAAGGACCCTGCGCGGAATCCCCGTGTCGCCTTCCTCTACAACGACAAGGAGTACGGGAGGTCCCCCATTCCCGACGGCAGGACATACGCAAAAAAGATAGGCGTTGACCTGGTGGCCGAGGAGATCGTTTTCCTGGACGCCCGGGAAGTGCGCGAGCAGATGCTGAAGCTCAAGGAAAAAAAGCCGGATTACGTTATCATCAACAATACCGCCTGGCCCACCTATGTGATCCTCCGCGACGCGAAAATGCTGGGCCTTGACGCGAAATTCATAGGGCTCATCTGGAGCAGCGATGAAAAGATCATCACCCTCGCCGGCAGTGACGCGGAGGGCTTTATCGGCACCACCCCCTTTGTCGCCATGGATCCGGGGCTTCCCGGGGTAAAAGAAATTCTTGATTTCAACAGGCGCAGGGACGGCCAGGCGGGCAGCGTCATGTTTCTCTACGCGAACGGCTGGACAACCGCCAAGGTTATGCTCGAGGGGGCGCGCAGGGCGGGGGACGACCTTTCGGGGAAGAACATCAGGCGGGAGCTGGAGGGAATACGCGATTTCAGCACCGGGGGTATCTCCGACACGTACACCTACAGCGGGACAAACCATGTGGGCCTGCGCAGGCTCAAGCTGTGCCAGGTCATTGCGGGGAAATGGCGGCCCATTACGGACTTTATCGGAGCGGAGTAGGCAGTGTCATTCAGAAACAGCCCATGGCTGCATTCAATTATTACCAAGATCACCGGCGGGTTCGTGATTCTTGTCATCGCCATCGCGGCTATAGGCTTCTACTCCTATAACAGCCTGAATTCTGTCGGCGGTTTTTCCCAGCAATTGATGGATCGGGACAATTCCCGGTCCCTGGTCAAGGATATCATCATCAAGAGCAAGAACATCGACGGCCATGTCGAAAAGTACCTGCGGTCTCCCGATGCGGAAGAAAGGGAAAACCTCCGTTACGTCATCATCGACGAGCTGAGGATCATCAAGGAATTCCTTAACCAGGTCCATTCCCGGGAGCTCATTCCCGAAGAGCACGAGATGCATAGCAAGCTTGAAAAGATCTTTATCAAGTATGACGAAGCGATCCGGGAGCTTTTCGCGGGACGCTTCGACAGGGAACATTTCTATTTCCTGAACAACAAGTTCATCACCCAGATGATCCATTTCGACACCAGGGAAACGGAGCTGATGTACGAATCGTGGGACTATGCCATCGGCCGTATCGGGATGATCAAAATTTTCATCATTGTTTCGATCACCATCGCCCTCGCCATAGGCGTTATGCTCATCATCATGAGTTACCGGTATGTCGCGCTTCCGATCAGGAGGCTCGGGGCGGTACTTGACCGGTACGGCGGCGGTGATTTTTCCGTGAGGGCAACGGTCACGGGCAAGGACGAGATCGGCAACTTTGCCCGCCGTTTCAACGACATGCTGGGCCAGATCGGCGATTACGCGCGGCACATAGAGGAATCCAACCGGTTCCTCCAGCAGAAAAACCAGGAAATACTCAACACGCGCCATCATCTCCAGAATATCATTGATTCAATGCCCTCGGTGATGATCGGCATAGACAGCAGGGGCTCGGTAACCCACTGGAACCTCGTCGCGGAGCGGACCACGGGAATCTCCCGGGAAAAGGCCGAGGGGATGCCCGTTGAAACGATGTTCCCGGAGATTTCCCAGCACATGGAGCATGTCCGGCGCGCCATGGCCGAACGGACTCCCCAGGTGTCGGAAAAGGTGCCCCATGCCAGGGACGGCGAGGTCATGTATTCCGACTACACGATTTATCCCCTGGTTGCCGACGGCGTGGAGGGCGCGGTTATCCGCGTCGATGACGTCACTTCCCGGGTCAGGATAGAGGACATCATGATCCAGACGGAAAAAATGCTGAGTGTCGGCGGCCTGGCCGCCGGCATGGCCCATGAGATCAACAATCCCCTGGGCGGGATCCTGATGGGAGTCAATAATATCATGCGGCGCGTTTCCCCGGACCTCCAGAAGAACAGGGACGTCGCCCTCGAGTGCGGCATCGAGCTGGAGCGGCTCAATGAATACATGGAAAGGCGCGAGATCCCGAAAATGATCGAAGGTATCAGGGAACTGGCGGTGCGGGCGACCGGTATCGTCGGCGACATGCTCAGTTTCAGCAGGGCCAGTTCATCGCGCCATGAGCCGGTCTCCCTCGCAGACATCATCGAAAAAACCGTGTCCCTGGCTGCCCATGATTATGACCTCAAGAACAACTATGACTTCCGCAAGATAGAGATCATACGCGAATTTGACCCGGACCTTCCCCCGGTCCCCTGCGTGGCCGTTGAGATCGAGCAGGTGCTGTTTAACCTGTTGAAGAACGCGGCACAGGCCATCGCCGCTAAAAAAGAAGAGGGTGAAAAGCCCCGCATCATACTGCGGCTCAGACGGGAGTGGAGCATGGCGCGCATCGAGATTGAGGACAACGGGTCCGGCATGGACCAGCCGACGGCCAAGAGGATCTTCGAGCCGTTTTTCACCACCAAGCCGGTGGGACAGGGAACAGGCCTCGGCCTTTCCGTGTCCTATTTTATCATAACGCGAAACCATCACGGCATGATGAATGTTGAGACCGTGAAGGATAAGGGGACGAAATTCATCATATCCATTCCTCTTATCAGAAAGGAATAAGCAGGGGGATGCAGGGAGGATCGCATATCATGAAAAGAACATTTCTTGCCATGCTTGGAATTATTGCCGTCACGTGCGCCTTAACCGCAAAGGAGGACCCGCGCATCGAACGCATACGGCGCCTCTACCAGGAGGCCCTGAAACTGGAGGCAGCCGACGCGCCCATGCCGGTCCACGAGGTGAAATTCGAGAGCATCATGCCCGCCATCGGAAATCAGACGACGCGGGTGACCTTCATCTATAATTCGTGGCAGGCCGACCCGGGAAGGGACCCCTACCTGATGGGCTACCGGCTTCTCAAGGTGAATGTCAGGTATAATGTTGCGGCGATGAGCGGGTTTCTCGTTGAATACCTGTACGATGAAAAGGAACGCCCGGTGTTTTATTATTCACGGGAGGAAAGGGAAACCTACCAGGGGAAGGATTCCAGGATAGTAAACGAGCGCCGGTATTATTTCGACGGGGGCTCCCTCATCATGGCCATGGCCAATGTCGCGGATGACGACGGGAAAAAAGAAAAATACTCCACCGCGGGTCCCTTTGACAGGAATGACGTGACACGGGGCAGAGCCGCCTGCAGCAACGCGGAACGATACCTGAAGTTTTTCAGGCACATGGTTGAGATCGAAAGGCTCAAGTAGATTAAAAAATGAGCCTCAGTCGATTTTTTTTATTTTATGTGACATAAAATTGTTATTTTATAAGATATAGCCTCTTTTTGACTAGTCCGGCATATTAATTGTTACATTTAAATTGACAAAAGAAGGTAAAATATATAAATTCCAATTGTGTGCCAGATGTGGATACATTATACAATTAGACGTTTTTTCATATAAGGATTAGGTTCCGGTTCAGAATATGCTTAGAAGAAAACTGGTAATTTTACTTACAATTCTTCTTTCATCTTTATTACTGGTTCAGTGTGCCAGAAACAGTCTCGAAACCAATTCCAATGACGCAACCTCCCTCGTTGGTATGGGGTTTTTATTTACCACCTCGCCGATAATTATCCAGGCCGGCGGTATTGACTATGGAAATAACAATACGTATAATTTCGGCACCGTCACCACAGGTGCCACAAGCCAGCTGATAACCTTTACAATCCAGAACACCGGAACAGAAAACATTCTCTTCCCGGGCACGCCCGTGGCGGTCAGCGGGGATGATGCCGCCGATTTCACCGTCACGGACCCCGGCATTTCGGTCCTGGCGCCAGGGGCAACCGCCACCTTCACCGCCATTTTTACCCCCGGCGGCGATGGCGCCCGCGATGGCGTCATCACCATTCTGAACAACGAGAATGAAGTAATCTATACCTTGAATCTGACCGGAACAGGCACGCCGACCCCTGTCCCGGATATCTATGTGGAAGTCGGCGGAACGTATTACGCGTCAGGAAGCGGCTATAATTTTGGACCTGTTTCGTTGGGATTTTCCTCAGCGGCTATAACTTTCACCATACGGAACACGGGGCAAGCGGGTCTTGCCCTCACCGGCGCGCCCATAGTGGCGACTGGAGGGGCTGACGCGTCTGATTTTACCGTGAGCGGCCCTGCCGGCGCCACCATCCCTGCCGGCGCGATCGACACGTTTACGGTAACCTTCACGCCGACCTCCCTGGGTCGGTGCGCCGCGAACATAAGGGTGCAATCAAACGATCCGGATGTGCCGTCCTATATCATCAATCTTACCGGCACGGGTATCGCGCTTCCGACCATCTCGCCGGTTACGATAGCGTCGGACAACGCAAACACATCCGTCGCGCGGACGGGCGACACGGTAACGCTGTCGTTTACAGCGGACGTGGCGATCCAGACGCCGACCGTGACCATTGCCGGCAACCCGGCAGCGGTGTCGGGAGGCCCGACGTCATGGACCGCGGCCTACACCATGACTGCTTCAGACGCGGAAGGGACCGTGCCGTTCGTCATATCCAATATCATGAACCTCGCCGGGGCCGCCGTTGCGGACGTGACCGCCACGACCGACGGATCGATCGTAAACTTTGACCGGACCGCTCCGGCGGGATACGCGGTGACCATAGACCAGGCGATGATTAATTCCGCCAACCAGGCCGCATGCTCCTTCACTTTCTCCGGCGCGGAAATCGGCACGACCTATGATTTCACGATTACGAGCAGCGGCGGAGGGACAGCCGTTACCGGCAGCGGGCCGGTAACAGCGGCAGGTCAGCAGGTGACCGGCATCAATACCTCCGGCCTGAATGACGGCATACTTACACTGAATGTCACCCTGACCGATACGGCCGGGAACGCGGGGGCCGCGGCGACAGCCACCGTGTCGAAAGACAGGGCGGCGCCGGCCGGTTACACGGCAGTAATTGACCAGCCCTATATTAATAGCGGCAACGTGACGGCCCTCTCTATCACCTTCGCCAGTGCTGAGGTGGGCACAACCTATAGCTTTACAATCTCCAGCTCCGGCGGCGGGACAGCCGTTACCGGCAGCGGCGCTGTCGGGGCACCCTCGCAGTCATTGTCCTCCATTGACGTCTCGGGACTGAACGACGGCACGCTGACCCTGAACTTCACCCTGACCGATGCGGCGGGAAATACGGGAGCGGCGGCAACAGACACGGCCATAAAGGACACGACCCTGCCGACGGTTGCGATCGGTCCGCCGTCGCCGGCGGCAATCAACGGATCAGGAAGCGTCAATTACACCGTCACTTATACGGGTGCCAATACGGTAAGCCTGGACGTCGGCAATGTATTCATGACGACAACTTCCGGCACGGCCGCGTGCAGTACGGTCAATGTAACGAACGGCGCCACGTCGACGCCGACGGTGACGATATCCGGCTGTGCGGGGGATGGCACGATAAACATTTCCATTTCAGCGGGCACGTCATCAGACACGGCGGGCAATCTCGATGTCGGGGCGGGGCCGGGCGCTGATTTCACTGTGGACGCAACAGCGCCATCAGGATATACCGTGAGCGTCGACCAGACGGCGATTAACAGCGGCAATGTCTCTGCGTTCTCCTTCACGTTCACCGGGGCCGAAGTCGGCTCAACCTATAACTACACGGTCTCCAGCTCCGGCGGCGGCACCAACGCTACGGGCAGCGGCACGGTCACCGCGGCCGACGAGACCATATCAGGCATAAACGTATCAGGTCCGAACGACGGAACCCTGACGCTGAGCGTTACCCTCACTGATACCGGCGGCAATACCGGGCCAGCGGCAACCGATACGGTGGAAAAGGACACGGTCGCACCGGCAGGTTATTCAGTATCCATTGACCTGGCGAGTATCAACAGCGGAAATGTGGCCGGGTTCTCCTTCACGTTCTCCGGCGCTGAAACAGGCACTATCTGCAACTACACGATATCCAGCTCCGGCGGCGGCACCAACGCTACGGGCAGCGTAGGGATCAGCTCTGCCAATCAAAACATATCCGGCATAGATGTCTCAGGACCGAACGATGGCACCCTGACATTGAGCGTTGTCCTGATAGATGCTCTTGGAAACACTGGGTTTGCGGCGACCGACATGGTTGTGAAGGATACGGTGGCACCGACGTTAGCCATCGGCGTGCCGTCGATACCGGCGGTTAATGGGTCGGGCAGCGTGAACTTCGGCATATCCTATACCGGCGCTGATACGGTAAACCTGACCAGCCCCAGTGTGAGCCTGACCACCACCGGCGACGCAAGCTGCGCCGTTTCTGTCGCAGACGGCACTACTCCGACGCCAACAGTGACCTTGTTCAGCTGCAGCGGCAATGGCACGGTGAGGATAAGCATTGCTTCCGGCACAGCGTTCGATACTGCGGGTAACTCCAACATGGCAGACGGCCCGGGGGACCCTGTCACAGTGGACACGTTAAATCCCTCACTATCCTTCTCGTCGGTGCCGCCGATAAACGCGGCCAATGCAGCTGCCTATGTGGTTGCCGGTTTCTGCACTGAGGAGGGGATGCCGGTTACTGTCACCGTAGGGGGCCTCGTCACTGATACGCCGACCTGCACCAGCAGTATGTATACTACCAGCTCAATGAATGTGAGCGGTATTTCGGACAGCGGTTCCGTGAGCGTGGCTGTCAGCCATAGCGATGCCGCCGGCAACACCGAAAATATCTCCACCACGGTGGTGAAGGATACGACCCTTCCGACCCTGACGATGTCGCCCGTACCCGGGAACATCACCTATGCGAACCAGGGCGCCTATACCGTGTCGGGTGCCTGCTCCGAGGAAGGACGAATGGTCACCGTCACGGTAATCGATGATGAAAGCTCGAGCGTCTCCCAGGGACCGACCTGCTCCAGCGGGTGGTACACCACGTCCCTTGATGTTAGCGGACTTTCAGATGGAGTGGGTAGATTGACGATAACCCATACTGACGCTGCGGGCAATACCCGCCAGACCGGCATCGATCCGCTGGCCAAGGACACTACCTATCCGATTATGAATGTCCGCATCAATGGCACAAACCAGCCGACCAGCAGTATTTATGACTTCGGAACTGTTGAGATCTGGACCGTAAAAGCGGTCACGGTGGATATTTACAATACGGGTACCGGCACCTTGGAATTACCGGTTTCACCGGTAGTCTTTAGCGGAGCGAACATGAGTGAATTCACCACGGCCGATCTTGAATCCGGGGTGATATCAGTCAATCCGGGCGACATGGCGACATTCATTTTGCAATTCATGCCCACGGACGTTGTAAATCCCAGACAAGCCCTCATGTCGATAACGTCGAACGACCCGAACATCGTGGGAACCTATGACATAGCGCTCCAGGGCAACGGCTCTGCCTCGAATACGGCCGATATTAATGTAAAGGTCAATGGTCTCAGCCTTGATCCAGGAGGCGGATTTGATTTCGGAACGGTCACCACGGGAAGCACCAAGACCGCCAGGGTGGATGTGTATAATAACGGGTCGGCGATTCTTACCCTTGATCCGATCTGGCTCACCGGCGTCAATCCGAGTGAATATCTGATTAACGGCTCTATAAAGGGGCCGATAACTATCCAGCCGGGCGGCATGTTCTCCTTCATGGCGTCGTTTGCTCCTACCCGGGCGATGGCCAGCTCGGCACAGCTCATCATAGCGTCCAACGATCCTGACACGGGGTCGTTCGTTGTTACCCTTCTCGGCACGGGCACCGCCGCCACGACCCAGGACATCGGCCTGAAGATCAATAATCTGGAAGTTGCGAATGCCAGCTCCTTTGATTTCGGGCAGGTCCTCACGTCGACCGGTATAAAGACCGTGACCGTGGAAATCGCCAACAAGGGTACCGCGGACCTGACCCTTTCATCTATGGGGGCTCCCGTTTATCTCACCGGAACAAACTTCCCGGATTGGGATTACTTTACCGGGGCGCCCGGTCCCGGAACGGTCATAACTGCCGGGACATCCGTAACCTTTACCATGGATTTTATTCCCCCTGTGGACGGTCTCCGTTACGCGCAGCTGAGAGTCCTTTCCGACGATCCGGATACCGGGACCTATGTGGTCAATCTGAAAGGGACCGGGAGTCCGATATCGGTGCCGGATATAGGCATCGAACTTAACGGCCAGGAATACTCACCGGCAAGCACCTTTGATTTCGGCGCTGAACTGGTGGATATGCCCCTGTCAGTGAATGCTGATATTCTTAATCAGGGGTCGGCTATCCTTAATATTTCCGGCGGGACCGTGGTCAGCATAAGCGGCCCTGATTCTGCTGATTTTGCTGTTACCGGCAGCGGCGCCTGGCCCGCGCCCGAGTCGGTGCCGGCCGGCAGCTCCCTGGTTGTAAGCAGTGGCACGGGATGCACCGTGGAATTCACGCCTTCCGCGGCCGGCGTCCGCAGGGCCCAGATGACCGTTGTTTCCGACGATCCGGACACGGGTACCTATGTCGTGAACCTCCAGGGTATCGGCGTGATGCCGCGGGTGATGGTCTGCGGCGGCGGCACAAGTGATTCTGCGATCTTTGACCCGATGATGGTCACCTTCTCTGCTGGCAACCCCACCGGTTCGCAGAATGTTGGTGCCGGCGGCCATAGCTTCAAGATGCAGAATGGATCTAACCAGCATGTGCTGATCTACGGTAGTAATTCTTACTGGGCAATTTTTAATCCTGCTTCCGCAACGTTCGTGACACAGGGCTCTTTCGGCTCCAATGCCAACCAGGGCGCGAACAGCTTCCCGATCGCCGGCGGGAACTACATTAACAACAACATTATCCTCCTTGCTAACGCGAGCCTGACAAGAAGATTTTCCCCGCCTTTCTCGATTGTCGCCTATGACAGCCTGAGCAGTATCGGCTACGGATCATTTACCTTCCCAATACCGGCCGCCGGAGGTCAGATGACGATCATTCACGGCGGTTTCAGCAATATGTTGAGCGTGTTTGATCCCAACGGAAACGCGGGCAACGGCAGCTTCACCACCATCGGCAATACATTGACCAGCGGAGCGCAGTACGGGGCTCACTCAATAATGATCGATGCCCCGGACAGCCCCAACAACGGTTCGGTGCTGGTTATCCTCGGCGGCGATTCGAGCATCGTCAACCTCTTTACCGCCGGTTCATTCAGTAATTTCGGGGGCAAGACACTTTCAGGCCCTGCCGGGCGGGGAGCGAGCAGTGTTCCTATCCTGACCGGATTGCACAGGGGGAAAAAGCTGATAATTCACGGCGGCAGTTCGGGTAGCGCGGGTACCACGCTATTCAATCCGTTGGTGGATGACGCAACCACATTCACAGCCGGACCGGATTTGGCGGGCAATGCGAGCTACGGATCCTTCTCCTTCGTGATTGAGCATGGCCCCAACGCCGGCCTCATTGTTGTGGTGCACGGCGGCTCTACTTCTACCACATCGGTCTGCGATCCTAAAAATGAACCATTACAGTTCAATTTAGGTCCGAACCTGCCGAATTCCGGATGGCAATACACGGCTGGAGACGGTGCACATAGCTTCCCGCTTAAGTGATTGCCGTATAAATGGCCTGATAAGCCCCCTGTTTCTCCGGAGCGGGGGGCTTTTTTATATCCTCCATTTTCCGAATAATTACTTGCAATCCCTCTCGCCATAGGTTAGTATCAGTATCATGAAAATATCTAAGACACTTCAGCCTCTCGCAGTGATAGTATACATCACTATCCTCTCCTCCTGCGGCGGCTGGGTCGAGAACCGGTCCGTCATGAAGCAGTATGCCCCGGAGAACGGGGACATCTCCCCGGACCTGGTCCGGGCCAACATCGCCACAACGGACTACTCCGCCCTGGTCCACGTGACGAGGGGCAAAGTGAAGGGAAAAAGTCCCCTGCGCCGCCTTTACGGTTACGTGAACCATGTCTACCAGGCCCGGGTCATAGAGACCTTCCGGGGGCCGCGCTATGACATCATCACCTTCTCGGTCATGGCAGAGAGCGATATCGGTCCGATCCTTCCGGAGTACCCGGTCATAGTGAGCCTCTGCGGAAAGGCGCGTGACGCAATGTACGTTCCCGATAACGGCTACGAGCTTCCGGCGACGCGGGCTCTGGCCGCGGCGGCCCGGGAATTCTCGCGCAAAGTGAAATCATCCATGAATCAAAAGAGCGCCTGCTCCGAATAGCTCCGGCACTTATTCCGTTTCACTGTTTTTTGAAAATTTCCTGAACAGGAAAACGAAGATCAGACCGGCGATATACATCTCCAGGCCGTACACGCCGTTGACGATGAAGAGGGAGCTGTAGAAATCGCCGATCTGGTCCTGGATGAGTATCGCCAGGGTCATGGAGAGGGCAGAGTTGCGCATGCCCGTCTCGAAGGCGAGGGAGCGCACCTGCCGCCCCGGGAGCCGGAACATTGTTGCCGCCGCCGAGGCGATGAACATGCCGGCGGCCGCCAGTATGAGGGGGGCAAAGTAGAAGGAAAGGCTGTAACGGTCGGTGTCGCGGAGGGCGCCGAGGTTGCCCGCCACGCCGGTTACCATGATGAAGAGCACCGTGACGATTCCCAGGGCAGAGAAGACGGGGGCGGCCTTGGCCGCCAGCGCCTCGAAGCGGGCCCGCGCCGTCATCCCCACGGCCAGCGGTACGATCACCAGGACGATGATGGTCTGGGCGATGAGGCCGGCGGGAACGGTAGCGCCTGATCCGGTAGTGCCGTACAGCTTGAGAAGGAGCGGCGTGCTGATGAGCGCCAGGACCGTGGATACCGAGGTGAGGGAGATGGAGAGAGCCAGGTCCCCCTTCGAGAAGTGGGTCATCAGGTTCGACGTGACCCCGGCGGGGCTCGCCGTGGCCAGGATCAGCCCCAGATAGATAAAGGGGTAGGCGTGGTAGTAGCCGAAGAGGAGGCTTAAGCCCAGGGCCAGCAGCGGCATCAGGCCGTACTGGAGGACAGTGCCCAGGACAATGCCCAGGGGCCTGCGGATGACCAGGGTGAAATCGGCGATCTTGAGGGTGAGCCCCATTCCCACCATGACGAAAAAGAGCATGAGCACGATGGATATCTTGAATATCCTGTCGAAGAGGATCGCCCGGGGCTCCCCGGTCATCCGGGCAAAGACGTAGGCCCTGCCGTCATGTTCGGCGGTGACCGTTTCCAGGGAGAATTCCAACCTGTTCTCGGAGAGCTTTTCGAATTCGTCAGGCGTGCGCGTATCTTCCGCCGGAAGGGAGAGTATAAACATGCCGCCGGAGGCGTCCCGGATGAAATACAGTGGCCGGCCCCCGTTCCGCCCGGGGGAGGCTTTCGGCTTCAGGATGCGGAGGTTGCCGGTCACGGTTTTTTTTTCCGCCGACGACCACTCGATCTCCCGGGAGCGCGCGTTCAGGCTTTCCATGAAGGCCGCGTCCCCTTCAACGATGATTTTTCTGGAGAGGTGGCGGTAGAGTTCCTCGCCCTGCGAAGCCGTGCCGGCGGCCATGGCGGCCGGCGCGACCAGGATGATGCCGAAGATCCATGGGATGATGTTTCTTGCTTTCATGGAATATGACCTGCCCTGTGATTATTGTAAACAGCCGGATGATCCCGCGTAATCGGGAGCTGGCACACTAGCATTGCGCTATTACAGGGGGATTGTCAATCATGATAGACGGCCGGGGCCGGGCAATTATAACGAATTGATTATGCCGCTGCTGCCGGAGCATGGCTTCGTGAAGGCGCCTGCGGGGATGTCGGCCTGCCGGGCGCCGCGGGTTAACGCCGGGACATGAGGGCGCACATGACCGCTTTCTGCACGTGGAGCCTGTTTTCAGCTTCGTCGAATACGATGGAGCGGCCGGAATCAAGGACGTCTCCCTCGATCTCTTCTTCCCGGTGGGCCGGGAGACAGTGCATGACCTTTGAGTCGGCGCGGCCCTTGCTGAGCAGCTCTTTGGTTATCTTGTATTTCGCCAGGG
>ERZ795061.596-NODE-596-length-36498-cov-9.420629_pt1 | contig 36498 bp, 35 predicted proteins | sample MGYA00375145_ERZ795061 | MGnify/ENA primary metagenome ERZ795061 (study PRJEB30190, sample SAMN05720144) | anaerobic digester metagenome | isolation source: active sludge of municipal wastewater-treating anaerobic digesters | place: USA | collected 2014-12-22 ... | reverse complement strand
ATCATTACCTGTAGCAAACGTCTGGCTCCGTATCTCGAACAGGAAATTATTGAGCTTGGCTTTAAACCCGTGCGTACATTTATTACAGGGGTGGAGTTAACGGGTACAGTTAATGACTGCATTGTTCTTAATCTCAACCTCCGCTGTGCCAGCCAGGTACTTTATTCGTTAAAAGAATTCGCGTGCGATGGACCTGATTCCTTGTATAATAACCTGGTTCGCTATCCATGGGAAGACCTGTTAGAATCAGATGGATATTTATCCATAACCAGTAATGCCACACACTTTACGGTAAACAACGAAATGTTTGTGAATGTAAAGGTGAAAGATGCAATTGCTGACAGAATGCGAAGGGAAACTATGCGCAGACCCGACTCAGGATCGGAGCTGAAGGGCGCTGTATTCCATTTGTATTGGAAAGACGAGCAAGCCGAAATTTTTCTTGACACCTCCGGAGAAACACTGGCCAAACACGGCTATCGTAAAATTCCCGGCAAGGCCCCTATGCTGGAGTCGCTGGCGGCCGCAACAGTGTTGGCTACAAAGTGGGATCGAAAATCCCCCTTCGTTAATCCTATGTGTGGATCGGCTACAGTAGCCATTGAAGCCGCACTAATAGCAACTAACCGAAGACCAGGTTTGTTTCGAAAAAATTATTCATTCATGCATGTGAAGGGATATACCGTGTTAGCGTATGAAACAGAAGTAAAAAAGTTGCAGGATCAAATTCACGAAGTTACTGGTTTAAAAATAATTGCCTCTGACATTAGTGAAGATGCCATCAACATTTCAAAAGTTAATGCGGGTATCGCAGGGGTAGAACAACTGATTGAATTTCAACAGTGCGATTTTGAATTGACGTCTATTCCTGAATCGCCTGGGGTAATCTATTTCAATCCGGAATATGGCGAACGATTGGGAGAAATATCTGAATTAGAAATAACCTATGCGCGCCTTGGCGACTTTATGAAAAAGAAATGTCAGGGTTATCTGGGTTACGTTTTCACGGGCAATCTTGATCTCGCTAAAAAGATTGGGTTGAAAGCAAGTCGTAGAATCGAATTCTATACGAGTACCATTGACTGCCGCCTGCTAGAGTATGAGTTGTATGGTGGAAGCCGAAGGGCACCTAAATCATAATTACTATTGCTTCAGATTTTTTGTAAATTTAAAGATCATAAAAAAATAAAGTAAATGAGTTCAGTTGAAATAAAACGTAAACTATTCGACTATATTCGAGATGCCGACAACCGAAAGGTGAAGGCTATTTATACAATGGTGGAGAAGGAAATTCAAGAGGATTCAACAGTCTGGACAGATGAATTTGTACAGGAACTTGATAAACGAGTAACTGAATTCGAAAAAGGATCAATAAAAGCTCATACCTGGGAAGAGGTTAAGATCAACGCCAAAAAGCGTCTTAAAAAATCCTAAAAAGTAATGGCCTACCAAGTTCTTATTCATCCAATGGCTGAAAAAGAATTTACTGATGCCTTTATTTGGTATGAAGAAAGATTGTCAGGTTTGGGATTTCTCATTTCCTAAAAAGAAGAGCAGTTATAGAGAAGTAAAAATTCATACATTTCCTTATCTCATCGTTTACAAAATTCTTCCAAAGAAGAAAACTATATTAGTCTCAGCCATCCATCATACTAGTAGAAGTCCAAAAACAAAATACAGGAAATGAAAGGAGTGGCATTTTTTATTCTTCTTGTTCTTAGTCCATTTCAAATCATGAGTCAGGATAAAATTACCACTCGCGTAATCGCACATCGTGGCGCGTGGAAAAATACCGGTGTTCCGGAAAATTCGATTGCTGCACTTCAACATGCTATCCAATTAGGTTGTTATGGTAGTGAGTTTGATGTACACATGTCATCTGATTCTGTTCTATTCATTCTTCACGATCACTCAATTCAGGGGATTCATATTGAAAAGTCTTTTGCGGCTGACCTCCGAGAAATAAAACTTTCCAACGGAGAGCCGCTACCAACACTAGAAGAATACTTAGAAGCTGGAAAAAATCAAAAGACCCGGCTTATTCTTGAAATTAAATCTTCGAGCATAAGTAAAGAGCGATCGTTGGCGCTTGCAAAAAAATGTGTTGAAGTCGTTCATAAACTTAATGTCGCCTCCATAACAGAATACATTGCCTTTGATTTTGCTGTTTGCAAAAAAGTAAAAGAACTTGACCCTAATGCCACGGTAACCTATTTGAATGGCGATAAATCGCCCGAAGAACTGGCCGTTGCAGGGTTAGATGGATTAGATTATCATTTTAGCGTTCTCAAGAAAAATGAGGCGTGGTTACAAGATGCCCACGCAAGAAAACTGATTACGAACGCCTGGACTGTAAATGATGAAGAAACCATGCAATGGCTGATCAGTCGCAGGGTTGATTTCATTACCACCAACGAACCAGAAAAACTGATTCAACTGCTAAATCGTTAAACAGCCGTTCAGCCTCTTTCTATTCTGTTCAGATAACCGAACTGAACAACAACATATTCTTTTTGCATTTTGCTCTCTATAAACTCAATAATCTATGCGATTTAAATTTTTAATAAAAACTACCTCGCTATCAATAGCTATCTTATTGATCTCGATCACAACTTTTTCTCAGGCTCAACCTGAACGCGTTCTACCCGCTGAATCGGCTGTCAACTCTACCGGCCAGGTCACCATTAAAGGAAAAGTAGTCCCTTACAAAGTTACTGCCGGCACTCAACCTGTGTGGAATGCTGAAGGGAAGCCCAGCGCAGCTTTGTTTTACACCTATTACGAGCGCACCGATGTAACGGATAAAGGTAAGCGCCCATTGGTTATCTCTTTTAATGGCGGTCCCGGCTCTGCTTCTGTTTGGATGCATGTTGCCTACACCGGACCCAAACAACTGAATATTGATTCCGAAGGATATCCCGTGCAGCCTTATGGCATCCGCGATAATCCACACTCCATTCTGGATGTAGCGGATATTGTTTACATCGATCCTGTAAACACAGGTTTCTCCCGTATTCTAGATCCAAAAGCAGAGAAGTCAACTTTTTTTGGGGTGAATGCTGACATTAAGTACCTGGGCGATTGGTTAGATAATTTTGTTTCACGCACCGGCCGTTGGACATCTCCAAAATATATCATTGGCGAAAGTTATGGTACTACTCGCGTTTCTGGTCTGGCTTTAGATCTTCAAAACAATCATTGGATGTACTTGAATGGTGTGATTTTGGTGTCGCCAACAGAACTAGGTATAAAACGCGATGGCCCGGTGAACGATGCGCTATCACTTCCTTATTATACAGCGGCAGCCTGGTATCACAAAGCATTACCTGCTGATCTGCAACAGAAAGATTTATTGGATGTGCTGGCCGAATCCGAAAAGTTTACAGTGGATGAATTTCTTCCGGCCCTTGCCAAGGGTGGCTTTATTGATCCCGCCAAAAGAAAAGAGATTGCTGCAAAGGCTGCTCGTTACTCGGGCATTTCCGAAGAAGTATTTATGGGTCATAATCTGGCAGTACCTACCCAGTTTTTCTGGAAAGAGTTATTGCGCGACAAAGGATTTACCGTAGGTCGCCTGGATTCACGTTATAAAGGGATTGACAAAATGGAAGCGGGTGAACGGCCCGACTATAATTCAGAACTTACGTCATGGCTGCATTCATTTACTCCTGCTATCAATTACTACTTACGGGATGTGTTGAAGTACAAGACTGATTTGCAGTACAATATGTTTGGCCCTGTTCGTCCATGGGACAATTCAAATGATCAAACCGGTGAGAATCTTAGGTTGGCAATGGCAGAAAACCCATACATGCATGTGATGATTCAATCAGGTTATTATGATGGAGCAACAACTTACTTCGATGCAAAGTATTCGATGTGGCAACTTGACCCCAGCGGCAAAATGAAAGATCGGTTACGCTTTGAAGGGTACCGTAGTGGCCACATGATGTATCTACGCGCTGAAGATCTCGCAACAAGTAATGAACACATCCGGGATTTTATTAAGAAATCTACTCCAGCAAACGGAGCGCCCGCGAAATACTAGCAGTAACATTTTCTTTTACAACTAAAAGTCCGGTACAAAGTATCGGACTTTTTTTGATACTGTTGAGAAGCCGCAACACAGATTATTCATTCTTGAGTGCTTCTACTGGATTGATTCTGGCAGATTGCATCAAAAGAATATTGATAGAGGCAAGGGCAAAATCGAGAAATTACAAATAGCGTAGAAAAGCGTTTGAAGGTAAGCTTTTAACTCGGTCATACGCTTTGCATAGCGGGTACATCAGCAGCACGATCACGACCCAAATTAAAAGAACCCACTGAAGTGAATAGCCGCCCTCGGGAGTGATGCCTCCAAACGATTTGGCAAAGTGCAAATCTATTTCGGCAAAAGATTTACCCGTGCGCATCATGGTGCTGATTAATGCAAGTGCATGGATCACATAAAAGTGAGCGATGAAATAAAACAAGGGAACACGACCGAAAGAAAGCAATGGATTATGAGGCTTTATCTCAAATTTTTCGAGCCACGCGAGTAGTATCAAAAACGGACCAATTGTCATCAATGTAAATAGAAAGGAAGGCGGATATTTGCTTGTATTCAGAAATGACAGCACGGTGTACCAACCCGATTGTTGTCCTGCCCACGGAGCCGGATCTCCATAAAAGTTAATAAATCGAAATACAATAAAAGCAATCACACACGCAATCCCGGTACGAAGCAAAAGCTTTTGCCGGGTTGATGCCTCGATGTTAGTGTACCATGTCCCTATACTATAGCCAAGCAACATAATACCTAACCATGGAATTATCGGGTATGTTACTATGAAAGCAACATCAGGTGTAACTGCAAGTAATCCTCTGCTCATTAGTATTGTCCATGGGGTAAACCATATACTTGCTAGCTCAACGGAAACTCCGCTCAATAAATTATGACCGGTAACAATCATCAATCCCAAAATTAATATTGCCCGACCGGGTAAATGAATTAACGCTGCCAGCAACATCATGCAAATGCCAAACACCCATAACACACTAAGAATAGTAACATCGAAATAGAAGTTGAAGAAATACCCAAAGCGCAATATGGTGAACTCTAAAACTACTAGCCAGATACCTCGCGTAAGCAGGTAGCGCGAAAGTTCTGCTTTGGATTTTCGTTGCAATGAAATCTTTGCCGATAACCCGGAAAGAAAAATAAAGCCCGGCATACAAAAGTGCGTAATCCATCGCACAAAGAACAAGACCGTATGTGTCTTGGTCAGATCAGTTGGATTAAATACAAACGCATCGGCATGAAAGTAATCACGTGTATGGTCCAAGGCCATGATTACCATGATGAGGCCACGGGCAATATCTATTGAAGCAAGACGATACGATTGGCCGGGGATTTTAATTTCTGACATGGATATGAAATTAGTGCCACGAGAATAGATAAGTTGAGTCTATTTCTCAAGTTGAATCGACTACTGAAATGGATGCTGGCCAAACTACCAATCAGATTCCTCTCAGTTGCCTGGCAGCATGATGAATCCGTACAATACCAATGTGATTTGGTTTGATTTTATAGACAATTCGATAATTGCCTTCTATTAACTCTCGGATATTTTCATTCCCAAATTCAGGTACAATTCTGCCAGAAATCGGAAAGTTTTCAAGTTGATCTACCCGGCTAATGAGTTTACTGATAAATCTATCTGCATAAAGCTTTGAATCCTGGGCAATGTAATCATGAGTATTTTTTGAGTCTTCAATAGCTATATCTGTCCATACAACTTTTACCATTTTTTTACCAGCTCTTTCACCTTGCTATGATCAGTGGTGCTGCCTTGCTCTAGTTGGATAAGCCCCTTTTCTATTTTCTCTTCAAAGATGAGTCGCTCCATCAGTTCCTCCAACTCGATTTCCTGCGGTAATTCCCTAATGGCTTCTATCAGTTTGTCTCGTTTCATTATATTCCTCTTTTTTGACAAATCAATTTAATCATTTTATGTAAAAGAATGAGTGGAATTTTGCCCGGCTAAAAATATTCGTTTTAAAAACTAAAGCTTGCCCTTTAAAAACTCAGCTGTGTAGCCCTTTCCTTTCTTGGCCATCTCTTCCGGGGTGCCCGCAAACATAAGCTGGCCGCCTTTTTTCTCACCGCCTTCAGGCCCCAGATCTATAACCCAGTCGGCACATTTTATTACTTCCATATTGTGCTCAATTACAATAACGGTGTGCCCCTGATCTACCAGTGCATTGATTGCCTTCAGTAATTTTGAGATATCGTGAAAATGCAATCCGGTAGTAGGCTCATCAAAAATGAAAAGTATACTACCGGTAGTGTCCGAATTATTTTTTCCTAAAAAAGAAGCCAGCTTTACACGTTGAGCTTCGCCACCTGAAAGTGAGTTAGACGATTGTCCAAGTTTCACATAGCCGAGGCCTACTTCAAAGAGCGGCAGAATTTTTTCGTAAACAGCTTTCTTATCTCTAAAGAATTCAAGGCCATTTTCTACTGTCATGTCGAGTACATCGTAAATGTTGGCACCTTTATGCTGTACCTCCAATACTTCCTGCTTAAAGCGTTTGCCTCCACAGCTTTCGCATTTTAAAAAGATGTCGGCCATAAACTGCATCTCAACTTTAATCTCGCCTTCGCCTTCGCAGGTTTCGCACCGGCCACCGTCTACGTTAAACGAAAAATGAGAGGGCTTATAACCGCGCTGTTTGCTTAGCGGTTGCTCTGCATATAGATTGCGAATCGCATCGTATGCTTTTACATAGCTGATGGGGTTGGAACGTGACGATTTACCAATCGGATTCTGATCGACAAATTCGACTTGCGTAATCTTTGTAACATCTCCCTCGAGGCGATCGTACTTTCCGGGAGTTTCCGCTACGGAGCCATTCAATCGGCCTATTGCCGGATACAGTATTTTCTTGATCAGTGTAGACTTACCCGAGCCACTCACTCCGGTAACAACCGTAAGTGCTCCCAACGGAAATTTGACAGCCAGATTTTTCAGATTATTCTCGCGTGCACCCGTAACGGTTACTGAATCTTTCCACTTTCTTCGAACCGTGGGCACAGCAATTTTTTCAGTGCCGTTGAGATAATCCACCGTGTGAGATTTTACTTTTCCATTAAGATCTTTTTGCGAACCCTGAAAAATCAATTCACCACCATGCGAGCCCGCATCAGGGCCGATATCAATAATCTGATCGGCTGCACGCATGATTTCCTCCTCATGTTCCACCACAATTACAGTATTGCCCATGTCGCGCAACGATTTCAAGACTTCAATCATCCGGGCAGTGTCGCGCGGGTGTAGCCCAATGCTGGGTTCGTCCATAATATACATGGAACCTACCAGGGCGCTCCCCAATGAGGTAGCAAGTTTAATGCGTTGAAATTCTCCACCCGATAAAGTAGAAGTAACCCGGTTAAGCGTGAGATAACCCAAGCCAACCTTTGTCATGTATTCAAGGCGTGACCTAATTTCAGTTAAAATTCGTTCGGAGACTTTTTGCTCATAAGCAGGTAACTTCAGCTTTTCAAAAAACACCAAGGTGTCCTCAATAGGCATCAGCACGAGATCCGTAATCGATGCATTAGCAATCTTCACATAGGCGGCATCTTTCCTGAGTTTGGTCCCCCTACAATCAGGGCAGGTCGTTCTTCCGCGATAACGCGATAACATAACCCGATACTGAATTTTATGGGTCTTTGATTCCAGGTATTTAAAGAAGCTGTGAATTCCATCAAAATGTTCATTGCCACTCCAAAGCAGGTCGCGCTCCTTCTGACTTAACTCACCATAGGCCCGGTGAATCGGAAAATCAAACTTAATGCCGCTCTTAATTAATGGTTTCGCCCATTCACTCATTACCTCACCCCGCCAGGGCGCAATAGCTCCTTCAAAAACAGAAAGACTTTTATCCGGGATTACCAGGTCTTCATCTATACCCAGGATTTTTCCAAACCCCTCGCAGGTCTGGCAAGCACCAAAGGGATTGTTGAAGCTAAACAGGTTAATGGATGGTTCCGTAAATGAAATCCCATCCAGCTCAAAGCGATCAGAGAAACTAACTTTCTTTTCTCCTTCCACATAGATGAGGCAATCCCCATGACCTTCAAAGAAAGCTGTTTGCACTGAATCGGAAAGTCGGAAAGTAAGATCTTCATCCTGTGCATTGACTGCTGCGCGATCAATAAGGATTTCAACCTCACCCCCGTCCCCTCTCCCAAGGAGAGGGGAGGTTTTTTTCTTAGCGCTTTTCCCCTTCTCCCGTGGAAGAGATGTATCAGCCACTGGCTGTAGGGGTGAGGGATTTAAAATCTCCTCAATAAACTTCACCTCTCCATTTACAAGTACTCTCGCAAATCCTTTACTCAAAAGCAAGTTGAGTTCATCTTCCAGTTTGCGGCCTTTCATTACCCGAAGCGGGCAAGCCACCATAATTCGGGTGCCCTCTTTTTGTTTATTAATGAAGTCTACTACATCGGTTACGGTATCGCGCTTTACTTCTTTGCCGCTGATGGGCGAATAGGTTTTACCGATTCGTGCGAAAAGTAATTTCAGATAATCATAGATCTCGGTAGTGGTTCCCACCGTTGACCTTGGGTTGCGGGTGTTTACCTTTTGCTCTATGGCAATTGCCGGGGATACACCCCGGATATAATCTACTTCTGGTTTTTCCATGCGGCCTAAAAACTGGCGGGCATAGGAGCTCAGGCTTTCTACATACATGCGCTGGCCTTCGGCAAACAATGTATCAAATGCGAGTGAGGATTTTCCTGAACCAGAAAGACCCGTAATTACCACCAACTTGTTTCGGGGTATAGCTACGCTAAGGTTCTTTAAATTGTTAACCCGGGCGCGCTTAATAATAATGAACTCTTTGGGATCGAGATCATCTAAATATGAATCGTTGGAAGTTGGGTTCATGCGAAACCGCAAAAGTAAAAAAACGAAGGGCCTTGTCCTATTAAGGATTCAAAGTTTGAGCCAGGTCCCCGCTTGGTATCACTTTAACAAAAACGCCATCCGTTGGTTGCGGATGGCGTTAATGAAATCCTTTGTGATTAGTTGCTAGTTATCGAAATCGGGATCGTAGCTGGCTTCCTTTGCCGGGCCGTCACCATCAAAATCATCATCACTACCACTATTGTCAAAATCATCATCGGCTGCCGGAGTGCGGATGTCATCATCATCGCCCTCAAACTCCTGCTTTTCGCTGGACTCTACATCATAGCCACCATCGCTGTTTTTAGTAGCGGGTACTTTCACCAGATATACAGAATCATCTGTTTCCAGCGGAAAAACGAAAATTGGTTCCCGTTTCGCATTGGTAATGCGGGTGATGCTGGCCTCATATCCATTAGGGTATTGATCCTTTAATAAGTCCCGTAGGTCCTCGCTCAGGTTTTCGAGACTTTTTATTATACGTTTCTTTGCTACAGCCATTGTCGTTAAAAATCGGGCTCAAATAGCATAAGAAATAGTTTAGAAGGCAAATATTTTTCAATATTTTTTGTGATTTAAAGGTTTATTCCTATTTTTCATTTCACAAACAATTCATTTAACCCACATACTATCGACCGAGACATCTACGTTACCTAAACGCAAGACAGATGATTGACAGCAGATTCAGCGACAGCCAGTTGGTTTCGCTCTATCAAACCGGTAACGAAGAGGCGTTCGAGATGCTACTTCACAGACACAAATCCCGTATTTATACGGCCATTTACATGATTGTAAAAGATCGCTATGAGGCACAAGACCTGCTTCAGGATACCTTTATCAAGGCGATTAATACAATTAAAGGTGGCCGGTACAACGAAGAGGGTAAATTTTTACCCTGGATTAGTCGCATTGCCCACAACCTGGCCATTGACCATTTCCGCAGGAACAAACGCTACCCAGAGGTAGTGTTGGAAGATGGTAGTCGTGTATTCGACTCCATGCAGTTTTCGGAAGAATCCTACGAAACCAAGCAACTCCTCCGCGACACCAAATCGCGCCTTCGCGATTTGATCATGGAATTGCCTACGGAACAAAAACAAGTACTGATCATGCGCCACTATCTGGAGCTGAGTTTCCAGGAAATTGCCGACCGCACCGGGGTGAGTATTAACACAGCCCTCGGCCGGATGCGCTATGCGTTGATCAACCTGAGGAAGAAAATGATTAAAAACCATATTGCCTATGATAAAGACCTTTACCCAAAACGATCTGATCAGGTTTCTATACCACGAGACCTCGGAAGAGGAGACGAAGGAGATTAACAAAGCCCTTCTTTGTGACAGTGAACTGCAAACGCAGTATAAGGAACTAAACGCCACTCGTAAGGAATTAGATGCGGCTAGACTAGAGCCGTCTTCCGAAGTAGTGGAGAACATTCTCAACTACGCGCGCGGATTTCAAGAACATCATTAAATCTCACAAGCTTAATGCAAGGTCTTCCCTAATCGGAAGACCTTTTTATTTAACAACTCATCAGCCTGAACAAGTGAAGTTTAATGTGCAATAAATTATGATCTTCTGATGCGAATGCTCATCGCTTCCGCTGGATTTGTAATTAAGAGCTGATCAAAATCAGATTCTGAAAATCCTTTTTGTCTTAATCGTGGTAATAATTCATTAAAGATATTGGTATATCCCTTGAACTCTCCGCCCGAAGGTTCACCAGGTTTATACCAGCCTGCATCATGAGAAATTAGAACGCGGTTAAGCAGACCTTCATTCTTCAGTCGCACAATTGAATCTGTATAGTTGTCGAAATCACCCCAACCAATTCCATCCAGGCTAACCCAGGCCCCCTGGCGCGCAGCGTTTAGATGATAACTCTTTTCTGACTCGGCTTGTGCATGCACCCATACAAAGGCATTTGGATGAACTCCCATTGATTTTAGAATCTCCAATTGCTCCAGCGCAGCTTTGGCCAACCCTGTATGCGAACAAATGGTAAGTCCGGTTTTAAGATGTGCAACAGCTGCTGCATGCACCAACTTCTTATGAAGCTCTGAAAGAGGTTTGTCTGCGTCAACTCCAATCTTAATGAATCCAGGTTTAACAGATGTGCCGTTAATCCCTTTCTTAAATTCATTGATCCATCGTTTGGCTAACTGTTCCGCAGTTTCTGATAACGCCCACGATGGCAAATACTTATTTCCTACCGCCCCGTAGTATCCGGTATTCGTGATTATCTGAACGCCACTTCGTTCAGAAAGCATCTTCAGAAGTATCACATCCCGTCCGAGAAAATCAGGAGTACAATCAAAAACACTTTTTACGCCTGCTTGCCTGGCTTCCAGCAGATAAGGAAGAACTTTCTCAATCACTTCGCCTCGGTTCCACCGATCAAAACTGATTTTATCAGCTCCGATAAAATCTACGAGGAAATGTTCGTGGATGAGTGTTTTCCCTAACTGCACACTGGGGATTGGTCCATTAACCGTATTAATGTAAGGCTCTTTCTTTTTTCCATTCAAAAACAAAAAGCCCAACCCCGCAATGAGAAATTCTCTTCGCGAGAAGATCATCGCGTTTATAATTCAGTAATAAAAATCTTTCTCCAGCGCACCTTCACACCACCGCCATCATGTATCTGTAAAGCAATCTTGCCGCTGCGCGAGCCGATCTTATCATCGGTAAGTGTAATCATCTGCTCGCCATTGAGCCATGTGGTGACTTCATTGCCTTTCACCCTTACTTTCATCTCATTCCAATCTCCTTCCTTTAGTGCTTTTTCTTTATCTGCAGTTGGTTGAATGAGCCAGCCTCTCCCATACGATTCATAAATACCGCCACTGTGCATATTCAAAGGGGCAACTTCGGCCTGCCAGCCGCTCACCGTGGTGCCATCTATCTGCGAATGAAAAAACACTCCGCTGTTTCCGTTCGATTCCTGTTTGAATTCTAGTGTCAGCTCAAAGTCTTTATATTCCTTTTCTGTAGCAAAATATCCGTACTGCTTGTCCGGACCACTTTCACAAACCAGTAGTCCTTTTTCAACATACCACTTTTCGGTTCCATAAATTTTCCAACCTGAGATATCTTTCCCATTAAACAGTGATTGCTTTTTCTGAGCCTGGGAAAAGGGTACATAAAACAGGGCTATAACGACTAACAAGATCAATTTTTTCATAAGAGGTAAATTATCTTACCAAGGTAGGAAAAATAGAAGAGCCATAAAGAGTATCTGGTTTTTTGTAATTTTATTTATACCACCTAAATCATCGCTTATGCGGATTCTTGTTCCCGTAGTATTCTGCTTTATTCTTGCCGGTTGCTCAACAGGATCTAATTCTGTGACCGAGCAAGCGGATGTTACTGACTCCGCAGAAATACAACCTGCATCGGATTTTACACTTGCCAGCCTGGCCGGTGAGTGGCACATGGTAACACAAATGGATAACGATTGGGTGCTCTTCTATCCGTGCGATGCCGACAATACATTCGTTCAGATAAAAGGAGATTCTATTATTATAGGGTGGGGGCAGGATGCCACGCTGGGAAAAATTGAATCGTGGTCTACATCCAACGATTACCTTTCGCTAGTCGTAAATGATTCATACTCAACCAACACCTACCGGGTACAACAAACCGAAGACGGCCTTACCCAATGGTGGCTTTGGGAAGATGCAGAAGGTCCTTCTTATTTTATTCCTGCGGCCGAAAAAAACAACTACGCAACAATCAAACAACCATGCAAAGAGTGTTGGGAAGATTGTGAGGAAGGGCAATAGCATTCGATTTCGAAAAAATCCTGAGCCCATGCGGTGAACATCGCGTGGTTTTCTTTCTTTGCAGCGTGAAAATTTTGATCCTCCATCAACATTTCAATACCCCTGAGACAGGCGGTGCCATCAGGTCGTATTACCTGGCAAAAGCATTGGTGGATAGCGGCATGAAGGTGGTTGTTATAACAGCTCACAACGAAAAGAAGTATAAAAAAGAAATCACCGAAGGCATTGAAGTTCACTATCTGTCTGTTGCCTACAACAATCGTTTTGGATTTGTCGCCCGCAGCTGGTCTTTTTTAAAGTATGTAAAGGGAGTAATCAGGCTTGCTGGTCAATTTAAGGATTTCAACTACTGTTATGCTATTTCAGTTCCACTCACAGTGGGATTGGCTGCCCAATGGATTAAAAGTCGATACAAGATTCCTTACATTTTTGAAGTAGGTGATTTATGGCCCGATGCTCCGATTCAAATGGAGTTTGTGAATAATTATTTCTTTAGTGAAGCCTTGTATTTACTTGAGAAGAGTATTTATAAATCAGCTCATTCTGTTGTTGCGTTATCGCCCGCCATTCAATCGGCTATTGAAAAAAAAGTGTCCGGTAAAAAAGTACACCTGATCCCAAACATGGCAGATTGTGAGTTTTACAAACCGGAACGTAAAGACCCGACACTGGAAGAGCGATTTCAGGTGCAAAACAAATTTGTTGTCTCTTATATTGGCGCAGTAGGTGTAGCCAATGGGTTAGATTATTTCCTGGAGTGTGCTAATGCTGCTCGTAAAGCAGAACTGCCTCTTCACTTTTTTATCTGTGGCGATGGCGCGCTTGTTGATCGACTGAAAAAAAATGCTCAGCAACTCAGCCTTGCCAATCTTACGTTTCTTGACTTCACCAATCGTAATGGTGTACAAGAACTTCTGAATGTAACAGACGCTTCGTTTACCTGCTACAAACAGGTTCCCATTTTAGAAACCGGATCGCCCAATAAATTTTTTGACGGGCTCGCAGCCGGCAAGCTGATCGTTATCAATTTTGGAGGCTGGATAAAGAATGAGATTGAAGAAAACCAATGCGGAATCTATTGCAATCCGCAACAGCCCACTGACTTTGTAAAGAAAATCACTCCTTTCCTGCACGAACAAGAATTGTTGTCCCGGTATCAGGCTGCCTCAAGACACCTGGCCGAAAAAAAGTATAGCAGAAAACAACTGAGCGCTGAATTTGCTGCCATTTTTAGCAGTCCAATCTAAAAGAGTGTGCTCCGAATCGCCCGCGTCTCGATTGCTATCGGGAGCGCGTGCCATAGCCTCAAACCACTTACTTTCTGACCTTAATAACAACCTTTCCTTTTGCCCGACCTGCTTCTACATAGGACATCGCCTCGTTTGTTTGCTCAAATGGAAAAATCTTATCCACGACCGGTCTTATGACACCCGATTCTATCAGTTTTGTAATTTGACCCAATTGCTCTCCATGTGCCCTCATAAAAAGGAAAGAAAAGTTTACCCCAAGTCGCTTTGCTCTTTTCCTGACACCTGCACTCAATATTCTCATTACAATCTTTAAGAACCAGTTGCCATTAATTTGAATTGCGAAATCCGGGTCAGGAGGACCAGAGATAGAAATAACTTTCCCATTGGGCTTTACTATTCGCAATGATTTTTCAAGTGTTTTTCCGTCCTGACTGTTAAGCACCAAATCGTAATCTTTGAGAATCGTTTCAAAATCCTGCGTTTTGTAATCAATCACAGTGTCGGCACCAAGATTTTTCACCAACTCAAAATTATCAGCACTTGTGGTTGTTGCAACACTTGCACCCAGATGTTTAGCCAACTGAATGGCTATCGTTCCAACACCCCCTGAACCTGCCTGTATGAAAACCTTTTGTCCCTTTTTCACATTTGCCTTTTCAACGAGCGCTTGCCAGGCAGTTAAACCAACCAACGGAATGGAAGCCGCCTGCTCCATCGAAATGTTTTTTGGTTTCAAAGCAACATCGTTTTCATGGATAGCAATGTATTCCGCAAATGTGCCAATTTTAAAATCGGTAGGTCGGGCAAACACTTCATCACCAACGTTGAACTGATTAACTTTTGAGCCCACTTTTATAATAATTCCTGCGACATCATGCCCCAAAATCAAAGGGAATTTATACGGAAGTAGCAGCTTAAATTCGCCAGCTTTTATTTTGGCATCTAATAGATTGACACCGGCAGAATGAATTTCTACCAAAACCTCATTTTCTTTTAAAATAGGTTCAGGCAAATCAACAAGTTGTAAGCTGTCTTCTTTATTGTATCTATTTATGGTAAATGCTTTCATCTCTTAAACTTGTTTATGTTTTTAATGACAGAATTTTCAAAGGTCTTAAATGAAAAATACTGGATGGCAGGGAACAATGTAGAACCTTTACCCACGGGATGATTAAATTTTGGGCTTTCATTTTCAACCAACTTCAACAGCTTTTCCACAACAGCCGTTGGCTCTTCTGATTTTGAGAATAAATCTCTTGTATAATCTTCAAGTGTTGCGCGATACGCGTCATAGTCACTTATTTTATTTTCCGCCACTTTAGAGTTAGAGACTATGTTGGTTTTGAAACCCATCGGTTCAACCATACTTACTTTTATATTAAATTCATTTAGTTCAAAACGCAGCGCTCTGAAATATCCTTCAAGGGCATGCTTGGAGGCAGCATAATAAGCACCGCCTGGAAGACTGATTAATCCCATAATAGAACCAACGGTAATTATTTTTCCAAAACGTTGCTTCCTGAAATACGGCAGCAACTCATTGGTAAGTTTTACAGTTCCCCAAAAGTTTGTATCCAATTGTTTTTTGCCTTGCTCAATAGTCGTTTCTTCTGCAAGACCAGATAAATAGAAACCTGCATTGTTTATCAGCACATCTAAATTTTTGATTTCGCTGAAAAGGTTTTTACCAAAAGATTCAATTGAATGGTCATCGGCAATATCCAATGGCAATAATTTGAAGGGTAATTTGGATTGGTATTTTTCCGGGTCACGACTTGTTCCGATTACGATATACCCACTTTCGTGCAGCTTACTGGCGATTAGTAGTCCAAAGCCGGAAGATGCCCCGGTTACTAAAATTGTTTGTTTCATACTTTTCTGTTTTATAATTTTACTTGCACATTGCAAGTGCAAATGTAGTATTAACTTGCATATTGCAAGTGCTTTTAAAGATATTTTTATGAATAAGACCAAAAAGAGGTCCGATTGCCCTGTTAGCTGCTCCCTTGATCTATGGGGAGACAAGTGGTCTCTGTTGATTGTAAGAGACCTGATGTTCGCAAAAGAATGTACTTACGGTGATTTCCTTAAGTCAGCGGAAGGAATAGCCACCAATATTTTAGCTTCCCGGTTGCTGGTGCTGGAAGAAAACAAAATCATTGAAAAGTTAGACCACCCGGATAGCAAAGCAAAAGTGCTATATAGGCTGACTCGGAAAGGAATCGACTTACTTCCTGTAATGATTGAAATAAATTTATGGGCTGAAAAATATTTCACTATACCAGACGATAGAAAGGCGATGTTGAAGGAAGTGAAAAAAGATAAGGCTGGATTTATAAAAGCAATGACTAAAGAATTGGAGAGACAGGACAATTAGATAGTTAAGCAACTACGAAATCGCACACACTTGTCTGGCCGTGCTTGCTGCCCAAATCCAAACCGGCAGGCAGGCTACTAACGAAGTGAGAGGAAGTCCACACGGCCACCATCAACATTCAAGCTCCCTACAACAACCCCTGCTCCTCCAGTTTCAATTTGAGTTTTTCGTGGTTGGCCCAGAACTTTCGCTCTACTTCTTGCAGCAGCTTTCTAAATTCGGGCGAGGCTTCTGTTTCGGTAAGTTCCGGTCCCTTATCCATAAACAAAATAACCCAGTACTGAATATTGTCTTCCCGCGTAAATAACCTGAGGTGCTCCAGGGCTTTGGCGCTATCATTCATCTGGCAATAGTAAACAGCCAGCCCTATGTTTTTATAAGCTGTTTGATCTCTTTCAAGATATTTTCGGTAGCGTTCATAGAATGCTTTTGCCTTTTCGATTTCACCGGCTTTTTCATAGACCCGACCAATAACAAGGTTTTCATGTTCAAACACATCCAGTTTGTGTGTGTCGCGGTACTGGTTAAATCTTTTATAATACTTATACGCGGTATCATACTCTTCAAGATAATAACTGACTTTGCCAATATCCTGGAGAATATCAAAGCGGTTGGTGTCTCTTCTAAACTCTGTCTGCAAAAGTTGTCGAGTTTGTTTCAGGTCTCCGTTTTTCGCATACAGCGCAAAAGCCCGCACATATCGCGAGAAGGCATTGCCAGGATAATACTCCAACGATTTATCAAGGTTTTCGAGGGCTTCATCCACAAAGCCTGTTTGTATGAGTGCATTACCCAACCGCAAATGAAAATAACTGATGGAAACAGAATCACCAGAGTTTGCATCAAGTCGCAAACCTTTCAATGCATACTCCAGGTATTTTCCGGTGTTCGGCAAACTGTTTGAATAGAAGTCGGCCAGCAGGCCGATAATTTGTGTGGAGTTGGGATTATACTCAAGTCCTTTCTCCAGATAAGGAAGTGCTTCTTTATATTCTTTCCGGATCAGATAATACATTGCCTTGGCGGTTAAGCTCTCGGCCAGTTTAGAATCATTGAGTATTGCTTTATCTGCGAAAGCACCAAGCTGATTCATATTGGGTCTCTCCGCTTTGTAAAGGTCCAGGTAATAACAAGCCATACCTGCGCAGGCATAGGCTAATGCAAACGTGTTGTCTTTTGAGATCGCATCCTGAAAAAGCACAAGTGATTGCTTCAGGTTATCATCGCCACCCTTTTTCAACAAGTCAGTTCCTTTCAGAAATGCATCGTAAGCTTCAAGGTTTTGAGTTGGATTTTTTTGGATGCGGGATTTTTCTTCAGGTGTAATGATAACCTGTATCTCTCCGGCAATATCGTTGGAGATTTCCTGTTGCAAAGCAAAGATGTCTTTGGTTTCGCGTCTGTATTGCCGGCTCCACAGGTGGCGATCGGTGGCACCGTCAATCAATTGAATGGTTAACACAATGCGATCGCCCATCTTTTGTCCGCTGCCCTCTACAAAATAAGTCACATTCAGCTCGCTGGCCATCTCCGGAATTGTTTTGGCATTGTTCCGGTACTTTTCTACCGAGGTGCGACTGATTACGCGCAGGTCTTTAATCTTCTGAAGATTGTTGAGTGTGGCTTCCATCAGGCCATTGATGAGATACACATTGGTACTGTCGTTACTATCGTTTTTGAATGGCAACACCGCAATAGATTTGTCAATGACCAACACTTTTTCAGATGGCCAAAACGTGTACGCAAACCATCCCATGGCAACTATCAATAAACCCACAACTCCGATCAGAATAAATTTCTTATTACTCTCATTCGATGGGGGCGGAGCTATCGGAACGGGGTTAGGTTCTTGCGCACGCTTTCCAACTTCACCGGGCGGATAGCCATAATATTCGCGAAAGCACTTAATAAAGTACGAGGTACTGCTAAACCCCACCTGGTGCGCCACTTCCGACACGTTGAGCGAACCCACACGCATCAGCTCCATGCCGCGCTTCAGCCTTACCTCGCTGATAAGCTGACTGACCGAAAGGTTGGTGGCTTTCTTTACTTTCCGCAGCAGGTTGGAGCGGCTCATATTCATAGCCCCGGCAAGTTCAGGTACTCCAAACTGCTCGTTGGCAATGTTCTGCTCAATCTCAGCTAAAAGCCGGTTTACAAAATCACGGTCTGCAGGAGCAACTTCAGGCATTGGGAGTTAATTATTGAACTGGATTTTCATGCTAAGGTACCGCTGAATTTTACACGAATTTAGGTTTGCGAAATCACTTTGCGTCAAAATTTATATCGATGCCTCAAAATTAACGCGCATTCGTGCAAAGTTGATGGTTTTGGCCGCAAGGTTAATAAGCCTTGCCGGTGGGTTGCCCGTTTCTTTGCAACATAAAAACAACCCAAAATTTAACATTAACATCTATGAAAACTCAATCCATCAACACCGCCCTTTATGTTACACTGTTGGCTACATGGCTATTACTTTCTGCCTGTGGAGGTAAGGGTAACGCGACACAAAATGCAGTAGAGTCAGACATCAAGGCTCCTGAAATCGACATTCACACAGCAGTAATCAGCGACAATATGGAAGCTGTGAAACAACACATTGCTGCGGGTAGCGATTTAAATGTTCCGGATCCCTTTGGCGGATCGAGCCCCTTAATCAGTGCTGCGGTATTTGGCAAAACCGAAATGGCCAAAGTGCTGATTGATGCCGGTGTTGATCTCAACTTTCAGAACAACGATGGCTCTACCGCTTTACACACCGCGGCTTTCTTTTGCCGGCCTGAAATCGTGAAACTGTTACTGGAGAAGAATGTGGATAAAACCATCAAGAATAAATTTGGAGCAACGGCTTACGAAAACGTGGCGGGTTCGTTCAGCGATATAAAACCTGCCTACGATATGATGGGGAAAGTATTAGGCCCCATGGGATTAACACTCGACTACGTTTACATTGAAAAGACAAGACCTGAGATTGCTGAGATGTTAAAATAAATCTTTAATCATTTAAATAGGTTGATCAGTAGGCAGTAGGCAGAAAGCAGTAGGCAATTTAGTCAGTCCCTTGCCTATTGAAAGTTGCCTACTGCCAAACCATAGAGTAAACCTAAGAAACACAAAAAAAATGAGACGCTACGACATTGACTGGCTACGCGTAATTGCTATCGGGCTGCTTTTAATTTATCATGTTGCCATTGGCTTTCAATCGTGGGGCATTATGATCGCATTTATCACCACTGAAAAACCATGGGCGGCTTTATGGACGCCCATGGCTATGCTGAATGTGTGGCGGATCCCACTATTGTTTTTTGTTTCCGGCATGGGTGTGTATTTCGCCATGCAGCAACGTAACTGGAAACAGTTGATGACCGAGCGCACCTTCCGGATCTGGTTGCCTTTTGTGTTTGGCATGTTTGCGATTGTGCCGCTGCATCTATTGTTGTGGCAGCATTATTATAAAATGGAGCTAAACTATGTTTACGATCCCGGCCATCTGTGGTTTCTGGCAAACATTTTTATTTACGTACTGGTACTCTCGCCCCTGTTGTTTTACCTCAAAAGAAATGAAAACGGAAAAGTGGTAGAGGTAATAAAAAAGATTTTCAGCAATCCACTCGGTTTGCTCATTGTGATAAGCGCATTTGTAGCCGAGGCGCTGATCATTAAGCCCGTACCTTACGAATTATATGCGATGACGTGGCATGGATTCTTTCTTGGACTGCTTGCATTCTTTTTTGGATTTTGCTTTGTACTGAGTGGCCCGGCTTTCTGGCAAATGATTGTGAAGTGGCGCTGGGTGTTTCTTGTTGTTGCGGCATCGTTGTTTGCGTTGCGTTTATTCTTCTTTGGGATGACTACACCTAACTACCTGGTTGTAATCGAATCCCAAACATGGATATATACTCTATTGGCATTTGGTAATAAATATCTCAATCGACCGGGAAAAGCACTTAACTACTTAAGCCAAGCTGCGTATCCGGTTTACATCCTGCACATGATCTTTCTTTACCTTGGCTCGACACTTATTTTTCCATTGCCGATTGCTCTTCCTCTACAATTTATATTCGTTTTATTGTTCACCGTTGGCGGGTGCTTTTCTTCATACGAAATTATCCGAAGGGCGCGCTTCCTGCGGCCTCTCTTTGGAATGAAAATGAAATGAAGTAGCTCCTTTAAAGTTTGGTTTGGTATTTGAAACTAGTATGGCAAGCACCTAAAAATGTCATGAAAAATAACCCGAATTTTAACACAGGTCTGTTGTTTATCACCTACCTATTAATGCATTCTGATCAGGAAATAAGCGAAAATGAGGTCAATTACCTTGATTCTATCCGCATTGATTCCGGAATTGATGAGTTTGAGTTCAAGTCATTTTATAATTCCGTGATTGGGAAAACTGAACGGGAAATCTACCAGATTGGGATGAACGCCATCAACCAATGCAGCGAGGAAGAAAAGATTCAAATCTTTGTAAAACTTTACGGAATGGCATTGGCCGATAAGGTGCTGCGAGTAAGAGAGGTGCGTTTTATTCTCTACGCAACACGCATGGCTGATGTAAGTATGGACCGTGTAATTGAAATGGCAAACGAAGTAGGTATTGCTGTGAGTTAGATCAATGTGAACCACACGGCAATTACCTTTTAGATATTAGCTCAATACTTGTTCCGAGATTTTTCCCGTCTTTTTATTCTTGATGATCACCTTCTTTGCTCCGTAGTGAGTCATCTCTTCTTTTACCAGGTAATGATCAGCATCGTAGTCCTGCAGGTGTGAATCTTTTGAAACTCCCACACGACCGCGCCAGATGTCCAGCTTAACCGGCTCCCATAGTTTGGTCTTCGCAGATTTATAAGCGGCATCCAACACCGAGTTTACAACATAACCATCATAAAAAGTTTCGCGCGGCTGCACTCTTTTCTCCATGGAGTTAAACATATCCATGAACATGTGATTGTAGCCCAACTCGTTTAGCTCATCGCCTACCGGAAACAACCAGCCCTTGTCTGACTCTGCTTTTTCGGCCACATAGCTGGCTGCCTTGCCGGTAGTAAACATTTCAAAGCCGGTGCGCAAAAAACTATTTACCCAAATCGTTCCTTCTGTACCCATTACTTCATCGCGCAAATCCAACCCCCCGCGGAACGTCCAGCTTACTTCAAATTGGGCCATAGCTCCATTCTCATATTTAATCAACCCGATGGCATGATCTTCCGCATCAATGGGTTTCACTTGCGTATCGGCCCAGCACATCACCTCAATGGGTTTGATGTCTTTGCCAATGTAACTACGGGTAATCTCCACACAATGACAACCGAGATCGAGAATGCAACCCCCACCGGCTTGTTCAAGATCCCAGAACCAATCACTGTGCGGCCCAGGGTGCGTTTCGCGCGACTTAGCCCAGAGAATTCTACCCAGCGCTCCGTTCTTTACACTTTCATGCGCCTTGATAAACTTTGGTGTGTACACCAGATCTTCGAGATAACCATTGAAAATGCCGGCCTTCTCTACCGCCAGCAACATACGTTTGGCTTCTTCGGCATTGCGACCTAATGGCTTGGTGGTAATCACAGCTTTCTTGTGCTTACAGCAAAGGTTCACTGCCTCCTCATGCAAATTGTTGGGCAGCGCAATACAAACTACCTCTACTTCCGGCCGATTAATTGCCTCTTCCATTGTTGTGGTGGAAAAGGGAACGTGATAATCCGCAGCAAACTTTGTTGCGCTTTCTTCCCTGCGCGAGTAAATGGTAACAATTTTGTCTTTGCTTCTATAGCCCTGAAGCGAGTCAGCGTAGAAACGGCCGATGAAGCCGGAGCCGAGCATTGCAATTTTCATGATGATAAATTTTAGTTTTTAATTTTATTCATAATCATGGTCTGTGAGGACACAGACCATGGGTTCTGTTGTTCGATATTCATTGCTGGTTATTAGTTGTTTTCGCTGCTGATTATCTCCATCAAAATTCAAAAGAATAATCAACAACAATCATATCAGGCAGCCTTGATTTCTTTTTTCTCTTTAAAGAAGAAAATGAAGTATATGATAACGCCAAGCGCTATGTAAGCGGGCACAAACCAGATTTCTTTCCATTGATGAACGCCATCTACCGTATAGTGGTCAGTAGCAAAACCGGAGAACCACGTTCCAATAAACATCCCCGTACCATACGTTGCAAACGTGAATAATCCCTGCGCTGCATTCTTGATTTTCTCGCCTGCTTTTTTCTCGGTGTACATATAACCGGTTACAAAAAAGAAATCATAACAGATCCCGTGAAGGATAATACCTGCATACAACATCCACAGGTTTGCATCTGCGTTGCCATAGGCAAAACATACATAGCGAAGTACCCAGGCCGTCATGCCCAACAGCAACATTTTCTTTACACCGATACTGTTGAATAAAAATGGAATGGCCAGAATAAACACGGCTTCCGAAACCTGGCCAAAGATCATTTTACCCGCTGCGTTTTCCATGCCTGCTTCATTTAAGAAAAGGTTAGCAAATCCGTAGTAAAAGGAAAGTGGAATACAAACCAGGATGGCTGCAATGAAAAAAATCAGGTACGGCTTATCTTTAAAAAGCACCAGAGCTTCTGTGCCAATGGCACTGCCTGCTTTCGTTTCGGTTGTCTTTCCTTTGGGTGGTGTGTGTGGTAGCAAAAAGCTGATAAGTCCTAATGTCAAAGACGCTCCTGCTGCCATGATCCAGGTATTAGAAGTTTTTTCGATACCCAAATTGCCAATCATAAAACCCGCTACAATCCAACCCACAGTACCAAACACCCGAATCCAGGGAAACTGTTTGCCCGGATCAGTCATCTGCTGAAAAGCAATACTGTTGGATAAGGCAATGGTTGGCATGTATAGCAGCGAGTAAAAAACAATGATCCAATAGAAAGCAGTATTGTCGGTGATTTGAGTAGCGAAGTAAAGCAGTACTGCCCCAAGGATGTGTAACACACCCATAATCCGTTGAGCAGCAAAATAACGATCGGCCACCATGCCCACAAAAAAAGGAGAAATCATGGTAGCAATAGCTAATGCACTATAGGCTGCACCAATCTGCACGCCACTGGAGTGCAGGAACTCTGACATGTATGTTCCCATCGTTACATACCATGCGCCCCAAATGAAATATTCGAGGAGCATCATCACAGATAGCTTGGTAAATACAATAGGCTTCATGGTCTTCGGGTTACTGTGAAGTAAGATAGAAACGGATTTAGTAATTACGAAGCCGCAACCCGTTAATTTATCTGAACGGCAAACAGGATATAAATTAATGCTATCTGTCAGCCTGATCCTGATAGCTATCGGGATCGAAGACTCTTTCGTTTCAAAAAAGTGTGTTCCCAATAGTAATCAGGATCAACCCAACATCTGTACTCTATTTCTCAATGGGTCGATAACGCGACTCATTAAAAATCAACCGCGCATCTTTGACCTTCATGATCTCAGGCAAGGTGAGATCCGGCTTTCGGGCTGAATAGCTGTTTACAATCTGCCAGCCTACCCAGGTACCAATGCGGCCCGGAGCCTGATCGCCCACTTCGAAAGTCTTGGGCCGCTCGGCTATGTAACGTTGTTTTACCTGCGCACTGGTTGCAAAAAAAGCTTCGTCCTCCACCATGCGTTTCCAGATCATATCCTGGTTGGCGCGGGCTCCGGCTATTTCTTCCGAAGTGTAGCCAATAAAAATACTGTCGGCTACGCATGGCATCATGTGCTTGGCAAAGTAATAAGCCTTGCCATAAGAGATCATGTCGGCCAATACAGTGCGATCAGTCAGGTCGGTTTCGTTATACCGGGTATCAATCCCATACAAAAGCATCACTGAGGGAACAATAAAATTCTTCTGATACCTGCGGAGCATGTACTCATACATATTGGGCCGGTAGCGGGCACCTTTTCCAAGATAGTAATCCAACCCAACAACAATTAACGAGTCACTGACAAAGAGATCGCTCTCCAACCCTGTGATTACAGTTTGAATTTTAGGGATTTGGAAATCGGGATAGTAATATTTCATGGTGATGAATGCATTCCTGAATTCCTCTTTCAGATAAGCTCCGTCACCAAAGACTTTTTTTGTTTCAAACAGCAATGTATCGAGATGCGGATTTGAAAACCGTGCATATAATTCATTTATAAACACAGAATCGCTTGGATAGGCGCTGCGGCTGAAAACAAAATCGCGCAGGGTTGTGTGGCGCGAAAAGAAATCTACCAGTTGCTGCTTGCTGGTGATTGCCGGAATAGAATCTTCCAATTGCTCAAACTCCAGTTCAATCGCCAGGTCTTTTGTTTGGGGGATAAAGGCGCATTTTTCTTCGGCATCAAAATCACACCCTGCCAACACAAAGACCAACACGAAGAAAAACCCCAGAAAGCGCATGCTGTTTTTTTTGCAGTGCGAAGATGTGGAGAAATTTAACAGATCACAAAATTTGCCGTGGGTAGTAAGTATTCTGTTACAAGTATTTTCGCTGGATTGCAATTCTACCTTGTTATTCTGAATTTGCAGTCTAATTTTTTATCTGTGTCATCGCAACCTAAACATATAGCCGTAGCCGGCAACATCGGATCTGGAAAAACTACCCTGGCTGAAAAGCTTTCCAAACATTATGGCTGGAATCCGCTTTATGAATCGGTAGAGCACAATCCATACCTGCGCGACTTTTATGATGATATGACGCGCTGGGCATTTCACCTTCAGATTTATTTTCTCAATAGTCGATTTAACCAGGTGCGGCAAATCCGCGAAAGCGAAAAAACGATTATCCAGGATCGAACCATTTACGAAGATGCGCACATCTTTGCGGCTAACTTGCACAGAAGCGGTCACATCAATGAACGCGACTATCAGAGTTATCTCGACATCTTCAATTCGATGATCTCTTTTGTGCAGCCGCCCGATCTGCTGATTTACCTGAAAGCCGACATTCCCAAACTTGTGCAGCAAATTCAAAAACGAAACCGCGACTTTGAATTCAATATCAAACTTGATTACCTGCGGACGTTGAATGAACACTACGAAAAGTGGATTGGTGGATATAAGCTTGGTAAACTGTTGGTAGTTGACGTAAATAACATGGACTTTGTAGAGCGCGTGGAGGACTTCTCAGATATTGTTGGAAAGATTGAACTGGAATTGAACAGTTTATTCAGCTCATGAAAGCGCTCACCTTTCATGGTAAGGATAAGGTACTTTATGAGTCGATTCCCGATCCGGAAATTTTAGCTCCCACAGATGTAATTGTAAAAGTAAATCTCTGTGCCATTTGCGGCTCCGATCTGCACGTGTATCACGAACACGAAAAGGGGTTAGACCATGGTACTGCCATGGGTCATGAGTTTGTAGGCGAAGTTGTTGCCGTTGGAAAGTCGGTGAAAAAAATTCACGTTGGAAATCAGGTAATGAGTCCATTCACGACCAGTTGCGGAAATTGTTTCTATTGTAATATTGGATTAACCTGTCGCTGTATTCACGGGCAATTATATGGTTGGCGTCAGCATGAAAAAGGATTGCACGGTGGCCAGGCCGAATTTGTGCGTGTGCCGTTGGCAGAGAGTACGTTGATGAAAATCCCGGAAGGAGTAACACTTGAAGAAGGTTTATTTCTGGGCGACATTTTATCCACCGGGTTCTTTTGTGCTAAACAAGCAGAGATAAAACCTAAGAACACCTATGTAGTTGTTGGTTGCGGACCTGTGGGATTAATGGCAATTTTAGGTGCGCTTGAATACGGTGCCGAAAAAGTATTTGCTGTTGACACAATACCTGAACGGTTGGATATGGCCCGGCAATTCGGTGCGACTGTAATTAATCCTTCCTACCTGAATCCGGTGGATGCAATAAAAGCGATTACAGAGGGTCGTGGTGCCGATGGTGTAATGGAGGCGGTGGGAAACTCTGCTACCAATAAACTGGCTTATGAACTGGTACGGCCCGGAGGAATTATTTCGGCTGTCGGTGTTTGCACGGATGAACATCTTGCTTTTTCGCCTACGCAGGCCTATGATAAAAATCTTACGTATAAAGTGGGTCGGTGCCCGGCTCGTTTTATGATGGATGAACTGGTGCCCATGGTGCAAAAGAAGAAATACAATTTCACATCGATCATTAGTCACTTGATGCCGCTAAGTGAAGGTGTTACTGGTTATGATATTTTTGCTAACAAGAGAGATAACTGTTTAAAGGTGGTGTTGGGGGTATAGGAGGTGTCCTACATCTTAAAGATGTAGGACACCTCCAAATGACTTGGGTCTGAGTCCTTAAATTCATTATGAAAATAAAAAATGACATCCCGCAGAAAGTTTATTAAGTCTGGATTAAGCGGGCTCACTGCCATGCCGCTGTTGAGCGAAGGATTCCCCAATAAAAATTCTCCGCTTCCGGATTTCCGAACTGCTACCAATGATGACGAATTGTTCGCGATGGTGAGAAAACAACTCCTGGTTCCGGAGAATCGGATTTATCTGAACACGGGCAGTTTAGGTCCAAGTCCGGTGCAGGTGATTGATTCCATGCTTACATATACGCGGCAACTTGAGATGAATCCAGTGGGAGAAAACTGGGGACCGCTGGGAAACCAGATGGAATTGGTGCGAAAGAAAGTGGCCGACTTTATTCACGCAGATGTCGAAGAGGTAATCTTAACAAGAAACACCACTGAAGGGCTCAACCTGATCGCTCAATCATTTGACCTGAAGAAGGATGATGAAATTCTTACTACAACACTGGAACATGGTGGTGGCGAAGTAGGGCTTGAGTTTTTAGTGAAGACCAAAGGGGCTGTTCTCAAAAAGATGGAACTACCCATGCCCGCTAAAAGTGTGGAAGAAATTGTAAAGGCGATTGAAAAAAACATCTCACCTAAAACAAAGGTGTTGATGCTAAGCCATGTGAACACCGTTACGGGGATGCTGATGCCCTTTGAGGAGATTTCTAAAATCACAAAGCCAAAAGGAATTTCCCTGATTGCTGACGGGGCACAGGCTCCGGGACTGACCAAAGTAGACGTAAAAGCATTAGGTATCGATGCCTACTCAGCCAGTGGCCATAAGTGGCTGATGGGCCCTAAAGAGACTGGCTTTCTTTATCTGAGCAAAAGTTTTCAGGAAAAAGTGAAACCGGTATTCACCTCGTCAGGATTTGCAACTTACACAGCCTCTTCAGGTACGCGTAACGTTGCCACGATAATCGGGTTAGGTGTAGCGCTCGACTGGCACACCAGTATCGGGTTAGACAAAATTGAACAACGTTGTCTTGAGATGCGGGCTTACTGTCTGGGCGAATTAAAAAAACTCAACGGTTTAAAAGTTATCAGCCCGGAAGCAAAAGAGTTATCGACAGGCATTGTCAGCTTTTCGCTTGACACAGCCAAAAACACGGATGTGTTTAACAAACTAAAAGAACAAGAAATCATTGTTAAGCTTCTCACTCAATATAATGCAATCCGTATTTCGTGTCACATGTTTGTGTCGAAACAGGATATTGACAAGTTTATCAAAGCGTTGAGAGTGCTGGTGTAGCGCAGATGTCCTACATCTTAAAGATGTAGGACATCTGCAAGCTATTGCCCTACCATAAACACTGCATTCGAGAAAATCATCTTTCCATTTTCCCAGAAGCAGCGGAACATCGGGTTATCAACCATATAAACAACCTGGCCCTGGCCTTTGTCTTCCACTCCAAAAACAAGCGTGTTCTCCAGTTGCTTGTTGATCTTATAGCCGGCAAATCCGATCAACGGTTTTTGCTTTCCTTTTAAGATGCCTACGTTCCAGCCTTTATCAAGATAAGTGTAGTGACGCTCGCTGGTGCGAAGCGATAAATAGGAATCACCCAATCCAAACGCAAGTGGGTGAGTTTTATCAAGAGTCACTTTATAAATCGCACCAAAAATGTTGTTAGATAATTCTTTACGCTCGGCCTCGCCATATTTCACCGGGCCTTCTTTTTCTTTCTGATCTTTCTCTGCCTTTTCCGCCTGTTTTTTCGCATCTTCGGTGGCAAACTCTTTTAACCCAAATCCTTTTTTCTCTGCAAAAGCGGAAGCCCCGCCAGCGATCACAATCAATCGACCACCTTCACTTACCCAGCGGTCAAGGGTCGTTAAGGTACTCTCATCAAACATCCGGTAACTTCCATCAGGCACAATGAATACATCATACTTCCACAAATCAACATTGCGGAAATAATCCGTGCCAATGATTGAGATCGGGTAATGAATTTGTTGCTCAAAAAAATGCCAGATCTCACCATGGGCTAATGAATTGGTTTGATCACCACCCAACAAAGCAATCTTTGGAGCCTTCAGGTAATTCACTTCTGATGATCCAAAGTCTGAGCCTTTATCAACGTAGCCGGTGGTGGTAGTGTAAACTTTTCGGCCAAAGGTTTTGGCGGTTGACTGAACCACATTATCAAAGTCAGCAATGCCCTCATTGTTTCTGCGTGTTACAATCAATGATCCCGGTTCAAAGGTCTGGCCGCTTAGTGAAAACCCTTTTTCACTTGAGCGCACTTTTACACTTTTCTTCATTAATGCTCCGAGAAACTCAACATCATTCAAACTTTGGTAGCGGAAAATGTAGGCATAAGGCTTAGTTGAAATAGTCTCCGCGACAACTGACTTAGGTTGGAATTGTTTTGCTACAGAAATTTTTTCATTCAATGCATAAGCTTTCAGTCCGTAGCCATAAATCAAATTCCACGCGGTGATGTCATAAGTAAGTGAGTCGTTAAGTTTAGTCTGTGGCTCAAATACCGTAGTGATAAATCTGCCTTTGGGTTGATGGATATTGATTATGATGTCGTCCGTGGAAAAAGAAACATTAGTGACTGATTGAGTCTGGTAGTCAAATCCACGGGTTGCTTTACCAGCAGCGGCATGACCAAACTGTATACTATGTGTAGAAAGCCATGCTGTGAGTTTGTTCAGTTTATCTGCATTGTTGTCGCCTTTAATTACATAGGTTTTGTAAGGAACTGCCGGTGCGTTGATGTTTTCCTTAAAATACTTCTCAAACTCATCTACTAACCGGGTGGCATTTACTGAAGAAGCTTCAATCGTTGCCATACCCGTTGTAAAGTGATGGGTGAGGCGATCTTTCAGTGTCATCGGATCACCTTCTGTGGTGGTTACGGTAAGTCCGGCACCAATACCTCCTTTTTCATACGTCATGCCAATGGCTCCGCTATAGGTCGGGTAGGTGTCACCATAGCTGGGATAGTAAAGATCAAAGCGTTCTTTGGTAAAGTACAACCAGCCTTGTTCATCAAAGTATTTTGCGTTGTTCCTACCGATGGTATTCTGGAATTCCCGTTGCCAGGGAGTGATTACCTCATGGAAAGGCTCGGCTGCCGGTGCGAAGTAATACGGATTGTTATAGCCTTGCTCGTGATAGTCAACATGCACATGCGGCATCCATTGGTTATAAATTTTTATGCGCGACTGCGATTCAATTTGCGTTTCCCAGGCCCAGTCCCGATTCAAATCAAATAAATAGTGATTGGCTCTGCCGCGGGGCCAGGGCTCGGCATGCTCGCGGGCCTGCGGATCGGCATTGGGTGGATTGTTTCCATATTGATTATAGAAATTAGCAAACCGGTCGCGCCCATCAGGATTAATGCAGGGGTCCATAATCACGACCGTGTTTTTCAACCACTCTTTTGTCTTTGCATTGTCAGGGTTTACCAATTCATAAATCGTTTTCATTGCCGCTTCCATCGAGTTGGCTTCGTTACCGTGTACGTTATAACTCAGCCATACAATGGCCACTTTTGTGGAAGGCGTACCTTCCATCATACCGGCACGTTTTAGATTGTCCTGCCGGATTTGCTCGAGGTTCCTGAAATTATCAGGTGAAGCGATCACCGCGTAAATAAGTGGCCGATGCTCATACGTTTCGCCATATTGTTTTACCTCAACATTGCCCGATACTTCATCGATATGTTTGAAATATTCAACCATCCGATGATGGCGTGTAAAGCGATCGCCCAACTCATAACCCAAAAACTCAGCGGGTGACTGTAGCTTGGGTTGAGCAAAGGAGATCAACGAGATTAAAAAAGCAAAAACCGTAAAAGTGAAACTCTTCATAGGAATAAAGGATTGGGTTCTAGGATTTTATAAAAATCGAACTGCGAAACTGGAGAAATTTTAATTCTCTTTCAACAGCTTTTTGATTTGTGGCTGATGATGCCTGAGGTGCTCTTTTAAGGACTTAATAGCCTGCTGAATATTCAACTTTCCTGCTACCGGATGCTTATACACTTTACGATTAAGTTGATCATCCGTAAACAGGTTTAGTAGTTCCTTCAATTCCTCCCGGGTGTAGGTCCAGGCTTTTTCCAGTTGTTCTACATTATCAAATGCCGGAGTATTTTCCAATACTACGTTAGGGGCCCTGAACTTCAAAGGCAGGCGTTGTGCTATGGTCAGAGTTATGGACTTTAGTTCCTCCCATAACCCTGTACGCTCAAAAGTTTCAATAGCTTGAAATTTCTTCGCGAGATACTTAATAGAAAGTTGTTCAGCCGTAATGATATGAGCTACAATCTGGCCTATCGACCATTTACCCGGTTCATGTTTATTTAATTTTTCTGCAGAAAGTGACTTGATTTCATTCAGCACAGAGGCGCGTTGTGATTCAAGCGAGTCAAAAAGCTGTTGCAGGTTGCTATTCAATGGCTGTCTATTTTAGTAACAAGTAGGTGAATCAAGTTGGCAGGGTCAATTCCTTTTTCTAAATTTAATCAACCTAACCAAAAACCAAATCACATGAACACAAATTATGCAGGATTCTGGCTACGCTTTGTGGCTTTAATTATTGATGCAATTATCGTGGGGGTTGCTCAATCATTTGTTATCGTTCCCATTTTAGGTGTAATGGGGTTTAATCTCGCCAATGATTTGCAAAATGGTGACATGAGCGAAGCTGAAGCGATTGGGATGATTGCCAGTATTATGGCAACCATGGGCACTACCATTTTGATTTCAGGTATTATTAGTATTGTCTACTATGTTCTAATGGAAACTTCAAAGTTTCAGGGAACCGTTGGCAAAATTGCCTTGGGACTAAAGGTTACCGATATGAATGGCGAGAAACTTGACTTTTCAAAATCTCTTATCCGCAATCTTGGCAAGATCATTTCAGGTATTATTCTTTACATCGGCTATATCATGGCGGGCTTTACCGAAAAGAAACAAGCATTGCATGATATGATTGCCAGCACGCTGGTGGTTAAGAAATAAATCTTTTAAGTTGTCCTACATCTCTTAGATGTAGGACAACTATGCCAAAAACTGAATCCGGTTTTTTAGCATTTCAATGTTGGCGGGAAGATACCCCGCCATCTCGCCTTCGGCTTCAATAAAGGCAGAAGTTGGAGAAGAAAGTAGGAGTTCTTTGGTCGTACCATAAATTATTGAATAATCTTTTACCCGTTGCCTGCTCTTTAAACGTTGCAGGGTGAGTAAAAATTTAGGCAATGGCATATCGGTGGCAATCAGGGTATTGAAAAGGCCATCATCCGGCTCAGCATCAGGTGCGATGTAAATTTTATTCCCGAACGATTTTCCATTGGCAATCGCTACTACCCTGGCTTTTCCCTTCCATGTCCAGTCTTTAGTAGTCACCTCAAATCTCTCAATAGGATGGGTGAGAAAAGTATTTAACACGCTCGTAAAATACCGTAAGCCTGGACCGAGCCATCGCGGTAAGCGTTCAATGCGTTGAACTGTTGCCGGCCCCATACCCATACTGCAAACATTGATAAAGTAACGCGTGGTTTGACCACCTTCTTTTCCACGACAAGAAATCTTGCCCACATCAATCGGTCTGGATTTTCTACTGGTAATCAAATTAATTAGTTGAGATGCATCAGGCCGGACATTCATTAACGCAGCAAAATCATTTCCTGAACCCAGAGGTATTACACCCAAAAAAGGTAGTGGTCCCGCTATACTTAAAGTACCGTTCAAAACCTGGTTTAAGGTACCATCTCCACCGGCAGCAAGTATAATATCAAAATGGTTTGTCGCTGTTTCGCCCGCTAACTGAAAAGCATGGGTTGCGGATTTCGTTTCAAAAACTTCTACTGAAAATTCCTTCTTAAGAGGTGGAAGAATGGATTGATAGAAAGTCTTCTTCTTTGTCGAGATACCATTTAAGATAATTGCAATTTTCAATTTTTCAGAGGCAATTAGTGGATGCAGGTAATTCACAATTTTATTTTCCCTCATCCGACCGACCGTAGACAGGTTCGTTCTTCAGTCACCCTCTCCCTGGGGAGAGGGGCGGGGTGAGGGATTACTTACAGTTTTTCTTAATCGCTACCTTTGCCTCGGGCGAACCGAGCTCTTCAGCATGCTTCAGATCCAGGCAGCCATCGTAGTTATTGTTCATCATTAACTTTACCAATCCGCGCTGATAGTAAGTTTCCGGATCGCTCGGATAGAGTTCAATGGAAAACGTGTAGTCTTCTACCGCACCAGCATAATTCTCTTTTTCGGTTTTGCTCAGGGCGCGATTGTCGTAATAGGTAGGATTGGTTTCATCCAATTCAAGGGCCTTTGTGTAATCGGCAATGGCGCCATCGTAATCTTCCATGGTGTGTTTTAAAACTCCACGCAGGTTATAGGTCTCCGGATCCTGATTGTTGAGTTCAATAGCCTTTCCATAATCTTCCAGCGCGCCTTTTAAATCTTCCTTGGCTGTTTTAGCGAGAGCACGGTTTTCAAACTTGAATGGATCTTTAGGGTCCAGTCGGATCGATTCATTATAATCGGTAATGGCCCGATCAAAATTAGATGTATTATAGAATGCTACACCACGATAGTTGTAAAGGTTAGCATCATTCTTATCTAACTCAATAGCTTTACTGTAATCGTCTACTGCGCTTACAAACTCGCCCAACTCAGCTTTAACCAAGCCCCGGTTAAAATATTTATCCGCATCAGGAGGCCCGAGTTCCAGGGCTTTTGAAAAATCAAAGTATGAACCTTGCAGATCTTCAATATTGTATTTGGCAAACCCGCGGTTGGTGTACGCATCTGTGAATTTAGGGCTGAATTTGATGGCCTTATCCAGATCGAGTATGGCTCCCTCGTCATCACCCAGATTGATTTTAGATTCTCCCCGAAAATTTAACGCTTCAGCAAAGGTGGAATCAATCTCTAAAGCAAAATTAAAATCGCCAATAGCTCCGTAATAATCTCTGAGCTCCATACGCACCTGGCCACGTAGAGAAAAAGCATTCTTATTGCGGGGATTTGATTCTATAATTTTAGTAAGGTCTGTTTTAGCGCCTGCAAAATTTCTTGCTTCCAGTTTTTTTTGGGCGGCATCAAGGGCGGCATCACTTTGAGCAAAAGCAAATACAGGAATAAGGAGAAATAGTGCGAGTAATTGTTTCATACGTCAAGTATCTGTTGGGCAAGTTAGCAAGTTTTGAGTTAATCTTAGGGGCTACTTTAGGCTACCGCTGCACACATTTTCATAACCCTCAATGCCAGATAATCGTAAATTGCTGCATTAATCTTTTATCTTATGAAATACCTGTCACTCCTTTTTTTACTCCTTCTTACAGGCTTTGTTGTACGGTCGCAGGAAAAGCCATTGGATATGAAGATGGACTTCGAGCAATATGACCCACCATCAACCTTAAAGGTGGAAGAACATAAACTGAAAAAATCCAAGTTCCCATTCATTGATATTCATAATCACTACGGAAACATGAATACAGCCGACTTGAGCGAGCGGGTTAAATTTATGGATCAGTTGAATATGGGCGTAATGGTAAACCTGAGTGGAAGAGGGTTCAGAAGTAGCGGTGACCATCTTGAACAATCCTTTGAAAACATCAAAAAGCAATATCCCAATCGATTTATTCTATTTACCAATGTTGATTTTACAGACATCGATAACCCCGAGTGGTCGGGTAGAATTACAAAACAATTGGAAGATGATGTGAGGCGTGGTGCGAAGGGTTTGAAAATATATAAAAACCTTGGCATTCATCTTAAAGACAGCAAGGGAAACCGTATTCCTATTGATGATCCACGCATAGACCCGATCTGGGCGAAGTGCGGGCAATTGGGCATTCCGGTTTTAATACACTCGGCTGATCCAAAACCCTTTTGGGATCCAATCGACAATCAAAATGAACGTTGGCTGGAATTGAAAACTCATCCGGGCCGCAGGTATGATGAAACTTTTGCCAGTTGGGAAACCATCATTGCTGAGCAACACAATGTGTTTAAGAAACATCCAAAAACAAAATTCATCAATGCGCATTTGGGATGGTATGGAAATGACTTGAAAAAACTAGGTGAGTTAATGGATGCTTATCCGAATATGTATACTGAAATCGGGGCTGTGATTGCTGAGTTGGGAAGACAACCTCGAGCTTCAAAAGCATTCCTCACAAAATATCAGGATCGCGTGCTGTTTGGAAAGGATAGCTGGGTACCCGATGAGTATGAAACTTATTTCCGTGTGCTGGAAACAGAAGATGAATACTTCCCCTATCACAAACGCTACCACGCTTTCTGGCGCATGTATGGCATTGGTTTGCCCGATGAAATCCTTAAGAAAATCTACTATAAAAACGCGATGAGCCTGATTCCGGGAATAGATAAGAGTCTGTTCCCTAAATAGACGTAATTGAGTGATTTGATTAGTCTTTAAAAATCGCCATGAGCATGAAATCCATTTTTGTATTGCTCGTTTTGTTTATCGCTTCATGGAAGTTGTTTGCACAGGAGATTGACATTGCCTTTCGTATTGAAGAGAAAGATTTGATTCCTGAAGGCATTGCTTTTGATCCGAAGTCCAGGAGTTTCTTCGTCAGCAGCATTCATAAAAACAAAATCATAAGGATCGATAAAGATCAACGAGTAACAGATTTTATCGGAAGTGGTCAGGAGGGAATAGGTCAGGTGTTGGGTATGAAGGCACACCATGGAAAGCTGTGGGTATGCAGTAACACCGGAGAGGGCAACCCTAAAGGCAAATCCATGGTGCACGCGTTTGATATTGCCAGTGGTGTGATGTCGAAAAAATGGATTCTTCAATCATCCGGAGAAATACACTTATTTAATGACCTGGTGATTGGTAAGAACGGGGATGTTTTTATTTCAGATTCAGATTATGGCGCGATTTACTATGTAAACACCTCGGTGAAAAATCCTGAATTGCTTATTAAAGACGAGCGGCTTAATTACGCCAATGGAATTACACTGACACCCAATGATGAAGTGATTGTAAATACATTCAAAGGATTTTTCAAAATCAATACGATAACAAGAGAGTTCAAAGGGCTGCCTTTTCCAAACTATTATGTGATTGGCATTGATGGATTAAGTTTTTACAAGCAATCCCTGATTGGAATTCAGAATATCACGTACCCGGTCTGCATAAATCAATACAATCTGAATTCTTCATTCGATAAAATTGAAAATGCGCGCGTACTTGTGTCCAATCATCCGCTCTTTGATATTCCAACCACTGGGGTAGTTGTTGATGATTGGTTTTATTTTATCGCTAATAGCCAGATGAGCAACCTTGACCAGGATGAAATAAAAGATCCGTCAAAGCTTAAAGAGGTCTTGATTATGAAGATAAAGCTGAATTAGAACATTGGTTCGAAAAATCAGTATCTTCGAGAATCATGAAATTATTCATACTTACTCTTCTATTTGTCTCAGCTCTCTGCACACATGCTCAGGAGAGTGTACTTAAAAACACGAGAAGCTTTCTAGGAACTCTTTCTCCTGAACTCAAGTCACGTGCCCAGTATCCATTTGATGATCCGGAACGTTTCACCTGGAACTTTGTACCCATCAAACGAAATGGGTTAACCTTTTATGATTTTTCCGAAAAGCAACGGGTGACGGCAATGACATTATTAAAATCCTCATTGAGTGGACAAGGTTATCAAAAAGCAACTGCCATTATTGCACTTGAAGACATTTTGAAAGTGGTTGAAAAGCGAGGCCCGGATGATCATTATCGCGATCCGATGAATTATCATCTCACCATCTTTGGAACCCCTGATGTGAGTAAGCCATGGGCGTGGCGTTTCGAAGGACATCATCTTTCCTTAAATTTTAC
>ERZ795061.594-NODE-594-length-36521-cov-8.430922_pt1 | contig 36521 bp, 29 predicted proteins | sample MGYA00375145_ERZ795061 | MGnify/ENA primary metagenome ERZ795061 (study PRJEB30190, sample SAMN05720144) | anaerobic digester metagenome | isolation source: active sludge of municipal wastewater-treating anaerobic digesters | place: USA | collected 2014-12-22 ... | reverse complement strand
CGTCCATGATCGCGTCCCACTGCTCGTCGGTCATCTTCTGGATCACGTTGTCCCAAGTGAAGCCGGCGTTGTTGATGATGATGTCCAACCCGCCGAAGCTGTCGACCGCCGTGCGCACGAAGCGCTCGGGAAAGTCCCTGTCGGCCACACTCCCAGAGACGGCAACCGCCTTCCCTCCGCTCGCCTCGATGGCGGCGACGGTCTCCTGCGCCGGTGCGGCATCGAGATCGTTGACGACGATGTGCGCCCCCTCGCTGGCGAGCTTGAGCGCGATGGCCTGCCCGATGCCGCGTCCGGCACCGGTGATGATGGCGACCTTTCCGGCGAGCTTCATGATGCGAGGTGCGAGTGGGTGTGAAGGCGAGACAACGTGCGGGACGATCAGTCGGCGCGGTAGAGCGTGATGACGCACGCGCCGCCCAGGCCGAGGTTGTGCTGCAGGGCGATGCGCGCCCCCTCGACCTGGCGCGCCCCCGACATCCCGCGCAGCTGCCAGGTGAGTTCGGTGCACTGCGCCAGGCCGGTGGCGCCTAACGGGTGCCCCTTGGAGAGGAGCCCCCCCGACGGGTTGGTGACTACCTTGCCGCCAAAGGTATTGTCGCCCTCGACAATGAAGCGCTCCGCCGTCCCCTCGGGGGTGAGTCCCAGTGCCTCGTAGGCGATGAGTTCGTTGGCGGTGAAGCAGTCGTGCAGCTCCACCACATCTACATCCTCCGGGCCGATCCCCGCGGCGTCATACGCGCGCTGCGCCGCTCCCTTGGCCATGTCGTAGCCCACCGACCGCATCATGTTGCCGGCATCAAACGTCCCGGGGATGTCGGTGGCCATCACCTGGGCGGCGATCGTCACGCGCGCGTCGATGCCATGGCGCGTGGCAAAGTCGCGTGAGCAGATCACCGCCGCCGCCGCGCCGCAGGTGGGAGGGCAGCACTGCAGCCGCGTCAGCGGGTCGCTCACCGCCGGCGAGGCGAGCACCTCGTCCTCAGTCACCGGCTCGCGGAAGATGGCGAACGGATTGAGCGAGGCATGCTTGCGCGCCTTGACCGAGATCTTGGCAAAGGTGCTCGGCTTGATGCCGTGCTCCTTCATGTAGTGACGGCCCGCTGCGGCAAAGTACTGCGGCGCCAGCGGCGCCCCTTTGTCGATGCCGTCGGTGCGATCGAGCGCACCGGCCACGAGTTCGGTGGGGATGGGACGATCCTGGAACAGCTTGATGAGCGGGCCGGGGATCATCTGCTCGAAGCCCACGGCGAGCGCACACTCCACCGCCCCGCTGGCCACCGCCTGTCGCGCGAGGAAGAGCGCGGTCGAGCCGGTAGCGCAGTTGTTGTTCACGTTGATGATCGGCGCTCCGCTCAACCCCACCTCGTACATCGCCCGCTGGCCGGCGCAGCTGTCGCCATACACATAGCCCACGTACACCTGCTCGGCGTCATGGTACGCGATCCCCGCGTCGGCCAGCGCGGTGCGCGCGGCAGTGGAGGCCATCACCGTGTACGGATCGCTCTTGCCGGGCTTGGCGAAGGGGACCATGCCGACCCCCGCGACGACCACTGTTCTCGACATCGTGTCCTCGTGTTTCCGTGTGTTGTCGCGTCATGGGTCGACGCCCGCGGGCGCCGACGTCGTCGCCTACCGCGCCTGCGGCACCACCGTCGCGCCCCCGGCGATCTTCACCTCACCCTGTGCGTTGCGCAACGTGAGCTCGAGCGCCACCGCGCCGTCGGGCGCAATGGCCGACACGACCCCCGCCGCCGTCAATTGCTCGCCGGGGTACGTGATGGCCGAGAAGCGCACGTGGATGTCGCGCAGCCGTTCCTGTGGCACCCACTGCGTGATCATGCGTACCAGGTACGCCACGCCAAGCATGCCGTGCATGAAGACATCGCGGTGGCCGGCGGCTTTCGCGAAGTCCGAGTCGATGTGCAGCGGGATGTGGTCGCCCGAGCCCCCCGCGTACAGGGCGAGCGTGGCCCGCGTGAGCGGCGGGAGCACCAGCGGCGGCAACGTTTCGCCCACCCGCAGCGCGTCGGTCGGCAGCCCGGTCACCGGTGCCTCCAGATCATCACCTGCCGCCCCACCGCGACCAACGCCCCGCTATCGGCATGGCGCACCTCGCTCTCGAACGCGACGAACTCGAGCGCTCCCCCCTTCTTGTCGTACACATCGACCACGCGTCGCGTCACGCGCACGCGGTCTCCCGCACACATCACGTCGTGAAACGTGTACGACTGCTCCCCATGCAGCACGTCGGTGATGGGAATGCCCACGTCGGTGAGGTACCCCGACCCGACCGGACTGTCGGCCTGCAGGCAGAAGGCGAAGGTCGGCGGCGCCACGATCGAGCGGTAGCCGGCGGCACGCGCCGCGGCTTCATCGGTGTAGATTGGCCGCGTCTCGCCGATCGCCTTGGCGAGGAGCGTTAGGCGCCCCTTCTCGATCTCCACTTCAAAGGGGGGCCACTCGCGACCGATGATGGCGCGGTCAATCATGCGGGGGCCTGCTTGGGCATCGTCGCCAGCCACGCCAGGCTTTCCACCGTCGAGCGTTGCGGATGATACTCGGCGCCGTACCAGCCGGCGTACCCGCTCCTGCCAATCGCCTGCAGGATCGCCGGGATGTCGAGCGACCCGGTGCCGGGCTCGTGCCGCCCAGGGACGTCGGCGAATTGCACGTGACGGGCAATGGCCCGCACGTGCGTGAACGCCTCGACTGGGTCGCCGCCGTTCATGGCCGTGTGATAGACGTCGAACTGCAACCCCAGGCGCTGGCTCCCCAGGCAGCGTACCACGTCGGCGGCCTGCTGCAGGTCGGCCAGGAGCGCGGTCGGCGCATCGACGCGGTTCATCGCCTCGATCAGGAGCGAGGTGCCCTTGGCGCGACTCAGGCAGAGCGCCAGGCGAACGTTGGCCAGGTAGGTGTGCAGGCAGTCGTCCCGTGAGACCCCGGCCGGGATGCGCGACGGCCCGAGGTGCACGTGCAACGCGCCTAACGTGGCCGCCGCGTCGAGCGCGTGCTCCAGCGACTCGCGGAACGCGTCCTCGCGCCCGGGAACCCCCGACAGCCCATCGCCACCCGTGGCGTAGTCGCGCGACCCTACGTTGATGAGCACGACCTGGAGCTGCGCGTCGCGCGCCGCGCGCGCCATCTCGTCCACGTCGCCCTCGGCGAGCCCCTGGATCTCGACGCCGGCAAAGCCGGCCGCGCGCGCCGCCGCGAAGCGCTCGAGCAACGGCAGCTCGCGGAACATGAACGAGACCGACGCCGACAGCTGCATCGCCTACTCCGCCGACGTGCCAGGTACGGCGCGCTCCGGTGTCGCGCCCTCCGGTGTGGCGCGCTGCTGCGCCGCCTTCATCGCCAGCCAACTCGCCCGGTAGTCGCGCCCACCGGCCAGTACCTGTCCGCCATCACAGTAGACGATGGTCCCGTTCACGTATCCGGCCGCGTCGCTGCACAGGAACAGCGCCACCTGCGCCACATCGTGCCCCGTCCCGAAGCGCCGCATGGGATTCATCTGCGCCCACTGCTCGCGGATCTCCTCTGTCGGGGCCAGGCGCGCCATCCCCTCGGTGTCGCCAATGGGGCCGGGGACGATTCCGTTGACACGAATCCCTTCGTGTCCCCATTCCACCGCGAGCGAGCGCGTGAGCATGTCGACCCCCGCCTTGGCGGCGCTCACATGGGCTTGGCCCCAGAATGCTTCGGTCGACTGCGGTGCGGAGATGTTGATGAGCGATGCGCCGGGGACGTGCAGCACGGCCTTGGCCGCGCGCAGGACGTGAAAGGTCCCGATGAGGTCGATCTCCACCACGGCGCGAAAGCCATTGGACGAGAGTTCATCGGCCGGGCAGATGAAGTTGCCTGCAGCCCCCGAGACCACGATGTCGAATGGACCGAGGGCCTCGTGCGCCCCCGCGACCGCACGCTCGACCGCGCCGAAGTCGCGCACATCGCCAGCCACGCCGTACACCTGTCCGCCATGTGCGCGCAACGCCGCCACCGCCGACTCCACACGCGCCGCGTTGCGACTCATCACCGCCACCCGCGCGCCGTACTCGGCCAGGGCGTGGGCGATGGCGAGGTTGATGCCGCTGGTGCCGCCAGCTACAAAGGCGACCTTGCCGGCGAGGAATCCGGGAACGAATGGGTTCATGTCTCGCTCACGTGGTCGCCGAAGCGGCGCGCCGCGTCCAGTACACGTAGAAGGGGAGCCCGGCCAGCACGATCCCGATCCCCACCATGCTGTACGCGAAGCGATTCACGAGGAGGTTGCCGAGGTACCAGGTGAGGATACCGACATACATCAATGGCGTGAGCGGATAGAGCGGGACGCGGAACGGGCGCGCCAGGTTGGGTTCGCGACGCCGCAGCACGATGAGCCCAAAGACGGTGAGCGCCATGAAGAGCTGCCCCACGAATCCGACGTACGTGAGGTTGTCCTGGTACGTCCCGCTGATGGCGAAGGTGCAGGCGATGAGCGCGAAGACCGCAATCGCGTTCACGGGCGTGCGACGCGTGGGATGTACCATGGCCAGCTTCTTGAAAAAGACCCCGTCGCTTGCCAACGAGAACGGAATGCGTGGGTAGTTGAGCAGCTGTGCGTTCACGGCGCCGATGGCCGAGAGAAAGGCGACCGCCGAGATGATGTCGGCCCCGATGGGACCGAAGACGGCGTTCATCGCGTCGGCGGCGACCCGCGGGGAGTTCTTGAGCGTCTCGAACGGCAACACGTAGATGTACGCCGCGTTCACCGCCACGTACAGCGCGATCAGGATCCCCATTCCGGCGAAGATCGCGCGCGGGAGGTTCTTCTGCGGCTCGCGGACCTCGCCGGCCACGTGCGTGATGAAGTACCACCCGCTGTACGAGAAGACGGTGAGGATCATCGCCGTCCCCAGCGACCCGGTCGTCTCGCCCAGGGAACGCCCGGCGGGAAGCAGCGGGGAGTACGGACTCGGCCGTCCATCGCCCAGGAGGAAGCACGCGCCGATGATGGCGATGATGCCGCCCACCTTGAGCAAGGTGAGGATGTTCTGCGTCTTTCCGCTCTCGCGCACGCCGATGCAGTTGACCGTAGTAAAGGTCACGATGATCAGCACCGTGAGCGAGCGGCTCATCAGCGGGGTGAAGCTCGTGTACTTGGAGATGAAGTGCCCGGCGCTCTCCACCGCCAGCGACGTGGTCACCGCCGTGGCGCTCGCCGCGTAGGCGAAGAACATCATCCAGCCGAAGAGAAAGGCAATCGGCGTCCCGGGATAGGCGCGCTTGAGGAACTGGTACGTCCCCCCCGTCTCGGGAATCGCGCCGGCCAGCTCGGCGAAGCTCAGCGCACCGCACAGCGCCATGAAGCCGGTGAGGAGCCACGCCGAGAGCGCCAGCCCGGGCGACCCGACCTCGCGCGCGACGGCGCTGGGGACCAGGAAGATGCTCGCCCCGATCGTCCCCCCCACTACCAGCGTGATGGCCTCGAGGGGGCCGAGTCCGCGCTTGAGCGCTCCGTCGCCGTGCGAGGCCACGCGCGCGCCGCTCAGGCGGGGACGTGGTCGAGTGCGCGGTCCAGCGCGCGCACGAACATCTCGACCTCGCTCTCCCCCATCGGCGTCGACAAGCACGCCGTCCCGGCGCGCGTGATGATCACCCCTTCGTCGAGCAGCCGTGCGTGCATTGCTGCCAATTGTTTGGCTGGGCCTGAGTCGGTGACGAAGTGCCGGTAGTCGCGCACCGGTTCGTTCATCAGGAGGATGCGGCACAAGGTGCCGTCACCCCCCGCACGCATCGCCAGCCCGCGCGCCTCGAAGCAGGCGTTCATGCCATCGCGCAGGCGAGCGCCGAGTGCATTCAACCGCTCCACCTCGGCGCGCGTGTACAGCTCCATCGCCGTGAGCCCCGCGGCCATGGTGAGCGGGTTGGCGCTGAACGTCCCGCCCGAGAGGACCTTGGGCGGTCCCTTCGACGGGTCGAGCAATGCCATGATGTCGGCGCGCCCGCCGACCGCACCCACGGGAAGGCCGCCGCCGATGATCTTGCCTAACGCCGTGAGGTCCGGCGTGCCGCCGTAGCGCTCCTGTCCCCCGGCGTACCCCAGCCGGAACGAGACCACCTCGTCGTAGATGAGGACGATGCCGTGGTGGCGCGTGAGCTCGGTGAGGCGCTCGAGGAAACCGGTCGCCGGGACCGGCGAGCCGGCCTGCGAGGCGAGCGGGTCGACCAGGAACGCCGCCAGGTCGGCCCCGTGCTTCGCCAACAGTGCTTCCAGCAGCTCCGGCTTGTTGAACGGAATCGTCACGACCTCGTCGAGCACCGTCGGCGACAGGCCGCCGGAGTTGGGGACGCTCGCCGGCGACTCCTCCGGACCCCAGTTGGACGCCGCGCTCTTGACCGAGACCTGGATGTAGTCGTAGTAGCCGTGATAGAACCCTTCGAACTTGGCGATCTTGTGCCGCCCCGTGAACGCGCGGGCGAGCTTGACCGCCATCATCACGTTCTCCGTCCCGGAGTTGCCGAAGCGGATGCGTTCGATGGACGGGACGCGCTCCACCAGGTGCTTGGCCAGCCGCACTTCTTCTGCTCCGGGTTCCGACCACGCGGTCCCGCGCTGGGCCTGGTCGGTGATGGCCGCGACGATCTGCGGGTGGGCATGCCCGTGGATCAGCGACGTCATGTTGTTCACGAAGTCGAGTCGCTCGACCCCGTCGACGTCGGTGAGCCGGCACCCGCGCCCACTGTGCGCGTAGATGGGATACGGCTCGTAGAAGTAGTGCACGCGCGAACTCCCGCAGGGGATGTACTGGCAGGCTTCGTCGAACAGGTGCTTGGAGGCGGCGGTCGAGGGCGCGGCGGACACGGAGGATAGGCTGCCGGAGGTCATGACAGGGCGGCGAGGAGGGCGAGGAGACGATGCCTCCCCACCTACGTCCCGCCTTCGTGCTTGTACCAACGAACGGTGGCTTTCGGCGCGACGCCGGGCTACCCGCCCGGTGCCTCCCCCGCCACGCGCAGCTTCAGTCGGCGCACGGCACTCCCCACCGAGGTGAGCACGGGCACCCCGGTGCGTTCGGCGACCACGGCGGCCGCGCGCGCCATGCTGAACTGCGCCAGGGCGATGACCCCGCACCCGTCGTCGACCAGTCGTGTCGCCGCCTCGGCGATGAGCGCATCGTGCCGCTCGAAGTCGCCGGCACGCAGTGCGTCGAGCCCGCCGGCGGCGAGCGCCGTGCGGAGGTCGGCCCCCTCGGGGAATTCGGGCGCCATGGAGGTGAGGGTCGGCGCGAACGTCGCCACCAGCCCGATGCGTCGCCCCGTCGCCAGCGCATCGTCGATCATGGCCTCGTTAGGCTTGAGGACCGGAAGCGGCGCCAGCCAGCGCGCCACCTCCTCGATGCACCGCCCGAAGGCCGAGCAGCTGAAGAGAATCCCGTCCACGCCGGTGGTGACGGCGTACTCGGCGAGCAGGAGGAAGCGCTGGTCGAACGATTCGTCGAGCCCGTGCGGCGCGCGGGCGACGTCGGCCGATAGCGAGTCGTCGAGCAGGTGCATGCGCACGCAGTCGGGCCACGCCAGGTCCAACTCGGCATTGAGCGGGGCGAGCGATTCCGGGAGGGCGTGGATGAGGGCGATGCGCGGTGCTGGCGGTTCGCTCATTTCGCCTGCCGCAGTTCGCGGATGCGGAACAGCCCCAGGGTGAAACGTTCGCGCATGTCGTCGCTGGTGCGGTTGGCGAGGGCGGGGTAGTGGCCCACGTGCGCGCTCACGTCGATGCGCGGCTCGGCGGCATCCACCGAGAGCCCCTGGTCGAGGAGCGCCGTGGCCTGACGGTGGAAGTCGCGCAGGAGTGCCGCCAGATGCAACGGCCGCTCGCGGTCGCGCACCGGGGCCCCGTGCCCGGGGAGCATGACCTCCCACTCGAGCGATGGCAGGCGCTCCAGCGTCGTCGCCCACTCGTCGATGTAGCCGTCGCCCAGGTACGGGAGACCGCTCCCCACCAGGTCGCCGGTGATGAGGACGCGTTCCTTCGGCAGGTGCACGACCACGTCCCCCCCCGTGTGTCCACGCCCGAGGAAGACGATGCGGATCTCGCGCCCCCCGCGAACGAGCGTCATCTGCTGCGACAGGGTGACGGTGGGCGGCACCGGGGTCACGGCATCGACGGCCCGCTGGTAACGTTGCACCTGTCGGAGACTGCGCTGGGCCGCCGTGCGCGCCGAGTCGGTGCGGGCGCTGGCCACCAGACGCCGCAAGGAATCGTCCCGCTGCGCCAGCACGCGTTCCAACCCCTTGTACGAGGCGCTCGCCTTGGACGTCCCCGCCAGCAGCGCCGCACGCGTGAACTCGTGCCCGATGATCTCCACGCCGGGGCCGTAGACCTGGTTGCCGTGGGCGTGATCGTAGTGGAAGTGCGTGTTGACCACGTAGCGCACCGGCTTGGTCGTGATCTCCCGCAACTCCTTGAGCAGGGCCCACGCCGCCGCCGGCGAGACGTGCGAGTCAACGAGCATGACGTCGTCGGCATTGATGATGGCCGTGGCATTCGCCCCAACCGCCAGGTTGCCGGTCCCGACGGCGTGGTACACGCCGTCGGCGATCTTCGTGAAGGTGTAGGCCCTCCCCTCGTACTCGGCCCCAGGAGGGGTCGGCGGAAGCGCCTGCGCGGCGACCACGCGCGGCGCGGCGCCTACGAGCGTGCTGACCAGTGCCAGCGCGCGCACGGTGTTTCGCATCATCCGTCCTGATGTGGTGGTTCCCGCCACTCGCGGTGGCGACAGCGGGCGCTCACGTCCTACGCGGCTAACGTCCGCCGCGGCGCACCGGTTGTCCAGCCAGTACCCCCGTCACCTTCCCGTCCTTGAGCGCGAACTTCCCGTTCACCAGGACGTGCACCGTCCCCTCGGAGTACTGTCGCGGCTCGTCATACGTCGCCTTGCCCTTCATGCGCGCCACGTCGAAGATCGCAATGTCGGCGAAGAAGCCCGGCTTGATGAGCCCGCGATTGGGAATGGTGTAGAACGCGGCCGGGAGCGACGTCATGCTGCGAATCAGGAACGGGAGCGTGACCAGCTTCTCCTCGAAGACCAGCTGCGTAATCTTCTGCGTGAAGCCCCCATACGTGCGCGGGTGCGTGTAGGTGCTGTCGCTCTCCGGTGTGTAGCCGTCGACCGTCGTCATCATCCAGTCCTTCACGGCGAGCAGGCGCACGTTCTCGGGACTGTAGATGTCGACGTTCATGTCCATCAGCCGTCCCCCCTTGGTCTGGAGGATCATGCGGCGCAGCGCCTCCGTCGGCGACACGCCCATCTCACGGGCGATGTCGGCGAGCGTGCGCTTGGTCCAGGCCTTGGGTCCCTCGGTGATGATGATCTTGGTGGCGCCACCGCGGTTGGTCAGGATCTCGTCGATCTCCGCCTCCATGCGCGCCCACGTGACCGGGTCCTGGAGGCGAGCCAGCAACGAATCGGTGCCACCCGCCGGGGCCCAGCGCGGCATCAGGTGCCCGTCGATGCTCGACTCGGAGTTGGTGAAGATGATCCCCGCCCCCATGATGTTCACGCCGCGCCCGCGCGCCGCCTCGATGAGCCGGATCGCTTCCGGCATCTGGGCATGCGCCCGGTTGCCTAACGAATTGAAGTGCGAGAAGACGAGCGGCGTCCCGCCCTTCTCCGCGATCTCCATCGCCTCCTTCACCGAGTTGAGAAACCCGATCCCCTTGTAGCTGACCCCCATGTCGCGGTCGTGCGTGTCGTAGATCCCGCCAAACTCGGCGGCCACCTTGTTGAGGGCGATGACCTCGGCGGTGGAGGAGTAGTAGCCCGGGTTGTACGCTAGCCCCGTCGAGAAGCCGAGCGCCCCTTCCTGCATCCCCTTCCGCACGTAGGCGCGCATCTTCTCGACCTCGGCAGCCGTCGCCTCGCGCGCGAAGTCGGTTCCCATCACCGCCGTACGCGCCGGGCCGTGTCCCACGAAGGTGAGCGCGTTGACCGCAATGCCACCGCGCCGCCACGACGTGAAGGCCTTGGCGACTTCGTTGTTGCCAAAACCGTCGATGCCGACGATGACGGTGGTGACGCCCTGGGTAATGAAGGGGACGGCGAGTTTTCCCGGCGCTTTCTCGAGGCGCTCGTGGTTGTGTACGTCCCAGAGTCCCGGGGTGACGAGCAGTCCCTTGGCGTCGATCGTGTCCTTCGCCGTCACCTTGGCATCGAAGGCGTGTCCGACGAAGCTGATCTTGTCGCCGGTGATGCCGACGTCGGCCCACACCCAGTCACCGCCGGCGCCGTCCAGCAGGCGCCCACCGACAATCAGGCGGTCGACGCGCATGGCTGGCGCGGTGCCCGCGCGCTGTGCCGCCACATCAGGCGCAACAGTGGCAGACATGAGGAGCGCGGCAGGAACGTACCACGGCAGCGGCAGGTGACGACGGCGACGCATGATGCAGAGCCTCCGGCGGGACACGACCCCGCCTAACGTTTGTTGAGGGCGGGGCGGTCCGGGGCGTTGGCCAGGTCCCAGCTCGCCTGGTGCACCAACCGCACGATACGCTCCATCTTGTCGTACTCGATGCGCTCGGGGCGATCCTCGACGCGGTGATAGTCGGGGTGCAGCCCCGTGGCGAAGGTCACCGCCGGCACCCCGCTCTGCTGGAAGGCCCACATGTCGGTGCGCCGTAGCAGCTGCGAGATGTTGTTGTCGTAGCGCTTTTCGAGCGTGAGCTTGATGGCCGCATTCGAGCGCTCGATGGCCGCGGTGAGGGTGTTGCTGCGGCTGAAGCCGTACAGGTTCACGCTGTTGCGGTTGGCGTCGGCGCTCTGCACGGGCAACCCACGAAAGCGCGCACCGCCGTTGGGGGGGATCTCTTCATTGCGCCCGATCATGTCCATGTTGAGCATCGCCACCGTGCGCGCCAGCGGGACGACCGGGGCCTCGACGTAGCCCCACGCCCCCATCAGCGGCCCGCGCTCTTCGGAGTTCAGCGCGACGAACAGGATGGAGCGCTTGGGACGAATGCCCTGCGCCGCCGCCCGCGCGTACGCATCAGCGATGGCGAGCAGCCCGACCGTCCCCGACCCGTTGTCATCCGCGCCGTTGAAGATCTGCGCGCCGTCGGCGCCGTTGTGGTCCGGATGGGCGGCGATCAATACGTACTCGTCCTTGAGCACCGGGTCGCTTCCCTCCAGCATCGCGACGACGTTGCGATCCGGCACAACCGTCCGCTGCAGGGCGGTCGTGATGGTGACGCTCACGCCGGGGAGCACGAGCGGCGCATGACTCGATTCCGCGGCGCGCGCGAGCGTGACGAGCGACTTCCCCGTCCCCTTCACGAGCTGCTCCGCGAGCGCCATCGAGATCTGCCCCGCGGGGATGTGGACCTGCTGCATCCACGAGGCCAGCGTGTAGCGCGGGAGGCGCATGGGGGTGGCGGGCCAGTACGCCCGCGTCGCCCCGTCGAAGTCTTCCTCGCCTTGCCGGTTGTGCACGTCCGCCACGAACAGGACGCCGGCAGCGCCACGCGCCTGCGCCGCGAGCGTCTTGCGCAGTTGATTGGCGTACTCCGAGTTCACGACGCCGTCGAACGGACTCGCGGGATCGTTCACCCCCGGCTCGTTGTCGAGCATCAGGAGGATCTTTCCGCGCACGTCGCCCGCCAGGTCATCGTGCTGGAGCGCCGGGGCGCTGATGCCAAAGCCGACGAAGGCGACCGCACCGCTCGCGCGGGCCGTCGCGGAATGGAAGCGCGGGTGGAAGTCACCCCCCACGACGTGGCGCGATGTCGCCGTGCCCCAGTCCACCGCGAGCTCGTTCGTCGTGCCTAACGTGCTGGTGATCAGGTTGTAGGGGGCGAAGAACGATCCGCCCGAACCCCTCGGCGCCAGCCCGAGCCACTCGAAGCGGGCCTTGATCCACTCGAGCGCCAAGGCGTTCTCCGGCGTGTCGGTCAGCCGCCCGCGAAAGCCGTCGCCCGCCAGGTACATGAGGTCGGCGCGCATGCGCGATGCCGTGATGGCCTCGGCGTGCGGTGCGGCGCCCTGCGCCGCGAGTGGAGTGGCCGAGGTCAGCGATGCCACAAGGGGCGCTGCCAGGAGCAGCGCCCGCGCGATCCGTGATGCGTTCATCGTCGCTCGTCCAGGAGTTGGTAGACCCGCCGCACCGTCCCCAGCCGGCGGCGGACCACCATCTCGTCCGTCCACCCGGGGAAACGGGGGTAGTACGGGTCGAAGCGCGTGAGGTCAAGCGCGGCCGCCGCCTGCTCGGGCGTGAGCCCCCTGGCCTTGGCGTCGGCGCATTGCGTCCAGATGGCGCGCATGTAGTCGCGCAGGCGCTCCACCACCGCCATGTCGCGGAACTCGTCGCCATGCCCGGGGAGGACCACGCTCGGCTGCATCGTGATCATCGTGTCGAGCACGTTGGCCCAGTCGTTCAGGTAGCCGTCGCCCATGTAGGGGACGCCCGGCTGCAGCAGGTCGCCGGTGACCAGGACGCGCTCCTTCGGCAGCCAGACGACCAGGTCGCCGTCGGTGTGCGCCCGCCCGGGGAAGATCACCTGCACCTCGCGCCCGCCGCGCACGATCGAGAGGCGCTCGGAGAGCGTCACGTTAGGCGCCACCGGGGTGAGCGTGGCCACCGATGCCAGGTACTGCTCCCACACCGCACGCCGCCGGGTGATGTCGGCCTTGCTCGCCGGCGTCGACGCGGTGTCGAGCGCCTTGCTCAGGTTCTGGATCTGCGTGTTGGAGAAGTTGCGGTTGCCGATCGCGGTGGGGTGCTCCACCGACTTCCCGGCGGCCAACATGGCGCGCGTGTACTCGCTCCCGATGATCGCCACGCCGGGCGGAAACGACTGGGTGCCGTGCGCGTGATCGTAGTGCATGTGGGTGATCACCAGGTGCCGCACCGGCTTCTTGGTGACGCGCGGCAGCTCGTGCAACAGGGCCCACGCTGCCGCGGGACTCGTCCCCGCGTCGACCACCAGCACCTCGTCGCCCAGCTCGATGATGGCGTGGTTCGACTCGGCGCTCACCACCCCGGTGCCGACAGCGAACCAGACGCCGTCGGCAACCTTGCGGAAGGCGAAGGCCTCCCCGGCATACGTTGCGCCTGGCGGTGGCGCGTTGCCCTGCGCGGCCACGGGAACGAAGGGGCTCGCGATCAGCATCGCGAGCCCCACAAGGTACCGGTACACCATCGGTCGCATCGCGAAACCCTCGCGCGTCAGCTCTTTTCTGCCAGCGGAAGCGGGATGCACGTCGTCGGGCCGTAGACGAGGCCACGATGGTCGACGCCGTTGGGATGGATCGACCCCGCCTCGCCGCGGAACGGGATCTTGAACGCCGTGGTGCGGAAGCGCAGCATGTCGTTGAGGCGGTGCCCCTCCTCGAGGAACATCTCGCGGCTGCGCTCTTCGATGACCTGGGCGATGACCTCGTTCTGCGTGGCCGTGTTGTTGGCGTCGTACCCCGGGATCCCGGCCGCCGTGTGGCGCGCCCGGATGATGTCGCGCGCCGTGGCCAGGTCACCCGTGCGCGCCGCCGCCTCGGCCACGATGAGCTGTGCTTCCTTGTACGTGGCAATCGCCTGGCCGTCGCCGCGAGCCAGCGCCTTGTTGTGCGAGAAGAACGGGGTGATCCCGTCGCTCCCGAAGCCGTTGTTGGTGGCCGACACGCTCACGCGGGGATCGGCCACGCTCTGCCACGTGACGCCGCGGTAGTTGTTGGCCACCGACCCGTGGCGATTCGTCGCTGACCCGATGTTGTTCTGCAACTCGAACACCAGGTTCCAGCGCTGGCGCTCGCCCGCGCCGCGCGTGGCCAGCTTGGTGTAGCCCGCCGGGACGGCCGCCGCATCGGTGCGTGCCCCCGCAAAGTTGCCCAGATCCAGGCGCACGCGTGCACGTCCCACGCGCGCCATGTTCAACAGGTCAGTGTTGTTGGCCGCGGTCGCCAGCGTGATGGCGTCGGTGAACTGCGCCTCGGCGGCCTGCAGTGCCGCCGACGCCGGCTGCACCTGTCCCGGCGTGAGCACCGCCTCGCAGAAGCCTTCGCCTAACGCCAAGGTAGCGTACGCCCCATAGGCCTTCACGGTGGCCTTGAGCAGCCCCTTGTTGGTCACCGCTGCGTCGGCGAAGCCGTCGATCAGCGTGTAGGCTCGCTCGGCGCCCTTGCGTGCGATCTGCAACGTGGCGTACGGAAAGAGCCCGGCGGCCGGTTCGCAGTTGCTCAGCAGCGACGCATCGTTCTCGAGGATCTGCCGCGTGTACCACGCCTGCGACACCCCCTGCGCCGAGCTGTTGATCAGCTGGTCGGAGAGCGCGTTCGCCGCCGTCACGTAGTTGGACCAGGCGCACTCGAAGTCGAGGACGACTCCGTTGGCCAGCACGGAGGCATTGAGCGGGCTGTTCAGCGCCTCCTCGGTCACCTTGCCGGGCAGCTCCACGTCGAGCGCGCCCTTGCAGCCGGCCAGCGTGATCAGTGCCGCGCATCCGACCGCCCCGATGGTCCGCAGTGTATCGATCCGCATCGTATCGAACTCCGAGTAAGGAAGACTGTCGCCGAGACGAGGAACTACGGAACCACCCGGACCGTCACCTGCAATCGCTGCATGGTGGGCCACGCATCCTGCTGGTTGCCGGCCAACCCTTCGGGGAAGCCCGCGCGGAAGTTGCCGTTCTCGCGGATCGACGGATCGGTCAAGTGCCGGCCAAACTGCTCAGGCTGCGAGCGCCAGAACGTCGAGATGTTCCCCGACCAGGCCAGCGTCGTGGACGCCTGCGACAACCCGAAGCGTTGCGCCAATCGCGGTGTGAACGTGTAGGTGCCGGCCACCTCACGCAGGCGGGCGTAGCCCATCCGGAAGATCGACCACTGGCCGCGGCTGTCGAACGTGTTGGCCTTGATCCCCATCAGGATCGGGTCCTTCTGCTCCAACCACGACTTGGCATTTCCGAACGTGGCGAACGCCGCCGACACCTCGGAGTTGCGCTGGTAGTTGCCGCCGATGTACTCGACGTTGGTGTAGAACTGCAGCGAGTTGCCCACGGAGATGGTCAGTGCCGTGGAGCCCTGCCACGTGGGGAGCGGCGAGCCGTAGTACACCTCGGGCGCCTGCGCACAGGCCACGGGCGCGCCACCTCCCGCCGAGAGGTTCGTCCCGGGAATCAACTCGCCACCTTCGCACTTCACGTTGGTCGCGACTCCGTTGGCCAGGTCGGCCGAGACCACTCGCCGCATGAAGAACGACGCCAGCGGATAGCCCGGGACGTGGAACTGCTGGAACAGGAGCGGAATGCGCGACGTCCCGCCGAGCGTGACGATCTTGTTGTCGTTCCCGGAGAGCGTCGTGCGCAGGTCGACCACGGCCTTGTCGCTGCGATACAGGTTGAGGTTCGCCAGCACCTCCCACCCCTTGTTCTCCACCACGCCCAGGTTGCGCAGCTGCGTCCCGGTGAAGCCTTCCGACGGGGCAATGGACGTCGGGACAATCGCATCCTCGGTACGCTTGCGGTACACGTTGAACTCGAGCCCGAGGCGCTCGCCAAAGAGCCCGAGGTCCAATCCGGCTTCGAACTCGGTCCCGACCTCAGGCTTGAGGTCCGGGTTGCCGAGGTTGTCGGAGGTCAGCCCCGATGTCGTCTCACCTACGCGCGGCTTGAACGTCTTGATAGCCACGAAGGCGTCCGGCTGCTGCCCGGCCTTCCCCCACGCCGTGCGCAGCTTGGCCGTGGTGACGCCCGGGATCTTGAACCACGACTCCTCGCCGATGACCCACGAGGCGCTGACCTTGGGATAGACGACGAACTTGAAGTCCTTGCCGAAGGCGCTGTTGTCGTCGCCGCGCACAGCGCCGGTCAGGTAGAAGCGTTCCTTCCAGGACACCTGCTGCTGGAAGTACATCCCCATCGACTTGTTCTCGATGATCTCCTCGTCGGAGGTGCGGCTCGCCCCGGCGCCGATCGTCTCGAGCGCGTTGACCGCGATGTTCTCCGAGCGCACCCAGAAGATGTTGGTCTTGCGGGCGAAGTACTGGAAGCCGTACGACGACGCGCTGCCGAGCGACCCGCGCGTGAACTTGGCCGTGGTCCCGTAGTCGAGCGTGCGGAAGGCCACGTCGTTGTCGTACACGTGGCGCATCCCGTTAGGCAGCGCGATGCCGTTCCGGAAGTTGCCCTCCACTCGGCGCGACAGCGTGGACAGCTGCTGCATCGTGAAGTCGCCACCCACCGCCAGGCGATGCGTGAACCAGCTCCAGGGCGTGTAGGTCGCCGTCAGGTTCAGGATGCCGCGGTTGACGTCGCTGAAGGCCTCGGCGTCGTTCTGCAACCGCTCGGGGAGCTCGAACCCCGGCCAGCCGCGGAACGGACCATCGAGGCGAACACCTGAGCTGGTACCGGGTTCGCACCCCGGAGCGGGGCAGGCGAAGTTGATGGCCGCGGTGACGGGTTGATTGGCCGGCGCGGGGGACTGCAGGCGGGAGCGGGTGTAGCCGAGCCCCATGTCGACGGTGAGCTTGGTGCTCGGAAGCCAGGTGATGTTGCCGCGGCTGCTGAGCTTTTGCTGGTTGTTGTACGAGACCGACCCGGTCTCGTCGTCGTAGTCGCCCGAGAAGTAGTACCGCACCTGCTCAGCGCCGCCGCGCAGGTTGGCGCCAAACGAGCCCAGGGCGCCGGTGCTGAAGACGTTGCCGACGCAGTTGCCGTTCTTGATCGAGTCGAACGGCTTGGGGCACATGCCGTAGACGCTTTGCGAGAAGCCCGTCTCGCGGGCGTACTTGAGGACGTTCACCTCGACCAGCTGCCCAGCCGCCGACTTGTACCAGACGGTGTTGAACGTCTTTTCCGGGTTGGGGATCCAGTTGCCGCCGCCACGCGCCGTGAACTCCAGCCGCGGACGCCCGGCTTTCCCCTTCTTGGTCGTGATCTGGATGACGCCGTTCGACGCTTCGGTCCCGTACAGCGTCGCCGCCGCGGGCCCCTTCACGACTTCGATGGATTCGATGTCGTCCGGATTGATGTCGTTGAGCCGCGACGGCGTGAAGCGCGGGTCACCGCCAGGGCCTGTCGTGTTGAACTGCGCCGGGACGCCCCCCGCCTGCGCATTGTTCACGCGAATGCCGTCGATGTAGAGAATCGGCGCCGAGTTGAGCGCGAGGCTCGACGCCCCGCGCACGCGGAAGACGCCGCCCTGCCCGATCGCACCGCCCGACGACTGGATCGCCATTCCGGGGACGGAGGCACTCAACAGCGTCTGCACGTCCTTGGGCGGGGCAATCTCGGTGATCGCCGAGACGTCGACCTTGGAGACCGCGTTGCCCTGCGAACGAATGGTCTCGCCCCCCGCCGTGCCGGAGATGACCACCTGGTCGAGCTGCACGGCGAGCTTGGTCATGGCGATCACGATCCCCGTCTCGCCGGCGCGCACCTGCCGCGTCTCGCGCTGGTGTCCCAGGTGCGTGATCTCGAGCGTGGCCGTCGCCGTCGCGACGATCACGCGGAACTCGCCGCGCGCATCGGTCACCGCGGTCCGGCCGCCACCGGCCACCGTGATGCGGGCGTCGGCAAGCGGCGCCCGTGACGCCGCGTCCACCACGCGCCCGGAGACGATAGAGTCCGCGGCAATCCGCTGGTTGGTCGTGATGATCGGCAGCGCGGCCGCCTCGGTCACGTTCAGGGCCGCCACTTCGGGCATGAGCGGCGTGCCTGCGCCGGGCACGACCACGATCTGGTTCTCCCGCTCCTCATAGCGGACCGGGAGCCCGATCAGCAGGCGATTCAGCGCCTCGGCGATCGTGAGGTCGGCGCAACGACAGGCGACCGTGCGCGAATCGCTGCGCAGCTTGGTGGGACTGAAGCCCACGCTCACCCCCGACTCCGACGCAAGCCGCGTGAGCGCGATCGTGAGGGAGACGCCACGCACGTCCAGCCGTGCCGGGAGATCGAGGAGCGATTGTCCCCGTTGGGGGCTGCGGGTTGCGCTCGCCAAGACCACCTGTGCCGGTACGGCCTGCACGACAGTGATCGCAGTCAGCGCGGCTACCACGTAACAACGGAGCGTTCGCATCTCCAACCCTCCAGGTCGAAAAGCCAGCTAGCGGGGTTTCCCCATCGTGACGGCGTTGCCTTGTACCTCGCATTCGGTGGCGACGACTGCGCAGACCACGCGCACCACCTCGTCCAGCGGTCGATCCGAGAACCAGTTGGTCACGGTCTGCTGCGACAACGTCGTGTCGACGATCGTGACCTTCGCGCCATACGCCTGCTCGATCTCGTGCGCCACTTCGGACAGCGGCGTCCCCTGAAAGGCGAGGAATCGACCGACCCAGCGCGTGACCTCGCGCGCTTCCGGCAGCTGCACGGTGGGAAGGAGTTGGCCCTCCACCACCCGCGCTTCCTCCCCCCGGACCAGCTGCGCCTCACCACCGCGGGCGGCCGCCAGCGCCACCTTTCCTTCCACCACCACGAGGCGCACGTCCTCGTTCTCGGCGTCCAGGTCGAACTGCGTGCCAAGGACCGTGACCTCGCCACCGCGCGTCTTCACGCGGAAGGGCAGTCCGTTGCGCTTGGCCACGGAGAAGAACGCCCGACCCGTCAGATGCACCTCGCGCAACCCTTCCTGCACGCGAATGCGCGCGTGGCTGCGCGGGGCCAGCCGCATGACCGAGCCATCGCGCAGGGCCACCGTCACGGTCTGGTTGTCGCCCGTGACCATCTCCTCGAAGCCGAAATCGCCCGGGGGCGAACCGGCGAACTGTCGTTGCATCGTCACCGCGGCCACCACGACAGCGGCCACGCCGGCCACCGCGGCGACGCGACGCGTCCACGTGGCGCGGCGCGTCATACGCTCGCGACGCGCCGCGATCTCGAGCACCTCGAGCACCGGAGGTGGGTCGCTGGCGACGCGATCGGGGCGAGTCGTCGCCGCGAGCACGCCCTTCAGCTCCTGATAACGCGCCTCATGCTGGGACGACGCCCGGCGCCACGCCTCAACGGCGAGTTGCTCCGACGGGTTTGTCTGGCCCTTGATGGCGCGAAATAGCAGGGAGTCGTCCATGAATTCCTCGAAGTCGAGCGCCCTCAGGGAACGGCACTCTTGCAGGGGTATACGGAGGGGTCGGAAAATCGTACCAATGCGATCGCCACGACGTGCGCCATCGCAGCAAGTCCGCCGGTGCCGGACACACGAGCGCCCGGAAGCCGAGGGGTCGGCGTCCGGGCGCAGGCCGGAGCGAGCGGCGGCGCTCCGCCGAAAGCTACCTCATCCCGGTGGGGCGGACGGTTCCGACGTCCACGGGCGACGACGTCTCGCGGGCGTCGCGGCATCGGCCGACTCGTCCACCGCCGCATCCACCGAGACATCGACCGATACATCCGCTCCGTCATTCGACGGCCTGCCGGAACGTGGGTCGGCCGGCGGGTCAGCGGTGAGGTCGGCCGACGCGCCCGCATCGCCGCGTTGCCCATCCCGCAGCCGCATCATCGGCAGTTCACGCGCCTCTCCCCGCCCCGACGGCCGCGTGAAGGCGGCGAGTGCGACGCGGAGTTGTGAGAGCGCCAGTGTCATGTGATTGGCGACCGTGCGCGGCGTGATGCCGAGCGTCTCCGCCACTTCGCGGTACGACAGGCCGTGCAGGTGCGCCAGGATGAAGACGTCGCGGCGACGCTCGGGAAGCGCAGCAATCGCACGCTCGGCCGCGCCCGCAAGCTCCCCGGCTTCCAGGATGGCCACCGGTGACGGCGCCTCCGTCGGCGCCCCCTGTGAGGCGAAGAAGCTGAAGCGATCGCGCAGCCGGCGGCGACGGAAGTCGTCGGTGATCAGGTTCCGCAGCACCCGGTACAGGTACGCACGGGGCGACGCGTGCGGCCGGAGTTGGCGCCGACGCTCCCACACGCGCACGAACGCCTCCTGCACGAGGTCTTCGGCTGCATCCTGGTTGCGCATCTTGTCGAGCGCAAAGGCGACCATCGGCCGCCAGTAGCGGTCCATCAGCGCCGCGAGCGCCTGTCCGTCGTCCAGCGCAAGCCGCGCCACCAGCGCCACGTCGTCCGCGTCGGGGGCGGGTTCAGCGGGCAGGCGTTGCGGCTGACGGCGGGTGAAGTCGAGGAGTCGGAGCACGTGCACGTCCACGGATGCAGGCGGGTTCGCCTCACCCGCGTTGCGTGCGCTCGCACGCGATCGCCGGGTGTGCCCGCGAATCTTCCGCCGTGTCACGACTCGGTCAATAGCGAACTCGGCGCGGCGCGTACAGGTGCGCCGCGCGCCGCACCTGGTCACAACTATTGGTGCACCGCAAGGCGCACTGCCTCGACAAAGGCGTCGAGCTCCGACTCGCCCATTGGCGTGGACAAGCACCCGAGCCCGATGCGGCTGATGATGATCCCTTCCTGCATCAGGCGCTTGTGGATCGCCGTCATGCGCGCCATGGGCTGCGCCGTACGCACCGACGTGCGGTAATCGCGGATCGTCTCGCGAGTCAGCATGAGGCGAAAGAGCGATCCCTCCCCGGCCAACTGTCCCGCCTCTCCCGCCTCGGCAAACACCGCGTCCACGCGCTGCCGCAACCGCGCTCCCATCGCGTTGAGCCGGTCGACCGCATCGCGCGTCCACTTGGTGAGCGCGGCGTGACCCGCCACCATCGTGAGCGGGTTGCCGCTGAATGTCCCGCCGGACTCCACACGCGCCTTGCCGGCCGTCGGGTCGAGCAGCGCCATGATCTCTGCCCTGCCGCCCACCGCCCCGACCGGGAGCCCACCCCCGATGATCTTGCCAAACACGGTGAGGTCCGGCCTCCCGCCGAATCGTTCCTGCGCTCCGCCGTACGCCAGGCGAAACGAGATCACCTCGTCGTAGATCAGCACGATCCCCAAGCGCCGCGTGATCTCGCCCAGGAAGTCGAGGAAGCCCGGCTCCGCCTGCGCCATCCCGCCGCGATTGGCTAGTGGATCGAGGATGAGGGCGCCGATCGACGCCCCATGCTGCTCGAGCAATCGCGCCGTCGCCTCGCGGTTGTTCCACGGCAGGACGACCACCTCATCCAGCGCACTCGGTGCAATGCCGCCGCTCACCGCTACCGTCGCCGGCGCCTCATCAGGCCCCCAGGCATCGGGCGGCGAACCGACACTCACCTGCACGTAGTCGTAGTAGCCGTGATAGTGCCCCTCGAACTTGGCCAGCTTCGATCGCCCGGTGAACTCGCGCGCCAGCTTGATGGCCATCATCACCGCCTCGGTCCCCGAATTGGCAAAGCGGATGCGCTCGAGCGACGGCACGCGGCCGATGAGCAGCTGTGCCAGGTGATACTCCGCCTCGCCGGGCTCCGACCACGCCGTCCCACGTTGCAGCTGATCGATGATCGCGGCGTTGACCTCGGGATCGGCGTGCCCGTGCAGCATCGCCGTCATGTTGTTGAGGAAGTCGACTCGCTCCACGCCGTCGACGTCGGTGAGCCGGCACCCGCGCCCGTGCGCCGCATAGATCGGGTGCGGCGGGTAGTAGTAGTGCAGCCGCGAGGTGCCGCCAGGCATGAGGGCGCTGGCAGCGCGGTAGAGATCGTCGGTGTGGGTCATGAGACGGGAGACGGGAGGTTGCGCGGTGTGCGACGCGGACGACCTCACGCCTCGGCCGTGGGAGTGCTGGACGCCGATGCTCGGCGCCAGTACCAGTAGAACGGGAGGCCGGCCGCGACAATGCCGATGCCGATCAGCACCTGCGGACCTCGCGTCGTTAGCAACGTCGTGAGGTACCAGAGCAGGATCGCGACGTACAGCAATGGCGTGAACGGATAGCCGAAGACCTGATACGGGCGCGGCATCTTCGGCGCGATGCGGCGCAGGATGAACAAGCCGATCACGGTGAGCGCCATGAACGCCTGGTTCACGAAGGCGGCCCAGCCAAGGATCTGCGTGTACGACCCGGCGAGGGCGAGGATCGACGCCCACGTCCCCACCAGCACGATGGCCCCGACCGGCACGTGCCGTGAGGCGTGGACCCGGCTGATCGCCTTGAAGAAGAGGCCGTCGCTCGCGAGGGCGTAAGTGATGCGCGGGTAGTTGAGCAACTGGGCGTTGAGCGTGCCTAACGCTGAGAGCAGCACGACCAGCGCGGTGACGTCGGCGGCGCGGGGCCCCACGGCGCGCGCCATGGCATCGGCCGCCACGCGGGGCGACCCCTGCAGTTCGGCGAACGGCAGGACGTAGACAAAGGCCACGTTGAGCAGCAGGTACGTCGCCAGCACCACGGCCATCGCGATCATGATCGCCCGCGATAGCGTGCGTCCCGGGTCGCGCACCTCGCCCGCCACGTGCGTCACGAAGTAGAAGCCGGAGTAGGAGAAGACCGAGAGGATCATCGCCGTGGCCACCGACCCGGCGATCTCGCCACCGCCGCGCCCTTGGGGGAGGAACGGCCCGAGGCGCGAGACATCGCCCGCCGGTGACGTGAGGCACGCCACGACGATCGCCGTCATCATCAGCACCTTGAGCCCCGTGAGCACGTTCTGCACACGCCCGCTGGTGCGCAGCCCCACCGCGTTCACCGCGGTGAGCAGCGCGATGATGGCCACCGCCACTGCACGCTGCGCGAACGAGTCCGCCGGAATGAGCCCGCCGGCAAAGTGCCCGGCATAGAGCGAGGCCATCGACGCGACCACCGCGATGTTCCCCGTCCCCTGCGCAAAGAGCATCATCCAGGCAAACAGGAAGGCCAGCGGCGTCGCGGGATACGCGCGCTTGAGGAACACGTAGGTTCCGCCGGTCTCGGGCATCGCCGACGCCAGTTCGGCGAACGAGAGCGCCCCGCACAACGCCATGAAGCCGGTGAAGAGCCAGGTGAACAGGGCGAGTCCCGGGGACCCCACCTCTCGCGCCACCCCCGCCGGCACCAGGAAGATGCTCACGCCGATCGTCCCGCCGACAATGAGCGTCGTCGCTTCGAGCAGGCCAAGCCCGCGCTGCAGGGACGGAGTGCCCGCCATCGTCAGGCACTCACCTCGCAATCCGCCATGATCTCGAGTGCGCGCACGAGCGCCGAGTGGTCCATGTCGGCGAGCCCGTGCGCCGCGCACACCTGCATCAACTGGGCAGCGTTCGCGGTTTGCGGCAAGGCGACTCCCATCGCGCGGGCGCCGCTCAGTGCCAGGTTGAGGTCCTTCTGGTGCAGCCGAATGCGAAAGCCCGGATTGAAGGTGCGCTTGATCATTCGTTCGCCGTGCACTTCGAGGATGCGCGAACTCGCGAAGCCGCCCATCAGCGCCTGGCGCACCTTGGTCGGGTCGGCCCCTGCCTTGCTCGCGAAGACCAGCGCCTCACCAACGGCGGCGATCGTCAACGCCACGATGATCTGGTTGGCCACCTTGGTCGTCTGCCCGTCGCCATTGGCCCCGACGTGCGTGATGTTCTTCCCCATCAACTCGAAGAGCGGCTTCACCCGCTCGAACCCCGCCGCCGGCCCTCCGACCATGATCGTGAGTGTCGCGGCCTTGGCGCCCACCTCGCCGCCGGACACCGGTGCGTCCAGATAGTCGCAGCCCAAGCCGTTGATGCGCGCGGCGAAGGCCTTGGTCTCGATCGGCGAGATGGAGCTCATGTCGACCACGGCCTTGCCTGACGAGAGTCCCTCGCTCACCCCCGCTGCGCCAAACAGCACCTGTGCCACGTCTGGCGTGTCGGGGAGCATGAGGAAGACGATGTCGGCGCGCTCGGCCACCTCGCGCGCGGTCGCACACACCACCGCAGCGGTCGCCGCCACCTCGTCGCGCACGGCGCTGCGCGTGTGCACGAACAGGCGATGCCCGGCGTTGGCCAAGTGCACCGCCATCGGCGCCCCCATGATGCCGAGCCCGATGAATCCCAGGGAGAGCGGTTGAGCGGTCATGACGAATGGTGGGTGGTGGGCTATGCGGTGAGCGCGGTCATCCAGCCAAGTCCAGCTTCGGTCACGCCGGCCGGCTTGTATTCGCAGCCGATGTAGCCGTCATAGCCGATGCGGTCGAGGTGCGCGAAGAGGAAGGGGTAGTTGATCTCCCCGGTCCCCGGCTCGTGGCGCCCCGGATTGTCGGCCAGCTGCACGTGCCCGATGCGCGCCAGGTGGCGGCTCAGCGTCCCCGCGAGTTCGCCCTCGGCGCGCTGGGCGTGATAGATGTCGTACTGCACGCGCACGTTGGGTGACCCCACCTCGTCGAGCAGCGCGAGCACCTGCGCCGTCGTCGTCAGGTGAAAGCCGGGGATGTCGAACGGGTTGATGGCCTCCACCAGCAGTTGCAGCCCGACCGCATCGAGCGCGTTGGCCGCATGGCGCACGTTGTCCACGAGGGTTGCATGGACGCGGGCCGGATCCTCGCCCGGTGGTGTCTTTCCCACGAGGCAGTTGAGTCGCGGGACACCGAGCGCCTGCGCGTACCGAATCGCCGTCTCGACGCCAGCGCGGAACTCCTCGGTGCGTCCTGGCAAGCAGGCGATCCCGCGCTCCCCCGCATCCCAGTCTCCCGCCGGGAGGTTATGCAGCACGAGCGAGAGACGATGCCGATCGAGCGCGGCGCGCAGGTCACCCACCGCGTACGGGTACGGGAAGAGGAACTCGACCGCCGAAAATCCCGCCGCCGCCGCGCGCGCGAAGCGCTCGAGGAAGGGGACCTCGGTGAAGAGCATCGTGAGATTGGCCGCAAAGCGGGGCATCGTGTGGGCCGGCGTGTGTGGGTAAGGCGCGGTGGTACCTGCAAGGCCGCACGCGTGTCGCGTGGGTGAAGCGTCGGTTGAGCGTGAGTGCTACGTGGGTATAGCGTTACGCCGGCGGGGTCCACGGGTCGGGGGCGCGCGCCGAGACGTGCGTCATCACCTCTACCACCGCCGGTTTGCCGCAGGCGAGTGCCTCGGCAATCGCCGGGGCGATGCGATCGGGCGACTCGACACGCTCGCCCCAGCATCCCATGTCTCGAGCAAGCTGCGCGAAGCTCACGTCCTCGAAGCGCCAGAGCTCTTCGGGGTTGCCCGGCCGGTCGCCATACTGGCGCATCACATCCGGAATCCCCTGGCTGAAGCCGTTGTTGTTGTTGACGACGGTGACCGTGTTGATGCCATGCCGGCGCGCCGTCTCCAACTCGGCGAAGTGGTACCAGAACCCCCCGTCGCCAGTAAAGCAGATGACGGGACGATCGGGGGCAGCGCACTTGGCGCCTAACGCCGCCGGGAAGCCCCACCCGAGCGATCCCGCCGCACGAATGAAGGTCTGGCGCGGCGAGCGCAGCTTCACCATCGTCGCCACCCAGATCGCCGAGTAGCCGGTGTCCGATACCAGGATCGCGTCGTCAGGCAGGAGCGTCGTGAGCTCCTGGCAGATGCGCTCCGGACGGATGGGCGACTCGCCGGAGGCACGCCGCGGCGCATACTCCGCCTCGCAGTCCGCCACGAGCTGGCGCGTGCGCGCCAGCCACTCGACGTTCCCCTCCGACGGCGTCAGTGCCTGGGTCAGCGCCTCGAGCGACACGCGCGCGTCGCCCACCACGCCAATCGTCCCCGGATAGCTGCGCCCCAGCTCCGCCGGATCGATGTCCAGCTGCACCACGCGCGTCCCAACGGCCGGTACCTGCCAGTTGTGCGTCGTTTGGTCACCGGTGGCGGATCCGACATAGATCACCAAGTCGGCCTCATGTACGGCGCGATTGGCGCACCACGCCGAGTACGACCCCACGACGCCGACGCTCAGTGCGTGCGTCTCGTCGATTGTCCCCTTGCCGTTCACCGAGGTGGCCACCGGAATCCCGCATCGCTCCGCCAGCGCCACGAGCGCGGCGGCCGCACCCGAGATGCGCACGCCGCCTCCGGCCACGAGGATCGGGCGTTGCGCCTGGCGGATGGCATCGGCGGCCTCGGCGATGCTCGACGGATCGGGCGCCGGCCGGAACGGCGGGACACTGAGGTAGCGCCCCTCCACGATCGGCGCCGGGAGCCCCGTCGCCACCTCCAGCTCGCGAGCCTCGCGCCCCACGAGGTCCAGGTGGACCGGCCCCGGCCTCCCCGTCGTCGCCACGCGAAACGCCTCGCGCATGAGGTGGGGCAGCTGCTTGGGCTCCACCACGTCGACGTTGTACTTGGTCACGGGCTGGAACATCGGCCAGTGATCGATCTCCTGGTACGCGTTGCGATGCTGGAACATCGGCGGCTTCTTCCCCGTGAGCGCGACCACCGGGGCGCACGCCAGCCACGCGTCCTGCAACCCCGCCGCGAGATTCGCCGCCCCCACCGACTGCGCCGCGCAGACGCCGGCGCGTCCGCTCACGCGGGCATAGCCGTCGGCCATGTAGGCCGCAGCCTTCTCGCTGTGCGTCACCACGCGACGGATCCCCAGCGCCTCCATGTCCACCATCGCCCGGCGCAGGATGGCGTCCACGTAGAAGAGGTGCGTGACGCCATAACGCGCCAGGCACTCGGCCACGAAGCGCGCTCCCGTCACCTGCAACTGTTCGCTCATCGGTCCCCTACTTTGCCGTCGGCATGATGAAGTCGGCCCCGCTCCCGATCGTCTCGGGCCACCGCTGCATAATCGATTTCTGGCGCGTGTAGAAGCGCACCCCTTCCTCACCGTACGCGTGCATGTCGCCGAAGAGCGAGCGCTTCCAGCCCCCGAAGCCATGCCACGCCATCGGAACCGGGATCGGGACGTTCACACCCACCATCCCCACTTCGATGCGCCGCGCAAACTCGCGTGCCGCGTTGCCGTCGCGCGTGTAGACCGCCACGCCGTTGCCGTACTCGTGTGCGTTCACGAGGGCGATGGCGCTCGCCAGGTCGGGGACGCGCACGCAGCAGAGCACCGGGCCAAAGATCTCCTCGCGGTAGATGCGCATCGTCGGCGTCACGTGATCGAACAGCGTGCCGCCGGTAAAGAAGCCCTGTGGCGCCTCGGCCACCGTGTAGCCGCGCCCATCCACCACCAGCGTGGCTCCTTCCTGCACGCCGACGTCGATGTATCCCTCGATGCGCCGCCGCGCGTCGTCGGTGACGATGGGGCCCATGTCCGCACCGGGCTGCAGGCCGTCGCCAATGCGCAGCGCCCGTGCCCGCTCGGCGAGCAGCGGGACGATCGCATCGCCCGCGCTCCCCACGAGCACCGCGACGCTGATCGCCATGCAACGCTCACCCGCCGAGCCATACGCGGCGCCGATGAGGCCATCCACCGCCTGCTTTACGTCGGCGTCGGGGAGGACGACCATATGGTTCTTTGCCCCGCCCAGCGCCTGCACGCGCTTCCCGTGATGCGCCCCGGTTTCGTAGATGTAGCGCGCGATCGGCGTCGACCCCACGAAGCTCACCGCGCGCACGTCGTCGTGCGCTAGGAGTGCATCGACCGCGACCTTGTCGCCCTGCACCACGTTGAAGATCCCGTCGGGGAGCCCCGCCTCGGCGAGCAGTTCCGCCATCCGAACCGAGGGCGACGGATCACGCTCGCTGGGCTTGAGCACGAAGGTGTTCCCGCACGCGATGGCCACCGGGAACATCCACATCGGAACCATCACCGGGAAGTTGAACGGCGTGATCCCGGCCACGACCCCCAGCGGTTGCCGCACGACCCAGTTGTCGATCCCGGTGGAGACCTGTTCGGTGAAGTCGCCCTTGAGCAGCTGGGGAATGCCACACGCGAACTCCACGATCTCGATGCCGCGCGTGACCTCGCCCTGGGCGTCGGCGAAGACCTTGCCGTGCTCGGCGGTGATCATCGCCGCCAGTTCGTCACGATGCGCGTTCAGGAGCGCGAGATAGCGCGTGAGGATTCGGGCGCGCCGGATCGGTGACGTGTCCGCCCATGACGGCCAGGCCTCACGTGCCGCGGCGACGGCAGCCGAGACGTCGTCTTCCGTCGCGAGCGCGACGTGGCGCGCGATGGTCCCGGTCGCGGGGTTGAAGACGGGAGCTCGTCGAGGTCCACTCCCCTCGTCCCGACGCCCCCTGATGAAGTGCCCAACCGTACTCGTATCGGTAAACGGCGTTGCGCCGTGCATGACTTCGCTCCGGAAGGATCCGTGGATACGCCCTCGTATCGCCAGGTCGGCGCCATGACCACGGTGCTCGGTCGTCATCGCGCGTCCCTGACGCACGGCTTACGCATCACCAGAGGGCGAGTACCAAGTCCGCGCACAGCGGACGCGCCATGAATGCGCCGTTGAAGCGCTGCGAGCGCACTGCCATCGCGCGCCCGGCGCGTTGCGTTCGGCGACGCGCCGCGCGGTCCCCGTTGATTGACTGATACGACACAGCGCCCGGCGTCGAGCCGGGCGCTGTGCGTGGACCACCGCCCGCGCGACGCGCTACACCGCGTCGCTCAAGCTCGTGAACGAGAACTCGCGCGTGCGAATCGCCGGGACGACGATCGCCTGCCCCGTGTTGCCGCTTTCGCTCGCGCTCACCCGAATCGCGCGCGACATCGCCTCGAGGTTGTTGAGCATGAAGATCGGCGACTCGTTGAAGCGGAAGTTCTTCACCGCCTTCGTGATCTTCCCCTTCTCGATGAGGAACGTCCCGTCGCGCGTGAGCCCGGTGTAGAGCACCGTGCGCGGGTCGACCGGGCGAATGTACCAGAAGCGCGTGACGAGGATTCCGCGTTCGGTTCCGGCGATGAGGTCGTCGAGCGACTGATCGCCCCCGTTCATCTTGAGGCCGGCGCCGCCGCCAAAGCCGCCACCGCCCCCGAAGCCGCCGCCACCACCGCCGGTGTTGGGCTCCTTCCCCTGCTTCTGCGCCCAGTAGCGATCGTAGGCGAGGTTCTTCACGATCCCGTTCTCGATCCACACCGTGCGGTTGGTCGGGAGGCCATCGCCAGAGAAGGTGTTGGTCCCGATGTCAGGATCGAGCGGATCGCTGAAGATCGTGACGCGTTCGTCCATCACCTTCATCCCGATCTTGTTCCCGCCGCCCGCCTTGGTGAAGAACGACCGGCCTTCATCGGCGTTGCGCGCGTTCATCGCCCCGGCCAACAGCTGCACGAGGTTCCCCACGGCGGTGGGCTCGAGCACCACGGTGTAACGCCCGGGTTCGATCGCCACCGCGTTCTGCGACGCGCGCGCCTTCTGGATGGCCGTCCCGCCTAACGCCCTGGCGTCGATCTTCGACCAATCCCAGTGCGCCGAGCCTCCCCAGCCGGACCCCTGCCCGTCCGGCGTGCGCACGGTGGTCGTGAGCACGGCTTCGGTGGTGCGTGAGTAGGCAAACAATCCCTTGCTGTTGGCGATGGCCAGCGCCGTCCCGCGCGACTCGATGTACCCGGTCGAGATGAGCCCCGCCGCGCGCGCCGGCTCGGTGATCGTTTGGATCGCGGCGGCGCGCGCCACCGGATCGAGCAGCGCGGTCGCCTCGCTCCACCCCGTCGACTCGGCGTACTGCTGCGGCCCCAGCTCGGGGAGCGCTTCCGGGTCCTCCGGCGACAGGCGCGCGAGGTTCTCGGAATTGGCCACTACCTGCTGCAGCGCCGCGTCGTCGAGCTTGTTGGTCGTGGCCGTCGCGCTCCGCTTGCCAAACGACGAGAGCACGGTGATCACCGTATCGACGTTGTCGCCGGCCGTGGAAATCTGGTTCACCGCGAAGCGCGAGTTGGCGCGCGCCGCGCTGCGGATCGTGACGCGGGTGGAATCGGCCGTGGCGAAGTACAGGACGCGCTTGGCCAGCGCCTGCGCCTCATCACGCGAGAGGATCGGCGCCCCCTCGACGTACAGCGAACGCGGCGCGCTCATCCCTGCCTCCCGGTGTTGATCACGTTGATCTGCCGATGGCGCGTGGGGACGCACCCGTGCGATACGGCGTTCGATTGCGAAGGCTGCCCCTTGGCGTCGCCAAAGGCGCCGCACAGTTCGTAGCTCTTGGGCCCGCCGATCATGTCCATCGCCGCCCAGAACTCCGGCGTGCGAATCTGGTACGCCACGTCCTTCAGCATGCCAACGACCTTCCCTCCCTTGATCTCATAGAAGAGCTGACCGCCAAACTGCGCGTTGTAGCGCTGCTGGTCGATCGAGAACGAGCCGTCGCCCACGATCGCGATCCCCTTGTCAGTGGCGGCGATGATGTCCTCGAACGAGCGCTCCGTCGTCCCCGGCATCAGCGACACGTTGGGCATGCGCTCGAACTGCACGTCGGCCCAGCTCTGCGAGTACGAGCACCCCTGCGACTTGACCGGCTTTCCCTGCTGCTTGGACCACCACTCCAGGAACGGCGCCTGCATGCGGGTGATCGCGTGGTAGTTCACCAGGATCCCCTTGTCGACGATCAGGAAGTCCTCAGGCTTCTGCCCCTCGTCGTCCCAGCCGCACGCCGAGAGCGAACCCGCCTGCGAGCGATCGCCGCGCACGTTCATCAGCGGCGAGCCGAACTTGAGCTTGCCTAACGTCTTGTCCGGCGGGGCGGCAAACGACGTCCCGGCGTAATTGGCCTCGTAGCCCAGCGCGCGGTCGAGCTCCGTCGGGTGCGCGCACGCCTCATGCACCGTCAGCCACAAGTGCGTGGGGTGCAGCACCAGGTCGTAGCGCCCGACGTCGACCGGCTTGGCCGAGAGCTTCTCGACCGCCTGCTCGGCCCACTTGGCGGCATTCACCACCAGGTTGGCGTCGGTCACGTGCTCGTAGCCCAACCCCTTGGGCTGAATGTCGGTCGACTGGCGCGTCTGGAAGTCGGTGAAGTCCGTGGACACCGCCGTCACGTTCAGCGACGGCTGGGCGCGATACACCGTCTGCACCGTGTACGTCCCGTCGGTGTTGGCGTAGGTCTTTTCCTCGCGCAGGAAGAACATCGACGAGGTGCAGAAGCGCGCCCCCTTCACCTTGAGCGCTGCTTCGTTAGCCGCCAGGAGCAATGCGACCTTCTCCTCGATGGGGACATCGAACGGGTCCTTCTTGATCGGCGACTTCCAGACCCCGTCGGTCACCGGCGCCTGCCCAGGGGCGAGGATGACCGGCTTGAGCTGCGTCGAGCCCGACGCTTGCGCCTGGCGGGCCGCCTGCTTGGCCACCCGCACGATCTCGTCCGGGGTGATCATGCTGCTGGCCGCAAACCCCCACGCCCCGTTCACCAGGACGCGCACGCCGAAGCCGAAGGTCTCGTTGTCCACGACCCCCTGCACCCGCCGCTCGCGCGTGAAGACGTTCTGCGTGCGATTCCGGGAGATGCGCACGTCGGCATACGAGGCCCCCGCCCCCTTGGCCGCCTCGAGGGCGCGCATCGCGAGCGCCTTGAAGGCCGGATCCTGGATGGGCGCGGACGAGAGGTCCGACGGGAGGGCGAACGCCTCACGCGGTGACAGGTGCGACACGCCAAGGGCGGCGGCCGCGACCGAGGAGGCGCGAACGAAGTCGCGACGGGAGAAGGGCATGCTTGAGACGGGAGACGGGAGACGGGAGGTTCGGTCGCGTGCAGGCTTGGAGGGTACGTGCGGAAGCGCGAGGATGTTGGCCCCATGCGCCGAAAACCGCGAGGGGCGGGCGCCAACGGCGCCCGCCCCTCGCACTCCCGTCTCCCGTACGCCCTACCGCTTCTTTCCACGCGCCTTGAACACGGCGGCGCCAGCAGCAGCCAGCCCAGCCACGACGGCCACGCCCACCGCCGCCTTCTTGATCGCCTTCTTCTTCTTGTCGCGCCCCGTCACCTTGTCGGACACCTTGGTCGCCAGCGACTTGGCCCCCTTCCCCGCCTTGGCCACGGACTTGGACACGGCCTTCTCCACCGCCTTCTCCTGCTTCAGCACTGCCTTCTTGGCCTTCTGTGCCGTCTTCGCGAGCGATGCCATGAGGTCTGCCTCCGGTGAGTCGTTGTGCCCGTCGTCGCGCCCGGTCGCGCGTGACATCGGGACGCACGTGCAATCGTACACCTAACGCGCCCCGCGGTCCCCGCGTTAGCGGGATTACCGGCGATTCACGTCAGTGGTGTCCTTCATCTTCGACGTATCTCGGCCGGCGCCACCGTGCTGCATGCCACCCCTGCCGCCCCCCATCCCCTCCATCCCGCCCATCCCCCGCATCGTCGAATCGCCTTCAGAGAGCGACCAGACGTAGGCCGCGGCCGCACGCAGCTGCTCGTCAGGCAGTGGAAGTGGCGCCATGAGCCCGAAGCGCTCGATCGCCATCGCCGGCATCAGCGATTTGTCCTTGGCCGGGGCCTTGATCCACGCCACGATGCGCGCCAGTGCCTTCTCGCGATCGCCGTTGTGCTGCATCCGATAGCGACGTGAGACGTGCGCCAGCGGCGGTGCCAGCTTGGGTGGGGGCTGCTCGGTGTGGCACGCTGCGCACACGGTCGTGACCAGCTGCTTCCCCTGCGCGATGAGCGCGGTGTCGGCGCTCGATCCCTGCGCCCCGGCCGCCGAGCTGCCAGACAGCAGCGCGACAGCGAGCGTCGGGAGATACCAGGTGCTGCGCATGACTCCCCTCCAGCGCCGGAGCCGCGGCCGGCGCACCGTAGGCCTTACCGCCGACCAATCGAGTCGGGGATGAAGACCGAGTAAACGCCGCGCAGGTCGCCGGCTGCAAAGCCGAACGCCTTGTCGGCAGGGTAGTTCTTCTTCACGAAGTCCGGGCGCGTGTCGCGCCCCCCGTGGCAGGCCAGGCACGAGGACTCTACCGCCACGCGGCGGAGGTATCGCGTTCCAGCCACTCCCTTGTAGGTGGTGCGCCGGGTGAGGCTCACCAACGCGGGATCGCGCTGGAACTGCCGGAACGCGTGCCGCGCCTCGGCGTCGAGCGTGTTGTCCGGGTTGCGATTGCGTTCGGCGAGCTGCGCGATTGACCACCCGGTCTCCTTCGCCACGCGCATCGCCTCGCCCTTCACCGGTTTGCAGACCTGAGCGAAGGTGGAATCGGTGGCGGCCACGCCCCCGGCCGCGAAGGTGCGCGCGAGTGAGGAGCGCAGCGCGTCGAGCGCCTCGACTTCCTGCACGGCGCGGGCGATGGGGGCGCGGTCTGAAGGTGGTTTCAGCGCCCCCGGTGTCCCCGGACCAGCTTGGGCGAACGCTGCTACGGGAAGCACGATCAGGGCGATCGCCGCCAGACGGCATGACGCGAGCGTCCAATGCGTATTCATGTGCTTCACCTCCAGCCACCGAGTGCTGTATATAACTCAACGGTTATATAATGCCCGAGCCGGCGCGTGGAAGTCAGCGTTTCCCTCGCGCGGGCGCGGCGGGAGCTGCGCCGGCCCCACGGCGGCGGCGCTCGCGCGGTCGGGGCGCCGACGGCGCCACACTCGGGAGGCGCGCTTCGCCTGGTCGGTGAGGCGGCGCGAAGCCGCACGGCCGTTCGATGCGAAGCACCTGAGGGTGCCGCAGCGCCCCCGGGCGCCACGGCATGCGTCCCCCCTACTCCCCCAGCACCGCCTCGATCACCTGCGGCCCACGCGCGACAAACGAACGCCGCAACGCCTCCGCCAGCGACTCCGCGCTCGTCACCTGCACCGCCGGCACCCCCAACGCCCCCGCCAGCTGCACGAAGTCGACCGGCGGCTGCGACAGGTCGGTCAGGGAACGGCCGCGCGTCGCCCCCGTGAGCTGCAGGCGCTGCAGTTCGTACTCCAGGATCCGGTAGCGCCGGTTGGCCAGGATCACCGTCGTCACGTCCACCCCCTCGCGCGCCAGCGACCAGAGCGCCTGCGGCGTGTACAGCGCGCTCCCGTCCGCCTGCAGGTTGATGACCCGCCGTCCCGGCGCCGCGAGTGCGGCGCCTAACGCCATCGGGATCCCGAGGCCGAGCGAGCCGCCGGTGATGTCGAGCCAGTCGTGCGGCATCGCCCCGGCGCTCGCCACCAGCGCCGGAAAGCGATTGGTGATCGCCTCGTCGCAGACGATCGCATCCTCGGGGAGCACCGCCGCGAACGTCTGCGCAAAGGTGGCCGGGGTGAGCGGGCCGCTCGCCACCGGCGGCACGGCCCGCGGCACCCGCACCGCCTCCGTCGCCGCCGCCCCCGTCGCCTGCACCAGCGCATCCAGCGCCGCCGTCACGTCGTCAGCTCCGGTGGCTAGGGTGTGGACCGTGCATTCGGCCGGGACAAGCGACCCCGGGAGCCCCGGATACGCAAAGAAGGCGACCGGCGGCGGCGCATCGACGAGGACGAGGTGCCGCACCCCCGCCAGGAGCTGCAGCACCATCTCGGGGAAGTACGGCAGCCGCTCCACGGCGACCGTCCCCGCTCCACGCCGAATGTTGGCGGTGAACGGGGTGCTGCAGAGCTTGGCCCCGCACGCCGCCGCGATGCGCCCGCCCCGTTCGGGGTTCCCGCCCTGCATCGCGCGCCCGCCCAGCAGGATCACCGTCGGCTCCCCCGAGGCGAGCACCCGGGCAATCGCCTCCACGCGCTCGCTCGCGGGGGGCGCCCCCGTGCGCGGCGCCGAGCGCGATGCGACGCTCGCGCGCAGCGCCGCCTCACCCGCCGCCCCCTCGACCTCCCCCCACGCCGCGTCCGCCGGGACAACGAGCGTCGCAATCGCCCCCGGCGGCCCCATCGCCGCTCGCACGGCATCCTCCCCCGCCGCCGCCATCGTTGCGGCTGACGGCACGGCGTGCACCCACGCCGAGACGGTTCCCGCGAGCGCCGCGATGTCGCTGTGCAGCGGCGGGTCGTTCGCCAGGTGATAGGTAGCGTGGTCGCCGACGATGTTCACCAGCGGCGTCGCCGCGCGCCGGGCGTTGTGCAGGTTCGACAGCGCGTTGGCCAGCCCCGGCCCCAGGTGCAGGAGCGTACTCGCCGGCCGCCCCGTCACGCGCCCCCAGCCATCGGCGGCGCCGCTCGCGACCGCTTCGTGCAGCGTCAGTACCGCGCGAATCGAGGGAGCAGCGTCCAGCGCCGCGACCAGGTGCATTTCGGACGTGCCCGGATTGGCCAGGCAGAGCTCGACCCCGGACTGGGCCAGCGAGCGCAACAGGAGATCGGCTCCGCGAATCATGTCGTCAGGACGATGAGGATGCGAACGAAGTGAGCACCCCAGCGAAAGCTGGGGTCCACCCGAGCAAACGAAGTGAGCCCCCCGGCGAACACCGGAGTCCACCCCAACAAACAAAGTGAGCCCCCCGCAACCGCCGGAACACGCCCCCGCCGCAGCACGTCCAACCTCGAGAGGCGCGCCGAAACGTTATGCTCGGCGCCCCACTCTCGATAGCCACTCGAGACCGGCTCCGAGGGGATGAATGTCGCGCGTGGCGTCCTGCTATTTTCCCCGCGATGCTCTCCTTCATTCTGGCTCTCACGCTCGGCGCCGCGACGCTCCCCGCCGATGCACTCACGTCCGACGCCGATTCAATCGCCGTCGCCCGCACGGAACGCGCTTCCCGCACGGAACGCGCTTCCCGCACGGAACGCGCTTCCCACGCGGAACGCGCTTCGCCCCCCACCGTACCGCCGGACTCCCTGCGGGTCCCCATCCTGGTCTATCACAACATCCAGTCGTCGGCCGACGCCCGCGGCGTGCGCGGCGCCGACCTCACCATGCGCCCCGAGGTCTTCGCGGCGCAGATGCAGTACCTCAAGGAGCACGGGATCCCGGTCGTCTCGTTCACCGCGCTCGTCGAAGCGCTGGAAGGCAAGCGCACGCTCCCGCTCAAGGCCGTCGTCATCACCTTCGACGACGGGCGCCTCAACCAGTACACCAACGCCATCCCCGTCCTCAAGAAGCTCGGCTTCACCGCGACCTTCTTCCCCTTCACGCACGCCATGGACCGCAACCCGCGCTACTTCACGTGGGCACAGTTCAAGGAGTTGCAGCAGGCGGGCCACACCATCGGTTCGCACACCTCGCTGCACGTGCGCGTGGACAAGATGAAGGACGCCAAGCAGATGCACACCGAGGTCACGGGGAGCCGCGAGCAGCTGCAGGCGAAGCTGGGCGCCACGGCCACCGAGTACTTCTCGTACCCGTTCGGCGCCCTTGCGGCTGCCGGCGATTCGGCCGTGCGCGCCGCCGGCTACCGCGCCGCCCGCGCCTACACCGGCGGGCCCTGGAACAGCATCCGCGATCGCTGGCGCCTCAAGGCCGTCCCAATGACCGAGAACATGAAGCGCTTCGCGCAGGTTGTGGATCCGTCGGCGGCCGCCGCGCTCCCGGCCACGGCCAAGCCGTCGCCCAGGCCCGGGGCGGCCACGGGCGCCCCCGCGAAGCCGCGGCCGGGACGTTAGGCACGCAGAACCCCCCACCGGAACGGCCGGCGGGGGGTCGGATGCGGTAAACTGGCACGCATCGTTCTCACTGCATCACCTGCATCACCACCAGCTTCGCCCCCGCCCTTGCATTGCGCCTGGCGGGGGCGTCCGTGGCGTTACGAGCAGCTCGGGCGCCCGCGCGGGAGCGCCATTGTGCAGTTCTTCACTTCGCCGTTGATCGTGATCACGACCTTGGCCGTGGCGCTGCCGTCGTACGTGATGACCTCGCGGCGGCTGGCGGTGATCGGCGTCGCCCCGGCGAACGTCACGGTCGCGGTCATCGTGCGGATCACGGTGCCGGCGGTCGGATACGTCGGCTTGCCATCGACGATCGGGATCTCGACCCCACGGGTCGTGTCGGCGGCCACACGCCGGGCGGTGAAGTTCC
>ERZ795061.592-NODE-592-length-36541-cov-6.976237_pt1 | contig 36541 bp, 41 predicted proteins | sample MGYA00375145_ERZ795061 | MGnify/ENA primary metagenome ERZ795061 (study PRJEB30190, sample SAMN05720144) | anaerobic digester metagenome | isolation source: active sludge of municipal wastewater-treating anaerobic digesters | place: USA | collected 2014-12-22 ... | reverse complement strand
CTGGCAACCATCACGCCTGCCGCGGGAACCGTTGGACCCGGCGGCGCAATCATTATCGGGCTCCTCGCCGGATTGGTCTGCTTCTGGTGCGTTGGTCTGGTGAAGGGCACGCTGAAGATCGACGATTCGCTGGATGTCTTTGCCGTCCATGGCGTCGGTGGAATGCTGGGATCGCTCCTGCTCGCCATCTTCGCCAGCGAAAGCTTTGGCGGCGTCGGCTATGCCGAAGGCGCGGGCATGGGGTCGCAGCTTTGGGTGCAGCTAAAGGGTGTTGCGATTGTTGCGGTCTATTCCGCAGTCGTCACCCTGATTATCGGCTATATGGTGTCGATGGTCCTGCCCATGCGGGTCAGCGAAGATCAGGAACGCGACGGGCTGGATATCTCCAGCCATGGCGAACGCGCCTGGGATCTGGACTAGGTCCGAACGTTCAGCAGTTTTGCAGAGTTAGCTGCCGGAAAAGCGCCCGGTCCAGCATCTCGTCAAATTTACAGCCGAGCCGGTTGCCTTCGGCCCAGACAGCGGTCGCGGTAATGGGCTGGCTTCCGGCAAGACGCAGCCAGATCCTGTCGCCGACATTGATGCCCCCGTCGATCAGAACGCGGCAGCCATAGACCGAAAGGTCGACCAGGCTGGCTTCTAAGGGCAGTTTTGTATGATTGCGGACGGTTGCCTTGCCGAGCAACACAGGGTGCCGCTGCGCCTCCCGCTGCTCCAAGCGCGCGGGTGCTACCTTTCGATATTGCGACGTCATGTACCCCATCAACATCCCCTTACCCAAAAAGATAAGGGAATAAGGTCAATAATCGGTAAATGACTGCCGCAATTAGTCCCCGGTCAGGATGCGATCGACCAGCTGTTTCACCGTCGGAACGAAGCCATTGGAATAGAACGGATCCTTGCCGAACAGATAGGCACTGTGCCCGGCAAACATCAGATTTTCATCAATGGGCGCGCCATGTGCAATGTTCTGAAGTGCCTTCTGGATGCAGAAACTGCGCGGGTCGGCTAGGCGGCCGGTGCTGTTATTGTCATGGTCTTTCCACGACGAAAAACCGCAATGCGACAGACAGCCCATGCAGTCCTTCTGATCCTTGCGAATGACATCACCTGAGGAAGGCGTAACGAAGACCAGCGTATTGTCGGGAGTTTTCAGCGCAACGGTAAAGCCCCGCGAATCCCATTCGCGCGCCTTCATCAGGTCCGCCGGTGTCACCCAGAAATTCTTGCCTTTAACACCCACATCGAGCTGGAGCGTATGGTCCATATCGGCGGTTTGGGTGTACGGAATCTGGCGATCGGACCGGTTCTGCAACTCCTGCAGGAACGGGTTGATCACGGCGCTCGAATAAAATCCGGTTGGCGAGAATTGATGCAACAAAACCCCGTCTTCCGGGATTTTCGTCAACGCATCTTTCCAGCCATCGGGTATCGGGCTTTCCTGCGTCAGCAAGGGACGCGTGCCGAACTGGAATGCAATCTGCCCCAATTCCGGATTATCGATCCAATTGTCCCAATCGCGCAAATACCAGACGCCGCCCGCCATGACGATGGGCACTTCGTCCGAAATGCCCTCTGCCCGCATGACGTCGCGCAAGGCTTTGACGCGGGGATAGGGGTCTTCAGGGCTGCGTGGGTCTTCGGCATTGGACAGGCCATTATGGCCGCCTGCCAACCAGGGGTCTTCATAGACGACCGCACCCAACCATTCGGGCACTTTGTGATAAGCGCGCTTCCACAAGGCACGGAACGCACGGGCAGAGCTGACGATTGGCAAATAATAGACGCCATATTGCGCAGCAATTTCCGACAGCTTGTAGGGCATGCCTGCCCCACAGGTCACGCCGGTCACCATGCCGCGTGTTTCTTCCAATATCCCGTGCAGGATGCGCTGGGCGCCGCCCATTTCCCACAAGACGTTAATATTGATCGCGCCTTTGCCTCCGGCGATTTCATGCGCCAGTTTGACCTGCGCTATGCCGCCCTTGATGCCATAGGCCACCAGTTCCTCATGCCGTTCGGCGCGTGTTTTGCCGAAGAACACCTGCGGAATCATATTGCCATTTTCGTCATAGCTGTCGGCATTTACGGCCGACACGGTGCCAATGCCGCCAGCGGCAGCCCAAGCACCCGAACTTGCATGATTTGTTGCAGCGACGCCCTTGCCGCCTTCGACCAGCGGCCACACTTCACGGCCGCCATAGATTATGGGTTTCAGACCCTTGAACACAAACACAACCCCTATGTATTGCAATCGGCGCCCAATAGCGCCTTCCCCTACTCCATTAATTCGCCGCTAACTGAAACATTCAGGCTTGTCGCGCAAAATCGGCGCGTTTCATCGCAGAGCCATAAAGCTGCCTGTAGCGGGCAAACATCGTTTCTTCGTCATATTGCGAACAGGCGATAAACCGGTTCGCGTCCCCGACTTTGCTGCGCAGCACAGCATCCTGCGCCAAAACAGAAATAGCGTTAGCCAACCCAGCTTCGTCTTCGCGGCCGACAATGAACGGACGATTTTCCTTGGAAACCATGTTGCGTACATCCCCGACATCGGTCGAAACAGCGGGAATACCGCTCGTCATCGCTTCAACTAATGAAATCGGATATTGTTCACTGTCCGAGCTCAAGGCGAAGATATCGAACAGCCGGATATAGCGTGACGGATCCTTCAAAAAGCCCGGCATCATCACCCGGTCTGCCATCCCCAAGCGTTCGGCCTCGGCCATGATTGCCGCACGCTCCGGCCCCTCCCCGGCAATAGCCAGACGGATATTTGGACCCGCCGCTGCAACAGCGCGGACAAGGCGCGGCAAATTCTTGATGGTGCGAAGTCCCGCAATCGTGCCGACCACGATTTCACCCTCCCGCTTCTGGAAGCCCGGGAAAGATCCGCGCTGCGGACGGCGGTTATAATGGTCGGTGTCGATCCCGTTGGGAAACCGGCATATCTTGTCGAGCGGCTGGTGCCATTGCGTCCGCGCGATTTTTTCCAGCGTTTTGGACGGCACCACCAGCGTATGGGCACGCTGCAGCGCGATGGTGCGGAACCAGTTGCGACGCTTTTTCAGCCGCTCGATCTCGTCATGGTTGAAGCCATCTTCATGATGGATCAACGGCGGCAAGCCCATGGCCTGCCCTAATAAAGTGCGTGCCATCACGCCGTCCATCGACCCCCAATTATAGCTGAGCACCAGATGGAATTTCTTCATATAGGCGGCGAGCTTCCGATACCGGCCCATGCCGGGCATTCCCGCCAGCGAAGGCGCGGCGTCTTTTGGAAGGTTGAATTTGATCCGCTTGTCGATCGCATCCGCTGCACCAAAGGCGTCGGGGACAGCCGACAATATCGTATGTTCGGCTTGATCGCCGAAATGGTTGATCAGACGCACCGTGCGCGATTCCTGTCCGCCCAGATTAAAACTGCTGTGCAAATGAAGGATGCGAACTGCCGCCATACTTGCCTTTCTAGTGCGTCCCGCGCAAACGGGACCGATGCATATTAACGTCTTGCCCTCCCCCTATCGTCCTGATCCGAAAATCGCCAGCCTTGGTGCAAAAATTGGCGATACCGTCCAATCCGCCGACTTTCCCCAGACCATATTGCGGTACCGAAATGACCGATGGGCAGCGACAGTCGGGCTGGATTCGCTAAGCGACGCCGAATGGGTTCAGCATTTCGGACGATTCGTCCCCCTGCCCGATAATATGCTGGAACCGCTGGCGCTGCGGTATCACGGGCATCAATTTCGCGTCTATAATCCCGAAATCGGCGATGGCCGGGGGTTTTTATATGCGCAACTGCGTGACGGTCTGGACCGCTTGCTCGATTTCGGAACCAAGGGATCGGGCACAACCCCCTATAGCCGGCGCGGTGATGGTCGCCTGACGCTGAAAGGGGGCGTCCGCGAGATATTGGCGACCGAGATGCTGGAAGCACTGGGCGTCAACACGTCCAAAAGCTTTTCGCTCATCGAAACGGGCGAAGAATTGATGCGGGGGGACGAACCTTCACCCACCCGATCTGCAGTGCTGGTTCGCCTCAGCCACAGCCATATCCGCATCGGCACCTTTCAACGCATGGCCGCCGAGGGCGATAGCGAAGGCATGGAAAGGCTGGTCACTTATTGTTTGACGATTTTATACAATGAAACACCTAGCGACAATCCTGCGGCACAATTGCTCCACCTCGCCGTTGAACGTATCGCGGACCTCGCCGCATCTTATATGGTCGCCGGGTTCGTGCATGGCGTGCTCAATACCGACAATATCAACATAACGGGCGAGAGCTTTGACTATGGCCCTTGGCGGTTCACGGAATTCTGGGACCCGCATTTCACCGCAGCCTATTTTGACGAAACGGGGCTTTACGCTTTCGGAAGGCAGGCGGAGGCAATGCACTGGAATCTCGGGCAATTGGCCGTCTCGCTGCGGCTGTTGTGCGAGGCACCGCCCCTGATCGAAGCGCTCGAGCGCTTCCCTGCACTTTTCCAGGCTGCCATCATCAAACGCTTTTTGTGGCGGCTTGGCCTGCAACCGCAGGGCACCGAACGCGATCGTGAGCTCGTCGAGGCAGCCGAACGGGCGATGGCGCGGGGCAAGATTCCGATCGACATTTTCTTCTACAATTATCGTGGCGGACGACTGGTCGAAACGCGCCAAACAGATGAATTTAGCGCCGCATTCGAAGCCGTGCTGGCCGACTATCTCCCTTCAGGAGATGTCAGGCATCCCTATTGGACGGCTGACGCGCCCTGTTCCATACTGATCGAAGAGGTCGAACAAATCTGGTCGGCCATCGCGCAGGATGATGATTGGGCGCCTCTGATGCAGAAAGTCGACGCCATGAGATCAATGCGGGAGGCCTTGTCGATTGTAAAGGAATGACGAATTTTGCCGTCTAGATTTACCCAATGTAAAACTATTTCCGCCATTTCATGGTAAACCGGCATTAACCATAAGAGAATAAGGCGCATTTTGTCCGAGCTGATATCCTACGAACCCGCTACAGGTGCCGAGCTTTGGCGCGGGCAGACGAGTGATGTCGATACAGAAGTGGCAAAGGCACGGTCCGCATGGCCCAAATGGGCAGCAGCCCCTTTGTCGGAGCGCATTGAACGCATCCGGATCTTCGCAAACCGGGTCCGCGCCGATCTGGAGCAATTTGCCGACACCATTGCCCGTGAGACCGGAAAACCCCTTTGGGAAGCCCGCACCGAAGTCGAATCGGTCGTCAACAAGGTCGACATTTCGGTCCGTGCCTATGCCGACCGGACATCGCAACGGCGGCTGGATGGCAAGATAGGCACGCGAACCGCCCTGCGGCACAAGCCGCATGGCGTGCTGGCCGTCTTGGGGCCATATAATTTTCCGGCACATTTGCCCAATGGGCATATCGTTCCGGCGTTAATCGCGGGCAATGCGATCGTCTTCAAACCTTCGGAAAAAACCCCGGCGACGGGCGCAATGCTGGTCGATTATTACCATAAGGCGGGTATCCCGCAGGACGCCGTGCGTCTTGTGCAGGGTGGCCCCGACACCGGCAAGGCGCTGTCCACCCATCCCGATATCGACGGCCTGCTGTTCACCGGGTCAGCACAAACCGGAATCGCCCTCAACCGGCAGTTCGCCCATCGCCCCGACAAAATTCTCGCGCTGGAAATGGGTGGCAATAACCCGATCATCGCGTGGGACACCCGCGACATCCACAGCGCTGCAGTCCTGATCATTCAGTCGGCTTTTTTGAGCGCGGGTCAAAGCTGCACCGCTGCCCGCCGCCTGATCGTCAGAGATACGCTTTATGACCAGCTTGTTGGCGAGGTGAAAAAGATCGCGGACCGCCTCATCATCGGTGACCCGCATAGCGAGCCGCCGCCCTTCATGGGGCCGGTTATCGACAAGGATGTGTGCGACAATCTGATTGAAAGCTACCTCGCCTTGATGAGCAGGGGTGGTCGGCCGATCAAGCACCTCAAGGTCGCCGAACAGGGTCGGCCCTTTCTGACACCCGGTATCATCGATGTCACCGATATGGACGATCGCCCGGATATCGAGCTGTTCGGCCCGCTTTTGCAGGTTATCCGCGTGCCTGATTTTACGTCCGCGATCATTGAAGCGAACAACACCCGCTTTGGCCTTTCAGCGTCGCTGATCGGCGGAACACCGGAACAATATGACGAATTCTGGGCGAATAGCCGTGCCGGCATCGTTAATTGGAACGCGCCCACCAACGGTGCTTCGTCATCCGCACCCTTTGGCGGGGTCGGACTGTCGGGCAACCATCGGCCCAGCGCCTATTATGCCGCCGACTATTGCGCCTATCCCGTTGTGTCTTCGGAAAATGATGTGCCCAAGGCGATGCTGGGGATCGGCCTGAAAGACGAGGAAGTCGGGCCTGTCCTGATCGAAGAATAGAGCGCTAAAGTTCTTCTAGGGCAAAGCCAATATATCCTGATTTGATGCTCCTTGGCCTGCGCGCCATGTTGTGAGTATGGAAAAAGCTCATGTCTATCTGGTCGGTGCGGGTCCCGGTGACCCCGAATTGCTGACACTCAAGGCGGCGCGCCTGATTGCGACGGCGGATATCGTAGTGCACGATGGACTCGTCGACGACGCAATCATGGCGATGATCAATCCGGCCGCGCGGTTGATTTCGGTCGCGAAAAGCCGGTCGAAGCACACGGTGCCGCAGGACGGCATCAACGCCATATTGGTGCGCGAGGCACAGGCGGGACATATGGTCGTCCGGCTAAAGGGCGGCGATCCCTTCATCTTCGGGCGGGGCGGCGAAGAGGCCGAAGCCTGCCGTGAGGCAGGAATTGAGGTGGACGTGGTCCCCGGCATTTCTGCCGCAATGGGCGGTGCCGCTGCATCGATGATGCCCCTCACCCACCGCGACGCATCAAGCGCGGTCACTTTTGTCGCCGGACAGTGCAAGGGCCTGACCGACCAGAATTGGGCGGGACTTGCTGGCAAGGGCCGCACGCTTGTCATCTATATGGGCATCGCGACCGCCGCGGACATTACCGAAAAGCTGATTTCGGACGGCCTGTCACCCGACACGCCCGTCGCTGTGCTCGAACGCGTCACGCGGCCCAATTCGCGAGCTTTGCAGACCATCCTGACCGATCTGGGCGATATGATTGCGCGCGAAAAGGTCGCCTCACCGGCGATCATCGTCGTGGGTGACGTCGTCCTGAAATCCGATGCCGAAGACCGGCTCATCCATATTGCTCAACAGGCGGAGGCACTGGCGTGAAATTACTGACCGGAAATGAATTGGGATCAGGTGCCGTCACCTGGTGGACCGGCAGCGGCTGGTCAATCCATGTCGAAGATGCCGTCGACGTCGGTGAAGGCGGCGAATCCATCCTGCACGCCGAAGAAGGCGCAAGGCGGGTGAACGCACCCTATATCATCGACGCGATAGCCACGCCCGAAGGCCCACGCCCCGCGCACATCAAGGACCGCGTCCGTGCGCTCGGCCCTACGGTCCGCCCTGACCTCACCCTCAAACCCGCCGACCCGGCCGCGGGCGATTGGATCATTTGATATGTATAAATATGACAATTACGACCAAGCCATCGTCGACGCCCGCGTGGCAGAGTTTCGCGATCAGGTGAACCGCCGCATGGCCGGTGAAATCACGGAAGACCAGTTCAAGCCCCTGCGGCTGATGAACGGTCTCTACCTGCAACTGCACGCCTATATGCTGCGCGTTGCCATTCCCTATGGCACTCTCGACAGCCGCCAGATGCGCATGCTGGCGCATATCGCGCGCAAATATGACCGGGATTACGGCCACTTCACGACCCGTCAGAACATCCAGTATAACTGGATCAAACTGGAAGAATGCGCAGACCTTCTGGAAGAATTGGCAAGCGTTGAGATGCACGCGATCCAGACCAGCGGTAATTGCATCCGTAACATCAGTTCGGACCAATATGCAGGCGCAGCGGCAGACGAAGTCGCCGATCCGCGTCCTTGGGCCGAATTGCTGCGCCAATGGTCGACCTTCCACCCGGAGTTCAGCTATCTGCCCCGCAAGTTCAAGATCGCCGTGATTGCATCGCCCGAAGACCGCGCCGCGATGCGTCTGCACGACATCGGGCTGGAACTGGTGAAGCAGGATGGCGAACTGGGTGCCCGTGTGTTCGTGGGTGGCGGCATGGGCCGGACGCCGATGATCGCGCCCGAGATCAATCCCTTCGTCAAGGCGGACGACCTGCTGAGCTATATCGAGGCCTGCCTTCGCGTTTATAACCGCTATGGCCGTCGCGATAATATCTACAAGGCGCGGATCAAGATCCTCGTGCACGAAATCGGTGCCGACGAATATCGCCGTCAGGTCGCCGAAGAATTCGCCCATGTCAAAACGCTGGGCATCGATCCGCCTCTGGCCGAACTGGAACGGATCAGCGCCTTTTTCGCTGCCCCCGCGTTCGATGCAGCCGATGTCGAACCCGACCGTAGCGATCCCGATTTCGCTGTCTGGCTCGACCAGAATGTGAAGCCGCACAAGCAAGCCGGTTACGCCATCGTCAATATCAGCCTGAAGCCGATTGGCGGTATCCCCGGCGATGCGTCCTCTGCGCAAATCGATGTGATGGCGGACCTGGCCGAGAAGTACAGCTTTGACGAACTGCGCGTTACCCATGCGCAGAATATCGTGCTGCCCCATGTCGCCAAGCGTGACCTTTACGCGGTATGGCAAGCACTGCGCGAAGCCGATCTGGCCAATGCCAATCTCGACCTGATCAGCGATATTATCGCCTGCCCCGGCCTTGATTATTGCAGCCTCGCCAATGCGCGTTCCATTCCCATCGCCCAGAAGATCGCCACCCGTTTCGCCGATGCCGAACGGCAGCGCGACGTCGGCGAGCTGAAGCTCAAAATCTCCGGCTGCATCAACGCCTGCGGCCACCACCATGCCGGCCATATCGGCATTTTGGGCGTGGATAAGAAAGGCGTCGAAAACTACCAGCTCACGCTGGGTGGATCGGGCGCCGAAGATGTGTCGATCGGCAAGATCACCGGCCCCGGCTTTGACGAGGACGGCATTGTCGATGCGGTCGAAAAGGCCGTCGAAAAATACCGAGAACTGCGCGAGGGCGACGAGCGCTTTGTCGATACCTACCGCCGCGTTGGCATGGACCCGTTCAAGGAGGCGATCTATGGTTGAGTTCCGCTATCGTGACGATGAAGTCACCGAACAGCCTTCGGTTACACTTGATGCTTTTCTGGACCAGTCGAACGCCACGGCAGTGCGGCTGGAACCCGATGACGATGCGCGCAAGCTGATCCCCTTTCTGGACCGGCTAACGTTGATCGAAGTCGCCTTCCCGAAATTCCGTGACGGACGGGGTTACAGTTCGGCCCGCATATTGCGCGAGGCGGGCTATACCGGCGAATTGCGCGCGCAAGGCGACGTTCTGGTTGACCAGATCGCCTTCATGCGCCGCTGCGGGTTTGACAGTTTTGCGCCGGAAGGTTCGCTGAACCCCGACGCGGTGGAACGCGCGCTTTCAACCTATGACCAATTTTACCAGAAAGCGGCCGATGCGGCTGTGCCTGTTTGGAAATTGCGTCATGGGTGAACAGGTCCGCATCATTGACCGTATCGACACAAGCCCCCGTTACACAGAGGCGGATGCCGTTCGCCTCAACAATATGTTCCGGGGCCGCGATACGGTAGAGATGCTGACCGTTCTTCTGAAAGAAAATATGCTGGGCGATGCGGCGATCGTGTCGAGCTTCGGCGCGGAAAGCGCCGTATTGCTGCACCTGATCGCCCGCATTGACCCGACTGTGCCGGTCCTGTTCCTTGATACCGGCAAGCATTTTCCCGAAACCATCAGCTATCGGGAGGAATTACAGGATCTGATCGGATTTACGGACCTGCGCAACCTGACGCCCGATCCCGCTTTGCTAGCGGAAAAAGACGGCACAGGCCTGCGCTGGTCCTATGATCCGGACGGCTGCTGTGAAATCCGCAAAGTATTGCCGTTGAAAAAGGCTCTCGCCGGATTTGACGCACAATTTACAGGCCGGAAAGCGTTCCAATCATCCACCCGCAAGGCGCTGCCGCGCTTCGAGATTGAAGAAGGTCGCCTGAAGGTCAATCCGCTGGCCGATTGGGACAAGACCCGGCTGGATGCCTATATGGCCGACCATGTTCTTCCACCGCATCCGCTGGTGGAACAAGGCTATCCTTCCATTGGCTGCTCACCCTGCACCACCAAGGTCGCACCGGGTGAAGACCCACGGTCGGGGCGATGGAAAGGCTGGGACAAGGTCGAATGCGGCATTCACAGCGACGTGTCGACGCTGGATGATGGCGGGGCGAACGATCCGATTTTCTGATAGGGGTTTGGGGGAACTTGGGGCTTGTGCGCCAACTCCCCTCTCCACTTCGTCTAATGGCTAAAGCCATAAGACTAAGTACCTCTCCCCTGAAGGGGAGAGGGTAATGGTGCTTGGCCTCTCCCCTTTAGGGGAGAGGATACGGAGCCTTGGCCGAAAGGCCTAGGCGGAGTTGGAGAGGGGCATCCCCCTCACCTCAATCCTTGGGAAAGAAATATTCCTGAATTTCCGCAGCAATCCGTGCAGGACGCAGGGTTTCGGCATCGATGCAGCACCAGCTCGACTTTACCTCGGCCAACACTTCCTCGCCGCGCTTGATGACCGTGTCGTAAAAGGAACGGGCACCCTGCACCTTTTCCAGAACAACGGTGGCGATGACATCATCGTCGAGAAACGCCGGCTTGCGGTAGGTAATTTCGTGCTTCAGCGCGACCCACAGATATTTCGCCGCGGTTTCGGGCGGCGCAAGCTTGTTCCAATGCGCAAGAACAGCGTCCTGCACCCAGTTCAGGTAGCGGGCATTATTGACGTGCCCCATGAAATCAATGTCAGCGGGCAAAACACCGATACGGTGCAAATGGGGGAGAGCGTTCGGCATGTTACCCTTGATATGGCGGTTTTTGCCCCATTTTAAAAGGGCGATGCGGCTACTTTCCATGAATTTGCTACGAATTGTTTACAGTGTTGTAAATTTGTGCACCACTTCGTGCCGTTTTTCTTCAAACACGACAGGAACTTGCAAGTCGGCACGTGGAAACCCACATCATGGGCATGACCGAATCCAAGAAAGCCCGGTGGACCGATTCATCCGCATATCGATGGGCCATGGTGATTCTGGGCTGGATGCTGGTCGTCTCGGCTCCTTTGGTCAGCTGGCTACCGGGGCCGGGCGGACTGGCACTGTTCATCATTGGGTTGGGCGTGATCCTGAAACATTCGCTCTGGGCCAAAAAGCGCTATTCCCGCTTGTCGAAACGCCATCCCGAATATGGCCGCTGGGCCGATTGGGCTTTGCGGCGGAGCAAAGTGCAGCACAGGCCGCCTTTTCCAGACATCAAACGCGACATCATGTACCTGTGCCGGCGCGATGATATTGGCATGAAACTGCCCTGAGCGTGTTGACTTTTACTCGCCTCACGCATAATGGCCACGTCAACAAAGGCGGTCGCTGGACAGATTCGGCGGCCCTTTTCATTTCATACCGACTAAAAACTAAGGATTACAGTCATGAAGCGCACTTTCCAGCCGAGCAATCTCGTGCGTGCCCGTCGCCACGGTTTTCGCCTGCGCATGTCGACCGCCGCTGGCCGCAACATCCTGAACGCACGCCGCGCGCGTGGCCGCAAGAAGCTGTCGGCCTGATCCAGACGACGGCGGACCGCGATATGCGCGGTTACAGCGTCATCAAAAAACGGTCGGATTTTCTGGCCGCCAACCGGGGGAAGCGTTACGCAACTCCCGGTTTTGTTTTGCTGGTAAAGGACCGGCAAGATGAGCAACCCGACATTCGGCTTGGCATTACCATCACCAAAAAGGTGGGTAATGCCGTTGTCCGCAACCGGATGCGCCGCCGCTTTCGCGCGCTGGCGCAGGAAATGCTGGCCGAAAAGGGCAAGCAGGGTGCGGATCATATCCTGATCGGACGCGATGGCGGCATTGAACGCGACTTCGGTGCCTTGCGGACCGATATGGCAAAGGCATTGGAAAAGCTCTGCCAATGATCGCACGGGTCCTCATCTTGGTGGCGCGCGGTTGGCAATTGGGCCCTTCGCGCATTCTGCCGCCGACCTGCCGTTATAGCCCGAGCTGCTCGACTTATGCGATAACCGCACTTCAGAAATATGGCGCAATTAAGGGTGGCTGGCTGGCCATCAAACGGCTATTGCGCTGCCAACCTTGGGGTGGTCACGGGCACGATCCCGTACCATGAACCGCCCAAAAGCTTGAATAACGGGGAAAGTTAAACGTGGACGATAAGCGTAACCTGATAATTGCAGTATTGCTGACAGGCCTCATCCTGTTCGGCTGGCCCTATATCGCCAGCACTTTCTTTCCCACCCCCGCCGCTGTCACGGCTCCGGCCAAGGCGCCTGCGTCACCCGCTGGAGCAACCACAGCCGATGTGGCCGTTGGTTCGCCCGCAGCCGCCGAAAAGACGGTCCCGCTTGCCGACGCGCTGAAGTCGTCGGGTCGCGTGCGGATCGAAACCCCGAAATTGCGCGGTTCGGTAAATCTGGAAGGCGCAAAGATTGATGATCTGGTCCTGTTGGCCCACCGCACGGCGCTTCCCAAAAATTCCCCGCCAGAGCGTCTTTTTTCGCCATCCGGCACCAAGAAGGCCTATTTCGCCCGCTTCGGCTGGGTAGGCACCGGCGTTACCGTTCCGGATGACAAGAGCGTCTGGACACCCAGCGCAAGCGCGCTGACACCTTCGACACCGGTCACGCTGAGCTGGACCAACCCCGAAGGCCAGAAGTTCGACATCGTTCTGTCAATCGACGAAAACTACATGATCAGCGCCAAGCAGCGCTTCACAAATGCCGGAACCGCACCAGTCGAGATTGCAAGCTTCGCGCTATTAAGCCGCACCGGCAAGCCTGCCGATGCAACGACCGGCGGTTCCATTTTCACCCATATCCACATTGGTCCGATGGGCGTGTTCGACGGAAAGCCCAATTATGATTGGGGCTATGTCGACGTCGATGAAAATGCCGGTAGCGAAGTCAAGTTCAACACCAAGGGTGGCTGGCTTGGCTTTACCGACAAATATTGGCTCGGCGCGCTGATCCCCGATCAGAAGATGCCTGTGGCAACGAAATTCCGCGCAAGCGGCGACGTCTACCAGGCGCAGTTTATTCCGACCCGCTACACCAGCGTCGCACCTGGTGCTGCGACCGACAGCACCGCCCGCCTGTTTGCAGGTGCCAAGGAAATGGCGGTGTTGACCGATTATTCGAAGAAACTGGGCATCCCCTATCTCGATTATGCCATCGATTGGGGCTGGTTCTGGTTCATCGCCATCCCGTTCTTCTGGATCCTTCACTGGCTGTTCGGAATGTTCGGCAACTTTGGTGTCGCGATTATCGGCCTGACGATCATCGTGCGCGGTTTCATGTATCCGGTCGCGCAAAAGCAATTTGCTTCGATGGCGCAGATGCGTGCGGTTCAGCCCAAGATGAAAGCCCTGCAGGAACGTTGGAAGGACGACAAGCCTCGCCTGCAGCAGGAAATGATGAAGCTGTACAAGGACGAAAAGGTCAATCCGCTTGCCGGATGTCTGCCCGTCCTTCTGCAGATTCCCATCTTCTTCGCCTTGTACAAGATCCTGCTGCTTTCGATCGAAATGCGTCATCAGCCCTTCGTTCTGTGGCTCAAGGATTTGTCGGCGCCCGATCCGTTGACCCCGGTCAATCTGTTCGGTCTGCTGCCCTTCGACCCGCCGTCGTTCCTGGCAATCGGCGTTCTGCCGATCCTGCTGGGTGTGACGATGTGGCTGATGCAAAAGCTCAATCCGCAGCCCATGGATGAGGTTCAAAAGCAGGTCTTTTCGATCATGCCCTGGTTCCTGATGTTCATCATGGCACCGTTCGCAGCCGGGCTTCAGCTTTACTGGGTGATGTCGAACCTTGTGTCGATCGCGCAGCAGAAGTGGCTCTATTCCCGACATCCGATCCTGAAGGAACAGATGGCGAAGGAAGCCGAGGCGAAGGCGCGGGAAAAGGCGAAGGCGTCGACGTGACAATCTTCGGTGTCAAAAAGACTGTCATGCTGAACCTGTTTCGGCATCTTACTTTCGGCCGCTTAAGTAAGACCCTGAAACAAGTTCAGGGTGACGGTCTTTTGGCTAAGGGTGACGGTCTGTCGGCTCAGGGTGACGGCTTTTGACATGAACGACATGACGTCCAAAATCTTCTCAGGCCCGGTTACATTTCTGAAATCGGCCCCGAAACTGGAATTTCTGCCGGATCCGATTGTCCCTGAAATCGCCTTTGCCGGTCGGTCGAATGTCGGCAAATCCAGCCTGATCAATGCGCTTGTCAACCGCAAGGATATGGCGCGCGCGTCGAACACACCGGGCCGCACGCAGGAGTTGAACTTCTTTGATGTCGGCACACCGCCGCTGTTCCGGATCGTCGACATGCCAGGCTATGGCTATGCGAAGGCACCGCTGAAAACGGTGCAGCAATGGCGTTATCTGATTAACGACTATCTGCGTGGCCGCGCAGTGCTGAAGCGCGTCTTTGTCCTGATCGACAGCCGCCACGGCATCAAGGAAGTCGACCACGAGATCATGAAGATGCTCGACACCGCAGCAATCAGCTACCGTATCGTGCTGACCAAGACCGACAAGATCAAGGCCAGCGAGCGCGAGGCGGTTGAGGCGGATACGATGGCGAAGCTGCGCAAGCATGTCGCGGCCTATCCCGACATCTCCGTCACCTCTGCCGAGAAAAAGGGCGGGATTGATGATTTGCGGGATGCGGTGTTAGAAGCAGTCGCGTCATGACGCTGAAACTGATCACCGGTAACAAAGTCTATTCGAGCTGGTCGCTCCGCGGTTGGCTGGCGGTCAAGCAGTCCGGTCTTCATTTTGACGAAGTTGTGGTCCCACTGTTCGATGACAATTGGGAACAGCGCAAGCGCGAAGACGATTTGGCACCATCGGCGGGCAAGGTTCCGATCCTGTGGGATGACGATGCCGTCGTTTGGGACAGCCTGGCGATTATCGATTATCTGGCTGACAAGGTGGGCCGCGACCGGTATTGGCCCAAGGACAATGTTGCGCGCGGCATGGCGCGGTCGCTCTGTGCCGAAATGCACAGCGGCTACATGGCGCTCCGCCGCGAATGCCCGATGAACACGCGCAAGAAATTTGAAAATATCACCGTCTCCGCCGAGACCCGCGCCGATGCGGTCCGCATCCTGCAAAACTGGGCGGAGGCCCGCTCCCGCTTTGGACAGCAGGGGCCCTATCTGTTCGGGACTTTCAGCGCTGCGGACATCATGCTGGCGCCCGTGGTCACGCGCTTTGTGACCTATGGCTTCACCCTGCCCGGCTTTGCCCAAAGCTATGTGGACGCCATGATGGCGCATCCCTGGATGGAAGAATGGTACGGGGCGGCCGATCAGGAAACATGGATGATCCAGCGGATCGAGGATGCTGCGACTTAGGGAAAGGACCTAAATTAATCGCGTCGTGGGATAAGGCGTGCCGTCCTTGTGGAAATAGCCTTCATCGCTGAAGGTCATGTCGATATCCGAATACCCCCCGCCTTTGCTTCGGTTACCAGTCCCGATGGCGATGAATACGCAATCCTGATCGCTGCGGTTGACCATATGGTGGCCGTTCCGCACGCCCGCAGGCCAGGCCGCGACGTCACCTGCACGCATCGGCGTTTCACCACCATCCTCGATCAGGACAGCCTCACCCGACAGGATGACCACAAGCTCATCCTCACCCTCGTGCCAATGACGTTGCGATGACCAGCCGCCGGGCTTCAGGACAACATGGCTCGCGCCCATCTGGGTCAAACCCGCAACCGGAGCGAGCCTGCGCCACCAGCGGCCTTCTACTTCACGGTTAAAGGGTTCAGGATAGCCCGTCGCATTGGTTTGCGGAATGCTTTCGATATCCAACTTGGGCACTGTCTTTCTCCTATCCGCATTGCGCCCGGTGCAGCAGTTTCTGGTCGGCCAGCACGAGCGCCATCATAGCCTCCACCACCGGCGCGCCGCGGATGCCGACGCAAGGGTCGTGGCGGCCTTTGGTAACAATATCGGTGGCCTCGCCCTCGCGCGTCACCGTCTCGACCGGGGTCAGGATGGATGAGGTCGGCTTGAACGCAACGCGCACCACAACCGGCTGCCCGGTGGAAATACCGCCCGCTATGCCGCCCGCATTATTGGCGAGAAATTCAGGCTGGTTGGACCCGGCCGTCGACGGCCGCATCCGGTCTGCATTTTCCTCACCCCGCAGCCGTGCCGCTTCAAAGCCCGCGCCGATTTCGACGCCCTTGACGGCATTGATGCTCATCATCGCGGCGGCCAGTTCGCTGTCGAGCTTGGCATAAAGCGGTGCGCCCCAGCCTGCCGGAACGCCGGTCGCGACACATTCGATCACCGCGCCTAACGAAGACCCGGCCTTGCGCGCCTCGTCCACCAGCTTTTCCCAGCGGGCGGCGGCAGCCTCGTCGGGGCAGAAAAAGGGGTTCTTGTCGATCTGCGCGACCTCGAAATTGTCGCGGTTGATCGCATCGCCGCCGATTTCGGCGACATAGGCGATGATCTCGACATCTGGAATGACCGCCCGCGCCACGCCGCCCGCCGCAACCCTCGCCGCTGTTTCGCGCGCGCTTGACCGGCCACCACCGCGATAGTCGCGGAAACCATATTTGGCGTCATAGCTGTAATCCGCATGGCCGGGGCGATAGGCCTTGGCGACGTCGGAATAGTCTTTCGACCGCTGGTCGACATTTTCGATCATCAGTGAAATGGGCGTTCCGGTCGTCCGGCCTTCGAAAACCCCCGACAGGATACGCACGGCGTCGGGTTCCTGCCGCTGCGTCGTGAAGCGCGACGTGCCGGGGCGACGCTTATCGAGAAAGGGCTGGATATCCGCCTCGCTGAGCGCCAATCCGGGAGGACAACCGTCCACTACCGCGCCCAAGGCAGGCCCATGGCTTTCCCCCCATGTGGTAAAGCGAAAAACGCGGCCGAAGGTGTTAAAGCTCATTTGTTATTCCCGTCCCGGTTGCCATTCGTGGCCGTTGTCTTGCGATACTTCACCTGTTCCTTACCAATCCATGTCCGCACCGCGCGGTAGATAATCACGGTCATGGCAAGGGCCAATACGCGTGCTGCATGGGGATGTCCAAAGGCGGTGCCGATACGGCCGCCCCAGACAAAGGCACCGATCAATGCACCAAACCCTGCCATCGACACAAAGGCATCCAGAATCGGTGGCAAACCTTCCCAATAATGTTTGGCGTGCCAATATCCGTGCACACCCACCAGCAACGCACAGCCAACGAGGAGGAGAACCAGCTCGTTGCTATGGCCGATGACCATCACGACAGGGCGATATCAGGAGCATCCTCCTGCTTCATGCCGACGGTGTGATAGCCTGCATCTACGTGATGGGTCTCGCCGGTCACGCCCTTGGACAGGTCGGACAGGAAATAGAGCGCGGAGGCACCCACATCGTCGATGGTCACATTACGGCGCAGGGGCGAGTTATACTCGTTCCATTTGAGAATATAGCGGAAGTCACCGATACCCGATGCGGCCAATGTCTTGATGGGACCAGCCGAAATCGCATTCACGCGGATACCGTCAGGACCGACATCATTGGCCAGATATTTGACCGATGTTTCCAAAGCCGCCTTGGCAACGCCCATGACGTTATAATGCGGGACGACCTTTTCCGCGCCATAATAGCTGAGCGTCAGCATGGAACCGCCGCCCTCGCCGGTTTCCGGATCAAAGGGCTTCATCAAGGCAGCGGCGCGCTTGGCGACCGCGGTGAAGCTGTAGACGCTGATATTCATGGTCATCAGGAAATCGTCGAGGCTGACATCGAAATATTTGCCGCGCAGTGCTTCCTTGTTGGTGAAGCCGATGGCGTGGACGACAAAATCGATCGTGGGCCATTTGTCGGCCAGTGTGGCAAAGGCACGGTCCAGATTGGCCATGTCCGCGACGTCGCAGTCGATCAGAAAGTCGCAGCCCAATTGTTCCGCCAGCGGACGGACCCGCTTTTCCATGACCTCGCCCTGATAGCTGAAAGCCAGTTCTGCGCCTTCGGCCTTCAAACGTTGGGCAATGCCCCAGGCCAGCGACTTGTCATTGGCAAGGCCCATAATCAATCCGCGCTTGCCGGCCATCAATCCGCTCATAATATCCTCATTTATCCAAGAGTTCGCTTTGGCGCTCTCTTAATCCATTTTCATGCGCGTTGGCCAGTGCCGCGTTCAATTGTGCGCCAGTTACCATGCCCAGTCCGATCAAATAAAAGAAGATCAGCGCCACCATCACGCCGGCGAGGCTGCCATAGGTGACGTCATAGTTGCTGATCGTGGACAAAAACCACGGCAAGAGCGCCGTGCATCCCAGCCACCACAAGCTGACCAAGGCTGCTCCTGGCCATTTTGGGAAGATGCGGCCACGGTATTTCTGGGGCGTCAGCCCCCGAAAGATAAGATAAATTGCCGCGAACAGGATCAGGAAGGGCACGAACCGCCCCAGCGCAAAATAGCCTGCGACATTTTGGGCCGACGGGATGAACCGGTACACCAGTTCTTCAATGGCGGTCACCAGGACCTGGGCACTAAAAGCGACCATCGCAAGAAATACCGACACAACCACGCTACCCAGCGACCCCAGCCGATATTGCCAGAAATGCAGATGTGGCTCTGTGCCATAGGACCGATGCATCACATCGCGGATTGTCTCAATCAGACTAGCCGTCGTCCAAAGGCTGACCGCTGCGCCGAACCACAAAAGCGGACCGGATCGTGCGGTCATCGCGCTTTCGACAGGACCGCGCAGCGCATCGGCAACTCCGGGCGGGACAGTCTGGAAAAACGCGTTGATCAACGCAATCCCGGACTGTGTCTGCCCAAACGCCCCTGCAATTGCGGCCGCGACAATGCAGAAAGAGAAGAGCACGACAAGCGAGAGATAGGCAAAATTGCCGGCATGGACAAAGCCTTCGCTATAGACGCCGACGAAGACGCGCTTCACCACTTCCCATATCTGTTGGGGGGTGTTGAGATGCGAAAACCATCGGGCCTCGCTCTCGCCATGCAACGTCGGACTATGCGCACGGGCCTCTGGTGAGAGGGGCGAGTGCTCAGACACCCATATTTACCCCGACGGTTTCGCCCGAAACACATTCCGCTAACTTGGCCAGTTCGGCGGGGTCGCTGGGCAGATGGATCATCAGGCTGACAAGCTGGTCGCCACGTTCGCCATGCTTGGTCGTAAAGCCGCGCCCCTTGATCCGCATAGTCGTGCCCGAGTTTGTTTTCGGCGGAACGGTCAGCATCACTGCGCCGTCGACCGTGGGAACCTTCACCTTGCCGCCACTAATCGCAACCTTCAGCGATATTGGCAGATCAATGCGGATATTGTCTTCGTCGCGCACCAGATGCGGATGGCGGCCGATTTTCAGGGTGACCATCGCGTCGCCATTTCCGCCCGGTCCAGGTTGTCCCCGTCCCGGAATACGGATCTGCTGGCCGGCAACAACGCCCTTGGGCAGCTTGAATTCAACCGTCTTGCCATCGCGCAGCGTGATCCGCTGCGGCGTCAGCGTGGCCGCGTCGGTAAAGGAAACAAGATGTTCATAAGCGACATTTGCGCCGCGTGCAGGCTGTGCCTGCTGGGCACGTCCGCCACCACCCGGTCGGGCACTGCTGCCCGGACGGGGACCAGCACCGCCGCCGCCAAAAATACCGTCAAAAATATCGCCCAGATCGATTCCGCTGCCGCCAAAATCAAATGTGGCACCAGTCGGACCGGTGCTGCTGCCGCCAAAATCATTGCCGCCATAGCCGAACGGCGCGCGGGCCTGGCCATTTTCGTCGATTTCCCCACGGTCATATTGACCACGCTTTTTGGCGTCCGACAGTAAGTCATAGGCACGCGTTACTTCGCTGAAACGCTCGGCTGCCTTCGGATTATCCGTATTTTTATCGGGGTGCAGTTCCTTGGCGAGCTTGCGGTAGGCGCTCTTAATCGCCTTCTCGTCCGCGCTCTTCGAAACGCCCAAAATGGAATATGGATCGGCCATGCTTGTCCCTGTATTAGCTCTCTACCACTCTAAATCGGCATTGTTGCCAATAAGTCAACTCGGGACCGTTGAATTTTCGGGCCTTCCTTTACAGGTTGCCCGCAAAATCAGGTATAAAAGCAGCCCAAAGGGACCTGCCATCAGCACAAAGAACAGGATCGGAATCTGGACCAGTCTCGAATAGCCGTGCCGATCGGCATTGCGCGCGACCCATAGCCCGACAAACAAATCAAAGGCGAGATAATGGATCCAGCCGATCGTCGTCCCGCCCGGACTTGAAAACAGCGCCATAACCCCAGCCAGTGTCGTCAAACTGGGCTGTGGCCCGCTGGCGGTTCCGCCGTCATCGATCCAACCCGCCATCAACGGCAGGATGAGCGACGCGTAGGTCAGCGCCAGCAATCCGCAGCCCATGTAAAAAACATAAGGCAGCACCTTGTCCCGCTGCGGCGCGAAGGCGAGGATCACCCAGCCGAGCATGGCCCAGCTATTTGTCCAACCGAATATGCTTTCCCATGGCATTGTCATGCCTTCCCCCTTTTATCCTCCGGCAGTCTAGCCTATCGCTGCGATATGGAAAGACCTGATCCCTTTATGTTGTTCGATAACTGGTACGCCGAAGCGCGCGCCAGCGAAATAAATGATTCAAACGCCCTGGCGCTTGCAACGGCGGGGGCCGACGGCCTGCCCTCTGTGCGCATGGTGCTGTTGAAGGGCCATGGTGCGGACTTGGGCGACCATGGCGGTTTCATATTCTACACCAATTTCGAAAGCCGCAAGGCGGGGCAATTGCTGCAGAATCCCAATGTCGCCTTGCTTTTCCACTGGAAATCTTTGCGCCGCCAAATCCGGATCGAAGGGGCCGCTAGCCCTGTCGAAGATGCTGTCGCGGACGCCTATTTCGCCACCCGCTCGCGCAATTCACAATTGGGTGCCTGGGCATCGGACCAATCGCGTCCGCTGGCGGACCGCGCCACATTCGAGGCCCGCTTTGCCGATGTCGAAGCACGGTTCGAGGGGCAAGACGTCCCTCGCCCGCCGCATTGGTCGGGGTGGATGGTCAGCCCGAAGCGGATCGAGTTCTGGCAGGACCGCGAATTCCGCCTGCACGAACGTTGGCTCTATGAACGTACGGCGGACGGCTGGACCAGCGGAATGCTCTATCCGTGAGCCTTGCCCACAACCATCATCATGAAATGCATGGGGCACTGACCACACGCGCGGCGATTGCCAGCGTGTCGATGGCGCTTTTTCTGCTCGCGCTTAAAATATTCGCAGCAGCCGAAACAGGCTCGGTGGCGCTTCTGGGATCGCTTGCCGATACCGGCTTTGACGTTCTTGCATCGCTGCTAACGCTGTTCAGCGTGCGCTATGCAGCCCGGCCGGCGGACGACAATCACCGGTTCGGCCATGGCAAGGCCGAGGCGCTTTCGGCGCTAATCCAGGTCGTTCTGGTCATTGTGTCGGCGATATTGATCGGCTGGCGGGCGGTGGATCGTCTGGGGTCTGGCGAAACGACCGCGCATCCCGAATATGGCATCGGCGTTTCCCTCATCGCAATTGTCGCGACGCTCGGCCTTTTGGCGTATCAGCGTCATGTTGTGCGCAAAACCGGATCGGTCGCGATCCACGCTGACCATGTGCATTACCAGTCGGATTTGCTGCTCAACATTGCGGTCATCATCGGCATTGCGCTGGAAACCTTCCTGCATGTGCGCGGTGCCGATCCGGTTTTCGGTATCGCCATAGCCTTCTGGTTGCTCTGGGGCGCATATCGCGCCGCGCAATTGGCGCTCGACCAGTTGCTCGACCGCGAATGGCCGGAGGAAAAGCGGCAGCGCTTTATTGATGTCGCCATGCGCCATCCCGAATTGCGCGGCATCCACGATATGCGCACCCGTTCCAGCGGAGCGCATGATTTTTGCCAGTTCCACGTCTGGGTCGACCCCAATATGACGATATTGCAGGCGCACCGCATCATGGATGAGGTTGAAGAAGCGCTGATGCACGAATTTCCGGGTGTCGAGGTGCTGATCCACCCCGACCCCGAAGGGCATAAGGATGAGCTTGGCTACATCCCGTCCGAAACAATTGAACATCAGGATCACGACCATGACTGACTTGCCCTATTACCATGTAGACGCCTTTGCCGACCGTCCCTTCACCGGAAATCAGGCGGCGGTCATGCCCTTGGACGCATGGCTGGACGACGCCGTGCTGCAGGCCATTGGCGAAGAGAATAACTTCGCCGAAACCGCGTTCACCATCCCCGATGCGACGGGTGAGGCGGACTTTGAACTGCGCTGGTTTACGCCAGCGGTCGAAATCCGGCTGTGCGGGCATGCGACGCTCGCCAGCGGGCATATTTTGCTTCAGCAATTTCCGGACAAGGACCGCATCACCTTCCGCACCCGTAAGGCAGGCATATTGGAGGTTCGCCGAGAAGGGGATGGCTATGCCGTTGCCCTGCCCGCCATTCCCACCGACGCTGTCGATATCCCCGAAATGATGGCAGCTATGGGTGGCAAGCCCTTGGCGATGCGTCGTAATCCGGATCATTATAATGTCTTCCGTTACGCCACCGCTGAGGAGATATTGGCGCTCAAGCCCGATATGAAGGCCCTTGCCGCCTTTGGGGATGACAGCTTTACCGCGACCGCCCCGGGAACCGACACCGATGTCGTCAGCCGTGTTTTCGTGCCCGGCGCAGGCGTCGATGAAGACAGCGTGACCGGCAGCGCGCATGCGGTGCTGACACCCTATTGGGCGGCGGAGTTGGGCCGCAATGACTTCACCGCCTATCAGGCATCGGCGCGCGGTGGCTATCTGGGTTGCCGGCTTGAGGGTGACCGGGCATGGTTGTCGGGCAAATGCGTGACCGTCGTAAAGGGCACATTCAGCTTGGGATGAGCACCAAGCAGGTCTTACTAGGAAGAAGGAACTTTTATGTTGAAATCAATCGCTGTCGGCGCGTCTCTCTTGTGCGCAACCGTTGCATTCGCACAGCAAGCGCCTCAGCCACCTGCAGGTCCGGGTGGCGGCATGCCGAGCCCTGACCAGATTTTCGGCTTTCTCGATGCGGACAAGGATGGCTTCATCGCCAAGGAAGAAGCCCGCGGTCCGATGGTGCAGCATTTCGAATATATCGACGCCGACAAGGACGGAAAGATTTCGCCTGTCGAGCTGAAAACCGCCATGGAAGCCATGCGGCCACCCGAGCCAGCCAAGGGCGACGCGGAGTAACAATATATGTTGGGGACAGTCCCTGAAGAGACTGTCCCCAATACCTTTAACCGACAGTTGCCTTGCGGATAACGCCCGGATTTGCGGGTGGCTCGCCTTTGGGCAGGGCATCGACATGTTCCATGCCGCTGATCACCTGACCCCAGACCGTATATTGGCGGTCGAGGAAGGTCGCATCGTCAAAGCAGATGAAGAACTGGCTGTTGGCGGTGTTCGGATCGTTGGTCCGCGCCATCGAGCATACGCCGCGCACATGCGGTTCGGCGTTGAATTCCTGCATCAGGTTTGGCTTTGACGAACCGCCCATGCCGGTACCGTTCGGGCAACCGCCCTGCGCCATGAAGCCGGGGATTACGCGGTGGAATTTTACGCCGTCGTAAAAGCCTTCGCCGGCCAGTTCCTTGATACGTGCAACGTGGTTTGGCGCCAAATCGGGGCGCAGCTTGATGACAACGTCGCCGTCATCCAGGCTTAGAGTGAGTGTTTCGTCTGACATGATGGCTCCTTACGATGATATTGTGGGTGCCCTAGGCGAAGCAATCGCCGTGGCCAAGCCAAAAACATTGCATTTTGAACTTGGACGCTTAGGAGGAGGCCAGTTCCCATCCAGCAACCCAAGGGGAGGCCGCACATGACCAGCGAACCAGCCGATCCCGAATTCCGCGACGACGAAGTCATGGAAACACTGGATGAAGACAATATCCTGACCCGCGACTTTGTGGACCGCGTCCTCGACGCTGTCGAATCGGGTGATCGCGAAGAAGTGCAGCGGTTGGTCGAACCCTTGCACGAGGCGGATATCGCCGACCTTCTGGAGCAGACATCGTCCGAACGCCGCGGGGCGCTTGCCGTTGCGATGGGCGATCTGATGAGCGCCGAGGTGCTCGCCGAGGTCAACGACTATGTCCGCGAAGACATTATCGACGCGCTGCAGCCATCGCAGGTCGCCGATCTGGCCGGACAGCTCGACACCGATGACGCCGTCGCGATCATCGAGGACATGGAGATCGAGGACCAGCAGGCAGTTCTGGCCGAACTGGACCCCGAAGACCGCGCCGTCATCGAAGACGCGCTGTCCTACCCCGAAGAATCCGCCGGACGCATCATGCAGCGCGAACTGGTCGCGGTGCCCGAGCATATGACGGTCGGCCAGCTCATCGACTATCTGCGCGACCATCAGGATCTGACCACCGAATTCTGGGAAGTCTTCGTCGTCGACCCGCAGCATAAGCCGGTGGGCACCTGCAAACTGAGCTGGATCATGCGCAGCCAGCGCAGCGTTCCGGTCAGCGAAATCATGGCGCATGAGCAGACACTGATCCCCGTCGACATGGACCAGGAAGAGGTCGCGCTGCGGTTCCAGAAATACGCGCTGATTTCCGCCGCTGTCGTCGATGGCAACGGACGGCTCGTCGGGGTCATCACCGCTGACGATATTGTCCACATCATTCAGGAAGAAGCCGACGAGGACATCTTGCGCCTGTCGGGTGCCGGCGAAGGTGACATTAACGAGCCTATTGCCGACAGCTACAAGGCACGCGTCCGCTGGCTGATCGCCAATCTGGGCACGGCCATGGTCGCCAGCTTCATCATCGCGCAATTTGGCGCGGCGATCGAAACGATGGTGGCGCTCGCCGTGCTGATGCCGATTGTCGCATCGATCGGCGGCAATGCGGGAACGCAGACGCTGGCCGTCACGGTGCGCGCGCTGGCGACGAACCAGTTGACCCAGTCCAACACCATGCGATCGATATGGCGCGAGATACGCGTCGCGCTGCTCATCGGGGCGACCATAGCCGTCATTGCCGGACTGGGCGCGGGCTTTATCTTCAGCAATTGGCTGCTCGCAGGCGTTATCGCGGCGGCAATCCTGTGCAATATCGCGCTCGCCGGACTGTCGGGTGTCGCCATTCCCGTGCTGCTCGACCGGCTGGATCAGGACCCGGCGGTTTCAAGCTCTATCTTCGTGACAATGATTACCGATTCCATGGGCTTCCTCATTTTTCTGGGGCTTGCGGTGTTCAGCGGGCTTGCGGGCTAACCCTCTCCTCCCCAGATAGCGTTCATGCCACTCCACATGACCAAAATCGCCTTTGGCGCGACCAGTCCTGCCGATCTCAAGGCGCGGCTGACCCATTATGCCGAGGCGGGCGAGGTGCGATTGACCACCCGCTACCTGCCGAAACGCGTTGAGGAAATGACGGGTGGTTCGCTCTATTGGATCCACGCCCACACCATCATCGGCCGCAGCCCTATCTTGGGCTTCATGGAAAATGGTCAGGGCCGCCACTGGATCCGCATTGAACCCTGCCTGATTCCTGTCCGCGGCGTACCCAAGCGCGCGCATCAGGGCTGGCGCTATCTCGAAGACAAGGACGCCCCGCCTGATCTCGGCGACGGGGAAGCCGACGCCCGCGACGTGATGCCGTCCAAGATGCTGGGCGATCTTATGAAGATGGGGCTGGTTTAACAGAAGGCACAAAGAATCAGCTTAAACAGACACCGTCACCCTGAACTTGATTCAGGGTCTTATTCCTTCAACGTAGAAAACTAGGACCCTGAAACGAGTTCAGGGTGACGTGGAAGGTTGAATTTAAACTTGGAAACTGTCCCCAGCGTTCCGTTTGGCCAAAACCTTGCCGATCACGCCAGCGAATGTCTCCGCGCTCTGCGCACCGGGAACCATGAATTTCTGGTCAAAGATGATTGCCGGAACTCCGGTGATATTCTCGTCCAGCCATTGCCGCTGTTCTGCCCGCACGCCTTGGGTCAGGCTTTCGTCGAGCATCCATGCGTGCGCGACCGACGCCTCCATACCCTGTTGCTCGGCGATTTCCGCCAAGACTGCCATATCGCTTACATCGCGGCGGTCCTGAAAATAGGCCTTGAACAGCGCCATTTTCAAAGCCGTCTGGGCTTGCCATCCCCGCTCGGCCCCGAACACGGTCAACAGCTTATGCGCCTTGAACGTGTTGTAGATCCGCATTCCCTCGCCATAGTTGAAGGCAAAGCCGACGCTGTCACCAATGTCGGAAAGCCGCTGCCGGTTGGCGCGGCTTTGTTCAGGCGTGCTGCCATATTTGCGGGCGATATGCTCGGCGGTATCCTCCCCCTCAGCGACCATATTGGGGTTAAGCTCGAACGGATGCCACCATGTTTCGGCCGCCACGGGCTGTTCGAGCATATCGAGCGCCATCTGCACCTGCCGGTAGCCGATGATGCACCAGGGGCAAACGACATCCGAGACAATATCAATCCGCAAAGGGGTCATGCCGTTACCCAATGCTTCAAAAGGCTGTGTGCAATCGCAAAGGGCGGCGGTGCGTTGAAACGCCGGCCTTCCGCATTATCGAGCGCGGCCTGCGCCTCTTCCTTGGTGACCCACATGGCATCCTCAAGTTCGTCGGTATCGAGCGTGATGGCATCATCCTTGGCGTCGGCCACACAGGCGATCATCAACTGCGCGCCGCCAAAGGGCCATGGCTGGCTGGTGACATAACGCACCGCGCCGCAGGTGACGCCCGCTTCCTCATGGATTTCTCGGCGGACTGCCTCTTCGATGCTTTCCCCTGGCTCCAGAAAGCCTGCAAGGGCCGAGTAATTGCCGGGTGGAAAGCGCGACTGGCGGCCGAGCAAAGCCCTGCACTCATATTCGGCAAGCATGATGACAACGGGGTCGGTGCGCGGAAAATGTTCTTTCCCGCAATTGCCGCATTTGCGGCCCCATCCGGCGCGGAACATCTCCGTCACATTGCCGCATTTGCCACAGAAACGGTGGCTGTTATGCCATTCGATCAGGCTGCGCGCCGTTCCGTAAATGGCGGCATCCTCGGCGGGAAGCATGGTCAGCGCCCGCCAGATCGCAGGCGACCGGAACATACCGCCATCCGCTTCGACCAGCGGAACGAAATGCGGCTTGCCATCGGACAGCCCCAACAGGATCAGTTCTTCCGATCCGGTCAGTTCGGCAATCGAGTGCCACAGCAGCCCACCTTCCGAAGCAAGAAGCGGGTCGAGCCCGTCCAGCCCCAATATCCGGGCGCGCCAATCGCCCAACAATGCACCATAGGCTTCTGCATCGTTGCGAACGCGGTCAGCCCGGTCGAGCGGGGAACCTGTGAAACCCGGATTCATCGCCAAATCAGGCCTGAATGCCCAAATCGGCCAACACCCACTGGGCAAATTCTTCGTGGAATGGGTACACATTGCTGGGCACATATTGCGCCATGCAAACGGCGCGGACTTTGCGGCGGGTATCGACAAAAGCCACGGTTCCCGCAGCTCCACCCCAGCCAAAAGTCCCTTCAAACGCACCCTTGCCAACGCGGCCACCGGCACCATTGCCTGCACCGGCAATGAATGTACCTTCAGTCTTAACGCCAGACGGCAACAGGTCGGACATCGCCAAAGCGGCGGTTTTCGGTGACATCACGCGGACGCCATCCAATTCCCCGCCATTTTGCAACATGTGCAGGAACCGGTCATAATCATGTGCAGAACACACCAGACCCGCACCGCCAAAGGCGAAAGCAGGCTTGTCCAGATAAATGCTGGTTGGACCCGGATCGATCGGGATGAGAATGCCATTCGCAGGCGCATAATTGGTGACAAAGCGCTTGGTTTCCGATGCCGGAACCTGGAAATAGCTGCTCGTCATCTTGAGTGGATCGAACAGGCGCGTTTTCAGGAACGCGTCAAAATCCATACCGCTCGCTACCTCAATCACGCGACCTAAAAGATCGAGCGAGATGGAATAGCTCCATTTCGTGCCCGGCTCCGCAATCAACGGCAGTTTCGCTACGCGCTCGGCAAAGGTCTTCAGATCGGGTGTCGGCGCAGGCACCGTAAAGCCCGGGATAGGGAAACGGCTCATGACCGCGGGATTGATGCCATTTTCATTATAGGCCTTCAGCAACGGCCCCTTTGTGATGATGCTGTAACCCAGTCCGGCCGTATGGGTCAGCAAATGCCGAACCGTAATCTGGTTTTTCGCAGGCACGGCAGCCATGCTGTTATCGGGATCAGTCAACACCGTCATATTGGCAAATTCGGGAATGAAATCGGCAATCGGCTGATCGAGTTTCATTTTCCCGTCGCCAATCAAAAGCATCGCGGCCATTCCGGTGATCGGCTTGGTCATCGAATAGACCCGCCATAATGTGTCCGCATCGACGGACGTCTTGTCGCCCTGTGCAATGGTGCCCATGGCGACGATATCTGCGGGCATCGCGCCTTTGCCGATGGAGGCGAGCAGGCCGGGGAGCTTTCCGGTCGAGATATAGTTTTCAAACTGCGCTTTAATGGTCGGATATTTATCTGCCGCGGCACGTGCCCACGCGCCTGCCGGCATGAAGGCCGTTGCTGTGCCCGCCAACGCCAGAGTGCTGCTCCAGCTCAGGAAGCTGCGTCTGTCTAAAGTCGACCGGATTATTGCGCTGTGTTCCATCATCTCTCTCCTGATGCCAATGCCACTTTTGTTGCCTTGATGAATAGGGTTGGCAACCCCGCCTTGTCGAGCGAATTTACGTCCCACCATTCGCCCTCTAGCGGCGGATTGGGGCCATCCGGCCATGCCGTAACGGCAATCTGCATTTCGAGCGAAAAATGCGAGAATATATGGGATATGCCGACCGACAGGTGGTCCCATTTAGCCGGAAATGGCGGGCACATATTTCCGTCGGATTTCGCGTTCCAGCCATCGTCGGGCAAGGCGCGCATCGCGGCCAACATTCCGCTGTCCTTCCGCCGCACGAGCCACACATCATCGCCCCTTTGTATCCAGAACGCCGTGCCTGTCCGCACCGGCCGCGCCTTTTTGGGTAGCTTGACCGGATAGGCCTCCGGATTTCCGTCGCGATAGGCCTCACATACGGATTGCAGGGGACATTGGACACATGCGGGGGCCCTTACGGAACAAATCCCTGCCCCCAAATCCATCATCGCCTGCGCAAAGTCGCCGGAATTCTCTTCAGGCGTGATAATGTCCATGTGCGCCGCAATTTCCGGCTTCGCCTGTGGCAGCGGCGTGGAAATGGCAAACAGGCGGGAGACGACACGTTCGATATTGGCATCGACCACGACCGCGCGACGGCCGAAGGCAATCGAAGCGATTGCGGCGGCGGTATAGGGTCCGATACCGGGTAGTTTTTTGAGCGCGTCCTCACTGTCCGGCAACCGGCCGTCATGTTCCTCCACAACCGTACGCGCGCATTTCAACAGATTTCGGGCACGGGCATAATAGCCAAGCCCCGCCCATGCGGCCATCAGGTCGGCGTCCTCACATGCGGCGAGCTCGGCGAAATTCGTCCATCTGTCCGTAAAGCGCGCAAAATAGGGAATGACCGCCATAACGGTCGTCTGCTGCAACATGATTTCCGACAGCCAGACATGGTAGGGATCGGCGCGTCCCTGCCCCGGCCGCTTCCGCCACGGCAAATCCCGCGCATGGACATCGTAATGCGCCAGAAGAAGGGCGGCGATATCCCCAGTTTTCTGGTCAGAATGTTGGACGTTGGGCATTGGAAATGGCATGGATGAGGCAATGGACAAAGGCAAGACTTCAGGCGGCGGCGACAAGAAAACACGCGTGCTCAAACCCTATCAACGCCCGCGCGGCGGGGAAGCACGGCAGGTTTCCGCCCTGATGCCCGAAATCGGACGCGCCGCCTTCCGCAAATTCGGCTTCGTCCAAAGCTCCGTCGTCAGCCGGTGGGACGAAATCGTGGGTGCGCGCTATGCCGCCGTATCGGCGCCCGAATCGATCCGTTTCCCCATTGGCAAAAAGTCGGACGGGACATTGGAACTGACGGTGGAAGGCGCACATGCCACGATGATCCAGCATGTTTTGCCCGAAATTATCGAACGGGTGAACCGCTTCTTCGGCTATGGTGCCGTCGCTCGGGTGAAGGTACGGCAGGGCTCTGTGGTTAAGCCAGCCGCACCAAAGCCTGCGGTGCAACCGATGTTGAAACCTGTCCCGCTCGAACTGGGCGATTCCTTGCGCGAAATCGGTGACCCCGAACTCTTCGCCGTGCTGGAAAGCCTCGCAAAAAGCCTTGCCAAAGACGACGAGTAATTCCAGATGATTGCGCCTCAATTTTCAACTAAACGGAAAACCATGTCGCACATCATGAAATCGGGTAGCATCGTAGTACTTGGCGCGTTTGCGCTCGCCGCAGGCACCATGGCGGCGCCTGCCAAAAAGAACTGGTTGTTGACCTTCTCCGTCACGGACAAGGGCGCCCATGTCATGGGCAATCCGGCGGCACCCAATAAGGTCGTCGAATATCTCAGCTATACCTGCGGCCATTGCGCCGATTTCGAAATGAACCATTCGCCCGCGTTCAAAACGCAATTTGTTGCGACGGGCAAGGCGAGCCTCGAAATCCGCAACATGCTGCTGAACCCCATTGATCTGACCGCCGCCATGCTGGCGCGCTGCGGCGGGAAAGACCGCTTCTTCGGCAATCAAAAGCATCTGTTCGCGACGCAAGCGACATGGTTGGGCAAAGCGAAGAATATTTCCGCAGCCACACAGGCGCATCTGAAGACGGAAAATTACACCGCCTATATGACGGGCGTCTATAATGAGATCGGCCTTGGCCCGATCATGCAGCAGCGCGGTATTACGCCAGTGCAAGCCAAGGCCTGCCTTGCCGACAAGGCGGCCCTGAAAATCGTTCTGGACCTGACCGATGGCGGAGCCGCCGCCGGGGTGACCGGAACTCCAACATTCATGATCAACGGCGTGCTGCAGGACCATGTGCACAGCTTCGCCGATCTGAAAGCCAAAATGAAATAAGCCCCTAGGGAAAATGAAGGACATTTTATGCGTATCAAGTCACTTTTCATAACCGCCGCAGCAGCCCTCGCCCTTGCGGCCTGTGGTTCGGGCGATAGCGCTGGCGCGCCCAAGGGCGAGCCTATTGCAAAGGTAGCGGCCCCTGCCGGTAAGGCATGGACCGATGTGGTCACCAAGACCGAAGCCGGTGGCTATAAGATGGGCAACCCGGATGCGAAGCTGCAGCTTGTCGAATATGGCGCGATCACCTGCCCCGGATGCGCGCAGTTCTCGGTGCAATCAACCGAAGAGCTGAACGAGATTGTGAACACCGGCGTCGTCGCGATGGAATTCCGCCCTTATCTGGTGCACGGTGTGCAGGATATTCCCGGCTTCCTTTTGGCCGCGTGCAGCGGACCGGATGCCTTTTTCCCGCTGACCGAGGCGCTTTATGCCGACCAGCAGACATGGCTGAGCAAAATCAGCACGGTGACCGAAGCTGACCAGCAGGCGATGCAGAAAATGACACCTGCCGAGATATCGACCCTGCTCGGCACCAAGATGGGCCTCATCGATTTCGTCAAATCGCGCGGCATTAGCGAAGATCAGGCAAAGTCCTGCCTTGCCGACAAGGGCGCGATTGATGCGCTGATCGCAGCGACGGAAAAGGGAACGAAGGATGACGGTGTCTCCGGAACGCCTTTCTTCATTCTCAACGGTGCGAAACTGGATGCCAGCTCCTGGAATCAGGTGAAGGGCAAGCTGGTCGAAGCCGGAGCGCGCTAAGACTGACCGCGGGGGGTGGTTGACATGCACTATACTGCCTTGGGGATCACCCCTTGCGTATAAAGAAGCTGAAACTTGTCGGCTTCAAAAGCTTTGTCGAGCCTGCCGAACTGAAGATTGAAACGGGACTCACCGGCATTGTGGGTCCCAATGGATGCGGCAAGTCCAACCTGCTGGAGGCCATCCGCTGGGTCATGGGCGAAAGCAGCCCGAAATCCATGCGCGGTGCCGGAATGGAAGATGTCATCTTCGCCGGCAGCGCATCCCGCCCGCCCCGCGACTTTGCCGAAGTAACCATCTCGGCAGAGCGCGGCTTTGACGACGCGGCGAATGACGAAGACCATGAGCTGGAGGTCACCCGCCGGATCGAGCGTGGCGCAGGCTCAGCCTATCGCTCCAACGGCCGCGATGTGCGGGCCAAGGATGTGGCGCTGATCTTCGCCGACGCGGCAACCGGCGCGCATTCCCCTGCCCTGGTCAGCCAGGGCCGGATCGGCGCGATCATCTCCGCCAAGCCGCAGGAACGGAGGCAAATGCTCGAGGAAGCCGCGGGCATTTCCGGTCTGCACGTACGCCGCAAGGATGCGGAACAAAAGCTGCGCGCGGCCGAGACCAACCTGTCCCGGCTAGCGACGATCCTCGCCGACATGGACGCACGCGCCGGGCAATTGCGGCGGCAGGCCAAACAGGCCGAACGCTACCGCAAGCTGAGCCGCGAGATTTTGCAGGCCGAGGCGCAGTTGATCTACGTGCGCTGGCAGGAGGCAAAAGCCGCCGCCGACGCCGCCCGCGCCGAAGCCAATGCGGCGACGGCAGCGGTCGACAAGGCCAGCGCGCAACAGCGCGACCTTAGCGCGGCGCAGCAAAAGGCAGTGGGCGAACTCGCCGAAGCACGCGCCGTCGCCATGGCTGCGCGCGATGCGGCGAGCGATCTGTCGAACAGGCTCGTCCAGCTTAAAAGCGACCGTGACCGCATCATCCAGCGGCAGGCGGACCTTACGGCGCAGGCGGCGCGCATGGCCGATGACGGCGCGCGCGAAGACCGGCTGACCCACGACGCCGCCGACGCCCTTGCCCGGCTGCAGAGCGAGAATGCGGACCTGACCCAGGCGATTAAGACGCAGGATGAGGAGCGCCCCGCGCTCGTCCGTCTCGCCGAAAATGCCGAGCGGCAGGTGCGCGAGAGCGAGGTTACGCTGGCCAAGGCGCTGGCCGAGCAGGCGCGGGCGGATGCCGAACTGCGCGTCGCCGACGCTGCGCTTGCCACCGCTGCGGCGCGGGTCGAGCGGGCTGAACGCGACGCCGCGCGGCTGGCCGAGGAACAGGACCGGCTAGGCAGCGAAGCCGAATTCGCGGCAGCCAAGCAAGAGGCAGCGGAGGCCGTCGTCCGGCTCCAGCAACAGGCCGAAGAAGGCCTCGCCGCCATTGAGGCCATTGAGGCCGAACGGACCACATTGATCGGCGAACGCGATGCTATCCAGAGCGCCTTTGCCAGCGCCAAAGCTGAACTGGCCGCGCTGCAATCCGAACAAAACGCGCTTTCGAGAGCATTGAGCAAGACCAGCGGCGACCGTGCCCTCGACCGCATCAAGGCCGCCCCCGGCTATGAACGCGCCCTCGCCGCGGCATTGGGCGAGGATGTCAACGCGATGATCGGTGGCGCAGCGGGCCGTCGCTGGCTGGGGCGCAGCGCCGAACTGCCGTCCATTGCGGGAACACGACTGATCGACCATGTCGAGGCCCCGCAGGAATTGCACGCCCGCCTGTCGATGATCCGCGTCGTCGACACAGATGACGGCGCTGCCCTGCTGCCCGGCGAGCGGCTGGTCACCAAAGACGGCAAGTTGCGCCGCTGGGACGGATTTGCCGCTGACGATGACGGCGCAACCACCGCGGAACAACTGATACGCCAGAACCGGCTGAACGAATTGGAACAACAGATTCCTGTCGCCGAAGCCGCACTGCAGCAGCAATCCGAAACCGCCGAGCGGATCGCCGCGCAGATTGCCCAAGCTCAGGAAAAGCACCGCGCGACTACCGGACGACAGCAACAGACCGACACCGACCTTCGCCACGCCCTGCGCGCGGCCGATCAGGCCGAAGATGCCCTGAACCGGCTTCAGCAGGCGCGCAGCGCCTTGCAGGAACGCATCGCCACCGCACAGCAGGACATCGCGACCGCGCAGGCCGAACGGGATGACGCGCAAAAGGCACGGGCAGCACTTCCGGCGGGTGATCACCATAGCGAACTGGTCGACAAGCTGACGACCGAGAATGAAGCGCTCCGCCAACTGCTCGTCCGCAGCCAAGCCGACCTGTCGGCGCATGACCAGCGGCTGGCGCAGACGCGTGAACGCCGCGCCGTTGCCATGGCAGAAATTCGTGGTTGGCAGGACCGCGCAGGCGAAGCCGAGCGCCGCATTGCCGAAATGAACAAGCGGTCGACCGAAATCGCGCAAGAGCTGGAAAGCCTCACCGGACGTCCCGAAATATTGGCACGCGACATCGCCGCACTGGAAGGTGATCGCGAAAATATCGCTGACAAACTCGCGCAGTTGCAGGTGGCCGAAAGCAACAGCGAAGCATCGCTCAAGGCGCTTGAACGCGACCTTGCCGCCGCTGCCGAAGCTTTATCAGTCGCCCGCGAAGCTCGTGCCGGCGCCGAAGCGCGCGCGGAAAATCAGGACCAGCGCCGCATCGAGATGGGCCGTATCTCCGGCGAACGGTTCGAATGCCCGCCGCCGGTGTTGCCCGAAAAGCTGGAATTTGACCAAACCGAACTGGGCGATGCCGCCATACAATCGACACGGCTGGAGCGGTTGCAAAGCGAGCGCGAACGCATCGGCCCTGTCAATCTGATTGCCGCCGACGAACTGGCCGAGCTGGAAGAACAGCAAGGCACCAGCCTGAAAGAAAGCGAAGAGCTGACACAGGCGATCCACCAGTTGCGCGGCTCGATCGGCAGCCTGAACCGCGAAGGCCGCGCCCGTCTGCTCAACGCATTCGAAGCGGTCGACGGCCATTTCCGGCGCCTGTTCTCGACCCTGTTCAACGGCGGGCAAGCGCATCTCGCATTGATCGACAGCGACGATCCGCTGGAGGCCGGCCTTGAAATCTTCGCTCAGCCGCCGGGCAAAAAGCTGCAATCCCTGACCCTGCTGTCGGGTGGTGAGCAGGCGTTGACGGCCGTGGCCCTGATATTCGGTCTCTTCCTGACCAACCCGGCCCCGATCTGCGTCCTCGACGAAGTAGATGCGCCGCTCGATGATGCCAATATCGAACGTTTTTGCGACCTGCTCGACGCCATGACGCGCGAAACCGACACCCGCTATCTGATCGTGACGCATAATGCCGTAACGATGAGCCGTATGCACCGCCTGTTCGGTGTGACGATGGTCGAACAGGGTATCAGCCGACTTGTTTCGGTTGACCTTGGCGGGGCGGAGCAATTACTGGCCGCGGAATGACTTTACACGGCCCCATCACCAACAGCTTCATTTCACAGCGCCTGCGACTCAACTATGTCGATTGGGGCAATCCCGACGCGCCACCGCTTTTGCTGGTGCATGGCGGACGCGACCATGCGCGCAGCTGGGACTGGGTCGCCGAAGAATTGCGTAACGATTGGCACATCATCGCGCCCGATCTGCGTGGCCATGGCGACAGCAGTTGGTCACCTGACGGCAGTTATGAAATGTCGGCCTTTGTCTATGATATGGCCCAGTTGATCCATCAGTTGGGGTTGGCACCGGTATCCATCATTGCCCATTCGATGGGCGGCAATATCGCCACGCGCTATGCCGGCATCTTCCCCGAAAATGTCCGCAAGCTCGTCAATATCGAAGGATTGGGCCTGTCACCCAAGATGCAGGCCGAACGCGACGCCATCGGCATCCAGAAGCGTTTCCGCCAATGGATCGAAGACAAGCGCAATGCCGCTGGTCGAACCCCCAAACGCTATCCCACCATCGAAGCCGCCTATGACAGGATGAAGGCGGAGAACAGCTATCTGACCGATGAGCAGGCCCGCCACCTGACCGTTCACGGCATCAGCCGGAACGAGGACGGCACCTGGAGCTGGAAGTTCGACAACTACCTCAACATCTGGGCCATATTCGATATGCCGCGCGAGGATTTGCTGAGCATCTGGCAATCCATCACCTGCCCCATGCTTTTGCTCTATGGCGAAAAAAGCTGGGCCTCAAACCCGGAAAAAGACGGCCGGATTGAACATTTTCCCACTGCCAAGGTCGTCGAATATGAAAATGCCGGCCATTGGCTGCATCATGACCAGTTTGATCGGTTCATGGCGGATGTGAAGGCGTTTCTTTGAGAGCGTATGTCAGGTTGACGGCAAATATGTGCTGGGACTCCTGAACAAACACAACCCGTCACCCTATTCCTCAACCGTCACCCTATTCCCCAACCGTCACCCGATTCCGCAACCGTCACCCTGAACTTGTTTCACCTTCGGTGACTACGTTCCAGGGTCTTAGTACTGCGACGTTGAAAACTAAGACCCTGAAACAAGTTCAGGGTGACGGGCGGTGTTAGTGGAATAATAAGCTCGCGTTGGG